>Ga0310335_100157_pt1 | contig 19350 bp, 23 predicted proteins | sample LakMicMISRFREDD7_FD_195549 | JGI IMG/M metagenome (GOLD analysis project Ga0310335, IMG submission 195549) | Enriched freshwater cyanobacterial communities from Lake Michigan, Michigan, United States - MI23.SRF.RED.D7 (v2) (version 2) | ecosystem: Environmental > Aquatic > Freshwater > Lake... | reverse complement strand
GGATGCAGACACCACCTACGACCAGTTCAACGCAACGGTTCAGGCCCTGTTTGGTGATTGCTGAGCCCTTGGCCCCATAGTGGTACCTAGACGGGTTCTGGGCATGGCCCAGGCCACATGAGGAAAGTGCGGTGCGGGCTCGCTTTGCGATCCCAACTCCGCCGCTGTCCCGCAACTGTGATGGGGTTCGCCCCTTAGTCAGAACACTCTCCGTCTCCTTTCCATCCCATCGCCTCGGCGCGGACCGAGAAGACTGCATGAAACCGATTTTTGCTGCTTTTGCAGCGGCTTTAGCGGCCTTGGCCGTCGTTGTCTCGAGCACCCCGGCCCAAGCCCATGGCGGGGCGGCCGCTGGTGTGGGGGCTGTTGGTGTGATGGGAGGGGTGGTCCATCCGCTCTTGGGCCTGGATCACCTCACCCTGCTACTGGCTGTTGGGGCTGCCGCTGCCTCCATCTCTTGGCAGCTGTTGGTTTGGGCTTTTGCCGGTGCTTTGGCGGGAGCGGCGATTGGCGCCACCGGTGGCGTCATTCCTGGAGCTGAAGGTCTCGCGGCCCTGGCCATCTCCGCAGTTGGCTTGCTGTTGCTCTCGGCTGGCAAGGTTGCCAAAGGAGGCCCCGGCCGCCTGGCTGGCGTGGTGGTGGCAGCTGCCTTGGCCATCCACGCCATGCTCCACGGCCTGGAGGCTCCCCAAGACAGCAGCACCTGGATCTGGTGGAGCGGCGCCTTGGTGAGTTCCGCCTGCATCTGTGGGGGAGCTGCCCTGCTGTTCAAACAACTGCCCGCCCCCTGGATCAAGGGACTTGCCCTGGCCTTTGTGGTGATCGGTGGTGTTTTGGCCGTTGGATCCCTGGCGCCGTTGGCTGCTGGTGCAGGGGCCTGATGGGCCATCGGCAGGCGTTGCCAAATCTTTTTTTCATCTTTCGATCAACCTCCAGCTCTTCACGATGAAGTCTTTTTTAACGATGAAAACTCGTCTGACGATGAAATCGTCCGTCCAGCCACTCCTTGTTGCCAGTGGCTTGGGTGCGGCCGCATTGCTGTTGGCGGCCCCAGCTCTAGCCCATCACCCGATGGCTTTTCTCAAGATGCAACCAGGCCCGCTGGCTGGCATCGTGAGCGGCCTGATGCACCCGGTGTTGGGGCCGGATCATCTGCTTTTTCTGTTGGCCATTGGTTTGGTGGCCATCAAACGCCCCCTCTGGTGGGTTGGCGCTTTGCTGGCATCAGGCCTTTTCGGCTCGGCCCTGGGCTTGGTCGCTCCAGGCTTTTCGGCCGTTGAACCTTTGGTGGCCTTGTCGGTGGCCCTGGTTGGCCTGGTGTTGCTGCGCCGGCTGCCCGCAGGGATCCTGCTCCCTGCCTTTGTGCTGCATGGCTATGCCCTCTCGGCGAGTGTGATCGGTTGGGAGCCCACCCCCATCGCCTTCTATCTGGTGGGTTTGCTGATCAGTCAGGCCGCGTTGTTGCTGGTGTCACTGACGGCTATTCGTCGCTGGGCCCAGGCTGCTGCGCCCCAGGCCCTCAACCTCACCTATGGCCTGCTCATGGGCATCGGCCTGGCCTTTACCTGGAGTTCGGTGGTTCCCTGAAAGGCTTCCCTGAGCCTTTTCCCTGAGCCGTGACCTGTTCAGGTTTGGAACTTGGGAACCGGCGGCAACTTCAGGGTGCCCAGCCACGACAACCCCACCAGGGCGGCTGAGCACCACAGGCAGGCCTGCATTCCTCCCGCCAGGTAGACCCAGCCTGAGAGCAGGGTGCCCAGCAGTCGCCCTCCGGCATTGGCCATGTAGTAGAAGCCCACGTTGAGGCTCACCGATTCCACGTCGGTGTAGGCCAGCACCAGGTAGCTGTGGATGGAGGAATTCATGGCAAACACCACCCCAAAGGCCGCCAGTCCCACCACGATGGCCACCCCGGGGTGGGCCACGTTCCGCCAGAGGGCGATGGCCATTAAGGCGGGGATGGCCGTGAGCAGGGCACTCCAAAACTGCACGGCTGAGGGGCCCGGTGGGCTAGTGCGGCCCCAGGCCCGCCGCAGGCTGGGGGCCAACCCCTGCACGATGCCGTAGCCAATCACCCAAAGGCCCAGGAAGCCCCCCACCTCCCAGAACCGCCAGCCCAGGGCGGCCTCGAGGAACACCGGTAGGGCCACCACAAACCACACGTCGCGGGCGCCGAACAGAAAAAAGCGGGCCAGCGAGAGCACGTTGATCCCGGCGCTCTTCGAGAACAGGGCGGAGAAGCCGGGCTTTTGCTTCATCTTGCCGATCTCGGCTGGCAGCACCAGGGTGCCGAGCAAGGCCACAAACAGCCCCGCCGCCATAGCGGCCACGGAGCCCGCAAAACCCAGGGTCGCCAGCAGCACGCCACCGAGGAAGAAGCCCACCCCCTTGAGGGCATTTTTGGAGCCGGTGAGGATGGCCACCCACTGGAACAGCTGGTGCTGGCCCTTGCTTTGGTCGTCTGGGCGGTCGGGCACCACCGTTTTGATGGCGCTTTTGGCACTCATCTTGTTGAGGTCCTTGGCGATGCCACTGAGGGCCTGGGCGGCCATCACGTAGAGCACTGAGGTGAGCTTGGGCCAGCTTTCGGAAACCGGCACCAGCATCAACAGGGCCACGATCTGCAGCACCAGCCCCGCCCAGAGGGTGAGCCGCAGGCCAAAGCTGGCGCCCAGCCAGCCGCCGGCCAGGTTGGTGACGATGCCGAAAAACTCGTAGAACACAAACAGCAGGGCGATCTCCAAGCTGGAGTAGCCGAGCTGGTGGAAGTGGAACACCACCAACATGCGCAGGGCGCCGTCGGTGAGGGTGAAGGCCCAATAGGAGGCCGTCACCACCATGTACTGCTGCAGCGCAGAGAGTTGGCGCGTCATGGCGCCTGGTGCACGATGTGGCTCACCAGGTCGGCCATGCGGGAGCTGTAGCCCCATTCGTTGTCGTACCAGGCGTACACCTTGAGCTGGGTGCCGTTCACCACCATGGTTGAAAGGGCGTCGATCACCGCACTGCGCGGGTCGTTGACGAAGTCAACCGACACCAGGGGCCGGGTTTCGTAGCCCAGGATTCCCTGCAGGGCTCCGGTGGCCGCGGCTTCAAACGCCCCGTTCACCTCCTCTACCGAAACGGCTCTCTCCAGCTCAAACACCGCATCGGTGAGGGAGGCATTCAGCAGGGGCACCCGCACCGCATGGCCGTTGAGCTTGCCCTGGAGTTCGGGGAAGATCAGGCCAATCGCCTTGGCCGATCCCGTGGTGGTGGGGATCAGGCTCTGGCTGCAGGAACGGGCCCGCCGGAGGTCGCTTTTGAAGCCATCCACCACCAGCTGGGTGCCGGTGACGTCGTGGAGGGTGGTGATCGAGCCGTGCTTGATGCCAAAGCTTTCCTGGACCACCTTGACCACCGGTGCCAGGCAATTGGTGGTGCAGCTCGCCGCCGTGACCAGGCGGTGCCTGGAGGGGTCGTAGAGCTGGTGGTTGATCCCGTACACCACATTGAGGGCCTCTTCGCCGGCGATCACGCCCTTCACCGGGCAGGCCACCACCACCCGCTTCAGCCCCACCTCGGAGAAGTAGGACTCGAGGGTTTGGGGTGTTTTGAACTTGCCGCTGCACTCGAGCACCATCTGCACGCCTGCTTGCTGCCAGGGCACGGCGGTGGGATTGCTGTGCTGGGAGTAGCCAATCGGGTGGCCCTCCACGCTGAAGCTGTCGGTGGTGGCTGGGGTGGAGCCCACGGCCAGCGGCCAGCGGCCGTGGACCGAATCAAAGCTGAGCAGGTGGGCGGCGGTGGGGGCGTCGCCGCCGGGGTCGTTGATGTGGACCAGCTCAATGCCGGGGCGGCCCCACAGGGCCCGGAAGACCAGGCGGCCGATGCGGCCAAAGCCATTGATGCCGATTTTCATGGGCCCCGGTTACGGTGATGGTCGGACCATAGATCAACTTCAGTTGATCAATCAACCACGTTTGATCAATGGGTGTTGGGCGCTACGAGGAATCGGTGGGGGGCCTTGGGGCCGATCAGGCGCGCCAGCTGCTGAAGGCCCTTGCCGATCCGGTGCGCCTGCAGGTGGTGCAAGCCCTGGCGGGCGGTGAGCGCTGCGTGTGCGATCTCACCGGCGACTTGGAGCTGGCCCAATCGAAGCTCTCCTTTCACCTCAAGGTGATGCGGGAGGCCGGATTGATTGATGCCCGGGTTGAGGGGCGCTGGATCTACTACCGGCTGCGCCGGGACGCCCTCGATGGGCTGCAGGGCTGGCTGGGTGCATTGGCTGCGGGCTGCAGCGAGCCTGCGGCCCCCTGTGGCTGAAGCGGGTTGGGCGCGCCATGGTTCGCCCATGAAGCGAGATCAGGTGCTGGATCGGTTGTTGCCGCTCTGGATCCTGCTGGCCATGGCGGCCGGGCTGGCGCTGGGCCGGGTGGTGCCCAATCTCCAGGCGGTGCTGGGGGCGGTGACCGTGGGCCAGACCTCGGTGCCCATTGCCCTGGGTCTGTTGATGATGCTGTATCCCGTCTTGGCGAAGGTGCGCTACGGGGAGCTGGGTGTTGTGCTTCGGGATCGCAGGCTGCTCACCTTGGCGTTGGCCTTGGTATGGGGCCTGGGCCCAATGTTGATGTTTGGCCTGGCCTGGTGGTTTTTGCCCGACCAGGCGGCCTTGCGCACGGGGCTGATCATGATCGGCCTGGCACCCTGCATTGCCATGGTGCTGATCTGGATCGATCTGGCCCAGGGGGATCGGGAGGCAGCGGCCGTGTTGGTGGCGATCAATTCACTTCTGCAGGTGCTGCTCTATGCCCTGCTGGGTGGGTTCTACCTGCAGATCCTTCCCGGTTGGCTCGGCCTCGATAGCCAGCTGGTGACCTTCTCTTGGGGGGAGATTGCCAAGGCCGTTGTGATCTTCCTGGGGATTCCCCTGGCGGCTGGCTTTCTGACGCGCCGCATCGGGGTGCGCAGCAAGGGGATCCGTTGGTATGAGCAAACCTTTCTGCCCAAGCTCAGCCCCTGGGCCCTCTATGGGTTGCTCTTCACCGTGGTGGTGATGTTTGCCCTGCAGGGCAAAGCGATCACATCGGATCCCCTGCAGGTTGCCGTTGTGGCCATACCCCTGGTGCTCTACTTCCTGATCATGTGGGGCCTGGCCTTTTTGCTGGGCCGCTTCTTTGGCTTGGGCTATGCCCGCACCACAACCCTCGCCTTCACGGCCGCCGGCAACAACTTTGAACTGGCGATCGCCGTGAGCATCAGCGTCTGGGGGGCGAGCTCCCAACAGGCCCTCGCCGGGGTGATCGGCCCGCTGATTGAGGTGCCCATTTTGGTGGGCCTTGTCTATGTCTCCCTTGGCCTCGAGCGGTGGCTGTTCAGGAGCCCTCACTGAAGCCCAGCTCCAGATGGCCCAACTCCAGGACGTCCAATGCCAACGCGTTCCGGCTTAGTTGGATTGGCGCGATTGCTGGGATTGGTTCAACTGGTGGGATTGGGCCGCTTTGGCGGTGGTGCTGAGTTGCTCAAAAATGCCGGCAAGCACCGTGGTCACATGGGCCGGAAGCGCCACCTCGGGTACCGATTCAGCGGCCACCATCACCATGGCGCAGGCATCAACCAGGGCAGAAGCTTCCTGGGAGCTCAGGCTGATGAGGTGCTCGTCTTCGAGGTGGGTAACGCGCAAGGGTTCTATGCGTTTTTTGCAATGTATCGAGTAATACCTAAAAGTGCCAGGACCTCTGTATTTCTAAAGAAGGCCGCGGCTGCGGCCTTGGCATCGGCGGGCCTTCTCAGGCCTTGCGCGCATGCAGAAGCTCGGCTTGGCGCCGGTTCACCAGGCCTGGCAGCGGTCCATGGGGACCATGCACCCAGCGCGGCAGCTCCTGGGCCAATACGGTTGCGGCCCCTTCCCCGGCCTTGAGGCGGCGCACCAGGGTGCTGGCGCTGAAGGCCCCTGCCCCCACGTTGAAGCAGAAGCTCACCAGGGCATCCCGTTGCTGGGGGCCCAGCTGGCAGTGGGGTTTGAGGCAGCGGTCGACAGCGCTCTCAAAGCGGGCCACATCGCTTCGGAACCAGGCTTCGGCCTGCGGCTGGCTAATCACCAGACCTGGTTTGACCTCGGGTCCGGTGTGGCCATAGCCAATGGTCCAGGGGGCACCGCCACTGGCGGGGTCCGGATAGGCCTGTAAACGGCAACCTTCCCAGGATTGGATCAGGCGGTAGCCGGCTGGGGTGAGGGCCATGGGGCTTGAATTTCAAAGGCGCCTTAGGGTTCCGAACCCGGCAAAAGGCTTGGGGCGCTTGGATTCTTGAGGGCGCCGGAACCCTAGGGAGCTCATTGCTTCCGCTTCGATGGACTGTCGCCGTTTGGTGGTTTGGATTGCCACAGGGATCCTGGGATTCCAGGGGCTCACCCTGGGCTTGGGCCTGCTCCATTGCCTGGTGTTATCGGGCCTTCATGTGAACCGCCACCTGCAGGTGCAGCCGGCCTTGGGCTTTTGCGATCCCTCCCAGCAGCGCATCGACGATGCGGTGTCCCAGGGGATTGGCCTCTTGGCCGGCCTGGCCCTGGGCGGTTCGGTACTGGCTGGCAAAGCCGCCGTTTTTGCGGCATCACCCCAGCAGAAGTCGGTCTGAGTGGCCATGGCTCCCCTTGCCCTCCATCCTGGTTTGGCCGATTGGTTGCGGGCCAGCTGCCACTACCAGCCGCTCGCCGGGAGCACGGTGCTCCAATTGGCGCGCCGGATTCAACGCTGGCAGCAGTGGCCCGGTGGCCCCGGGATGGCTCCCATGGCCGTGGCCAAGAGCGGTGGCCGTGCCCGCGATCACTTGGTGCGCCACAACCTGCGCTTGATCGTGCACACCTGGGGGCGCATGGCGGCCGGCGCCCCCAGTGCCGATGCGTTTCAGGAGGCCGCCATCCAGCTCCAGCGGGCGGCAGAGCGGTTTGACCCCTGCCGCGGCATCACCTTTGCCACCTATGCCACACCCTGGCTGCGGGCTGCCTTTCTCGCCCACCACAGCGCAACGGTGCGCGGCCTCAAGCTCCAGCTGGAGTTGGCCCAGTTGGAGGATGCCCAGTTGGAGGATGACCAATTGAAGGATGCCCAGTTGGAGGTTGCCCACCAGCCCTTACCTGAGGCCTGGCTGGGGGCTGTGGCGGTGCGGGAGTTGCTGGCTCTGCTGACGCCCCAAGAGCGCCACCTGATTCGCTACCGCTACCTGCGCACCAAGCCCCTGAACACCCGTCAAATCGCCCGGCGGTTGGCGCTGGGTCAGGGATGCCTGGCCGACCTCGAGCACCGGGCCCTAGCCAAAATGCAGCAGCATCTGGTGGTGGCTCGAACCGCCAAGGCGGCAGGGGCCGTTATTTTTTGACGCCCCACTTGTGGGTTTCTGGATTAGCGGCATCTTGGCTCTGTTTGCTGCCTGGGTGTGACGTTTCCCGCGCCATTCTTCGGTGTCTCTGCTGATATCCGCCGCCGGCTGCCTGCCCAGATGGCCGCCCTAGAACCAGCCCTGGAGGGTTTCACGGTGCTGGCCTGCACGGGCTCCCATGCCCTGCTGTCCCTGGCGGTGGTGGCCTATCCAAGAATTGATCTTTGGGCCGATTCGATCGAGGCCCTCCTGGCCTTGCCCATTCCCGAGCAAGGGCCCCTGTTGCTGGCTTGCACCGATGACCTCCCCGATGGCTCGGTGTTGGAATTAATCATGCAGCTGCGCCCGAGGCTTGCTGGCCGCCCGCTGCTGGTGGTGGCCGTGCTCGATGCCAGCACGGATCCCCTCCGGCTCAAGGCGTTGGCCGAGGAGGGGGTTCAGGGGCTGTGTTGCAGCCATGCCGTCGGCAATGGCCAGCTGCTGAGCGCCCTCTCGGCCGTGTTGCATGGCGGTTCGTTTGTGGATGCCGGCTTTGCGGCCCAGTTGCGCCAACCCAGCCATTCGGGCAGCCGTTTTGGCAGCCCGAGTTGCTTGAGCCGCCGGGAGCGGGCGGTGCTGGAGCGGATCGGCAAGGGCTACAACACGAAGGAAATCGCAGCCCATATGGATCTACGCCACGACACCGTGCGCCGTTATTTAAGCGAGGCCTACCAAAAGATCGGCGTGCGTGATCGCCCCCAGGCCGTGCTGTGGTGCTATTTCCATGGCTTGGTTACGCAGCGCGAGTTGCAGCAACTGTTTCGCTGAGGCATGCCCGCAGGGTTTCACCCAGGGAAGTGGGTGCCCACAGGGCTGCCAGCGGAATCAATTGGAGCTGGTGCCGGGTTTTGGGCAGCCATTGCTCCAGCGGGCCGTGGTGGCCCAGGGGGATGGGCTTGGCCAGCACCTGCCGCTCTCCGAGAAAGGGCAGAAAGGATTCGATCCCATCGGCGTCGGACCAGGGCTCCATGCCGGTGACGGGGGCGATCGCCGCAATGGTGGTGCCCCCGGGCGTCAGGGCGGTGAGGTGGGTGACGCTGTGGGCTTGGTCCCCTGGTAGGGCCAGGGGCATCCAAAAGCCTCGCTCGCAGGCGTTGCGTAGGGCTTGGCGGTGGTGACGGGTGATCAGTAATTGGGCGGCCATGGCTGGGATGGATGCAATGGGTAACGGCATCTGTCATCGCATCGGCCGCGGCAGTTCGCTGCCCACAGCGATAGGCAAAAGAGCTCCACAGCGATTGAGCTCCCAAGCCCACAGTTGTGGGATCGGGGCCTGCAGTGTTGTGGGGCAATCCCTGTATTGATCAGGCTTTTTTGGGAATGGTTGCGGGGCAAAGACCCGGGTTTCTTTGGAATGCTTTCCGATTGTTTGGCCCCAAATTCCTGTGTTTCCTTTCCTGTCTTTTCCCATGGCTCCAGCAGCTCGCCGTGTGATGACCAACGCCGAACGCAAATTCGCAGTGACCCATCTCAACCTGGCCCGCCACCAGGCCCATGTCTTCGCCCGACGCACCGCCGTGCCCTTCGACGACCTGATCGGCCCCGCCTATGAGGGCCTGTGTAAGGCCGCCATGGGCTTTGATCCCAAGCGGGGCTGGAAGGCTTCGAGCTATGTGGTACCCAAGGTGAAGGGGGAACTGCTCCATTACCTGCGCGATAGCCGTTATCTCCCCCGCATCAGCCATCGCCTCCGGGAGCTGTGGCAGCGGGCCCAGCGCTACGACCAGCTCGGCCTGCTGGATCAGGAGATTGCCGATCGCTGCGGGGTGGGCCTGGCGGAGTGGCTTGAGTGCCGCCGGGCCTGCGGCCAGCCACCGCTGCCCTTGGTCGACTACTTGGTGTAGTTCTCCAGGGTGTCGAGCCCCTTGCGCAGCAGCTCTTGGCTCTGATCGAGCACCCGCTGTTTGTCGCTGCGGAAGCTGCAGGTGGTGGTGCGGTATTGCACGGTGCGGCTCAAGGGCACGTACCAAACCGCCCCCACCTTGCAGAAGTTGCGGCCGTTTTGCTGGGGCACGCCAATCAGGGCCTCGCCGCCCAGGCAGCGGTAGCCGCCCTGGCCCTCCTTGACGCAGGGGCCCAGGTTTTTGAAGAACACATCCTTGCCTTGCAGCCGGTAGGTCTCGTTGGCGAAGCCGGTAAAGGAGACGGGGTTGTAGCTGAAGGGAGCCGCCAGGGCCGGCCGGCCGGCCGCTGTGCTGGCCAGGGTTGCAAGGGCAAGCAGGGCAGGGCGCAGGCGCGGGGCCATCGGATCCACAACATCAGGCTGCCCCATTCTGAAGCCTGGTTCCTGCAGCTGGGAAGCTAGGTGCACTCCATGCCTTGCCCTTGGCGGCTGAAGCCTGATGGCGCTTAGTTTCCGCGAACTCCAGCAGCAGCTGCGCCCGGAATGGGGCCGGGAGTACGACGGCAGCGGGGCGGATTTTGATCTGCTCATGGTGCCCTCGCTCACGATGGACGCCGCCCAGATGGGCCTGATTGCCGGGGCCCACCACTACGAGGAGCGCCAGCTCTTCTCCCTGATTCGCCTGCGGGATCCCGGGGTTCGGGCCGTTTATGTGACCAGCAAGCTGCTGCCCGATTTGGTGGTGGATTCGGTGTTGGAGCTCCTGCCGGGGGTGCCCACCTCCCATGCCCGCCGGCGCCTGCATCTCTTTGATGCCGACGATGCCTCCAACCGCCCGCTCACGGAAAAACTGCTCGAGCGGCCAGCCCTGTTGGCGCGGATCAAGGACATGCTGCGGCCTGGGCGCAGCTTTATGGCCTGCTACGTGGTGACGGAGCTGGAAAAGCAGCTCTCGGAGGTGTTGCAGGTGCCCCTGTTGGGCACCGATCCAGCCCTGGGCTATTGGGGCAGCAAGGCCGGAAGCCGCGAGCTCTTTGCCCGCTGCGGGGTGCCCCATCCCCCGGGTAGCGCCCTGGTGTTCAACCTCGATGACCTGGCCGAAGCCACCGCCGAGCTCTGGGAGGCCCATCCGGGTTTACGGCGCTGTGTGGTGAAGCTCAATGAGGGCTTCAGCGGCGAGGGCAATGCCCCGTTTGAATTGGAACCGCTCCAGCTGGAGGGGCTCTCGGCGGGGGAACGGCGACGGGTGATTCGCTCGGCCCTGGAGCAGCTGCCGATGCCTCCGGCCTCCTGGCGGGAGCTGGTGGTGCAGCAGGGTGCCCTGGTGGAAGCCTGGCTTGAGGGCGGCGAGGCCCTGAGTTCCCCCAGCGTGCAGGGCACGATCCATCCGGGCGGCGGGGTGGATGTGCTGTCCACCCATGAACAGATCCTGGGCGGTGCCAGCGGCCAGACCTACCTGGGCTGTTGTTTTCCGGCAGACGACGCCTACCGGGTGGCGTTGATGCGCCATGGCCAGGCCGTGGGCGAAGCCCTGGCCCAGGAGGGCTGTCTTGAGCGCTACGCGGTGGATTTCATCGCCCGGCGGATCAACGGGGTTTGGGATGTGCAGGCCATCGAGGTGAACCTGCGCCAGGGCGGCACCACCCATCCCTACATGGCCCTGCGGGCGATCACCACCGGCCAGCTCGATCCCGCCACGGGGTTGTTTTTGGCGCCCACGGGCCAGCCGCTCCACTACCGCGCCACCGACAACCTGGTCGACCCCCAGCTGCGGGGTCTGCTCCCTGCCGACCTGATCGACATCGTGGCCGAGGCCAGCCTTCACTACGATCCAGCCCGCCTGCGCGGCAGTGTGTTTCACCTGCTGGGCTGCCTTTCGGAATTCGGCAAGCTCGGCATGACCTGCGTGGCAACCAGCCCCGCCGAAGCCGACCAGGTGTACGGGGCCACCAAGGCGGCTCTGTTGACTGCGGCCAGGGGGATTAGCTCCCGGTGAGCCCGATCAATGCAGCCCTTCGAGATCGAGGCCTTTGGTTTCGATCCGGTAGAACCAGGTGATGGCGGCCCCCACCAGGGAGGTGATTGCCAGCAAGGGCAGCAACGTCTGGGTGCCCCAACGGGTGAGTAAGACCGGAAACAGAAAGGCCGTGAGCACGGCGCCCACCTTGCCCGCGGCGGCGGCGACGCCGGCGCCCAGGCCCCGCAGCCGGGTGGGGAACACCTCCCCTGCCAGCAGGTAGGTCTGGGAATTGGGGCCCAGGTTGGTCATGAATTGGAACAGCACAAAACCCACCACGATCAAGGGCAGATTTTTGGCTGTCTCAGCGGAGCCGGCGCCCGCTGCTGCCAGCACCAGGCCGAGGGCACAGCCGATAAAGCCGAGGATCTGCAGGGGGATCCGCCCCCAGCGATCCGCCAAAACGATCGCCACACCGATCCCAACCAGGAAGGCCACATCGATCAGGGCCGTGCCCCGGGCAGCGAGTAGGTCGTCACGGATGACGCCCACCACGTTGTGGTCGCCCGACTGCACGCCAAAGGCGGCGGCGATGATCACCGGCGTAAAGATGCCGATGCCGTAGGTGGAGAGGTCCTGGAGGAACCAGGGCAGGGACGCCAGGGTGGTGGCCTTCAGCAGCCGGCCTTGGAAGAGTTCTCGCCAGTCGGCGGGCTTGGAATGGTCGCGGATTGAACCATCAGCAGTGGGCTCCACCGCAAGGGCAACGTCTTGGCGATTGAGCAAACGCTCGAGGTGGTTTTCTGCTTCTTCCACTTCGCCGCGGCTGATCAACCAGTGGCTGCTTTCCGGCAGAAACAGGCGGCCCCACACCACCAGCGCCACGGGTACCACTGGCATTAAATAGAAGATCCGCCAGGTTTCCAGGTCGGGGCGGCTGGCCAGCAGCACCGCCGCCAGGGCTGTTCCCACCACGGCCCCAACGGCCTGGAAGCTGAATGCTCCCAGCACCAGGCGGCCCCGGATACTGGCAGGAATGCTCTCGGAAATCACCAGGTGGGCCGTGGGGTAGTCGGCGCCTAGGGCCAGGCCGATCACAAACAGGCAGCCCACCAGCCAGGCGGTATTAGGGCTAAAGGCTGCGGCCACCAAACCAATCAGCAGCAACACCATTTCGGCGATGAACACCGGCTTACGACCGAAGCGATCGGCCAGGCCGCCCAAGGTGAGGGCGCCGATCATGATCCCGAAGAGGGTGGCAGCGGTCACAAAGCCGCGATCGGTGGCGCCCATGTCGAACTGCTCGCTCACCAGGGGCAGGGCGATGCCGCCCATAAACACGATCAGCCCCTCGAAAAATTTGCCCGCCGTCGCCAGGGACCACACCAGCCACTGCATGCTGGAGAGGGGCGGAGCCGCCAATTCAGTGCCGTCTTGCCAGCGGGGCAGCTCCTCGATGTAGCTCTGGACGGTTTGCTGGCCCACGGACTCACAACGGAGGGTTTCAGTATGAGCCAGTCGTCACTGGGGACTTGGTGTCCCAGGAGGCCTGGCGGGCGAGATGGGGCCGATCCAGTCGGGCAAGAGAATGCCGATGGCCATGGCCGTTAGCCCCAGGGCGGCATGCATGGAGCCCAGGGGTAGATAGCGAAACAGGTAGCTGTCGTTGGCGCCCATGCCCCAGACACTGCCCATGGCCATCAGCATCCCCAAGGGCAGCAGCTTGAAATCCATGGCCTTGATGGGCACGGGAGAAAAGTCGCGGCGGAGGCCATGCAGCAGGGCCATGCCCAGGGGAATCGCCAGCGCATAGGCCGAAACGGCTGTCAGAGGCGAGCCCCTGAGGCTGGCGCCGAGGGCTTTCGCCAGGCTGGATGGGTCCCAGGGCAAGCCGCTGTGGTGCAACAGGCCCACCAGGATGCCCGTGGCGAGCATCAAGGCCCAGGCAACCGTTCCCTGAAGACCAGGTTCGGAGGGGTTCGGCATAAACGGTTGGTGCTGATGGCTGGCCCTGCGGTTGAGCACCAGCACAAGGATCCCAAGCCCCCCAACCACCAGGCCCACCTCCAAGGGCGTTTGGCGGTGACCCGGAATGGCAGATCCGCGCAATAGGGCATAACCCAAAATCCAGCCGATGATGGTCAACAGACGGCGCGATTCACCCTTGCAAAGGCCATTGAGGGTGCCCACAAAACAGCCCCCATTGGCCCGCGCTGCCAGGCCAAACACCAGGCCTCCGAAGACCACCGCCAACTGCGGGTTGTAGATGGGCATGGTTTCGCCGCCCCGCCAATGGGCGAGCACCAGCAAGCTGACGGCGATTAAAAGGCTGAGCCCCACCACACAGCGGGCTGGCGAGAGGTTGCCGCTGCGTGCCCCAAGCACCGTTCGAACAAAACAAAATTGGCTCAACGCCAAGGCCATGCCCACCACCAGGATGGCGGCCAGCGATAGAGCAGTGGTCACCATGGAAGCGATTGCTGGATCAAGGGGAGGGGAGGGGTTCCGTTAGGGCCAAACCTGCCCCGGCTCCTACTCTGGCCCGATGGCTTTCGATCGCAACCACTGGCGCACGGCGGGCCTCTATATGGGATCGGTGGTGATGGTGAATGTGGGGTTTTCCCTTTACCCCCAGCTCGACTGGTTGTGGTCGTTGGTGGTGGGGGGTGTGTTGGTCTTGCGCGACCTGGCCCAGCGCAGCTGGGGCCATCGCACCTTGGCTTTGATGCTGGTGGCGGCCTTGCTCTCCTACCTGTTGGGCAGCCCACGCTTTGCCTTGGCCAGTGCTTTGGCCTTTCTGATTAGTGAAACGATCGATTGGCTGATTTATAGCCTCACCAAACGCCCTTTTGCCGATAGGGTCCTGATCTCCGTGGCCTTTAGTGCGCCGGTGGATACGGCCTGTTTTCTACTTTTGGCCTCAATTTGGAGCTGGCCCTTGTTTGCGATTGGCCTTGGGGCTAAATTGTTGTCAGGAGTTGGTCTTTCCCAGATATTGCGCTACCGAATTGGTTGATTCTCTATTATCGATTTTGCAAAGATTAAAGACAGTAGTAAATCGCTGGGCTAGACTTTGATCGCTTCATTTGTGCCGCAATATTAATCTTGCTTTGGCTGAAGTGTATGCATCACTGGGCCCCGATCGGCAGGCATCCCACCGATCGGGGCGAGCCGATTATTTCAGCGGTGCCCAGGCCATGGTGGCATTAGCCACCTTGCACCAGATCAACACGGAGCCGCTGGCCTTGATGTCCACGCCGGCGGGCAGGGTGTAGCTCTGGGCGCCCTTGTAGCTCTTGAGGGGAGCCACTTGGGTGTAGGACCCCGGGGTGAGGGGGTAGTGGGGAGCGGTGAGGGTTTTCAGTGGTGTGGCTGATTTGAGCAGTACCACCTGCAGGGCGGGAGCCTGGGGATTGCTGGTGAAGTCTTTGCTGAACACCAGGCTGACTTTGCTGCCCTCGTGCTTCACGGTTACTGTTCCTGTGACCGGAGCTTCGGCTTTCTGGAGGGGAATGGCTTGGCCATGGGGAGCGCCTGCCAAGGCGGCAGGTGCTGCGCCGGCCAACCCCATCACCAGGGCCAGGGTTGCTGTGGACTTGAACATGGCTCAGGCGGGGAGTTGTTGAAGCGCGGGGATCCTATGGCTGTTTTTACAGCTTTGCCGTAGCGCGGCTGGTGAGCTGATGCATTCCGACAGCCACCACGATTAGGCCGGCCCCCAAAATTCTTTGCGGAGTTAGGGCCTCGCCCAGCAGCAGGTGGGCTTCGGTGAGGGCCACCACGATGGTGAGGGAGGCCCACAGGGTGACGGGTACTACGCCCAGTTGCCGATAGGCCACCATCAGGCTCCATTGACTGCCCAGGGTGATCAGGACGGCGTAGCCGGCGATGACGCCGGCTACCCACCACAGCCTCAGGTAGAAAAAATGGCTGGGCCCAAAGAGGACTAGGGCAATCAGGCCAAACACCCCGCTGGCAACCAGGCTATTGAGTCCCACTGTGAGCCCGACCCCCCAGTCCCGCTGACTGTTGACGCGGGCCAGAACGCCGCTCGTGGCAAAGGCGGCCACCCCCACCAGGGCCCAGAGCACCCCGCGGCTATCCAGACCTGCCTCCGTTACAGCCCCTCCATGGCTACTGAAGAGCAATCCCCCGGTGATCAGGCCGCAGGTAATGGGAAAGGAACGGGGCAGGGTTTCCTTCAACCACCAATGGGCAGCGAAGGCTGTGGTGGGCACCGTGAGGCTGAATAGCAGGGTTGCTTCCACCACACTCAGCCGATTGAGGGCCAAAAAAAAGGCAACTGGCCCTAGGAAAAAGCCTGAAAATCCCTGGCCTGCCAGCAGCCAGCGATCGGAGACTTGCAAGCGGGGCAGGCTGCTTTGTAGGCCTTTGCGATCGATCAGCACCATCGCCAGCCCGCAGATCAGGCTGGAGAAGAAGAACACATTGCAAAAGCTGATCACCTCAGGTCCCCCCGCGGCGTGGGTGAGGTTGCCCGCCTGCTGGAGGGCTTTCAGCACGGAACCATTGCTGCCGCCCAGCAGGATGTAGAGCACGAGAAAGCCAATGCCTGGCTTCATGACCCGGGCCGGCCTGGTGGGATTGATGGGGCGGTTTGGGGGCACACGTGGGTGGTCCAGTTGCAGGTTTCGAGGGTGCTCTTTTGCCAATGGAGGGGGATCTCCAGGAGGTCGCGGGTGCCGGTCATGCCCTGGATCACAAACAACACCGCGGCCAGCACATTGGCGCTGACGTGCAACCGGCGCCAGCGCAGATCCCTCAGAATCTCAGGCCTGGCGCCCAAGGAAAACAGCATCAGCCCCACCACTGCAACACCCGCCCAGTAGTGGGATTGCCAGAAGCTTGCTTGGAACGGGTTGTCGCTGAGGCGGAACACCTCCGGTTGGGCACCCAGGCTGATCACGCCGGCCCAGGTGATCAAGGCAAAGGCGAGGCGCAGGGCTTTGCTGGTGGATCGCCAGAGGGCAATCAGGGAAATCACCGTGCCCGCCAGCACCAGGAGCAGTTGGATGGCCCTGGGAGGTCCCCCTTGGAATGGGGCCGGCGCTGCATCGGTGGCAATCACCACGGTGAGGGCCACCAGGGAGATCCCCACCACTCCGGCCGCTAGCCACTTGCCCAGGTCGGTGTGGTCGCGGCCGGTGGTGGGAGGCAGCTTGGCGCCATCCACCCGCCGCGCTTTGGTTTGGATCCCCAGGCGCACCACAACGCCGATCAGGGGATAGATCAGCACCACCGCCAGGGTGGGGTGAAGGATCCACAGCCAGTCAATTGGTTCCATGGTTGGTGAGCCGCATTTCCACAAGGATTGGTGGTTGGGGCCTAGCGGTCAACCAGGACAGCGGCTTTGTGATGGTGCTAGTTGAGGAACGAAGTGCTACAGCTCGAGGCTGAGCTTGGCCCCCTTGGGCTTGGCGATACAGATCAGTGCTGAGCCGGTGGGTACGGGGGCCGAGGGTTCGCTGCTGTAGGTCACCTCCCCTTCGATCACCCGGCAAGCACACGTGCCACACACCCCGGCGCGGCAGGAAAAGGCCGGCTCCAAGCCCTGGTCCTCGGCAAAGGACAGCAGGGTGGCATCGGGATCGCTGCTGGTCCATGGGGCGCTTTGGCCCGAGGTGGTGAAGGTCACCAGGGTTGTTGGCGTTGGCCCAGCGGTGGGGGCTGGGGCCCGGCTGAACATCTCAAAATGGATCGCCGTTGCATCGATCCCGGCCTGTTTGAGTTCCCCAATCAAGCCCTGCATAAAAGGCGGGGAGCCGCAGAGGAAATAGTCGGCGTCCTGATCCACCAGCGATTGCAACAGGGCCCCATCCACGTAGCCCTTGCTTTGGTAATGGCTCCCATCACCTTCACCGGGACGGCTGTAGGCGATATGCAGCTTGAGGTTCGGGTGACTTGCGGCAAGAGCTGCCATCTCCTCTCGAAAGGCGTGGAACTGGGCGTTGCGGCAACCATGCACAAACCAAATGGCGCGCTGGCTGGGTTGGGCGATCGCCGCTTTGGCCATGGCAACCATGGGGGTAATGCCCACCCCGTTGCTGATCAAAACAACGGGCCTGCTGGAGTCTGTGTTGAGTACGAAGTTGCCGGCCGGGGGCCTCACCCGCAGCCTGGAGCCTTCGCCGATGTGGTCGTGCAGAAAGTTGGAGGCCAGCCCCGGGGGCACGGTTTGACCCTGGGGGGCTGGCTCCCGCTTGATCGAGAGGCGGTAGTCGCGATTCGGCTGGTCTGCGGGCGGGAAATCGGAGAGGGAATAGGTGCGCACGACCGGCTTGGCTTGGCCGGGGATGGCCAGCTCGAGGGTGAGAAATTGGCCAGGAGCAAAAGCAGGGAGAGCTTCTCCATCGGTGGGTGCCAGCACAAACGAGGTGATCTCCTGGCTCTCTGGGTGCTTGCGGATCACTTGGAACTCGCGCCAGCCCTTCCAGGCCAAGTTTTGCTGAGTTTCTGCCAACTTGCGCCGGCGCTGGCCTGGCCTGATAAGCCCTATCAGCCCGCCAAGGGCTAGCCCGTTGAGGGTGAAGAACAGGTTTTGGGAGCTGGCAGCCTCCGGGGATTTGGCGTTTGCGTGAGGTGCGTGCAGGGATCCGGCGCTGAAGGCCACGATCGTGCCGGCGGCCATGCCGGCCACCACTCCTGCAAGACGTTCGCGAATCACGCGGTTTCGTTTCGATCCAACGTCTCCAAAGTATTCAAGAACTCAAAATTGGCAAACCGTGGTGAGGCCTTTCGCCTGGGCCAGGGGATCGGGTGGCAACCTGGGGCAATCAGGTTTGCACTGCCATGCCCCGCCTCCCTGGCACCGAGCGCCTCGGCCGCTGGTTTGTGCCAGGGCTGCTGGCGGGATTGCTGGCCCTGGTGATGGCCTGGGCTCCGATCAGCAGCATGGTCAACCTGATGCGCATGCCCATGCATCGCATGGGCATGCCGGTGGGCGATCGGATTGGCATGCCCTGGGCCATGCAGCGGGCCCAGCCGCCGATCATTCAGCCCCTGGCCTCCTTCCCCCAGCTCCAGCGCGAAGGGATAGTGATGCAGGTGGGGATGCATGTCGATTCCATCCATGCCTTGTCGTTGGCGGAGAAGACCTACTTCGTTGATGGTCGCTTCTGGTTGGAGTGGCCCAACACCGTGCAGGAGTGGATGCAGCGAGAGGATCTCGAACCCTTGGCGTTGGTGGATTTCAGCAATCAGGTGGAGGACTGGAATTCCAAGGTGATGGCTGATTTGAGCCAGCCCAAGCAGAGGGACGATGGATCCTGGCATCAGAGTTTTCGTTTTTCTAGCAATTTCGATGTGCGAACGATTGATTTGCGGAAATATCCCTTTGGGTTCTTGCAATTGCCGATCGTGCTGCAGGTGGTGCCGGCCCATTCCGTGATCGATGGCCGGCCATTATTACTGGTGCCTGAGCGCAATCAAAGGGGAATTATCGGTGAAGATGCCAGCCTTGATGGCTATGTCCTTACCTCTGCCACATTGGCACCGGTGGTGCGCACCTATCGCACTGATTATGGTTTGAACCGCCTGGTGCGAGTCAGCCAGGTGCAGTGCTTGTTCAATTACCGGAGCAGTTTTTGGCCAGGTTTCATTACCTACGTGCTGCCGTTAGCCATTATTTTACTCGTGGTGTTGATTTCTCCCTACCTCGAATGTTCCCTGGGGGATGTGCGGTTGGCTATCCCTTCAACAGCCTTGCTGACGCTGGTGTTCTTGCAGCAGGGCTATGCGGCTGGATTGCCAAGAACGCCCTACCTGTCCTATCTCGACAAGCTCTATGCGGTGGCCTATTTGATCTGCGTTGGTTTGTTTGTCTTGTTTGCCTGGTCAACGAATCGTTATGCGCAGGCGAGCGATGACCAGAAGGCTGCTGTTCAAGCCAGGCTCGATCAGATTGATCAGCGTTTTCAGTTGGTGTCCTTGGGGTTGATTGTGGTGGTGGCTCTTGAGGTTTGGCTCGCTTAATGACGATCCCCCTGCCCACGCAGCACCTCTTCAGTCGCCTGTTGCGCCCTATGACCGTAGCGGCGACGGGCGGGGTTGATCTTTAGAGCTCCCATTTGCCTTGATCATTGATTAAGGGTGAGCTTCGCAGCCCAGGTTCACGATCACCACCCCCGCTGCACTC
>Ga0310335_100155_pt1 | contig 19503 bp, 16 predicted proteins | sample LakMicMISRFREDD7_FD_195549 | JGI IMG/M metagenome (GOLD analysis project Ga0310335, IMG submission 195549) | Enriched freshwater cyanobacterial communities from Lake Michigan, Michigan, United States - MI23.SRF.RED.D7 (v2) (version 2) | ecosystem: Environmental > Aquatic > Freshwater > Lake... | reverse complement strand
CCCTCGCCCCATGGACTTCCGCCCGGGCGAACTGGTTGCGGTGCGGGCCGGCAGCCACTGGCCGGAGCTGGTCGGCCGCATCCAGATGATCCATGCCCAGGGCCATCCCATTTGGCTGGCGGTCCTGGATGTCGATACCGGTGATGTCCTTGGCGTGCCCACCACCCATGTGATTGGCAAGCTCGAGTACGCCGATCCGGCCCCCAAGGAGTGGACCGAACCCGAGGGGCCGATGGAGAGATTTGGCTTTGAGGACTGGCCGGGGGTGGGGGTCGTTTACGCCGAATGATCAAGCCCGGCGGGTGCATGTGGGGTGGCAGCTCAGCACCCGCCTTCCACACCGCTTCCTGGGTACGCCCGAGCCCTGGTTAAGGTCCTCCGGCTGCTGCAGGTAACCCGCCAGAGGGGCACGGTGCAAGGCACAAACTCCAGAGCCTGCACCAGCACGTGGTCAGGCTGGGGAGAGGGCTAGGCGATAAAACCAGACCGCCAGCTAGCCGATCCGCTGAACCACACCCAGCACTGTTCCTTCACTGTTGAGTCAGTTGTGGAGTTGGGCCGTTCTACGGCCTGCAGGCGGAGCACCGCTAGCGACCGGGCCCATCGCAGGAATCCGACACAGAACCTGTGGAGCACGTACTTTGTGGCTAGAATCTGACAGTGCCCAGTCCAATGGCGATGGCAAACCTCACGCTCAGCCTCGATGACGCCCTTTTGAAAAGGGCCCGGGAAGCCGCCCTGCGGGAGAACACCTCTGTCAACGCCTTGGTGCGTGACTACCTCAGCCGCTACGTCGATGCTCGTTCACGGCGGCTTCAGGTCCTAGATGCCTTTGATGTCGTTGCTGATCGCTCCAACAGCTCCAGCCAGGCCCCATGGAGCCGGGAGTCGCTCCATGAACGCAGCCTGGGCTAAGTATGCGAGTGTTTATTGATACCAACCTTTGGGTATATCGCCTCGATCAACGGGAGCCCCAAAAAGGGCAATTCATCAAGACTTGGCTACGGCAGCTGGCCCAAGAGCATGAGATTGTCATCAGCACGCAGGTGTTGATTGAATTGCGGGCAGTCATGGCTCGAAAATTGCAACCCCCGCTCTCCCCTCACGAATGCCGGAAAGCCCTTGAGGCGCTTGCGGGTTTTGAAGTCGTCCAAACAGATGCAGCCCTCGTACTTGACGCCCACGAACTAGCAGTAGTCAACCAGATCTCCTGGTTTGATGCTTTGATCTTGGAGGCAGCAATCAGAAGCCAGTGCTCAGTTCTCTATAGCGAGGATTTCAATAGCGGCCAGCATTTTTGCAGCATTGAGATTCGCAATCCCTTCGAGAATTTAACCCTGCCATAGCCTCCCTGAATCCATCCGGCGGCGTGGCTAGATCGTGTCAGGCGGCGCAAGGGCGTTGCGAGTGCGGCTACGCCGCACCCTTGCCCTCGCCTGAGGTTCTGTGAACGCCGCCGCCGGGGGGCTAGTGGTGTGGGGTCAATTAGGCCAGTGGTCCCCTCCCGCGGCTGCGGTGGCCAAGGGCTGCCATGACGGGCACCGGTTTATCAGCGAAATTACTGATCTATTTAGCTTTCATTGGTGTTGGTATTTTTGCCATTAATAGCTCTCTGATAATCATCTAATCCCCGCCCGGGCCGATCCCACTGTTCCACCTTTTTGGTTCGCCGCAAACCCTTTCGCAACCCCAAAGGATCACCCTTCCTAATCAGCCAAAGCGCTCCATAGTACGCCCGTATTGGTAGAATTAGGGCCACCCGGAAGGCCCGCCAAGAGCTGGATTTCCGCCTCCAATCCCGCCCCCATGGGGCGCTGATCGGAGCTTGGTGCGTTGTTGTTTTGCCTATAGCCAATGGCCCAGCTCCTTGATTTCCAGGCCGCCGCCTTGGCGCGCTCCTGGTGTGATCCCCTCAGCGATCATTCAGCCCCCTTGGTGATCGTGGCCGGTGGCGGCCGCGCCCTCGATTGGCCAGTAGAGAAGATCGCCGCCACCCTGCACCAGGCCAGCGCCGGCCGGCCCGTTGCGCTCCTCCTCCATGGCGGCGCCCGCGGTGCCGATCGCCTGATCGACCAAGCCGCCCGCTCCCTCGCCTGGCCGGTGGAGGTCATCCCTGCCGAATGGGGCCGCTATGGCCGCGCCGCTGGGCCATTGCGCAATGGCCTGCTGCTGCGCCGCGCCCTGGAAGTGGCCACCCCAGCCCAGGCCTCAGTGCTGGTGGTCGCCTTCCCCGGCGCATCAGGCACCGCCTCCCTGGTGCGCCAGGCCCGTCACCTGATCGCCGCCGATGGCGAGCCGATCGCCTTGGTCGAGATCCAGCCCTGAGGGCCCCATGGCCCATGGGCCCCGTAGGTCCTTCCTGCACGTCGTTTGTTTCCAGCCCTTTGCACTAAGCCCATGCCCCGCACCGCTCCCGCCGCCCTGGCCCCACTCGCTGCCATGCCCGTAGCCGTTCCGGCCCCAGTTCCGGCAGCACCAGTCCAGCTAACTCCCAGCCTCTGGCACCTCGGCATCGAGGCCCAGGAGCTCACCGCCCGCATCGCCCGCCTGGCTGATCAACTAGACGCCGATGAGCCCGAGCAACAGCAAGCAGCTATCGCCACTCTTGAGGAGGCCCTCCTCATTGAGGAAGGCAACCGGGAGGCCCTGGCCCGTAAGGCCGATGCCACCTGCTGGGTGATCGATCACCTCCGCGCCCAGGGCCACTACCGCCAGCAACAGGCCAAACGCCTGGTGGAACTGGCCAAGTGCGATCAGCGCCGGGCCGATGCCCTTGAAACCACCCTGGTGTTTGTGCTCACCCGGCTGCAGCCGGCGGCAACCCGCTTCTCGTTCCCCCACCACGAGCTCACCAGCCGTCGCAGCGAGGCGGTCGAGATCAGCGCAGAAGAAGACCTCGCCCCTGAGTGGCTGCGCATCACCACGGCCACGGCTCCCGATAAGGGAGCGATCAAGGCAGCCCTCAAGGCCGGCCAGCAGATCCAAGGCGCCCAGCTGGTATCGCGGCGCAGTTGGTCAATCCACTGACCCCCCCCACAGGGGGTTTCGATTCAGGGCCTGGCGAGAAAGCCAGGCCCATTCCCTTCCGATCCACTTACAGCCAATCCATCCGAACCAGGCCATGACCAGCACCATCCCCACCACCAACGGATCTAGGCCAGCCGCTCCTGTTCGCACCGCGAGCCCACAACCAAGCAGCCTGCAACTCCTGCGCCGACCGCAGGCCGAGGCTCCTGCCATCCCTGCAGTCGATCGGCCTGCCAGCGCCCAGCTCCCGGACATCCCAGCCACAGCATCCGCAGCTCCCGCAGGGTTGCTCTCACCTGAGCAATCCGCCGCACTGGCCGCTCCCCTCAACCGGGCAAATGTGCAGACCCGCTCCCAAGCCGGCCGCTCCCTTAATTACTTGGAGGGTTGGGTAGCGATCCGAGAGGCAAACCGGATCTTTGGCTTTGACGGCTGGCAGCGGGAAACCATCGAGCTGCGCTGTGTCGCCGAAAGCCAACGCCCCATTGGACGGGAGCAAAAGCCCGGATGGGGGGTCACCTATATCGCCCGGGTGCGTATTCGCCTCGGCAGCCAAGCCAGTGGGGCCCCATCCCTGGTGCGGGAAGGCAGTGGCGCCGGCCATGGCATCGACGTTGATCTGGGCTTGGCACACGAATCCGCCCTCAAGGAGGCCGAAACCGATGCGATGAAGCGCGCCCTGATGACCTTTGGCAACCCGTTCGGGCTGGCGCTCTACGACAAGCAGCAGCGGCAGGTCACCAGTTCGGTGCGGGAGGAGCGGGCTCCTCAGGCGCAGGGCGTCGCTCGTCAGGGGGGGCAGGCCCAGCAGGTCGTTGAAGCAAGGGCGGTTAAGCCCCAGATGGAAATCCTCAGCCAGGCCCAATCCCCCGCAGAACTATCGGACGCTGCCCTGTCGGCCCTCTCTCCGGCTGTGATCCAGCTGCTCCACGCCCAGGTCCGCAGCCTGTCACGACCCCAGTTGGAAACCCTGGTCACGGCCTTCAGGCAACGGTTCCGGCTAGCGGAGGGGGCCTCGGTGGCAGCTGCGATTACCCAGAAGCAGCACCATGACTGGGTTGAGGCGTATCTGGTACAGGTGGAGAGCCAACGGCAGCGGCTGTCGTGAGGGCTCTTGGCTGCACAGATCTGGTCACTCCGTCCAGAATGCACCCATGACCAGCGCACCGATCCTGCCTCTTGATGCCCGCTTGCCAGTGATGGCAGGGATGATCACCGCGGCAATCCCCGGCGCAGAAGTTCGGCTGTTCGGATCTCGGGGCCGGGGAAACGCCGGCCCAGACTCCGACATTGACCTATTGATCACAGCCCCCGACAGCTGGTTGCAGACCCACAATCGCTACAAGGTGCTCGCCGAGTTGCGGCGACAGTTAAGCAGGTCAGATGTCTCGCTTGATCTGCTGCTGTATTCCGTCAGTGAAGTCTTAGAGCGCAAAGATTGGCTTAATCATGTGATCGCCCGTGCTTACCGGGAAGGGATGAGAATCGATGGCCACACCTGAAGCCCAAAATATGCTCCAGATCGCCAAAGCCGATCTGGAAACTGCGATCGCCTCATCTGACCCGACAATATTCAGAGAAACGGCGTGGGGATTCTGGTTACAGCAGTCCGTAGAGAAAGCCCTAAAAGCCTGGTTGCTCGCACTAGGCAGCACACCACCCCTCTCCCACGATTTGACCAGGCTATTAAAGTTATTGCTGGAGCAGAATGTTGAAATAGCAAAGTTCCTGGAGCTGGATCAACTGACTGACTACGCCGTCCAATTCCGCTATGACGCAGATCCAATACCATTAGGACTAGATCGCATAGCCTTCAACCAGCAAGTGCAAACACTCATAGACCAAGTAGAAGCCGTGGTGACTCAATAAACGAAGACTTGATGGCGGCATGCCGCTGATTAATCGCCGCCATCCTGCATTGGGACTACGAGCGCCCGGGGCCGAACAGACAAACGCCGCCCCTCCCTGCTAGTACAGCAGTACGCATCGCCTATGCCCGGCCATGGCCCCATCGCTCCTCCATGCCCCCGAAAGCTGGCCCCAGCTTGATTCTTCCCTGCTGATCCCCAGCCGCAGCAAGCAGGTTTGCCTCACCTGCCGTTCGTTTCGCCATCACCTCAGTGACGACGAGATCCCCCTGCTCACCTGCCAGTTCCACCAGGGCCTGATCGGCCAAGGCGAGCACCTCACACGCCGTTGCCCGAGCTGGAGTGGCGTGACGACAGGCCCGCACAGTTGGGCACCGGAAGCGGGATGAGCCAGGAACCCAGCCCGCTGCCTCCCTACACCTCACGCACCTGGTGGCTCAGTGATGGCCGCCTGGTGCTGCGGTTTCGACCAGTTCGCTGGGATCACTACAGCCAGCGACTGGAGATCATCAGCGGCGAACTGCTGCCAGGCGAACCGATCCCCCTGCTCTAGGCGCAGCCTTCCGCGAAGCGGTAGCACCGCCGGGAGCTGAGCCGTAAAGAAGCTGTTCAGTTGTGGGGTGAACGGCGGAAGCAGGGCTGGAGGCCTTGCCCGCCCCAGTGGTGACGGGGCTCTAGCCGATGGCTCGGGCTCCCCTACCTTCACACGCCTAAAGCCCTTCCACAGCAAGACAAAACGCATCGCCCAAAACTCCTAGGGCCCCGTAAAAGATGCCCCACTCCTCGGCAGCTGCAAAGATCAGGATTGAAAGCCCTCTCTCCAACCGTATCCAGTTGTTTTCTCGAAGCGGCCCGGGGAAATACCAGCCACAATCACTTGTCTCGGCCTTCAGGCAGCGGTTCCTCCTAGCTAATGGGGCCTCGGTGACGGCTGCGATTACCCAGAAGCAGCACCATGACTGGGTTGAGGCGTATCTGGTGCAGGTGGAAGGCACCCTGAAGAAACTCTGAGAAACCTTTGATGAAGCTCGCAATGACGATTCCCTCACTAGAGCCTAAACTCTTCGGCAGGTGGTGCCATGGCAGGCCACTGAGGCTGCCAAACGACGAAACAACCAATAGAAGCTATATACGCTGCAAATATGAAGCATTGCTTCACTATTGCGCAGGGGATAACACGCCAACTAGATATAATCTATATATTCTAGTCCAATGCCTAGATTCAAGTTCCAATGGTCGAATATAGATTCAGCCCTAATTCTGTCATCGAAGGGGGCCGCTGTAAACTTTAATGTATGACTCAACGCTTGGCCGTGCCGACAAAGTGCACAAGCTTATACTTGTAAACTATTTCTAACCTCAAATGGATTTAAGTGGCTGCAAGCAGATCAGATACATAAAGCTGGGCTCACGTGGATCCAAAGTGGATCAGGAGTGCATAGCCAGAAATATAGTATATATAGGTTTTGGCACTGCTGAAAATGAGCTGTACAGACTCGCATCAATAGGGCAATGGGATGCTTTTAAAGCTCTTTATTTGGAAAGAGATTTAAATGGGGCCGAACAAGCTCGTAAGCAGAATGCAACAAAAGCGACCAACCAGGTCAAGGCATTCTTCGAGGCAGGCGACGAAACACTTTGGATCACATTTTACGGAGGATTATTGCATTATGGTTCATTTTCTAATCAAAGCCTTCCAAAAGAAGAATCTGAATTGGGAGGGCGTATCCGTACTTTGAAAAATGGTTGGTACTGCGAAGATGCCAATGGCAAAGAGCTTAAGGTCGAAAACCTGTCTGGGAATCTGACCAAAGTTCAAGGCTTTCAAGGTACTAGCTTTTCTCTTAGCAATGAACAGTGTTCCTATCTTATTACAAGGCTTTCAGGAAAAGTTCCAGATTACATAGTAGAGATTGACGATGCGAGAGAGAAAATGGTAAGTGCAGTAAAAAGTGCCATCAAGACCCTTCAACCAAAGGATTTTGAACTTCTTGTGGAAATTATTTTCTCTCGCTCATGGCGCAGGGTTGGCAAAGCCGGTGGAGCGGTCAAATTTACAGACATCACATTTGAAGACCCCCTAAACCCTGATCGTATGATTGCGGTTCAAGTCAAATCAGAAACAACGCTTCAAGAAATAAAAAAATATTGCAAAGATGAGCAATTAAATCGCTATGAAAAATTCTACTTCGTTTTCCATACTCCTGATCAGGCAGAACTACTAGAAGGCTTTGAGGCGCAAGAAAGCCTTGAGATTATCGACTGCAACCGTCTTGCGAGCTTAGTCGTTGACTCTGGCCTAATCCATTGGTTAAAAGAGAAAACCAGTTGATTGTCTTACGATGCAAAAATCTTCAATGCTGATAACACCAAGCAAGCTCTCTACATTCTCCCTCAGCCCAGAAATTGGGGCCTGGTGGGACGAGCTGGAGTCACGCGGCCTCTTTGAGGGTTATAAGCCCGAGGTCAGCCCATTGGACAAGCAACTGTTTGCCGACGGCCTGCGCCATGAGCAGGTCCTTCTCAGCAAACTAGAAGCAATCGGCCATCGCATTGCTCGGCTACCTGGCAAGCAGACAGAGGCTGACTACAGCGCTACCAAGGCGGCAATGGCTGAGGGATATGAGTTCATCCATCAAGCCTCCCTTTGCAACGATGAAATGCGTGGCTCAGCAGACCTGCTGCGCCGCATCGAACAACCCTCAAGGTTGGGGGAGTGGAGCTACATCCCGATCGAGTGCAAACTCGCCTCCAAACCCAAAACGACTTTTTTAGTGCAGGCATCAGCCTATTGTGAGTTACTTACGCCACTATTGGGCGAGCGACCGAACCGCTTTGAACTGTATTTAGGTGGCGGGCGTTTCAAGAGCTATGCCACCGATCAGTTCTGGGCTTGGTATCAACTCCTGCGCAGCCGCTACCGCGACTTCCGTCAGTTCTTTGATCCAGCCGCGATCCCCGAGGACTGCCCGGGGGATCACAGCGGCTGGACGGCTTTCATCGAGCAGCGCTTGGAGGCTAAGCGCGATCTGATGCTAGTGGCGGGCATGCGCCAAACCCAACGCCTCAAGTTCAAGGCTGCAGGGGTGAACACCATCGAAGAGTTGGCCGCCCTGGCAGGGGGCACTGCGATTGCCGGCCTCAATTCGGAGGCGCTGCATGAGTTGCGGCAGCAGGCAGAACTTCAGCTCACTCCTGTTGATGCCAATGGCCGGCCCGCCTACCGGGTGCGGCCTGTGGTTCAAGGCAAGGGGCTCACAGCCCTACCAGCTGCAGATCCAGGCGATCTCTGGTTCGACATGGAAGGCTTCCAGGATTCAGTCGCTGCAACCAAGCTCGAATACCTCTTTGGTGTTTGCCACCGTGAGAGGCCAAAAGGCAAACCGGTGTTTAAAGCCTGGTGGGCCCATGACCCCCAGCAGGAGAAGAAGGCCTTTGAAGACTGGGTTGATTGGGTGGAGCAGCGGCGTCTGAGCTATCCACGGCTACACGTCTACCACTACGCCAGCTACGAGAAAACAGCAATGCGGCACTTGGCGCAGATATATTCCACCCGGGAAGCGGTCATTGATGAGTGGTTGCGCTCAGGTCTGCTTGTTGACCTGCTGCCAATCGTGACCAGCTCCATCGTGTTGGGCGAGCCCAGCTACTCGATCAAGAAGGTTGAGCACCTCTACATGGAGCGTAGGGAAGCCGAGGTGACCAATGCAGGGGACTCGGTGGTGGCTTACCTCAACTGGATGGGTTCTGAGGAGCCGCCTTTGCCAGGAGCTTTGCCAGAGGGCAGCCCCCAGCTGCTGGCGATTGAGAACTACAACCGAGAGGATTGCGAGTCGACGGTGTTGTTGCACGACTGGCTGCGGCAGCTGCGCCAGGAGCAAGGACTGCCAGAAGAGCCCCTCGAGCAGCTGCACGATGAGAAGCCCACCAAGGAGCCTTCTCCATTGGAGGTTCTAGCCAGCCAGCTAATTGCAGAAATCCCGGAGGCTCTGCAAAGCGATCCACCTGCCAATGCCAGTGAGGAGCTGCTGGCTGAACAGGAGCAACTAGGGCCCAGGGGCATGAGTTGGCGGGTGCAGCGCCTTGTTGCCCAGTTGCTTCCGTTCCACCACCGGGAAGCCAAGGTGGCCTGGTGGGCCTATTTCGATCGGCGCAACAAGGCCCAGCTCAGCCCAACGGAGCTCGTCGATGACGGCGAGGCCATTGCAGCTGCCCAGTGGCTGAGCGTGCAGCCCCGCGAGAGCAAGCGCACGGGGGCCGACTTCCATACCTTTGGCTTTGATCCAAGCCAGCCCCTCAAGCTGCACGCGGGCCAAGGGGATAGCGGCCTAAGCCTGGAGATCCCTGAAACGGGCTTAAAGCTGGCCGTTGACTCCCTCGATGCTGAGCGGGGCCGCGTCACCCTCAAGTACCCCTGGAGTAAACGCGATCAACGCCAGGCCAATGGCCTGCCCGAAGGCATCCCCAAGGGGGCGACCTCGCTAATCAAGGTGCCAGCCGACATCAGCGAGAAGCTACGGGAGAGCTTGCTGGAGCAGGCCAGCCAATGGCTAGCTGGCAAACCGCCAATCCCCGCTGCCATGCAGCAACTGTTGGAGCGGCGGCCAGTGGAGGGCCTAGCGGCTCTCAATAGGGCAATTGAGGCGAAGCCTGCTGCTGTGGCAGAGCAGCTGGCGGAGTTTCTGGTGAGCCACTCCGGTTGCACCATGGCACTGCAAGGGCCGCCGGGCACAGGGAAATCCACCGTCACAGGCACTGTGATCGCCGAGCTAGTGGCCAAGGGCAAGCGGGTAGCCATGAGCTCCAATAGCCACGCAGCAATCAATAATTTGCTGCTCAAAGCCCAGGCCACCTGCCAAAAACGGGGATTGGGCCAGGTGGTGGTGAAGTGCAGCAACAGCAAGGATGAGCCAACGCTCACCAAATGCGGGGTCGCCCTAGTGGCCCCATCAAAGTTGGCTGAAGGGATGGCTGTGGTGGGTGGCACCACCTGGATGTTCTGCCGCGAGGAGCTCGCTGATCAGTTCGATTTGCTCGTTGTTGACGAGGCCGGCCAGATGTCCCTGGCCAACCTGTTGGTGATGGCCCGGTGTGCCAAGACAATCCTGCTGGTGGGAGATCAGCAGCAACTCGCCCAGCCGTCCCAGGCGGATCACCCTGGGGACTCAGGCCTCTCCTCTCTCGAATACCTGATGCAGGGCGCCCATGTGGTGCCAGCTGATCGGGGTGTGTTCCTTGCCACGAGCTGGCGGATGGAACCAACGCTGACGGCCATGGTGTCGGAGCTTTTTTATGACGGACGCCTGAGGGCCCATCCGGCCAACCAGATCAATGGGATCCAGTGGCGCCAACCATGCTTAACCTCAGCAGGCATGGTGTTGCCCAGCCAAGGACTGGTGTTTGATCCTTTGGCCCACAGCGGCTGCAGCGTCTGCAGTGAGGCGGAGATTGAGCGAATCACCCAGATCGTCGAACACCTGCTTGGTAGCCGCTACGTCCGAGCAGAAGCAGGCGGCCAAAACCAAGGGATTCTTGGCCCCAATGACATCTTAGTGACCGCCCCGTACAACGTTCAGGTCAACCGCCTGCAACAGCGTCTCCAAGGCAGGGCGCGGGTGGGCACGGTGGACAAGTTCCAGGGGCAGGAAGCACCTGTCGCCATTCATTCGCTAACGGCTAGCGATGGCGATGCTGCACCACGGGGCCTGGGATTCCTGCTAGAGCCCAACCGACTCAACGTGGCCATTAGCCGGGCCCAGTGCCTCTCAATCGTGGTGGGATCGCCAGGACTGGCAACGGGCATCGCCAAGACGGTGGAGGATGCAGAGCAAATCAATCGCCTATGCCGCATCATTCAGAGAGACAAAAATCATTGCTGAAAATTTAACTTATATGAGCGGCACTCATTGCTCAAGCTTTTTGCCATTTTGCAGTCAAGTCTGATTTTTTTCGTATCGCTTTGGCGAATTCAGCACATGTGCTCATATATAATACTCACCCTGAATGAAGTTTGCGCAATCCCGCCCGAACAAGTTGCAGCCTATTTGCAGGCTAACAATACTTTTAGTAAAAGGGCAGAGCTTGGTAATAGTTTTCCCGTCAAAGCGCACTTATAAGTTCCTCGGATAGTTGCTGAACTCGTAGTGGAAGATTTTGCTTTGGATTCGGACAGCCAAGCCTTCCATTGCATTCAGAAAATACCCCCATTCACTGAATATTGATTGCCTGCTTCTCACTACCTTGGCTGCCAAGTCCTGCAATAGTATCGACTGAGAAGCTTTGACACGCAGTTGCCGCGTATTCCCTTCCTTCATTCATGAACTCCTGAACAGTTAAAGTCTTGTTATCGGCTTACGCTCTAGCGAGGTCCGACCATTCCTTGTGCTGCGTCTTGTTATTATAGATTGAATCCAAATTTAGATAATTCAATAGATTATTGGATGAGCATCACAGCCCATGAACTATTCACTTATCTGCAGAGATCCAGCCACTCTGACACAGTTTATATTTTGACGCACACAACTGGCTGCAGAGGCAGCCAACAGTAAGCCGGTCAGGGAGTTGGCTGATCAAGCGAAACATCTCGGCGGCAGCTGCTCCTTGGTAAAGTTCGCTGCCTCCAGCTTGAATATCCATTTCCCACTAGAGCTCAAGGCTTTCATAACGCAACCGGTTGAGTTCAGTGCGCTCGTCTCTCCTATGCTGGTCGTATTCGGTGGCTGCGAGGTCACCGCGATCGATGCGGGTCTTAAGCAACGACCTGACCAAGATACTGCCGGGCGGGCCCAGCTGCTGGGCAACAGCCCTGCGGATAGGGCCTTCAACTAAGCAGAGCTCAGCAGCCTCTTGCATCTGCAGCACCGTGAACCGGGGCCTGATCTTGGTTGGGGCAGTCATCGCTGGGCAGTCTGAGGGACATGGCATGCCTCCTATCGGCCTGTCCACGAAATCGGGGTAGACCTAGTTTCTTCGGGAGCTTATGGCCTGCCCACAGGACCTCCTTGACGGTGTAGAAATAAGGCAAGCGCTAGCGCCAAAACCACCTCAAGCAGCCATGACCGTTACCCCAGCCGCCGAAGCTGCACACGTTCTACCAACGTTGGAACGGTTTCGCAAGAAACTCCTTGAACTATCAACTTGGCGAAACAGCCTACTTGACCTCAAGTTCTCAAAGCAAAAGTCTTTGAGATTGCTCCGATTTGTCGATTGCGACCCCCAAACAGTCCTAGATGGATTAATTTCCGGTCGCCAATACAGCATCAGCGCGTTACCAGAATTGCCGAAGGGTCAGCATCACGAAGATGACGGCGATACTCTTGAGGCAGCACTGGAACAAGCCAAAGCCGATGACCCTCCGTATCAAAAAAACCTTACGGGCGGAGGTGACGATGAGCACACACAGCCTGCATCTATCCAGGCTGATGATGGGCTGAGAACGTCTGAGATAGAGGAACTAGGAAACGGAGTCAGGAATGCTCAATCAGGCAGGGATCTGGCTGCCTGGGCGGAAAAGCACGGAATCAACCCTTCTTACTCACTAGCTTTTGAAAGCGGACCCGGGTCAACCAAAGGGGCTCTGCAGGTTATTCAGCTGGTTCTGAGGATGGAGAAAATAGCCGAGTCTATTCGCAAGCAGGCTCAGAGCTCCATCGAGGAAACTGGTAATAATATATTATACCTTGCCTTCGGATGCTTGCAATGGAAAGAAAAGGAAAAGCTGCTTCATGCACCTCTAATTCTACTTCCCGTTGAAATAACTAGAACGGCAGGCAAAGGAGGCGTTAAAACTTTTTATATCGGCGCATTAGATGAAACACCTATTCCCAATGTCACCCTAAAAGAGCGACTGCGTAGTGATTTCGGTATTGATTTGCCGATGCCAAATCTCTTGACCGAATCTTTGCAGCTCGAAGCCTACTTCAATCAAGTTGCCGAATGCATATCAGATCTAACCGATTGGGGCACCAAGAATTATCTCAACCTTGCACTATTTAATTTCGGCGGACTTGAGCTTTATGAAGACCTAAGGCCGGAAGAAATGGCATTGTCGCCGATAGTTAAGCAGTTGCTGTCTGCAGAAGTGGGCGGTGACGAAGAGGTCGACAATTCGCCTATTGTGGCGGCAGATCTGAATGTTGATCTACCTGAGATTGCTAATCGCGTGCCGGTCTTGATCGCGCAAGCCGATGCAAGTCAGTTCGCGGCAGTTGCGGATGTAATGGCCGGTCGTTCGATGGTGATCGATGGACCGCCGGGTACGGGAAAAAGTCAGACAATTACGAATATTATTGCCAATGCACTATATGCAGGCAAGCGTGTTCTCTTTGTAGCTGAGAAAAAAGTAGCATTGGATGTTGTGTATCACCGCCTGTCTGAGGCTGGACTGAAACCCTACTGTCTGCGGATCGAATCCGACAAAGCCAACAAGAAGCAGATCTACGACGAACTGGCAGAACGAATAGATTTGGCCACACCGACACGCCCTCACCGTGATGGCGTTTTTAAGGAGTTTACCGAGTTGCGTCATGAGCTAAATCGGTTTGCTTCACTACTCAATCAGCCCTATGGCAACGAGAAAAAAAGCCAGCACGATCTGCTTTGGCAAGAACAACAGATGCGCTCTCAGCTGACCGCCGCCTCAGTGGATCCGAACCCATTCGAAATCGAGATCACCGATGCTTGCTCCAAAAGTAGTCAACTCATCGAGCGCAACAGTCAGCTCCTTAATGATCTGGCTAATCTGCTGGAGGGCCTAGATCGAGACAAACTTGAGTTTAGTTTCCGCCCCCTAGGAGTTCTGCCTGATGACCCTTTAGGTAAGGAGAAAGTTCTGGATCAAGCTGCAGTGTGGGCGGCATCCCTGCGGGAGATCGAAGCAGAGCTCCACCAATTCAGCCCATGCGATGGGCTGTCCCTAGAGCAGCTGCGCTTGTGCGCTCAGGAGGCTGTTGGAGTCGCCTCTCGCTTGCCAAATCCTCTTTCAGCGGATGGGGAAACTCTCCTTCCTCTCCTGGTATCGCCTGCGATCGCCGGTATGGCCCAAGGATTGCTAGATGCCATCCAAGCGCACAGCGAATTAGAGACCATCGTGGCCCGACGCTTTGTTAGCAAGCCGGATCCACTGCCCGAGGTCGAGGCCACTCAGGCTTTGGTATCCGCGCTGAGCCAGTGGCGAGTTGGGAGTCTAGCCATCGCTTACGAACACAAAGAACGAGAGCAGTTACGGCAACGACTAAAAAAAGCAGCGCAGACAGCGGAGGGCCTCCAGGTCCTGCTGAATATTTCCACCACAGGGCTACCGCTCGCAGGATTCAGTCCCTCAGGCCTGAAAGCACTGTTGCCGCTCGTGAAGCACCTCAGCGCACAACCAGATTGGGTCTTGAGACAGCGCAGTCAAGCAATCTGGCATGCGGATGTTGAACAGACCCGCGCGCTGCTTCACGAGCACACAACACTGCAAAATTTACGTACCCATCTATGTTTGGATCAAGCAGCTGCTCAGCAGCCTGAAAAAGTCAACCTCGATCAATCACTAAAGCTGCTTCAGCTTTGCTGCGATCGAGGTCTCGGGGCTTTTCTGGTGCAAGCCAATGCCTCTCAGCTGTTGGTAGAACAGATCGATGAAGCTGAGGCATTATTTCAACAGGCTGCTTCGGCTCTGACCGTCTGTCTGCCCAGCCAGCTTCTGGAAAACGCCAGCCTGGAGCAACTGCTGGATGCGGCCGAGCTGTTGCGCTTAGTTTTGGCCTTGGACCCAGATGCGATTGAGTTCCGATCCAGCTCCCTTTGGTCCGTCGACGTGAAGGCAATCTGCGTGGCATTGGATGGCGAACGAGATCTCAAGCGACGTGAACAGGCCCTTGATCAAGCGGGCCTGATAGTAGCTGTAGGGCACAGCGCCAGTGAATTGCGTGAAGCGGCTGAGCTACTCGAGGTGAAGGCTTTATTGCAAAGGTTTGTTAACCGGATCTCGAGCACTAAAGGTCGCGCAGTGTCGTTGGCTCGTGAGATTGGAGCGCTTAACCCACAAGATCGTTCAGAAGCATTGCGAGACGTAGCCAAAGTGTTGGAGCTCCGCGAGGAATACGGAACTGGCTGGCAGCGACGCATGTTCTCGCTGGAGTTGCCATCTGAGAGGCTGCTCCCGGTGGCCGAGCAATTGCAATCTCTTAAGCGGGTTCTTGAAACATCAACCCATTGGGAGTTCTGGGGGAGCTGGTTGCGGGAAACACCGCCCTCAAATTTGCAGGCCGCGCTCTCGGTTTATGAGCAAGGCGTGGAGAGCACGTTGCAGGCACTGGTTGGGCACCGCGTGTGGCAAGCGCCCGTTCTCAGTAGCAACCTAAACACCCTGCAGGACAGGCTCAAAGAACGCCGCCAAGACCAGGACTTACTGGCTGAAGTGCAACCGGTGGCCTGTTGGGCAAGAGCTGCCGGTCTTGGCGACGGGGAGGCGATGGTGAACTGGCTGCGGCAAGTTCGAAGTTGTAATCAACGCATTGAGGAATTTCCGCAACAAGAATTGGACACTCTGTTGGCAGGTGGCCTGGTAATTGATCAAATCGACACCGTGCTTTCAGCGACGGAACGCACCCGGGAGCTCGTGGCTAGTTCCGGACTCGGAGCACAGAGCGACGCCTTAATGGCTGCTGATCAGGCCGCACTAGGCCAGGCTCTACTCACCCTGCAACACCAGCTTGACCCACTGGTTCAGGAGCTGATGGCGCAAACCGATTTCATATCCGCTGATGCCAATCAGCGCTCTTTACGCCAGATTGCACAGGAGATTCAAGAGGCCGCGAAGGAGTACCAGACCTTGCTGCAGCAATGGGAAGACGCTGGTCTCAACCCGGAGGTTTCACTAGCGGAGTTACTGCAACTGCCGATTGACTTGGCTCTTGCACATCGACGACGTGAAGAAGTCAACCAGGCATTAGCCGGATTCCAGCAGAAAGTAGGCCAGGAGGTGGCTGGCACACCCCCGGAGTACCTGCGTCAGGTAATGAGCTGGATCATTGAAGTCCGCCACGCAGGCTTACCCGCGGATCAAGAGGATTGCTGCCTCAAGCCAGGCGCCGCCGAATTCATCACTGGACGGCGAGAGCTAGCCGAAAATTTGCGCCATGCTCTTAATGAAGAAGCAACCGCTTCAAAACAGTTCCTTGCAACCGCTGAACCCCAACCAACTCTGATCGGTGATGGGGGTACGTCACGGATCACTGATGTGAAGGTCCAGCTTCTCCAGGAGTGGTTGGAAGCTGTGGACGTCAGCCGTGAGCACTTCCCCACTTGGGTGAAACGCCATCAGTTGTTAGAACAACTACCAGCTGATGGTGCGCGGTCCTTAGCCGAGCAACTTCTCGCCTCTGCGATTAACGGCGTGCATTGGAGTCTTCTCTATCGCTGGACACTTGTTCGCAGCCAGCTCAGGCAAATGGGTCAGGCGATTCCTGAGTTACTGCAACTACAAAGTCATGAACAAGTGGCTCGGAGGAAGCGGTTTCAGCACATGGAAGAAAAACTCCGCGAGTTGGATCGTGCGGCGGTGATAGCAGCGATTCACCGTGATCCCAGTGATCTTCCACATGGTGTGAATAAAGGGCTCAAGGGTAACTTCACCGAGATGGCGCTGATCAACAACGAAAGTGTTAAACAGAAGCGCCATAGGCCCTTGCGTCATCTATTCCAATTCGCTGGATCATCTTTGCGTGGACTCAAACCGTGTTGGATGGTTTCGCCAGGAACCCTGGCTTCACTTGTTCCACGCGAAGGCGCCGAACAATTTGATCTTGTGATAGTGGATGAGGCATCCCAGATGCCGCCTGAACGCGCTTTAGGGTTGATTAGTCGTGCCCGCCAATGTGTTGTAGTCGGTGATCCCAAGCAGTTGCCTCCTACTTCATTTTTCAAGCGCACTGATGGGAGCGAGGATGACCAAATAGACGATGAAGTCGACTATGAAGTGCTCGACGAAGAGTCTATTCTCGATTTGTGCACGAAAACTTTTAATCATGTCCGTCGCCTGAAGTGGCATTATCGATCGCGCCATGGAAGCCTGATCGCCTTCTCCAATAAGAAGTTTTACAATAACGACCTAACGATATTTCCGTCCTGTGATCGAGACTTCGCAGTGCATCGACACGAAGTGATTAATCCATGCTATACCAAGGGGGTCAATTTGCCAGAAGTAACGGTTGTATGCGATGTTGTACTCGAGCAACTTTTGCGATACCCGAACCGCAGCATTGGCGTCGTCGCGATGAACGAAGCACAGGCTTCCGAAATTGATTGTGAGCTAGATAAACGCGCTCACTACCACGATGAGCTGCGTCGTCGACTTGATATTAAGGATACCGGAGAGGGGCTATTTGTTAAGTCACTGGAAAAGGTGCAAGGTGATGAAAGAGACACGATCGTTATTTCTACAACCTATGGCCCTACGAAAGCAGATGGGCCTGTGGCAATGAATTTTGGTCCGATCAACAAAGAAGGCGGCCAGAGGCGCCTTAATGTCTTGTTTACTCGTGCTAAATACGCAATCGAATTGATCACATCTATCCAGTACAAACAGCTACAGATCGATAATTCACATAGCAAAGGGACAATAGCATTTCGCGACTATCTCAAGTTTGCTGAAACAAAGATGCTTGAATGGGGACAACCCTCAGGCCGTGAACCTGACAGTCCTTTTGAGATTGTAGTTGCCGAAGCCATTCGAAAACATGGCTTTGAGGTGGATTGCCAAGTGGGGGTAGCAGGATATTTCATTGATCTAGCGATTCGCCATCCAAGCAAGCCTGAAACATATTTATTGGGGGTAGAGTGCGATGGCGCGACTTATCACGCAGCTCGGGCGGCACGAGACAGGGACAAATATCGGCAATCTGTCCTTGAGGGCCAGGGTTGGCGAATCCATAGAATTTGGTCAACTGACTGGTTTGAAAACGCAGGAGCAGAAACGCAAAAGGTGATCGAACTTCTGACGGGCCTGCTAACTGATCACAATTAGTCTCTTGGAAAAAGAGGAAAGCAATCTTAGCCATAGCACTAAAATCCCTAAATCATGACAGAAGTGGAGACTTGGTGCCGCCACGGGGCCGCCTTAATTAACTTGTATTAACTTGTTACTGATTTGCCCGGCCAATCCAGCATTTTAAAGTATGCTGAACAATAGTTCCACAAACTAGGCCTGAATAAGGGAGCTATCCTAGATGTCCGGTGCTCCTTGCCTTTCCAATGTTACCCATGCTTGCCTCACTTGCGGCATAGATGAAATTATTGACTTCGAAATATCCGACGAAATCGCAACCTTCAAGGGCACCTACTATCACCCTAGCCATCGAGGGGAGACCTGGATCTTTGTTGCCCACCACAGAAAGGGCGGTGGCATCAGCATTACGCCTGTAATACAAGTGTCTGGCCAAAGAGCTAACACCTCGAATTCAAGCATTGAATCTGATCAAGAGCCGTCAGATTTCCCTGTAGCAAAATACGACAAAGAGACATTGGAGTATTTGGTTGGAGCATGTCAACACCTTGCTGGACTGCAGAAAACCCTAAGGCGGCATCCTGAATTTCTGGAGGAAGAAAAAAAGGTTCTTGATGTCTGCTTTGCAATTTCCCACAAAATAAGCAACCACTTAGACGAGAGCCAGCAAGATAAAATAAACTATATGTTTTATGGATAGGCTCCCGACTGTTGCCCTTCCCCGCCTGTCGTAACTCCCCGCACGGAGGCATCAAAGAAGCCGGAGGCAACTCTCTGCTCTAGCTAGAGGCTAGTATGAACATCATCTTCAAGCTTCAAACTGGAGGCTAGTACCTGAATGAGATAATGCTTGATGTTGGCCCACTAAAAGCGATAGCGTGGCATGTCTTTGAATTGATTTTGGCTTTAGAATAGATGAGTCTTCTTACCCATGCAAGCAGCTTAGTTGCTGACGCAAACATATATATATATCGATTCTTAACGCCTGTAAACTGTTTCCCAAGTACCGGGCTCTCGGCTGTTATTGCAATCCAATGGTGGCACCACCAACATCAAGGTTCCTGTGCGTCTAAACAGCTGAGGGAGCACCCCAGTCGGAAGCCACAATTCGTATTTGTTGCGAACGAAGTCGGCCACATCCCCACAGCACCATACTCGCTGACTAAGTGGAGCATCCGTGGGATGGATTGCGAGAATCATATCCAAGGTCAAGGCTTGGAGAACAGGTGATAAATCCTCATCAAACAGCAAATAATGGAAGGGGCTATCAATTGCCAGATCTCGAACAGTGTGGAAATGATCGATGTAGGCCAGGCGCTCACCACGATTAATTGGTTTTATCCCCCTCATGCCGGCTCCAAGTCGCGAGCATTCCCGGTGCCTTGATAGTCACCTGCAGTTGGATCGAGTATCAGGGCAGTCAGCTTCCCGCTGATGAACGCCCCTGTATCAATGCCGATCCGATGGGGGAGGCGGGTGATGCTGTAGTCGCTCTTGAATGTGTGCCCATGTATCACCGTGTATGGCAGGCCATGTGGTTTCTGCAAAAACGGTCGGCGGATCCAAAGCAGATCGTCCTCCTGCTGATCCTCTAGATCCAGGCCAGGCCGCACACCGGCA
>Ga0310335_100154_pt1 | contig 19600 bp, 20 predicted proteins | sample LakMicMISRFREDD7_FD_195549 | JGI IMG/M metagenome (GOLD analysis project Ga0310335, IMG submission 195549) | Enriched freshwater cyanobacterial communities from Lake Michigan, Michigan, United States - MI23.SRF.RED.D7 (v2) (version 2) | ecosystem: Environmental > Aquatic > Freshwater > Lake... | reverse complement strand
GCGCACCTGCCGAACGGCGGGCGGGCATGGGACGTTCGTTGTCGCGCTCCCAGCGCTCCGCCTCCCAGCGCTCAGGCTCGCGGCGTCGGGGCGATGACGCCCACGGATCGCTGCCTGGGCGCTCCCAGTCGTCCCACTCATCGTCGGAGAACAGCTCGTCTTTCAGCGACCCGAGCGTGTTCTTGAGACCCTGCAAGGGCCCCTGGTCGGCCTTGCGCTCGCTCAACAGGCGCCGGTTGAGGCCATAGAGCGCCTCCTGAAGCTGACTGGCGGCGATGTCCAGCTCGGCGGGATCGACCCGGCCGGCGGCTTCGGCGGCGATCAGATCCTGGACATCGCGCAGCGCCAGCTCAACGGAGCGCTGCTGACGCTCGGCCCCATAGGGGCCCAACTCGAGCGCCGCATCGCGCAAACGGCGCTCGGCCTGGGCCACCAGGGTCTGGGCGCTGTTGCGGCGATCGATGTCGGCCCGGCGTCGACGGTCCTCGGCGGCCTTCTGCTCGGCCTCGACGATCAGTCGCTGAATCTCGTCTTCGCTCAGATTGGTGCCTCCCTGGATCGACACGCTCTGCTGGCGGCCCGTGGTGCGATCGCTGGCCGACACCTGCAGCAGTCCGTTGGCATCGATGTCAAAGGAGACCTGGATCTGGGGCACACCACGGGGAGCGGGGGGAATACCCGACAGACGAAATCGCCCGAGGGATTTGTTGTCGTCGGCCATCTGGCGCTCACCCTGCAGTACATGGACCTCGACGGCGTTCTGATTCGCCTCAGAGGTGCTGAAGAGGTCGCTTTTGCGCACTGGAATCGGCGTGTTGCGCGGAATCAGGACCTTCATCAGGCCTCCGATGGTCTCCAGACCCAGCGACAGGGGGGAAACGTCATTGAGCATCAGATCGCGCAACTCACCGGTGAGAATTCCGGCCTGGATCGCCGCCCCGATGGCCACCACCTCGTCGGGATTGACCGACTGGCAGGAGTCCCGCGGCACCAGGGTGCGCACGAGCTGCTGCACCATCGGCATGCGGGTCGAGCCACCCACGAGCACAACATCGTCGATGTCGTCGGCTGCAAGGCCTGAATCTCTCAGGGCCCGCTGCACGGGCCGCAACAGGCGATCCAGCAGGTCGACGCAGAGACCCTCGAAGGTGCCGCGCTCAAGGCTGGTTTCAATGTGCAGTGGACCCTCTGCGCCGGTGGCGATGAACGGCAGCGAGATCGGCGTGCTCTGAACCCCGCTCAACTCGATCTTGGCCTTCTCAGCTGCTTCCGAAAGGCGCTGCAGGGCCTGGCGGTCGCGACGAAGGTCGAGCCCATGGTCCTGTTGAAAGGCATCGGCCAGCCAATCGACGATGCGCTGGTCCCAGTCATTGCCGCCGAGCTGGGTGTCACCGCTGGTGGCTTTGACATCAAACACCCCATTGGCGATCCGCAGGATCGACACATCAAAGGTGCCACCCCCCAGGTCAAACACCAGCACCCGCTTCACGCTGCTGCGGTCGAACCCATAGGCGAGAGCCGCAGCGGTGGGTTCGTTGAGGATGCGCTCGACGCTGAGGCCGGCCAGGCGTCCGGCATCGCGCGTGGCCTGGCGCTGGGCATCGTTGAAGTAAGCCGGCACGGTGATGACCGCGGCCTCCACGGGCTCCCCCAGGTAGGTGGCGGCGTCATCCACGAGCTTGCGCAGCACGCTGGCCACGAGCTCTTCGGGCGCATACTCCCGCTCAGTGGCCGGGCAGACGACCCGCACCAGCCCGGCGTCGTTGGCGCGCACGGTGTAAGGCACCGCAAGGCTGCCGTCTTCGAGCTCATCCCAGGTGCGGCCCACGAACCGCTTGAGATTGGCAAACGTATTGCGCGGATTGAGCACCAGCTGGCGCCGCGCCAGCTGGCCCACCAGCAGCTCCTGATCGCGACTGAAGCCGACCACCGAAGGGGTGGTGCGTGAGCCTTCAGCATTGGCGATGACCGTGGGGCGGCCGCCTTCGAGCACCGCCACCACCGAATTGGTGGTACCCAGATCGATGCCGACGATTCGGCCCATGCCGCTGACTTCCCCGTGACGTCGTGGACCCAGGATCGAATGTCTGGACCGCACCGAGGTTAATCATGGCTTAAACGGTTCTCCAGAGGCTGTTTTTAGAGTCCAACCAAACGGTTCGGCACCCAAACCTCGGGTGCGACCCCCCACGCATGACGTCGGCCCCTCCACCCCTTTCTGACGCTGCAGCGTTCACGCTGCGCCGCAGACCGGCCTCCGAGAAGCTGCTGGATCAAGGCTTCCATTACCTGACTCTGGCCCTGGCCTCATTTGTCGGGATTCTGCTGCTCGCGATCGTTCTGACGGTCTTCCACGGTGCCCGTGAGGCGATCGCCACCTTCGGCGCCCGCTTCATCACCACCTCATCGTGGGACCCCGTCAACAACGACTACGGCGCCTTCGTGGCGATCTACGGAACCCTGGTGACCTCGGTCCTATCGCTGCTGATCGCAGTGCCCCTGGGCGTCGGCACAGCCATCTTCATCACGGAAGATCTGATCCCGGCGCAGTTGCGCAACGCCATCGGTCTGATGGTTGAACTTCTGGCAGCCATTCCCTCGGTGGTGCTGGGCCTCTGGGCCATCTTCGTGATGGAGCCGGCGATCAGGCCCGCGCTCAATCTGCTGAACACCCTGCTGGGCTGGAGCCCGTTTTTCGCCGGTCAGGCCCAGGGCCCTGGCATGGCTCCAGCCATCCTCATTTTGGTGGTGATGATCCTGCCGATCATCACGGCCATCAGCCGTGATGCCCTCAACCAGGTGCCCACCGAGCTGCGTCAGGGTGCTTACGGCGTGGGCACAACCCGCTGGGGTGCTCTGCTCAACATCATTCTGCCGGCTGCCATCTCGGCCATCACAGGCGGCGTCATGCTGGCCCTGGGACGCGCCATGGGCGAAACGATGGCCGTCACCATGATCATCGGCAACTCCCTCAACTTCAGTCTTTCCCTGCTCGCACCGGGCAACACCATCGCCTCGATGCTGGCCAATCAGTTCGGTGAAGCCGATGGCATTCAGGTGTCAGCCCTAATGTACGCAGCCCTGATCCTGATGGTGCTGACACTGGTGGTGAACGTTGTTGCCCAGTGGATTGTCCGCCGTCTGAGCCTGAAGTACTGATCCACCATGAGCTATTCACCGATCACCTACGGCAACAGTCCACTGTTTGAGCGCAGACCGCTCACCTATAACCCCAATCTGTTGCGCAACCGCTTCAACCAGGTGCTCACAGGGCTCGCTGGGTCCTTTGCAGCCATTGCGGTATTGCCGCTGTTCCTGGTTCTGATCTATGTGCTGATCCAGGGGGGCAAGCTACTCAGTCTGAGGCTCTTCGTCGACCTCCCACCGGCTCCAGGCCTTGAAGGCGGCGGCATCGGCAACGCCATTCTGGGAACCATCGTGGTCACGTTGGTCGCCTCACTGATTTCGATTCCTATTGGCATCGGCGGTGGAATCTTCCTCAGTGAATACTCACGCAATGGCTGGTTTGCCCAGGCCGTGCGATTCGGCAACGACGTTCTCTCTGGCGTTCCGTCAATCATCAGCGGGGTTTTCGTCTATGGCATCATCGTGGCCACCCGCCTGATCGCCGGTCAGAGCTACAGCGCCATGGCAGGCGGGATCGCCCTGTCGGTGCTCATGCTTCCCACCGTCATCAAGACCACCGATGAGGGCCTAAAGCTTGTTCCCCAGGAACTGCGCTGGGGTGCCTATGGAGTAGGAGCCTCCAAGGTGGTGACCATTCTCAAGATCACTCTGCCGGCAGCGTTCACACCCATTGCCACCGGGGTGGTGCTGGCAATTGCCAGGGCTGCAGGTGAAACGGCCCCCCTGATCTTCACCGCGCTGTTCTCACCATTCTGGCCTGAAGGTGTGTTCAGCCCGATCGCCTCGATGTCGGTGTTGATCTTCAACTTTGCGATCATGCCCTATGAGGCCCAGAACGAACTCGCCTGGGCAGCATCCTTTGTGCTCGTGATCATGATCCTGGCAGCGAACTTACTGGCACGCTGGATCAGCAGGGTGGCGCGCCCATGAAACAGAACGTCAAACCGTGATTCGCAAACCCTGATTTGCAGCTAACTCGCATCCACTTCCCCACATCTTCACGATCATGATCAGCACGCCGGACACCATGAGCAAACGCGAAGCCTGCCTGTCACTGCAGAACGTGACCATTTCGTACGGCAAGTTCGAAGCCGTGCGCAACGTCTTCATGGACATTCCCAGCGGAAAGGTGACAGCCTTCATCGGCCCGTCGGGATGCGGCAAGTCAACGGTGCTGCGGGCGCTTAACCGCATGAACGACCTGGTGCCTGGTTGCAGCCTGAAGGGTCGGGTGCTGTTCGATGGCCATGATCTCTATGAGAAGCGGATTGACCCGGTTGAGGTGCGACGTCGCATTGGCATGGTGTTTCAGAAGCCGAACCCGTTTCCCAAGACCATCTACGAAAACATTGCCTTCGGTGCCCGAATCAATGGGTTCAAGGGCGACATGGACGAGCTGGTCGAGCGCTCCCTGCGCAAGGCCGCTGTCTGGGATGAATGCAAGGACAAGCTCCAGCAAAGCGGCCTGGCCCTTTCAGGTGGTCAGCAGCAGCGGCTGTGCATCGCCCGAGCCATCGCCACAGAGCCTGAGGTGATCCTGATGGACGAACCCTGCTCGGCCCTCGATCCGATCTCGACACTGAAGATCGAAGAGACGATGCATGAGCTCAAGCGGAGCTACACGATCGTGATCGTGACCCACAACATGCAGCAGGCTGTGCGTGTGGCCGACATGACCGCATTCTTCAACGCAGAAGCCGTGGAGGGCGGCAGCGGCAAGGTGGGCTACCTCGTTGAGTTCAACGACACTGAGCGCATCTTCAACGCACCCAACCAGCAGGCCACCCAGGACTATGTGAGTGGTCGTTTCGGTTGATCTTCAGATTCTGGTCTTCAGATCTCGATCTCCAGATCCTGATCTCCCGTTCCTGAATCCCAGATACCGAACATTTTAAGAAGAGCTGCCGTTCTCACCGTGGAGGGCGCAAAAAAAGCCGGCTCATTGAGCCGGCTTTGCTTGTACGGAGAGGGAGGGATTCGAACCCTCGATAGAGTTGCCCCTATACAGCATTTCCAGTGCTGCGCCTTCGACCACTCGGCCACCTCTCCAGCGGCACAATTGGGGCAGATGGCAATGTAGCAGCATGACCCACACGTCTCAGGCGAGCCATCCGATCACCATTCACTGGCGCCAGCAGGGCCGGGTGATCACCCATCACGTCAGTGAGGGTGATTACATCCTGCAGAGCTTTGAGCGCCAGGGTGACCCCCTGCCTTTCAGCTGCCGCAATGGCTGCTGCACGGCCTGCGCCGTGCGCGTGCTCGAAGGCCAGATCGACCAGCGTGAGGCCCTGGGCCTGTCGCGGGAGCTGCGCGAGCGTGGCTACGGATTGCTCTGCGTCGCCCGCGCCACCGGGCCTCTGGTGGTCGAAACCCAAGACGAGGATGAGGTCTATGAGCTGCAGTTTGGACGCCACTTCGGGCGAGGGCGCATCAAGGCTGGGCTTCCCCTCGATGAGGAGTGAGGCGAGACCATGAACCCAGCACCAACTGAGCCCGTTTCAGGGGCCGCTGCCAGGGGCAGCGGTCTCAGCGCTGCCGAACTGGCCGATCTGGCCACCATCGCCCGCGATGCCGCAACGGCCGGCGGACACGAACTGCGCCGCCACTTCGGCCATCTCAGCCAGATCCGCGAGAAGGGACGCAGTGGCGACCTGGTGACCACGGCCGATACCGCCGCCGAAGCGGCTGTGCTGAGCCTGTTGGCCGCCCGCAGCCCCGGACTGGGGGTGCTAGCCGAGGAGAGTGGTCGTCAACCCGGGCAAGGAGATCTGGAGTGGTGCGTTGACCCCCTCGACGGCACGACCAACTATGCCCATGGCTATCCGCTGTTCGGGACCTCGGTCGGCTTGCTGTGGCGGGGGCAACCTCTGCTGGGGGCGATCGCTGTGCCGCGGCTCGATGAACTGTTCTGGGCGGCACCGGGCCACGGCTGCTGGTGCAACGAAGACCCACTCGCCGTCAGCGGCTGCCGCGACCTGCGGGATGCCCTGCTGGTCACGGGCTTTGCCTATGACCGCGCCGAACGCCTCGACAACAACTACAGCGAATTCGCCTACTTCACTCACCGCACCCATGGCGTGCGTCGCGGCGGCGCCGCCGCGGTTGACCTGGCCTATGTGGCGGCCGGTCGGCTCGATGGGTATTGGGAGCGTGGCCTCAGTCCCTGGGACCTTGCCGCCGGGGTTGTGCTGGTGGAGCAGGCCGGTGGTGTGGTGAGCAGCTACTCGGGTGCAGCGTTCGCGCTGGAGAGCGGCCGACTGATTGCCTGCACCCCAGACCTGCATGCAGGCCTGGTCGAGGGTCTGGGCAGCTGCAAGCCCCTCAGCGGGGCCAGCTATGGCGCCCCCGAACTCGACAAGCCGGCTCCATAGGATCAGACGTCGACCTGCCCTTTGCTGCCGCATGGCGCTGCAACCCGCTGCCGGTGCCCGCGACCTGAATCCACGCCAGGTCGAGGGCAACCGCCGCATCCGCCAACAATTGGCCAGCCTCTACCGGCTCTGGGGCTATCAGGAGGTCGATCCCCCGACGGTGGAGCGCCTGGACACCCTGGCGGCCTGCGGTGGCATCCCCAGTCAGGAGCTGGTGCGACTGGTGAGCGACGACCCCCTGGGGCTGAGACCCGAACTGACGGCATCGATCGCCCGGGCTGCCTGCACCCGCATGGCCGACCGGCCCATGCCCCTGCGCCTGTGGGCCGATGGCAACTGCTTCGGCTGCTCTGTGGGAGAGGCCGGGCGCCAGCGCATCCACCAACAGATCACCAGCGGCGTCGAACTGCTGGGCGATCCATCGCTCAATGCCGATGTCGAGCTGATGCGGCTGCTGTTGGCTGCTGTGGGCCGGCTCGGGCTCAGGCCTGACCACAGGCCTGCGCTGCTGATCGGCCACCACGGGGTGCTGCAGGCCCTGATCGCCCAGCTGCCAGAGCAGATCCGGGAGCAGGCCCAGGCAGCGCTGACGGCCTATGACCCCTTGGCCCTGGCCGCACTCGACGTGGGCGACGCCGAGCGACAGCACCTGCAGAACCTGCTGCAGCTGCGGGGAGAACCAGCTCTAGTTCTGGCCAAACTGCGCGCTCAGCTGGGTCAGATTCCCCTGCTCGACGACCTGGAGCGCATACTGACCCTGGTGGCCCCTTCGGCCGCCCAGCAGGGCGTGCTGCTTCAGTTCGATCCCAGCTTCCAGCCCCACTTCAATCTCTACGACGGGCTGGTGTTGAAGCTGGTCTGCCAGGGCAGTGCGGTGCCCATCGCCATTGCCAGCGGTGGGCGCTACGACGCTCTTGTGGGGCGTTTCAGCACCTCCGCCAGCCTGCGCTGCATGGCGCCGGCCGGGGTGGGCTTCGGCTTTGATGTGGAGAACCTGCGCGACCTGCTCGAGATCGGCAACGAAGGCCAGGCTCCAGTGCTGGTGGCCTACAACCGGCCCGAGCAACTCGCTGCTGCACTGGCTGAACAGGAGCGACTGCACGCCGCAGGGCACCCTGCCGAACTGCTCGGACAACCCGTGTCGAACCAGGCCGAGGCCGAAGCGGTGGCCAGCCAGAGGGGTTGCAGTGGGGCGCTCTGGCTGGATTCCTGATCCGGTTGGCCGTGGTCGGTCCTTACGATCGATCCAAGCCTGACTGATCAACCGTGGCCCACACGATCGTGACCGACATCTGCGAAGGCATTGCCGATTGCGTCGATGCCTGCCCCGTGGCCTGCATCCATCCGGGCGAGGGCGCCAATCGCAAGGGCACAGCCTTCTACTGGATCGACTTTGACACCTGCATCGACTGCGGCATCTGCCTGCAGGTGTGTCCGGTGGCGGGGGCGATCGTGCCTGAAGAGAAGCCCGATCTGCAGCGCAGCACCTGAGCACGGCGCGATCGCTCCAGGCTGGGGGCAGCATCGCCGTGAACGACCATGACCGCCACCACCTTTCGGCTCGAATCACCGGCCTTCGCCAACGGTGCGTCGATTCCTGTGTTGCACACAGCCCAGGGCCTTGATCTCTCGCCCCCCCTGAGCTGGCGTGGTGAACCGGGCCCCACCAGCAGCTATGCCCTGGTGGTCGATGACCCGGATGCAGCCAGGGGCCCGTGGGTGCATTGGATTCTGTTCAACATCCCAAGAGATCTCCATGGCCTGCCCACGGGGCTGCAGCGCCAGGCCGAACTGGCCAATGGCGCCAGGCATGGCGGCTGCTGGGGCGTTCAACGCTTCGAACGGCTGGGCTACCAAGGGCCACAACCACCTCCAGGGCCAAGCCATCGTTACCGGTTTGTGCTGCACGCCCTCGACACCCGGTTGCCCCTGGATCCCGGCAGCACCTTGAAGGAACTGCAGCAGGCGATGGAGGGCCATGTTCTGGCCAAGGCCGAGCTGACCGGGCATTTCGCCGCCGAATCGGCACCGGTTCACTAGCCAACCAGGCCATGCAGGGTCCACTGTGGTCTCCCCATCACCACGTGTCGTGGCCGACCTCCCCTATCTGATCGCCATGGCGCTGCTCGAGCAGGACGGCCAACGTGCCATGCCATTGCAGGGTCAGTCGCTGCGCGAAGCGATCCCGCCAGATGGTGATCCTGGTGATGTCGGCCGGCGCCAGGCCTTCGAACTACTGCTGCGGGTCTGGCAGCGCAGTGATGGGGGTCCACTGCGGCGCGTGGACGGCGACAGCAGCCTGCTGCTGGCCGAGTTACCGATCGCGTCGCTGATGGTCCAATTGCCCGAGCTCAAGGCCGAGTGGCTCAATGGCTGCAACACCAGCAAGCTGATCGATGGGCTGGAGGCACTCGGAGCGGGACGCATCTGGACCCTGAAAATGGAACCCCGTTCACCCTTGACGTTCGAACGGGTCCGCTGAGGTTGGACGCGCCCTGGCAAGCAGAGCGCGTGTGCTGGGCACCCGCAGGCGACTGGCCAGACCGAGGTCGGCCAGCAGGCGAATGAAGCGATAGGTGGGATCAGGCAGGTGCACCACCTGGCCATGGCGCAGGCTGAAACCCTGCCTGGCCGAGGCCTGGAAGGCGTGGTGCAGATTGTGCCAGCCCTCCCCCAGGGTGAGCCAGGCCACAAGGCGGTTGTTGCGGCTGGCATCGGCGGTGGCAAACGGTTGATCACCCACCAGGTGCGCCAGTGAGTTGACACTGGCGACGCCGTGAAACAGCAGGGTGGTGCTGAGACAAAACGCCGCCAGCCATGGCAGCCCACCCAGCTGCCACGACAGCCAGGCCAGAGCCAGGGGCGGCACGATCTGGGCGCGATCCATCAGTCGCAACACCGGGTCGGCTTCGATTTCGCTGGGCAGCTGTGCCGGATGAAAATCCTCGGTGAGCAGCCAGCCCAGTTGGGAACGCCACACGCCACGCCAACCAGCACTGGGTTGCAGTGGAGTGTGCGGATCGGCTGAGGTGTCCACGTGCTGGTGATGCTGGCGGTGATGGGCCACCCACCAGCTGGGGCCCATCTGACCCGCCGATGTGGCCACCAGGGCCCCCAGCCAAATGACTGGGCGTGGAGCCTGATAGCTGCGATGGGCAATCAAGCGATGGAGGATTGCGGTGATGGCCAGCATGCGAAGGCCATAGAGAGCCAGAGCCCAAAACGCAGCCCCCAGGCCCAGACCTGTCACGATCAGCAGGCCGCAGCCCAGGTGGGCCACCGCGATGAACACGGGACCCAAACCGTGAAGAAAACGACGAATCAGGAGTCCCCCGTGGCGCAGTCGGCCGCCAGTTTGCGCCAACGCCGCGACTGGGCTGAATCGAGTGGGGAAGCCTCGATCACAAAGGGGCCCGGGAGATCAAGGTGGCCAAGATGGCGCCAACAGCGCTGCAGAGCGATCACGGGCTCAACAGGCGGGTAGGAAGAAGAGATAGTCAAACGGAATGTTGCTTCTGAAGCTGATCAATCAGGTGATTGCTGGGGCTGGAGGCCCACCAAACCAGCAGTCTGGACTTGGCGGCATCACGCACAGGCAGACATGATGCGAGATCTCAGAAACCGACTCGACTTCTGATCACTCAGGGGGGCTGTGCGCGCAAAACCCTCAGCCAGAGCGGCATCGACGGGTTCAGGCAATGCCAACTCCTGAACCAGACATGTCGCTCTGATGCAGATCAGCCTACTGGATGCAGCTGCCAGATCTGCGTGGGTGTCGACCGGTAGGCAGGAACCGGCGACGTCTCCATACTGGGGTCATCAGTCGTTTGGACAGCTGACGATGACCCGCCCTAGACCAGTGATTGGAATGCTGGGAACACTGGCAGCAACGGCATCGAGCGCAGCACTGTTGGGCCTGGTTGTGGCGTGCCAACCACAACCCACGACGCAGCCTCCGACGACAGGAGAGACAGGGGTTCGCATGAAGGTGGAACTCAAGCCGGGCGTCAGCCTCAACTACGAGCCGCAAAATGCCGAAGAGCTGGCGGCGATCCGCACGGAGCTGATCGTGCTGATCAAGAACAAGTCAATCACCGCAGATGAAGCCAGGTCCTTCATCCGGCAACAGAAAACACGTCTGGGCCTCCCCAACCCAGGTCAGACCAAAGGGTTTGACGCAATGCTGCAACAGGAGGGGCTGAACTGACCAGCTCACAGCAGCCCAACAGGAAGCACAACCCGGTGCATCGGGGCTGGTCCATAGGACCTATGACGGCTTTGGTTGTCGTTGTGGCCCTGCTGGGATGCCGTGACACCGCGCACCAGGGCCGTCTGCGCACCGACCCACCTGGTACAGCGTTCAACGTGAGCACATCGCGTTGGTCGAGCCTGTCATCAACCGGAGCCTATGGCTTCATCAAGCAGGAGGCCACAAGCGTGAACACGTTTGACTTTGAGGAGACCTGGATCCACGGCAAAGGCCCCAAATGGGTCGTCACCATCGGCAAGGGAACCTACGAACCCACGACAGGATTGAACATTTACGAATACAGCAAACCGAAAGGGGTTGTGGTCGTCCGTACAGAAGAAGGTCGCGATGAACAATCAACCAAAGACATCGTGGTCGCCACAACATTGCCGCTGTTCAAGCCAGGCGAGACCATCACGTATTACAAGCGCTGATCGGGGCTTTGCTGCAGATCCAGGCAAGACACACCCAATCCAGGCAGGGATAAAAATCTCTTGCTATCGAGACATCACAGCACGACGATGAAGTGACAAGCACAACACAGAAGGAAACACAACCAATGGTGAACACCACGGGTTTTTCGCTCCCAACAAGACCATAGTGGTGGTCCATAGCTGGTTCAACATGCGTACAGCAGTCATCGTCTGTCTTGCCGCCTCAGCAGCCATGTTGATGCCATTGACAGCCAGTGCCATCAGCCTTGAGCAGGCTTGTGCCAGATTTGCAGGAAAATTAAATTCTGCCCAATCATCGGGTGACAATCAAAAAGCCCAGGCCATCTATCAGGAAGGCAGCCAAAGGATTGCATCGCGCTTCAATGGTGCAACCTGCCCTAATATTAAGCCTCCCACACCTTGACTGGGTGTTGGAACAAACAGGAGATGGCAGCGCTGACACCAGATCGCACCTGTGCTGGAATCAACATCAAGATCCTGCATTCGTCTTCTGTGTGCACAATTTTTTGGCGAGATCAATACTGTGTGTCGCATTGATTTGCTTCACAACACACCCGCAGGTTGACTGAATCAATCCTGCTGCAGGGGTCTGACCGGCCTTTTCAAAGTCTGACTGCATGGCAGCCGAGCAGCGCTCAAAGATCATTTGATCCATCATGCTCTGGGCATGTACCAACTCGATCGGCAACAGTGTCAAACCAGTAAGTGTGGTGAACTGAGATGCCACCATAAGAAGCCTCGACACGCCAGCTATCGATAGTGATTCACGAGGTTAACATACATGGAGCGAGGCAATGAACTCCGTAATCCTGTGATCGCCCACGAGCAAGGATTACCGATGTTCACCGCGTCCACGAGCGATGAAAAAACAATCAACTGGGTTCATCAGCCAGACCCAGATCAGGCTGCAATCCAAGAACCCTGGCCAGAAAATCTGTAGCAGCCGGCAGGAAATAGCCTTGCAAAACAAGGCCATAGAGCACAACAGTCAATGCGAAGGCAGGCATGACAGCCCCCCACTCCACTCCACTGGCAGCAGCCTCAAAGGCAATGGCAATCGGAACCGCTCCGCGGAGACCGGCAAATGCGACAAACGTCTTTTCGGCGTTCTCAAATGGGGAACGGTAAAGAGTGACAAAAGTCATCAAAAATCGACTGATGATCGTAATAAAAAACACCAGCAGGGCATACCATTTAAGCGGCCAAACGTCTTGCGGAAAAACTACAATACCCAGGCTGATGAGCAAGATGAGTTCAGATGCACGGTTGATAATGGCAAATTCTGAGACAATCACGCAGTCTATTTTTGCAGAGTTTCCAATCACGCAGCCCATGACATAGGCACATAGCAACGGACTTCCACCACAAAGAAAGGCTATCGAACAACTGAGCATCAGCAAGGACAGGCAAACGATTTCGCTACCAGCACTTGCCTTCTGATAATCAACCCGAGCAAGGATCAATGTCCCCAGGTAGGCACCAACACAACCGACAAGCGAGCCCAAACCAAACTCAAGACCAACATCCCCGAGCAGCAGCAAAGGGTTCTCTAACTGCCCTTTAGCAAGCGCCAGAGCGACACCAGCAAGAATGACGGCAACAGGATCATTGAAAGCCGATTCGCACTCAATCAAATTTAGCAAGGGTCCCGGCAGCTTATTAGCGATCGGACGCAGCAAAGCCAACACAGCAGTAGCGTCAGTACTGCACAACATTGCCCCAAGAAAAAGCGCAAGAGGTAGATCAGCCTGGTATCGGATACCAGATTCCGAGATGAGAGTTGGAATAAAGCCGAACTCATGATTGAGCGTGGACAATCCATAAATCAAGGCGGTTGCCGCACCAGCTGTCACGACACAGCCAATGGTGGCCATGCGAAGACCAGAAACAATCACACGACGCATGGAGGACCAACGTGTTGTAAGGCCCCCATAAAACAAGACGATGGACAGTCCCAGCGTGGCGATGGAGTCTGCTTGCGCAATCGACAGAATCGATTGATGCTCACCCACAAAATCAGGGAGAAGCAATCCCATCACTAGAATCAATAACATACTTGGCAGCCTGATTCGCTCGGAAATATCCTCCAAGAGACGCGAAGCAAGAAGTAGGCCGCCAAACAGCAGCATATAGATGTATACCATTTTGTCCATTGCATTACCCATCTCTTTGTACAGGATACCAGATATCATCGATTCCATCTCGTCTGGGCATGGAAGAGATGAGAAACTTCGGGCTTACACAAGCGTTAAAAAAAGTTCAGGACGCTCAAAATGGTGATTTTATGAAAATCATCAAAGCGGCAAGGTGCATAGCTTACAGAGCTGAGGCTTGGCGCGACAAAAAGATTGAGGATGCGCAAGAACAATGATAGATGAATTCAATAGTTAACGCAAAGCAGTGTCAATGCATAATGCAGATTGAATAGCAGTGATCCAACAAAAGAATGGACATCATGAAATCAGACCAGGGCCAGCGCCAATGCGGCTGGAGCCCGAATCGGGTCGTCACTGGGCAAACGGACATTGAACTGGTCTCGTCAACGGCAGATCATGGAGCCGTGTATTCACCAACAGCACTGATCTCAACATCAGCTGTTGCTGTGGTGCTGACAAGCGGCAGTATCACCTCTCAACGAGGGGAAAACCGGCTGCACTGAAGCAGACTGACTGAGAGCACAAGAATCGCTAGTAACACCAGATTGCATCCACGCTCTCCTGGTTCGATCTTTATGGCCTTCCAAAGAGGGTCTATTACGTGGACCAGATCGGATCACATGACTTACTGTCAAATCAGCACTGCAATATCTGCTGATAAATTGAGGGTAGTTATCAAAAAACCTTCGGTTGCTTCTGTTTACATACGAACAGGCAAAGGCACCGTTTGCCTCAACCAGCACCTCCTCCTCAAATTCAAGGTGGTAGTACTGAATGCAGTCAGGAAGCTCTTCCTCCGTGACCTGGGTAATGGTAATGCCATTCTCGAGGAAACTAGCGTTCACGACCCTTCCGTCAGCCCAGATTCCGTGACAGCGGGAAACCAAGAGATCGTTGCGAGGAATTCCGTCACCGAGAGAACCAGCTTGAATCCTCATAGGCAAGGCTTCTTTGTAACAAAGTCTGCTTACCCTCAGCTTCCAGACTGTTCGCTTTGCAATCCATTTCACGGCCAACGGCCCATGAGAGGTTCTGACAACCTCACCAATATAGATTTCTTCTATTGGCTTCTCATGGCCGTTGTCCATCATGATCAGTGTGCCGCTCGCAAAGCAGACTGGCGTAGCGTAAAGGCTGTACACAAGAGGATACGTGTCAAGGCCAGTATCGCCTACGATATTGCTTGCCTGATAATTAAGCGATGGCGCACTCCATCCTGCGCCTAATGTTGTGTAGTTACCGCGGTTTGCAGCAAGCCTTACCCTTGTATTGGTGTCGTTATACAGTTCTGAGGAGAGCGTAAAACCAAGCCAGTACTGAGAACCCGAAGACAGCCTTAACGTTGATGTAGGCGAATAGTCGTTATAAGCATCTTCAACTGGAGTTGCAGGTCCAGAAAGATAGGAAATGACGGAACCTGGAGTCGATGAATTTATTCCTGCACTATAAACGCCAACTTGAAAATTAGTCGGCGTCACGAACGGAGCTGACGTCCTGGTCCTAATTGAAATATAATCAAGATCGACATCTTCCCCTGGCGTAAAAGTAACATATTGATATTGATAAACACCCGTTGTAGTACGCCACACCCCATTCGAATTGGTTGGCGTTGTGTTTGCAATGTATAGCGTGCTCACATTTGCGAATTAAACTTCACTGAAAATTAGCAGATTATCAATTCTTTGTCAAAAGCTTGTCAGGCGACATTTCGGCGGAGTTGAAACCAAAGCCAAGGCAAAATGTTCCATTCATGCGACTTCCATTGAGCTACTGAAGGCATGGAGGCTCTTGCCTCTCATGCCGCAACTGATCGATTGGAGCTGAAATGTCACTTCAGCTCAACACTCCAACACCACAGATCGAGTAGACGTGCCTCCAGAAGGCCGGCTGGCAGCGTGCAGGGTCTCAATGGTGAGTTACCCCGCATCCTTCAGCAGGAAGCGGTCAGGTTGCTGAGGCTTCAACCCGCATAGGCCGTGCGCTCTTCAAGCCGGTGCACGAGCTGCCAAGGCAAGGTAGCGGTCACCCGCTGCGGTGTGCGGCGCAGCAGCGGCCTGCCCGGTAAAGGGCTGTGAAAATGCAGTCATCAGTTCATCGGAAGTGGACTGGTCACGGGTCGTGAAGTTGTACCGTCGCCAGCCCATAGGCCGCAGATTGAGGTGCTTCTGCAGCAGGCGCTCAAGATCTGCTGATAGGTGCTGCAGCGACAGAGAGAGAGGAGCTCTCACTTCAGGAAGGCTGCGCTGGGGTCAGATTTGGTGACCTGCTCAGATGGCAACTCTCTAAAAAGTCAATCGGGGCGACAGGATTCGAACCTGCGACCTAGTGCTCCCAAAGCAGAAAAGGAGGCTAGCCGACAACTTGCTTTTTAAGTGATAGCACGGGGTCTGGCAATGGGTGGCATGCCAAGACTTGCCAGATCCTGCCATCTATGCGTAGCTTTGCGTAGCGAGAGATCGAGTGCTTCATGCCCGCCAAGAAATTCACTGAGCCCTGGGTTGCCGGGTTTCGCACCTCCGTTCGCAGCTCCACAGCTCAAGGCTGGAGCGTTCGCGAATGGGGCGGCCGCGTGCGCCTCGAGGTACGGCCCAAAGGCCTCCCCACCCAATCCATTGCCCTCCCCTTCGACTGGGGCCCCAACTCCTCTGGCGATGTAGTCACCCGGGTCCGAAATATCTACAAGCTTGTCGCCGAGGGTCATTCCCTCGCCTCTGCAGCTGAGAAGGCCGCCGGCCGCGCTCCACTAGCCCAGCACGATTGGACCAGGGCCGCTGACAGCTTCAAGGTGCAAAAACTGCAGCACGGCAACACGATCAAGCTAGAAACCTGGGACCACGCCTATGCGCCGGTTGTATCGATGGCGGTGGAGCTGCTCACTGGCAAAGGGGCGCCGGGATCTCCGGCCGATCTGATAGATGCCTGCATCCGGAAGTGGAAGCCTGGCTCTCGCATGCGCCAGATCCGTGCCCAATCCCTCGCCCAGTTTTTGCGGCATGCAGTTGATCGCGCCGGGATGCCAGTGCTATGGGCACCACCTGCCGATCTCAAACAGCACGTTGGCGCCAAGGCCCCGGCAACAGCGGTGAATCAAGCCGGTGATCCATTCACCGATAAGCAGATCCTGAACCTGCTGGCGGCCCTTCCGGAAGATGCCGCTGGGCGCCGCTGGGCCGATGCGATCTGCCTATTGGCCGAGCTCGGATTGCGGCCTGGGGAGCTCTTGCACCTGCAGGTAAAAACCGATCCGGCCACCGGGGAGAGCCACTGGTGGTGCTCCTATCAAAAGCGCTCTGGCGGCGGCACAACTGAACCGCGGCGTGTGGAGCCTATGCCTTTGGTTGATGCCGATGGGGCGCCCCAGGAGTGGAATCTGCTGCTCCGTTGGCAGGCCGGGTTGATCGAGCTCCCGCCCCTCAGTAGTGGCAATGGCGCCGGCGATGGCATGCGCACCTATCTACAGCGCCAGCCAGGGTGGAAGGCGCTACGGGCGGAGATGGCTGCCAAGGGTGAGAACGCAGTGCCCTACAGCTTCCGCCATAGCTACAGCCTGCGGTGCCATCGACTGGGCATCGATGCAGGCTCAGCGGCCTCAAGCATGGGCCACAGCCTTGAGGTGCACCTACGCAGCTACCCGTGGGCATCAGAAGCCGGCACCGCTTCTGCTTTTGCCAGGGCCCGGGCCACGTTGGGGATGACCGCAACGGCCTGATCCTTGAGCTCCCATAGGGCCACGAAGGGATCACGCTGGGCTTGGCGCAGAGCGGCCACCTTTAGCTAGCCCCCGACAGGGACAGTTAAGGCCTAAAACCCGATCGAAACTAGAGAGTTTCCTTGGCCCAGTCTTGATTTGACTTGCGCACGCCCGCCTAAGGGCAGGCGGTTGATTGCCCCAAAAACCTATGCCTGATCCAGGGGGTGCTCTTGGCCTGCGCTATGGGGGTGGCTTGATCTTGGGCCGTTCTTCGACGCTTTTCGTGTGCGCAATCAGGTCGAGGGATCGGCGTAATACGGGGAACAAGGCAAACGGAGTAGGGCCTTAAGAGGTTCCGACCTGCCTCCTCAGCGATGGGGGATCTGAGCGAGGACGGAAAGAGAGGGTGCATGAGCCAAGGCCCCACGCTTCTATCAGCTCCGGGGCCCCGAGCCCAAGACAAACAAGCCGCACCTTGCTAGTACTGGTGTATGCGTGGAGAGGTTTTGTGATGGCTGTGTCCCGTTTGCTAGCGGCTGTCCCAAGCGACGAGAGTTGTGAGGCCTGGCCCTATCTGGATCAAGGCGTGCTGCGTCCCAGCCGCAGTCGCAAGGTCTGCATGACCTGCCATTGGTTTAGGCACCACGCCGGGGTGAACTGCATCCCGGTGCTCACCTGCCAGCTGCACCAGGGTCTGATCGCCCATGGCGAACACCTCACCAGCCGCTGCCAGGGCTGGACAGATGACATGGTGCGCCAGAGAGGCTGGGCGCCGGAAGTGGCATGACAGCTGCTGCCAGCCGGCGGCCACCGCTCACCCCCAAGGAGGGTTGGCTGATCCAGGGCGGCCAGGTGCTGTACTTTCGCCCGACTCGCTGGGAGCGCACCTATCAACGGCTGGAGCTGATCAGCCCAGATCTGGCCATTGATCAGGATCTGAGGCGTAGGCAGAGCGGACGGCTCAGTGCTGATGACGGTGGTGCACGTCGCTGACGTGGGGGTGCTCGTGGGCCAGCGGGTCATGGCGGTGCCGATGGCTGTGCCAGAAGGGTTGGCCTGGCTCGAGGTCCGCGAGATCCTCCGGTCGGTGGGGATGAAGGTGGTGCGCATCGCCTTCTACAGGGGCATGGAAGTGGCGGTGCTGGTGATCGAGTTCGGCATGGCGGTGCCAGTGGCCGTGGCTGGATCGCAGCAACAAGCCAGTGCTGAGCGCCATGGCGGCCGCCGCCAGCAGCAGCGATGGACTGAGAGGTGAACCCAGCAGAGCCACCGCCACCAGAGCGCCAAGGAAGGGAGCGGTAGAGAAGACCACGGCTTCCCTGGCGGCCCCCAGAGCGGCCAGGGCCACCATGTCGAGCCAGATCGAGACGCCATAGCCCAGGCTGCCGATGCCAAGCAGGGCGGCACTCATCCAGGCGAACGGAATGGCATGCCCTTGCAGATTCGCCACGGCCAGCATCGGCACGGCAGCCCCGAGGGCCTTGGCGGCGGAGATCTGCAGGGGGTTGCGCAGGCTGAGTCGCTGGGAGAGGTTGTTGTCGATGCCCCAGCACAGGCAGGCCAAGGCAATCCACAGCACGCCCTGCCACTGGCTGCCGCCCAGGGGACCCGCCGAGAGCACCAAGGCGCCGCTGAGCGTGAGCGCGGCAGCCGCCCAGCCTTCCCGGCCGAGATGCTCCTTCCCCACCCCCACAGCGATTAGCACCGTGAATACCGCCTCAAGGTTGAGCAGCAACGCCGAGGCCCCCGGGGTGAGCAGCGCCAAGCCCTTGACCAGGGCGATCGGACCGGCGATACCGCCCAGCAGGGTGATCAGCCCCAACAGGGGGAGATCCTGCCGCTGGATCGGAGCGTGGCGGCTGGTCGGGGCCTCGGCCACGGCCAGGGGCAGCAGCACCAACGCCGCACCGGCGTACAGCAGACCCGCCACGAGCACGGGAGAAGCCCCGTGGCTGAAGCTGCCGATCAGCGGAGCGCTGGAGCCGAACAGGGCGGCAGCAAGCAGGCCCGACAGCCAGCCGCGGCGCTGTTCTCGCGTCTGGGAGGTCATCAGGAGTACCACAGCAACCGGACGGGCTCCATTACAAAACTATGGGGAAGTCCGCTGGAATCGACAGGACAGAAAGTGTTGCTCCGCGCCGCCTGGTGTGCGATGGCTGAACTGCTCATGGCCGAGCAAAAAAAATGCAGTTCCCAAGGTTTCCTGGAGCCTCTCAGGGCTGTACCGCACCACAGGCAAGCCACTGCAAGTGGTGGGGCCATCTTCTGCAAAGGTTGCCAGGAGCAGAGTGCCACCAGGCTTGAGCGCCTGCAGTACGGCCCGGACATAGGCCTGCTGATCGGCCGGGCTGGTGAGGAAATGAAACACCGCCCTGTCATGCCAGACGTCATAGGCATGGGCGGGCAGGGTGGCCGTGAGGATGTCGGCCTCCAGCCACTGCACCGCAGCGGCGCGTGCGCCAAGCCGCTCGCGGGTCACGGCCAGTGCCGTGCCGGAAAGGTCCAGAACCGTGATCCGTTGATAGCCA
>Ga0310335_100153_pt1 | contig 19606 bp, 18 predicted proteins | sample LakMicMISRFREDD7_FD_195549 | JGI IMG/M metagenome (GOLD analysis project Ga0310335, IMG submission 195549) | Enriched freshwater cyanobacterial communities from Lake Michigan, Michigan, United States - MI23.SRF.RED.D7 (v2) (version 2) | ecosystem: Environmental > Aquatic > Freshwater > Lake... | reverse complement strand
TTGATGGTGCGGGGCAGGCCCGACAGCAGGTGCAGACCGCGCACATCCATCGAGGTTTCGTCGTGGATGTCGTCGGGGAAGGCGGAGCCGATGCGGATCTTGATCTCTTCAGCAGTGCGCTCGCCCACCACCAGGTTGTGCACCTTCTTGAGGTACACGCCGATGGCATCGCTGAGCTCGTCGCCGGCCACACGCACCGACTCACTCAGCACCGTGCCGCCCAACGAGAGCACGGCCACTTCGGTGGTGCCGCCACCGATGTCGACGATCATCGTGCCCACGGGTTCCGTCACCGGCAGGCCAGCACCGATGGCGGCGGCCACGGGCTCGTCGATCAGGTGCACCTGACGGGCACCGGCCAGGCCGGCTTCACGCACGGCCCGGCGCTCCACGCCGGTGACGCCGCTGGGGATGCCGATCACCAGGCGGGGGGCCACGATGCCGCGGCCTTCATTGCCCTTCTGGATGAAGGTCTTGATCATCTGCTCGGCGGCGTCGAAATCGGCGATGACGCCATCGCGCAGGGGACGCACGGCGCGGATGTTGCCGGGGGTGCGGCCGAGCATGAGCTTGGCTTCATCACCCACCGCCAGGGGCACGCCGCGCTCAAGATCGATGGCCACCACAGAGGGCTCCTGCAGCACGATGCCCTTGCCGGACATGTACATCAGGGTGTTGGCCGTGCCCAGGTCGATGCCGATGTCGCGGGAAAGCTGAAAACGCTTAAAGAACACAGACGGGCGGCCAAGCGGCGCGAATCATAGGTGGATTGTGCAGGCCGGACCTCCCGGCGCCAACGAACCCCAACCGGTGGAACATCCGGGCCAAGGGGTGGAACTCTCTGGATGAAGCACCCCGCCCAGGGGCTGCATCATTACTCCAACGCATTCATCAGGAGAACGCCATGGGCGTCAATTCCATCACCCTCGTGGGCCGCGCCGGCCGCGATCCCGAGGTCCGCTACTTCGAGTCGGGAAGCATGGTGGCCAACCTCACGATGGCCGTGAACCGCCGCAGCAACGGCGACGAGCCCGACTGGTTCAACCTCGAGATCTGGGGCAAGCAGGCCCAGGTGGCCGCCGACTACGTCCGCAAGGGGTCGCTGCTGGGCATCATCGGCAGCTTCAAGCTCGACCGCTGGACCGACCGCGCCAGCGGTGAAGAGCGCAGCAAGCCGGTGATCCGGGTCGACCGCCTCGAACTGCTGGGTTCCAAGCGCGACGCCGAAGGCGGCGGCTTTGGCGGTGGTGGTTTCGGTGGCGGCGAACCCAGCGACGAAGAAGTGCCGTTCTGACCGCGCCGGGGGGTCGACCCAAGGGCTGAATGCAGCCAGGGAGGCTCTATACCCCTGCTAAAGGCTGATGTGGTTGTTGGTCGATGCGTGCCGCAGAGCGGCATCGGCCAACAACCACGTCAGCCGTCAATGGGAGTTGTTGCGCCGGCGCCAGATGCGCAGACCCAGCCAGGCCCCGCCGCCCAACACCGCCAGCACCAGCAGCATCTTCACCGCCTTGGCCACGGGGTCGATCCAGAGCTCCACGTTGCTGTAGCCCTGGCCCAGGGCCAGGCCCGCCAGGGTGAGCAGCAGCGTCCAGATCAAGCTGCCGGCGGTGGTCCAGATCAGGAACGGGGCCAGGGGCATCAGCTCAATGCCCGCCGGCACGGAGATCAGGGTGCGAATGCCGGGCACCAGACGGCCCCAGAACACCAGGGCGGTGCCATAGCGGTTGAACCAGCGGCGGCTGCGCTGCAGCTCCTGGGGGCTGATGCCAATCCAGCGTCCATGGCGCTCCAGCCAGCGCTCGAGCCGCTGCTCATTGATCAGGCGGCCGATCCCGTACCAGGGCAGCGCACCGAGAACCGTGCCCAGCAAACCGGCCAGCACCACGGGCACCAGGGCGAGCTGCCCCTGCTGCACGTAGAAGCCCCCCAGGGGCATGATCAATTCCGAGGGGATCGGCGGGAACAGGTTTTCCAGGAACATCGCCGCAAAGATGGCGCCGTAGCCCAGCCACGGGTTGGCGTCCACCGCCGCGCCGATCAGCTGCGGCAGCTGCTGCGCCAGTTCCATGACCCCCATCACCGCTGCGGCGAACTGGCCTGATTGTCTGGCATCCCCGCAACAGATGCCCACAAAAAAGGCCCACCCGAAGGCAGGCCATTGCCGACGCCGCCCATCGGGCGGGGCGGGACTCAGTAGCGGTAGTGCTCGAGCTTGTAAGGACCTTGCACCGGCACGTTGATGTAGTCGGCCTGCTCCTGCGTGAGCTCGGTGAGCTTGGCGCCGATCTTGTCGAGGTGGAGGCGGGCCACCATCTCATCGAGGTGCTTGGGCAGCACGTACACCTGCTTCTCGTACTGCTCACCTTTGGTAAACAGCTCGATCTGGGCCAGCACTTGGTTGGTGAACGAGTTGCTCATCACGAAGCTGGGGTGGCCGGTAGCGCATCCCAGGTTCACCAGGCGGCCTTCCGCCAGCAGGATGATGCGGTTGCCGCTGGGCAGCACGATGTGGTCCACCTGGGGCTTGATGTTGTCCCAGGCGTACTGCTTCAGCGAGGCCACATCGATCTCGTTGTCGAAATGGCCGATGTTGCAGACGATCGCCTGATCCTTCATCTGAATCAGGTGCTCGTGGCGGATCACCCGGAAGTTGCCGGTGGCCGTCACGAAGATGTCGATGTCGCGCACCACGTCGTCGAGACGCACCACGCGATAGCCCTCCATCGCCGCCTGCAGGGCACAGATCGGATCGATCTCAGCGATCATCACGGTGGCGCCGAGGCCTCGCAGCGACTGGGCTGAACCCTTGCCCACATCGCCATAGCCGAGCACCAGGGCCACCTTGCCCGCCACCATCACGTCGGTGGCACGCTTGATGCTGTCCACCAGCGATTCGCGGCAGCCGTAGAGGTTGTCGAACTTGCTCTTGGTGACCGAATCGTTGACGTTGATCGCCGGGAAGGGCAGCTCACCGCTCTTCTGCATCTGATAGAGACGCGCCACACCCGTGGTGGTCTCCTCGGTCACGCCCTGGATGTTGGCGTAGATGCGGGAGTAGAAGCCGGGCTGCGCCGCCAGCTTCTGGCGGATGCTGTTGAAGAGGGCGGTCTCCTCTTCGTTGGAGGGGTTGTCGAGAACCGAGGGATCCTTCTCAGCCTTGGTGCCCAGCACCACCAGGCCGGTGGCGTCGCCGCCGTCGTCCAGGATCATGTTGGGGGTGCCGCCGTCGCCCCACTCGAGGATGCGGTGGGTGAAGGCCCAGTACTCATCGAGGGTTTCGCCCTTGTAGGCGAACACCGGGATGCCGGCGGCGGCGATGGCGGCGGCGGCGTGGTCCTGGGTGGAGAAGATGTTGCAGCTGGCCCAGCGCACGTCTGCACCGAGGGCCACCAGGGTTTCGATCAGAACGGCGGTCTGGATCGTCATGTGCAGCGAACCCGCGATGCGGGCGCCCTTGAGGGGCTGGCTGGCGCCGTACTTGGCCCGCAGGGCCATCAGGCCCGGCATCTCGGTTTCGGCGATGTTCAGCTCCTTCCGGCCGAAATCGGCGAGGCCGAGATCGGCGATCACATAGGTGCTCGTGCTCTGCAGCACAGGCGAAACGGGTGTAGCCACCATGGGTGTCTGAGGGGTATGGATTGGGGGAAAGACGCACGGAACTGGGCAACAACCCGGCGCGGCGACTGAAATATCTGCAGAGACGCCGAGGCTTCGGGCTCGCTTGGAGCCAATCTACCGGGATGGATTCGCGCAGCGTGTTGTTAGCGGATGCGGCCGCCACGGCCGCCCTGGGGGCAGAACTGGCACAGCGTTGGCTGGAGCAGAGCACCGGCCAGACAGGCGGCGGTGGGCTGCAGATCCTGCTGTTGGAGGGCAACCTGGGGGCTGGCAAAACCAGCCTGGTGCAGGGGCTGGCGGCCGCTCTGGGCATCGAGGAGCCGATCACCAGCCCCAGCTTTGCCCTGGCCCAGCACTACGCCGGCGAGCAGGGCCCACGGCCCACGGCCCTGGTGCATCTGGATCTCTACCGGTTGGAGCAGCCCGCCGCCGCTGATGAACTGTTTGCCCAGGAGGAGGAGGAGGCCCAGGCCCTGGGGGCCCTACTGGCGGTGGAATGGCCGGGTCGCCTCAGCTTTGAACCGGCAGGGGCCTGGCGGGTGGAGCTGCAGTTGCTCGATCCCCAAGACCCCGAAGCGGGCCGCCTGGCCCTGCTCAGGCTGCCGCCAGATGCTGCTGCAGCGCCGCAATGATGCGGGCATTGGCGGCCGGGAAGGGGTAGTTGCCCAGATCAGCGAGGTCCACCCAACGCCACTGCTGGCAGGCCAGGGCCTGGGGTTCGCCGCTGAGCCAGCGGCAGCAATGCACCTCGAAGCGCAGCCGCTTGTGGCTGTAGGCGTGATCCACGCGGATTAAAGCCTCCCCCACGGACACCTCGATGGCCAGCTCCTCCCGCAGTTCGCGGGCGATGGTGGCCTCAATCGCTTCGCCCTCCTCCTGCTTGCCGCCGGGGAATTCCCACAGCCCCCCGAGCAACCCCTCCTCGAGGCGCTGATCGATCAGCACCTGGCCGCGTTCGTTGAACACCACCCCCACGCCGATCACCTGGAACGGCAACTCGCGCGGGGCGTCCTTCACGGGGTAATCGGCCGGAGTGCCGGCAGCGTAGGCAGCGCAATGCCCCTGCCAGGGGCAGGTTCCACAGGCGGGATTTCGGGGCGTACAGACGGTGGCGCCCAGATCCATCAGCGCCTGGTTGAAGGCTCGGGGCCGCTGGGGATCGAGCAACTGCTCACTCAGCCGCCACAGCCCAGCGAGCTCCCGCGCCGGCGGCCTCGGGCTGGCGATCAGCCGCGCCAGCACCCGCTTGACGTTGCCATCCAGGATCGCGAAGGGCAGATCAAACGCCGACGACAGGATGCTGCCGGCTGTGCTGCGGCCAATCCCGGGTAAAGCAAGCCAGCCCTCCAGAGATCGAGGCCACGGATCCGCCCCCTCTGAGGCCTGCTCCAGCAACTGCCGCGCACCCTGCTGCAGCCGGCGGGCCCGCGCGTAATAGCCCAACCCCTGCCACAGCAGCAGCACCTGCTGCTCCTCAGCCGCGGCCAGGGCCTCCAGGCTGGGCAGGGCCTGCATCCAACGCCGCCAGTAGGGCAACACCACCTGCAGCTGGGTCTGCTGCAGCATCACCTCGACGATCCATGTACTGAGTGCACACAGAGGTTCCCCAGGTTCCGGCTGGCTTCCGTCGGCCCTGAGCTTCCAGGGGATCCAGTGCCTGCCGTGCTCCTCCCACCAATCCAGCAAGGCGGCGCGGAGATCTGGGGCGTTTTCAGCAACCATCGAAAGCTCTATGGGAACCTCCCAATCACTTCGAGCCATCGACTCAGCAAGCACTCAGCCAGACAAGACCGTAGAAGACCGGGCCCGATTCCCAGTGCAGATGAGGGATCAACTCGAACATCTCGCTTACCGCTGCTTCCGCTCTATGGCTGGCGAAGTGGCTGCGGCCTGCAGCTCCTGGATTGAGCAAGACTCAAGGGGCAACGTCGCTGCACCTCTAATAGTTGGAGGGCTGGTCCTGCTAGCCGCGGCCCACCGAGCCCAGGTGCTGATCAGCCAGAGCTACGGACCCTGCAGGCATGGCTGAGCTACTCAGGCCGGCATGAGGGCGAACGATCGGTAGAAGCTCAAGAGCCCAGTGGGGCCGGATGAGGACTCTTATTCACCCTGAATTAACTTCCGGGGTCAACGTGAACAACACCTAAAATCTTGTGGAAGCGAAGCGTCAAAATGCCAGCTCCTCTAAAAATAGCCATCATTGGCGCAGGGCCTGCCGGACTCACCTGTGGCTTGGCCCTAGCAAGACGCGGGATTGACATCACGATCGCAGAGAGGGGCGTCAATCACCTCGAGGCGGCCACCTACAACCCCAATCGCAGCTACACAATCGATATCACAGGTCACGGCAAAAAAGCCGCAGACCATGTGGGAGCCACTAAACGCCTTGATCAGGAACTGATTCGATTTCGTGGCTTTAAATTAGCACTCCCGGCCTGGACGAATCGGGCGCCCACCAAAACAATTACCGAGGCCTATACAGGGCAAGGTTGGACTGGAAGCCGGGGAGATATTTGCAGGGTTCTCCAAGCGGAATTAAACCAACTCAACTCGCCCAACACACGCCTACTTTTTTCCACAGAGGCCCATCTCATTGACCCAAAAAAAGGCATCCTTCTTCTAGAATCAACAGACGATAGAAGCTCCCACGAAGAAACATTTGACATGATCATTGGCTGTGATGGAAGCGGAAGCGCCACCCGCTCCTCATTACAAAAGCTTGATCCATCGTTCTTTGTCTCATCAATGGACCTAGGCAATCACTCAATCATGCTGCATCTTGATCAACATCTTGATGAGTTGGATCCTGAGTATCTATACGTACATGCAATTCGCCCGGTTGCGGCCATAACCGGCGCCGTTAATGGCCCGAACGGCCCAAAAGATCCCCGCTGGTTTTGCCAGCTTGGATTTTCCGGGTTTCGTAGTTTTAGCACTACAGATGAGGCTAAGAAGTTTCTTCAGCAAACCCAACCGCTGCTTCTTCGTTATGCATCACCAGCACGCCTCGCAGAGTTCAGCCAGCGGGACTGCATCGCCACAGGCAAATCCAAGCGCTGTTCTTCCCTCGTCAGTGGGCGGGTGGTGCTACTTGGCGACGCAGGAGCTCCGGTGCCCCCCATCGGCCAGGGCGTGAATGCCGCCATGGAAAGCGCCATGGTGCTTGACCAATCTCTCGCGCTAGCCCAGGAACAGGGCTTTGAGCCTGATGCCATTGTGGCGCAGGCCCAGAACCACTTTCTGGCGCGATGGACCCCAGAAGCAGACGCCTTACGGGAGATCGCCCTCACCGTGGACCTTTCGAAGAGCTGCACCTCGAAGCGCCTTTTGCTAGCGGAAGCACTGGGCTATTCAGGGGTGGCAAATGCCAAAAAGGAGGAACTGAGCTACCAACAAGCGTGGATGAGATTTCGCACATGGGAGCAAAGATTGCGATTTACCCCCCTGCGTTGGTTGATCTCCGACTAAATCAAGCAGCAATCATCTGGGCTCTCAAACGCAAGGGCCTACCGCCTGGCTTTCTCCCTCGGCACATCCACCAAAACCATGGTGGGGCTGCCCCAACCCTTGGCAGGAAGCAAGTCAGGAGAATTGGGCCCAGGCGCTACGGAGGGACCCGCCGCAAATGCCCCATTCACCCAGGCCAAAATCACTGGCGAGAGAACAGCCACCGTCTTCTCACCCTTCGGAGCACACAAATTGAAATGGTCACCGCCTTTTGCCAGCACGAGATGGTGACCATCAGCCGGAGCCATGCCAAAAGGACCAATCGCTTCAGCCACCCAGATCGAGTAAGGGTCGAGGGCCGTGCCGCAGGGGGCGGGTTGCTGATCGGGGCCGAGCTTCCAGGGGATGCTGTGGCGGCCGTGGATGGCCCACCAGGCCAGCAGGCCCTCCCGCAGGGCCGGCAGATCGAGCTGAGCCGAAGCGAGCAACCCCGGCGTCAGACCGCCACGTAGGCCTGCACGTTCTGGCTGAGGCGGCGCAGGTTGGCCAGGCCGTCGCGCTCCAGGTTGCGCACGCGGTCGCGGCTCATGCCCAGGATGCGACCGATGCCGGTGAGGCTCATCGGTTCATCGGGCTCGGGCACATCGGCGCAGGGGATGCCGTAGCGCATCTTCAGCACCCGCCCCTGCAGATCCGGCAGTTGCTCCAGCAGCGCCCGCATGTCCCCCCGCAGGCATTCGCCATCCACCAGCTCCTCCGGTTGGCTGCCATCGCTGGCCAGCAGATCCAGCAGCTCGGTGTCGTCGCCATCGCCCACCTTCGTTTCCAGGCTCACCGGTTGGCGGGCCCGGCACAGCAGGTCTTTCACCTCCTCTTCCGGCAGCTCCACATACTCCGCCAATTCCGTGACGGTGGGGGTGCGACCCAGCTCCTGGCTCAGTTCCCGCTGGCCCTTCTTGAGCTTGTTCAGCGTTTCGGTGATGTGGATCGGCAGCCGGATCGTGCGGCTCTTCTCGGCGATCGCCCGGGTGATCCCCTGGCGGATCCACCAATAGGCATACGTTGAAAACTTGTAGCCGCGGGTGGGGTCGAACTTCTCCACGCCCCGCACCAGCCCGATGGTGCCCTCCTGGATCAGATCCAGCAGCTCCATGTTCCGCTTGGTGTACTTCTTGGCCACGCTCACCACCAGGCGCAGGTTGGCCGCCACCATCCGCTCCTTGGCACGCTGACCACTCCGCAGCCGCTTGCGCAGTTGCTGCGGCGTCAGGCCCGCGGCCTGGGCCAGTTGCTCCGAATCGGGCTTGTTGCCACCGGAGCGCATGGACAGCTCCTGCTCCAGCTCCTCGAGGGCCACCAGATCCTGCACCTGGCGGCCGAGGGTGATCTCCTGCTCATGGCTCAACAGCGGCACGCGGCCGATGTCCCTCAGGTAAGAGCGCACCAGATCGGTACTGATCGGAGCGGAATCCACGGCGCGCAGGTCGGCGCGGGGTGCAAGGGAAGCGGAGGCGGAGGCGGCAGCAACAGCGACGACCACGGCCGAGCTCGTGAAGGGATGTAAAGCCTAACCTGAAGAAGTGTGAAGCAGCTCTCAGGAAGCCGAAATTCCCTGGGGTCTCGCCTAGCTCAGCCAAAGCGGCCGATCAGCCAGCTGGCGGTTTGCAGATAGATGAACACCCCCGCCACGTCGGTGGCGGTGGCGATGAACGGCGCCGACATCAGGGCCGGATCCAGGCCCAGGCGATCGAACAGCAGCGGCAACGCTGCGCCAGCGGTGGCCGCCAGGGTGGTGATCGCCACCAGGCTGAAGCCTGCGGCACTGGCCACCAGCCAGTTGCCGCCGCTCACGTACCCGGCCCAGGGCACCACCACCAGCACCATCAACAGCCCCAGCAGGGCCCCGGCGATGGCCTCGCGGCCGATGGCCAGCGCCGGCCCCAGGCTCTGGATCCGCTGGGTGCTCAAACCGCGGATCACCACGGTGGAGCTCTGGGCCCCCACGTTGCCGCCGGTGCCGATCAACAGCGGGATGAACGCCGCCAGCACCACCACCTGCTTCAACACCCCATCCATGGAGGCGATCACCGCGGCGGTGCCGCTGTTGGCCAGCAGCAACACCAACAGCCACACCACCCGCCGGCGGGCCACGCTGAACAGGTTGCTCTGGAAGTAGTCGTCCTCATCGCCGGCCTGCACGGCCCCGGCGGCGTAGAGGTCGCGGGTGGCCTCCTGCTGGATCACGTCAATCACGTCGTCGACGGTGACGATCCCCACCAGTCGCTGCTCCCGGTCGACCACCGGCACCGCCAGGAAGTCGTAGCGCTGGATCACCCGGGCCACCTCCTCCTGGTCGGTGTCGGTGCCCACGCTCACCGCTTCGCGGGTCATCACATCCCCCACCCGCTGCTCCGGATCCGCCACCACCAGATCCCGCAGCGACAGGATCCCGGTGAGGTGGCGGGAGGCGTCCGTCACGTAGAGGGCATAGATGGTTTCGGTGTCGCGGGCACGGCGCCGCACGATCGTGAGCGCCTGGGCCACGCTGTGGAATTCCTTGAGGTCGATGAACTCGGTGGTCATCAACCGGCCGGCGGTCTCCGGCGCGTACCCCAGCAGCTGGGCGGTGACGCGACGCTCCGCCGGGCTCAGCTCCGCCAGCAGGCGGCGCACCACCTTGGCGGGCAGCTCATCGAACAGGTCCACCCGGTCGTCGGGGGACATCTCCTCCACCAGCTCCAGCACCTCGCTGGAGCGCAGCCGCTCCAGCAGGGTCTGCTGAACGCTGGGCTCGAGGTACTCGTAAACAGCAATCGCCTCGTCCTTGGGCAGCAGCCGGAACGCCAATGCCTGCAGGGTGCGCGGCAGCCCACCGATGGCCTCGGCGATGTCCACCTCCTGGACAGGCTTGAGCAGCAACTTGACGCCGTCGTAGTTGCCGGCTTCCAGCAGACCGCGCAATTGCTGCGTGAGCACGTCGGTGAGCGCGGCACCGTTGGCACCGGGAATCACAGCAGCGGCGACTATCGGCTCGCTCATCGCCCCGGAGCTGCGGCACCCCGAGTGTATGGGGCCTGCTCGCTAGGGTCCCGGCATCCTGATCACCCGCCGCAGCGGGCCCCCTTGAGCCATGGCCGTCAACCTGAACAACGTGGTGGTGACCACCGCCGCCGGCAGCGAGCAGAGCCTGGGCTCACTCCAGGGCCAGGTGCTGCTGATCGTGAACGTGGCCTCGCGCTGCGGCTTCACCCGCCAGTACGCCGGCCTGCAGGCGCTGCAGGCGGCCTACGGCCCCCAGGGCTTCTCGGTGCTGGCCTTCCCCTGCAACGACTTCGGAGCCCAGGAGCCGGGCAGCGTGGAGGAGATTCAGCAGTTCTGCTCCACCACCTACGGGGTGGACTTCCCCATCTACGCCAAGGTGGCCATCGGTGCCGCCCCCTTTGACACCCTCACCCAGAGCGAGCCAGCCGGCCCGGTGGCCTGGAACTTCGAGAAGTTCCTGATCGGCAAGGACGGCACCGTGGTGGGCCGCTTCAAGAGCGCCGTGGAGCCTGACTCCGCCGAACTGAAGGGGGCGATCGAAGCGGCCCTGGCGGCCTGAGCCCCAACGGGCCTCAGCGCCGCCGCCGGTAGAGCAGGCGACTGAGGCCCAGCCCAGCCCCCGCGGCGGCCAAGCCCATCACAAGGCTGACCAGCACCAACAGCAGGGCGCCGAGGGGCTGTCCGCCCTCCAACAGCTTCACCACATCGAGCATCCAGCTGCTGAAGGTGGTGAGGCTGCCGCAAAAGCCAATGCCGAGCAGCAACAGCAAGCCGGTGCGCATCGGGATGGGGCCCGCCAGAAAGCCGAGCACAAACGAGCCCAACACATTCACCAGCAGATCGGCACCGGCGCTGCCCCCCAACCAAGGACCGAGCTGAACGCTGCTCTGCCAGCGCAACAGGGCGCCGGGGATGGCCCCAAGCCCCACCAGCAACAGCTCCCTCAGCTCAAAGCGCAGCCGATAGGTGGCAAGGGCCATGGCGTTCAGGCCCCCAGCCGCTGACCCAGCACCAAGGCTCCAACGCCAAGCAGCACTGAACCCAACACCAACGCCAGGGTCTGACGGCGCTGGTGGCTCAACCAGGCCTGAAGCAGCTCCACCATCACGGTGGAAAAGGTGCTGAAACTGCCCAGGAATCCGGTGCAAATCAACAAGCTGAGCCGCTGGTCATTGCCGCAGCTGTGCAGCAGGGCGGTGATCAGGCCCAGCAGGAAGCAAGCCCCCACATTCACCCCCAGGGTGGCCCAGTGCTTCCGGGGCACCATCGGCTGGAAGTGGTTCACCAGGCGAAAGCGCAGCCAGGCTCCCGGCACGGCCCCGAGTGCCACCATCAGGCCTTCAGCCATGGTGCAGGCGCGCGCTCAAGCCGCCACCCAGCCGCGGCGGGCCTCAGCCTCCACCTGCAGCCAGCGCTCACCGGCGGGGCTGTGCCAGCTGCGCAGCACCCGCAGGGGTTGATCGGCGGGGAGCTGGGCCAGGGCCGGGGCCCTGTGCTCCGGTGCAGCCTGCAGGGTTTGACGGCGGGTGGAGAGCAATGGTTCACCGACGCTGCGGCGCCGCAGCTCCGGCAAACGGCGCTCACCACCCCCGGCCGGCAGCGCCACGGGAGCGATCAAGGCAAAGCCCAACAGGGCCGCCCAGCGCCAGCCGGGCTGGGGATGGGCGCCGGACACCATCAAATGTCCAGCTGCGCCAGATCCAATTCAGCGCTGTGGGTTTCGATGAACTCGCGGCGGGGGGCCACCTTGTCGCCCATCAGGATCGTGAAAATACGGTCGGCCTGGGCGGCGTCTTCGATTTCCACGCGCTTCATCATGCGGGTGGTGGGATCCATGGTGGTTTCCCACAACTGCTTGGGCATCATTTCGCCCAGGCCCTTGAAGCGCTGGATCGTGAAATTGGCCTTTTCGCCGAACCCTTCGATGGTGGCCTTGAGGTCGGCTTCGTTGTAGCAATACGTGTGATTTTTCCCGCGCTCCACCTTGTAGAGCGGCGGGCAAGCGATGTAGATGTAGCCACCCTCCACCAGGGCCTTCTGGTAGCGGTAGAAGAAGGTGAGCAACAGCGTGCGGATGTGGGCACCGTCCACATCGGCATCGGTCATGATCACGATGCGGTGGTAGCGCAGATTCTTCTCGTCGAATTCCTCGCCCTTAATGCCTAAACCGAGGGCCGTGATCAGAGCCTGAATCTCCGTGTTCTTGTAGATCTTGGCGTCGTCAGTCTTCTCAATGTTGAGAATTTTGCCCCGCAGCGGCAGGATCGCCTGGAAGCGCCGATCGCGGCCCTGCTTGGCGGAGCCACCAGCGGAATCCCCCTCCACGATGTAGATCTCGGATTCGCCGGGATCGCGGGAGGAGCAATCGGCCAGCTTGCCGGGCAGGGTGGAGCTCTCCAGCACGCTCTTGCGGCGCACCAGCTCGCGGGCACGGCGGGCGGCCTCAGCGGCGTTGTAAGCCTGGATCGCCTTCTCCAGGATCAGATCGATCACCGAGGGGTTGAACTCCAGGTATTCGCCGAGAGCTTCACCCACCAAGGAATCGACAATGCCGCGCACCTCGGTGTTGCCCAACTTGGTTTTGGTTTGCCCCTCAAACTCCGGCTCCGGCACCTTCACCGACAGCACGGCGGTGAGACCTTCGCGAATGTTTTCCCCAGCCAGGTTGGCATCCGCATCCTTGCGCTTGCCGCGCTTCTTAGCGAAGGCATTGAGGGTGCGGGTGAGCACCGTTTTCAAGCCCTCGATGTGGGTGCCGCCATCCACAGTGCGGATGTTGTTGGCAAACCCAAAGATGTTGTCGGAATAGGCGTCCACGCACCACTGCAGGGCGGCCTCCACCTGCACCCCATCCTTCTCGGAGTTGACATAAATAATGTCGGGGTGGAGCGGATCCTTCTCCGCATTCATGTAGGCGACGTACTCCTTGATGCCACCTTGGTAGTGATAGATCTCCTCGTGGGGCTCGCCGTCGGCGCTGCGGGCGGCGGGGCGCTCGTCGCGGAACACGATCTTGACGCCACCGTTGAGGTAGGCGAGCTCCCGCAGGCGACCCGACAGGGTGTGGTAATCGAACTCAATGCCGACGCTGAAGATCTCAATGTCGGGCAGGAAACGCACGGACGTGCCGGTGCGCTTGGGGTCGGCGGCGGGCTTAGAGGCCAGGGTGCCGATCGGAGCGCCACGCTCAAACCGCTGGTTGTGCTCCTGGCCCTGGCGGTGAACGGTGACCTCCACCCACTCCGAGAGGGCATTCACCACCGACACGCCCACGCCGTGCAGGCCGCCGGACACCTTGTAACCACCGGCGCCGAATTTGCCGCCGGCGTGCAAGACGGTGAGCACCGTCTCCAGGGCGCTCTTACCGGTGCGCGGGTGCACATCGGTGGGGATGCCGCGGCCGTTGTCGGTCACGGAGCAGCTGCCGTCCTCGTTGAGGACCACCAAAATCTGATCGCAATGGCCCGCCAGGGCCTCGTCCACCGAGTTGTCCACCACCTCGTAGACCAGGTGATGCAAACCACGCGGCCCGGTGGAGCCGATGTACATGCCTGGCCGCTTGCGCACCGGTTCCAGGCCTTCCAACACCTGGATCTGCTCGGCGCCGTAGGCGGCCTGAACTTTCGTGGCTTCGCTCATGGGTTGCGGCAGGGGCACGTCCTGTTGCCGGATGTGCCCAATGGCACCCTCGGCAAGGGCTGGGGAGGCGCGAAAAGGGCGTGCCTTGAGGCCCAATCTACCACCGCCGCAATGGAGGCGCCCCTAGGGGCCTCTAACGGGCAATTTCAGCAAGGGGTGCATCCTGCCCCTTGGAACCTCCTCGGCCAGCACGGCGTCAGAGTGCACCGGTGAACGCCGATCTCCCCCTCCTGATCGTGCTGCTGGGGCCGACCGCCAGTGGCAAGACCGACCTGGGCATCGCCATCGCCCAGGCCCTGGATCTGGCGGTGTTGTCGGTGGACTCACGCCAGCTCTATCAAGAGATGGACATCGGCACCGCCAAACCCACGGCGACCCAGCGCGCAGCGGTGCGCCACGAACTGCTGGACCTGCGGCGACCCGACCAACCGATCAACCTGCAGGAATTCCGCGCCGAGGCCGACCGGGCCATTGCCGCCGAACACCTCCGCCGCGGCATCGCCCTGCTGGTGGGGGGCAGCGGCCTCTATCTGAAGGCGATCAGCCAGGGCATGGCACCGCCGGCGGTGCCGCCGCAACCGCAGCTGCGCCAGCAGTTCGAGGCTCTGGGCCAGCCGCTCTGCCACCAGCTGCTGGCGGCAGCGGACCCCACCGCGGCGGTGCGGATCATGCCCCGCGATGCCGTGCGCACCCAGCGGGCCCTGGAGGTGCTGTACGCCACCGGGATGCCCCTGAGCACGCAACAGGGGGCGACGCCACCGCCCTGGCGGGTGCTGGAACTGGGGCTCAACCCCGTGGATCTCAAACAGCGCATCAGCACCCGCACCGCCCAGCTCTATGCCGATGGGCTGGTGGAGGAAACCCACCGGCTGATCGCTCGCTACGGCAGCGGCTGCCCGCTGCTGGACACCATCGGCTATGGGGAAGCCAAGGCCCAGCTGCGGGGGGAACTCAGCCCCCACGAGGCGATCACCCTCACCACCCGCCGCACGCTGCAGTTCGCCAAACGCCAGCGCACCTGGTTCCGCCGCCAACACGATCCGCTGTGGCTGGATGCCGACCCGAATGCGGCTCCGTTGCAGCAAGCCTTGTCGGCGATCGAGCGCGTCCTAGGGTGAAGGGTGATTGTTCACCCCGTCCAACTCGCCCGCCTGAATGCCACCCCGTCCCCGTTTTGACCGCCGCGCTCCAGTACGGGAGCTCCCCAACATCAACGACCGCATCAGTTACCCCCAGCTACGGGTGGTGGATGCAGACGGCAGTCAGCTGGGGGTGATCACCCGGGAAGCGGCCCTCGAGGTGGCCAAGGACCGCGAGCTGGATCTGGTGCTGGTGAGTGAGAAGGCTGACCCACCGGTCTGCCGGATCATGGACTACGGCAAATACAAGTTCGAGCAGGAAAAGAAGGCCAAGGAAGCCAAGAAGAAGTCGCATCAGACCGAAGTGAAGGAGGTCAAGATGCGCTACAAAATCGACCAGCACGACTACGACGTGCGCATCGGCCAGGCCGTGCGCTTCCTCAAGGCCGGCGACAAGGTGAAGTGCACCGTGATCTTCCGGGGCCGCGAGATCCAGCACACCGCCCTGGCGGAGGTGCTGCTGATGCGCATGGCCAAGGACCTCGAGGAAAAAGCCGAGATCCAGCAGGAGCCCAAGCGCGAGGGCCGCAACATGATCATGTTCCTGACGCCGCGCAAGACACCGCTGGCCAAGGAGAAGGAGGCGGCGGCCGCCGCCGGCAAGGCGGTGCGCACGATTGAAACGCCGCGCCAAGCGGCCGCGGCCGCCGCCGCCTCAGAGGCTGCCGGCGAGTAGCTCCAGCACAGCACTCCAGCCGGCGGCCGCTGCATCCGGGTGGTAGTCGCCGCGGGCGGCGCACATGTAGCCGTGGCCAGCCCCGGAGGCGCTCAGCAACCGATGCCGAGCCTGGGGGCTGGCGGGATCCTGGCCGCCATTGGCCGCCCGAAGGGCCCGTTCGATCGCCGTGAGCTCCTCGGGCGGCATCAACGGATCGGCGTCGCCGCAGAAGCACCACAGCCGGCCGGGAATCTGCGGCACCAGCTCCAGGCTCGCCGGCCCGCCGCCGGGCCGGCCGCTGGACACCCCAGCGCCATAGAAATCAGCGCTGGCGGCAATCACCGGCAGGGTGGCCGCCAGCAGCGCCAGATGCCCCCCAAAGCAAAAGCCCACGCAGCCCAAGGGCTTCTGCGCCAAACCATCGGCGGCATGGGCCGTCTGCATCCAGGCCGCGGCGGCGGCCACATCGCTGAGCAGCTGATCGGCCTGCACTTGATCCTTATGCCGGCGGCCCTCCGCCAGACCGGCGGCGTCATAAGGCACATCCAACTGCGGCGCCGTGCGCCAAAAGGTGGTGATGGCGAGGGCGGCATAGCCCTCCTGGGCCAGGCGCTCCGCCACGCTGCGCACCCAGCCATTAACACCGAACACCTCGGGCAGCACCAGCACGGCCGCCCTGGGGGAACTGGCCGGGCGCGCCCACCAGGCGGGCATCACACCACCGGGCACAGGCACATCGACCCAGTCGGCGACCACAGGCGAACGGCAGTGGCACACCACCGTATGCCAACAGCGCAATTGTCACCGGGGCCAAAGCTCCGTAAGGTGGCGCCCACAGCTTGTGCCAATCCGGCGTGCGGTTCCACATCCAGCAGGACAGCGATATCCCGGCATCGAGCCAGCTGTACAACCAGATCTGCTTTGCCATTGCGGCGCGCCATTTCCCGCCGGGACATCGATTGCCCAGCACCCGTCAGCTGGCCATGCAGACGGGGCTGCACCGCAACACGATCAGCAAGGTGTACCGGCAGCTGGAGAACGACGGCGTGGTGGAGGCCATGGCCGGCTCCGGCATCTACGTGCGTGACCAGCAGAACCCACGCGAGATCAAGCCGCCGCCGGGGCCGCGCAACCGCCACCTGCCAGACATCGACCGGGAGGTGCGCCAGAGCGTGGATGGGCTGCTCAACGCCGGCTGCACCCTGCAGCAGGCCCGCGAGCTGCTGACCCGGGAGATCGACTGGCGCCTGCGCTGCGGCGCCCGGGTGCTGGTGAGCACCCCACGGGAAGACATCGGCGCTTCGATGCTGATCGGCGAGGAGCTCACCCCCCACCTGGATGTGCCGGTGGAGGTGGTGCCGATGGAGGAACTGGAGGCGGTGCTGGAGAGCTCCAGCAACGGCACCGTGGTGACCAGCCGCTATTTCCTGCAGCCGGTGGAGGAGATCGCCCGCCGCCACGGGGTGCGCGCCGTGCCGGTGGACCTCAACGACTTCCGCCACGAGCTGGATCTGCTCAAAGACCTGCGGGCAGGCAGCTGCGTGGGCCTGGTAAGCATCAGCCCCGGGATCCTGCGGGCCGCCGAGGTGATCCTGCACAGCATGCGCGGCAACGAACTGCTGCTGATGACCGCCACCCCCGATGTGAGCAGCCGCCTGCTGGCGCTGCTGCGGGCCGCCAGCCACGTGCTCTGCGACCGCCCCAGCCTGCCGCTGGTGGAGCAGAGCCTGCGCCAGAACCGCTCGCAGCTGATGCGCCTGCCGCAGGTGCACTGCGCCCAGAGCTACCTGGGCAGCGCCACCATTGATCTACTGCGCAAGGAAATCGGCTTGCTGCAGGGCTAACGCGCCGAGCAGTCCGTTTCCACAATGGGCGACGGTATTCATCAAGCGGATGAAGAGATTCGAACTCTCGACCCTCTCCTTGGCAAGGAGATGCTCTACCACTGAGCTACATCCGCATTTGCCGGGGCTGCGCCGCCGACCCGCTGATCATGCATGACCGAGGGCCCCTCGGTCAAACCAGTGGGGAAGCGCCGCTTGGGGCAGGCTTCGGCAGGATGGGGGGATGCTGAACGCCCTGCGCGCTGACCTCGCGATCATCAAGGAACGGGATCCGGCCGCCCGGGGCACGCTGGAGATCCTGGTCTGCTATCCGGGGCTGCACGCCCTGTGCCTGCACCGGCTGAGCCATCGGCTCTGGCGCCAGCGCTGGCCCCTGAGCCCCCTGGTGGCCCGCGTGCTCAGCCAGCTCGGGCGATGGCTCACGGGCATTGAGATCCACCCCGGCGCCCGCATCGGCCGCGGCGTGTTCATCGACCACGGCATGGGCGTGGTGATCGGTGAAACCGCCGTGATCGGCGACAACTGCCTGCTGTACCAGGGGGTCACCCTGGGGGGCACCGGCAAGGCCCACGGCAAGCGCCATCCCACCCTGGCGGAGAACGTGGTGGTGGGGGCCGGCGCCAAGGTGCTGGGGGCGATCAGCGTAGGGGCCAACACCCGCATCGGTGCCGGCTCAGTGCTGCTGCGCGATGTGGAGGCCGACAGCACCGTGGTGGGCATCCCCGGGCGGGTGATTCACCAGAGCGGCGTGCGGGTGGACCCCCTGGCCCACTCAGCCCTGCCCGATGCGGAAGCACGGGTGATCCGCAACCTGATGGAGCGCATCGATGCCCTGGAGGGGGAGCTGGCCCGCACCCAGGCCTGTTTGCGGGAGCTGGCGGCGGGCCGGCCACTGCTGGAGCCCTGCCGTGGAGCCTCCCAGAACCTCAAGGACCGGGAAATCCTCGAATTCCTGGGGGAGGGGCCCGGGCTCAGCTCGTGATCTCGGCGGTCGCGGCCGCCGGAGCCGGCTGGAACATGAACATCGAATAGATCACATTGCGCCGCATCTGGGTCATCATCTCCAGGAACATGTCGTAGCCCTCGTTCTTGTATTCGATCAGCGGATCCTTCTGGCCGTAGCCGCGCAGGCCCACCGATTCCCGTAAGGCGTCCATGGCCTGCAGATGTTCCCGCCAGAGGGTGTCGATCTGCTGAAGGATGAAGAAGCGCTCCGCCTCCCGCATCAACCCGGGGCGCTCCTGCTCAATCTGCCCCTCCTTGATGTCGTAGGCGTTGCGCAGCTGCTCCTGCAGGAAGGCCTTGAGCTCCTCCATCGACAGGCCGCGCAGCTGTTCAGGCTTGAGATCTTCCAGCAGATAGACAAACTCCTGCACCTTGGACACCAGGCGATCCAGGTCCCATTCCTCGGGCGGCAGATCGGGATTCACATAGGCCTCCACGATGTCGTCCATGGTGCGCTCGCCATAGCCCACCACCTGGGCCTTGAGCTCACGGCCCTCCAGCACCCGGCGCCGCTCGGCATACACCGCCTTGCGCTGGTTGTTCATCACTTCGTCGTACTCGAACACCTGCTTGCGGATGTCGTAGTAATACGTCTCCACCTTCTTCTGGGCACCCTCCAGGGAGCGAGTAAGCATGCCGGATTCGATCGGCATGTCTTCCTCCACGCGGAAGGCATTCATCAAACCAGCCACACGATCGCCGCCAAAGATGCGCAGCAGGTTGTCCTCCAGCGAGAGGAAGAAGCGGGTGCTGCCCGGGTCGCCCTGGCGACCGGCCCGGCCCCGCAGCTGGTTGTCCACCCGGCGGGATTCATGGCGCTCGGTGCCGATCACATGCAGGCCACCGGCCTCGCGTACGCGGCTGTCGTCCTCCTGGGTCACCGCCTCGTATTCACCCTTCACCCGGGCGATCAGGTTGCGCAGTTGCTGGATCTGCGGGTCGTCGGTGGGGGCCTTCTCCGCCGCCTGGGCGATGCGATCCTCCAGCTCCAGCACCGTGAGCTGCCGGTCGCCCCAGGCCTTCACCAGGTCGTGGGCCAGCTCCGAGAGGGAGTGCTCGGTGGCGTCGGTAAGGGCACAGGGGTAGAGGGCGCCGATGGCCCTGGCTTCACTGGGTGCCTTGGCGGCTGCCGCCGCTGCACCGGCTCCAAACCCGGGGGCCGCCTCGGGGGCCCGCTGCAGCGGCACCGGCGGTTTGTGACCCTCCTCCGG
>Ga0310335_100152_pt1 | contig 19644 bp, 19 predicted proteins | sample LakMicMISRFREDD7_FD_195549 | JGI IMG/M metagenome (GOLD analysis project Ga0310335, IMG submission 195549) | Enriched freshwater cyanobacterial communities from Lake Michigan, Michigan, United States - MI23.SRF.RED.D7 (v2) (version 2) | ecosystem: Environmental > Aquatic > Freshwater > Lake... | reverse complement strand
ATCCTGCAGCTGCTCGCCTTCGGGCAGGTCGCCCAGGCTGGCCAGCAGGGGGCCCAGCCGCTGCACCGCCGCCCGTGCCGGATCCACCAGGGTGATGTCCGCTGGCAGCAGCTCCTGCAGCAGGGGCACCAGCAGGGGGTAATGGGTGCAGCCGAGCACGATCGCCTCGACCTTCTTCTCCAGCAGCGCTGCCAGGTAGGTCAGGGCCGCGCGCCGCAGTTCGGGGTGTTGCAGCTCCCCGGCTTCGATCAGCGGCACGAAGGCCGGGCAGCCGACCTCGACCACCACCGCGTCGGGATTGCAGGCATGGATCGCCCGGCGATAGGCGCCGCTGGCGGCGGTCGCCGGCGTTGCCAGCACGCCGATGCGATCCGCACTCAGGGTGGCCGCGACGCTGTCGATCAGGCCGACCACCGGCACACCGGCTTCGGCCACGGCCACGTCCAGGGCCAGGGCATTGGAGGTGTTGCAGGCCATCACCAGCACGCCGATGCCCTGCTGCCGCAGCCAGTGCACCACTTCGGCGGCGATGCTGCGGATCTCTTCGGTGCTGCGTTCGCCGTAGGGAACCCGGGCCGTGTCGCCCAGGTAAAGGCTGGCCGAGTGGGGATAGTGGGCGTGCACCTGCCGCAGCACGGTGAGCCCCCCCAGGCCGCTGTCGAACAGACCCACCCGCAGGCTCATGCGCCCACCCTCAGGTAGTCGAGAATCCCTGCCGCCAGGGCCAGAGCCATGCGCCGGCGGTAGTCGGGGTCGGCCAGCCGGGAGGCATCGACCCGTCCGGTGACAAAGCCCATTTCGACCAGCGATGAGGGCATGGTGGTGCGGCGAATGACAAAGAACCGGGCGGTGCGCACCCCCCGATCGGGCGTGCCCGCCGAGATGGCCATCATCTGCTGTTGCAGCGATCCAGCCAGCAACCTGGAGCGCTCACTGGTGCCCGCGCCGGCAAAGTAAAAGGTCTCGATGCCGTTGACATCGGGCCTGCCCATGCTCAGGGCGTTGGCATGCAGGCTGACAAAGACATCAGCACCGCTGCTGTTGGCCAGGGACACCCGCGGCGGCAGGTCCACGTCCACCTCACTGGTGCGGGTCATCAGCACCTGCACGCCGCGGGCCTGCAGCAGCCGCGCCAGTTGCAGCGAGACATCCAGAACCACATCCGTCTCGCGCAGACCGCCGATGCCGACAGCGCCCGGGTCGGGTCCCCCGTGGCCGGGATCGATGACCACCTTGAACCGATCCCGTGGCACCACCGGCAGCCCGTCGGCCGACAGGGGTTGGCCGGAGGTCGGGAACGGGGTCTGGGGGGCCAGGGCCGTGCTCTGACCCTCCAGGTCCCCCTCGCCCAGGGCCACCAGGCCGCTTGTCGGCAGGCCGCGCAGATCGAGACGCCAGCGATCGCGCGCTGTGCCCACCAGCCTGAGCTCGGCGGGATCCAGTTCGATGCCCTGTTGAAACTCGAGCACCAGGCGTGTGGTCTGGCCATCGGGGCGACCGATGCGCACCTGACGAACCGGGCCGCTGCCGCCCAGGCTGCGGCTGCGGCTGGGGGCACCGACCAGGTCGATCCACAGCCGCGCCCCCCGGCCGGGGGTGCCGGCTTCGAAGTAGGCCTTGAGCACGGCATCGGGGCTGGTGCGCAGCTCGAGCACGCCACTGCGGCTCAGGCGCCAGGCGCCCAGGCTCGATCCGGCGGCATCAACGGCCTGGGCGGCCAGCAGCGTCAGGGCGGCCAGGCAACCCGTCAGGCTGCGGCGCAGCAGGACCGGCAGGCGCACCTCAGCCAACGGCTCAGAACAGCCCCGGACGGCGGTGCCTGAGGCTGGGCATCTGGGCCCGCACCCGCTGACCGTGGTCGGGGTCCATGGGAGCCACGGCCAACCCCGGGGCGACACCGGCATCGGCCAGAACGGTGCCCCAGGGATCGATCACCAGGGCGTGGCCATGGGTCTGGCGGCGGCCATGGTTGACCCCGGTCTGGGCGGGGGCCACCACGTAGGCGGTGTTTTCGATCGCCCGGGCCTGCAGCAGCACCTGCCAGTGGTCCTTGCCGGTGAAGGCCGTGAAGGCGGCCGGCACCATCAGCACATCGGCGCCCTGGGCCGCCAGATGGCGGTAGAGCTCGGGAAAGCGCACGTCGTAACAGATCGACAGGCCGATGCGTCCCAATCCCGGCACCTCGACCACCGGCGGCAGTTCGGAACCCGGTTGCACGGTGGCCGACTCGCGGTAGGTGTTGCCGTCGGGCAGGTCGACGTCGAACAGGTGGATCTTGTCGTAGCGGGCCAGGACCTGGCCTTCATGGTTGACCAGTTCGGCCCGGTTGAAGGTGGCGCCCTCGGCCGCCGGCACCGGGAAGCCGCCCCCCAGCAACGTGACCTGATAGCGCCGCGCCATGGTCACCAGAAAACGGCTGCAGCGCTCAGCCAGCTCGGGCGCCAGTTGCAGCCGCTGCTGGTCGTCGCCCATGAACGCGAAGTTCTCGGGCAGGCCCACCAGTTCGGCGCCCCGGCGCGCGGCCAGCTCGATCTGTTCTTCGGCGGCGGCGAGGTTGGCGTCCGGATCCGGAGTGCTGGTGAGCTGCACGGCAGCGGCCAGAAAACTGCTCACCACCCCTCCTGATTGGTGTTGGGCCGAACTGTAGAAGACGTGCTCAGCTCTGACGCAGCACCCCAGGCTCAGCCTGCAGCGGCACGATCTTCAAGCTGTCGACGGCGGCGCAGCAGGCAAAGTCGGCGTCGTGGTTGCCGATGCCGATCAGGCGCTGGCCGTGGCTGGCGGCCCGCAGGCAGGTCTCGGTGTCGTGGTGCCACTGCTGCCACAGGGCCAGGGCGGCCAGCATTTCGTCGTTGCCGAAGCGCACGCCCACGTGGGGCGCCACCGCCAGCTCGGTGGCGGCCGAGGCAACCGCCCCGGCGGCCAGGCTGTCTTCGAGTGAGTAATCCCCCTCCCAGCCGCTGCCGACGACCCACACCCGCTGGCAGCCCTGCTGCACCAGGCGCCTGGCCACGGCCATGCGGTTGGGCAGGCAGGCGGTCATCAGCAGTGGCACGTCCCGCACCGCCGCCAGCGAGCGGGTGCCGTTGGTGGTGCTCATGAAGATGCGCTTGCCGCCCACCACCTCGGGCGTCACCGCCAGGGGCGAGTTGCCCAGGTCGTAGCCGTCGACGCGCTTGCCGCCCCGCTCGCCGGCCCGCAGCCGCTGGGCCTCAGGCCAGGCGGCCGCGGCGGCATCAAGCTCACCCAGGTCGGCAAAGGCCTGGATCGCTTCGGCGCCGTTCTCCAGGGCCCAGGCGATCGTGGTGGTGGCCCGCAGCACGTCGATCACCACGGCTGCGTCGGGGCCGCCTTCGGCCACCGGCAGCACCTGCGGCACCGCTTCAGAGGTATGGAAATAGGAGATCAGCATCGCGTCGCAGCCGCTGCGGCAGGTGCGTCACAGTAAGCACCGCAAGCCATGGCCGATGGTGTCCACCGATCTGAGCAAGGCATCACGGCGCGACCTGCGCGGCTTTCTGCAGCTGCTCGAGGCCCGCGGCCAACTGCGCCGCATCACCGCGCCGGTCGATCCCGATCTCGAGCTGGCGGCGATCGCCGACCGGGTGCTGGCGGCGGGCGGGCCGGCCCTGCTGTTCGAGAACGTCATCGGCAGCGCGATGCCGGTGGCGATCAACCTGCTGGGCACCCAGGAGCGGGTGCTCTGGAGCCTGGGCATGGAGACCCCCGAAGAGCTCGAGTCCCTGGGCGAACGCCTGGCGCTGCTGCAGCAGCCCCGGCCCCCCAAGGGCGCCCGGGAGGCGGTGCGCTTTGGCTCGGTGTTGCTCGATGTGCTCAAGGCCCGCCCCGATCTTGATCTGACGCCCCCCTGCCATCGGCAGGTGTTCAAGGGCGAGCAGGTCAACCTGGATGCCTTGCCACTGTTGCGCCCCTGGTCCGGTGACGGCGGCCGGATCATCACCCTGGGGCTGGTGATCACCAAGGACCCCGAGACCGGCACCCCCAACGTTGGTGTGTACCGGCTGCAGCAGCAGTCGATCAACACCATGACCGTGCATTGGCTGAGCGTGCGCGGCGGGGCCCGGCACCTGCGCAAGGCGGCGGCCCTGGGCAAGAAGCTCGAGATCGCCATCGCCATCGGCGTGCATCCCCTGTTGGTGCTGGCGGCGGCCACTCCGATCCCGGTGCAGCTCAGCGAGTGGCTGTTCGCGGGCCTCTATGCCGGCGAGGGGGTGCGGCTGGCCAAATGCAAGACCGTCAACCTCGAGGTGCCCAGCCACAGCGAGGTGGTGCTCGAGGGCACGATCACCCCGGGCGAAGAGCTGGCCGATGGCCCCTTCGGTGACCACATGGGCTTCTACGGCGGGGTTGAGGACTCGCCACTGGTGCGCTTCCACTGCGTCACCCAGCGGCGCGATCCCATCTACTTCACGACATTCAGCGGCCGGCCCCCCAAAGAGGACGCGATGCTGGCGATCGCGCTCAACCGCATCTACACGCCGATCCTGCGCCAGCAGATTCCTGAGATCGTCGATTTCTTCTTGCCGATGGAGGGGCTCAGCTACAAGCTGGCCGTGATCGCCATCGACAAGGCCTACCCCGGTCAGGCCCGCCGCGCCGCGATGGCGTTCTGGAGCGCCCTGCCCCAGTTCACTTACACCAAGTTCGTGGTGGTGGTCGACAAGGCGATCAACATTCGCGATCCCCGCCAGGTGATCTGGGCGATCAGCGCCCAGGTGGACCCCCAGCGCGACCTGTTCGTGCTCGATGACACCCCCTTTGACACCCTCGATTTCGCCAGCGAGCGCCTGGGCCTGGGGGGCCGCCTGGCGATCGACGCCACCACCAAGATCGGCCCCGAAAAACGCCACCCCTGGGGCGAACCCCTGCGGCGCCCGGCCGAGCTCGAGGCCCGCCTCGACGGGCGTTGGGACGAACTGGGCCTGGCCGACATCGGCACCAGCGCACCCGATCCGGCCCTGTTCGGGTACACCCTCGAGCACGTGCTCGAGCGGCTGACGGGGCAGTGCTGAGCCGGCAGGCCAGCCACGCCCTCAAGGCCCTGCTGGTGCTGGCGTCCGAGCCGCAGGCCTGGCAGTCGACCCACCAGCTGGCCCGCGAGCAGGAGTTGCCGGAGCCCTTTTTGGAGCAGCTGCTGCTGCGGCTGCGCCGCGCCGGGCTGCTGACGGCCAGACGGGGGCGTCTGGGGGGCTACCGGCTGGCGCGCCCCGCCCGCGAGATTGCACTGGCATCGGTCCTGGCGGGTCTGGGTGAATCCGTCGGACCTGGCGCCCCTGGGCTCCAGTCCCACCGCGACGACGGGGCTGAACCACAGGCTTCGGCTGCCGACCAGGTGACCGCTGCCCTGGAGCGGCGGCTCGAGCGGGCCCGGCAGAAAGCCCTCGCAGAGCTGAGCCTCGAGGATCTGCTGTTTGACCTGCGCAGCGCCGAGGCCAGCCGCGACGAGCTGGGCGGCCTGCTGTTGGGCTAGACAGCAGCATGACCCCAGCCATCGCCCTCACCATCGGCGGCAGCGATTCCGGCGGCGGCGCCGGCATGCAGGCCGACCTCAAAACATTCATGGCCCTGCAGGTGCATGGCTGCAGTGCCATCAGCTGCGTCACGGCCCAGAACACCTTGGGCGTCAGCCGGGTCGACGCGTTGCCGCCGGCTGCGCTGTTGGCCCAGATCGAGGCGGTGACCAGCGATCTGCCGGTGGGGGCGCTCAAGACCGGCATGCTGCTCAACGCCGCGTTGATCGAGGCCACCGCCGCCGCCCTGGCGCCGCTGCCGCTGCCGCGGCTGATCGATCCGGTGATGGTGTCGCGCGCCGGGGCAGTGCTGCTGGAACCCGACGCGATCGAGGCCTACCGGCTGCTGCTGCCCCTGGCTGAGCTGCTCACCCCCAACCTTCACGAGGCCCGGCTGCTCAGCGGTGTGGCCATCGAGACCCCAGCCGATGTGGAGCGGGCGGCGACGCGGCTGCTCGAGCTGGGCTCGGCTGCGGTGCTGATCAAGGGCGGCGGTTTGCCGGCGTTGCGGGGGCGCGATTACCTGCTGGGCCGCGAGGGCCCGGGCCAGTGGCTCGCCCATGCCGCGATCGACACCCCCCACACCCATGGCAGCGGCTGCACCCTGGGGGCGGCGATCACGGCCTATCGCGCCCGCGGCCTGGCCCTGGCCGACGCTGTCCAGCAGGCCAAGCGCTACGTGGAGGGCGGACTGCGCGCCTCCCTGGCGATCGGCGCCGGTCAGGGGCCGCTGTGCCACTGGCATGCCGATGGGGCTCCATAGGATCGCCCCAATGGCACCGATTCCCCTTGTCTGAGAACGCCGCAAGCCCTGGCCCTGTGACCCTGTCCGGTGGCGGCAGCCTGGGGGGCACGGTGCGGGTGCCGGGCGACAAGTCGATCTCGCACCGGGCGCTGCTGTTCGGCGCCATCGCCGAGGGCGAGACGCGCATCGAGGGCCTGCTGCCTGCCGAAGACCCCCTCAGCACCGCCGCCTGCCTGCGGGCCATGGGGGTGACGGTCTCAGAGATCCGCGCCGGCGAGCCGGTGACGGTGCAGGGGGTGGGGCTCGATGGTTTTGCCGAGCCGGGCGATGTGCTCGATTGCGGCAACTCGGGCACGACCATGCGCCTGATGCTCGGCCTGCTGGCGGGCCGGGTGGGGCGCCACTTTGTGCTGACCGGCGACGGTTCGCTGCGGGGCCGGCCGATGCGCCGGGTGGGCGCGCCCCTGGCCCAGATGGGGGCGGTGATCCACGGCCGCAAAGAGGGCAACTTTGCCCCGCTGGCGGTGCAGGGCCAGGCGCTGGTGGGCACCACGATCCGCACGCCGGTGGCCTCGGCCCAGGTCAAGAGCGCCATCCTGCTGGCGGCGCTCACCGCCAACGGCCCCACCACCGTGATCGAACCGGTGCAGAGCCGCGACCACAGCGAGCGCATGCTGCGGGCCTTTGGGGCCGATCTGGTGGTGGGCGGCGAGGGCAACACCACCGTCACCCTGACGCCCGGCAACACGTTGCGCGGTCAGCAGGTGATCGTGCCGGGCGACATCAGCAGCGCCGCCTTCTGGCTGGTGGCCGGTGCCATCACCCCCGGCGCCGCCCTCACCGTTGAAAACGTGGGCCTGAACCCCAGCCGCACCGGCATCCTCGAGGTGCTCGAGCAGATGGGCGCCCGCATCACCATCGTCAACCAGCGCGATGTGGCCGGCGAGCCGGTGGGCGACTTGAAGGTCAGCCACGGGCCCCTTAAGGCCTTTGAGATCGGCGCGGCGATCATGCCCCGGCTGGTCGACGAGATTCCGGTGCTGGCGGTGGCGGCCTGCTGCGCCGAAGGCGTCAGCCGCATCACCGGCGCCGAAGAGCTGCGGGTCAAAGAGACCGACCGCCTGGCGGTGATGGCCCGCCAGCTGGGGGCCATGGGCGCCCGCATCGACGCGTTCGACGACGGCATGACCATCACCGGATCCACGCCCCTGCACGGCGCCACGGTCGACAGCGAGACCGACCACCGGGTGGCCATGAGCCTGGCGGTGGCGTCGCTGGTGGCCAGTGGCAGCACCACCCTGCATCGCCCCGAGGCGGCGGCGGTGTCGTACCCCGAGTTCTGGCAGGACCTGGCCCGGTTGCGGGGCTGAGCTCAGCCCCCCACATCACCGGCGACGGCAGTTTCACCCTGCGGCAGCCTCTTTGGTGAGGCCTTTCACAGCGGCCCAGCTGGCCCGCTTTGCCTCCGGCAGCACCGTGGTGGTGGCAGTCCACCAGCGCCTGGCGGCGGCGGTGGGGGTTGGATTAAGCAAACGGTTGGCTCAGATCCGGAAAGGCCTTGAGAAGCGCACGATCAGCCGTGAACAAGGGCACCGCAAGCTGGCTGGCGGCTGCAACAAATTCACAGTCGTAGGCGCTGCATCCATTGCTGGCTGCCAAATGCAGCACGGCCTCGGAGTCAACGGCCTCTTCGTGGCGGATCACCAGCGTTTCGGCTTGGTGCTGCAGGGCCAGCACCTGCTGAAGATCCAGGAGCCCACGACGCAGATAGCCACAGAGGACATTTCGCCATTCGCTGCGCCACAGGGGCGGCGCGGCCCATTCGGGGTGCGCGTGCAGCAGTGCTTCTGCCTGGCTTGTCTGGGGGCCGGGGAGCAGCAGATAGGCGACCACGTTGGTGTCCACCACGATCACGGCCGGCCTTCACGCTTCATTGCATCGATCTCGGCGGCTTCAACGGTCGTGATTGGCAGGGTGCCTCGCAGGGCTCGAATCGCCAGCAGCCGTTCGTCGGTAGAGATGGATGCAGTCGCCAACCCAGCCTCCAGACAGACGATCACCTCGCTGTTGAGGCTGCGGCGGTGCTGTTTGGCGGCAGCGCGCAGTCGCGCATGCAGGTCATCGGGAAGGTTTTTGAGGGTGATGGTTTTGGCCATGGTGGCGACCACTGCCATGGGGATCAACCATTATGCAACCATTTTGGTTGTCTGCTGATGCACCGCCCCCGTCAGGGAGCTGCCGTGCGCGCCAACTAGATTCCGCCCCAGTTGCCCGTCCCGTTGATGCTCGCCGTTGCCGTGTTGGCCGCCGGGAAGGGCACTCGCATGAAGAGCGACCTGCCCAAGGTGCTGCAGCCCCTGGCGGGCGCCACCCTGGTCGAGCGGGTGCTCAGCAGCTGCGCGGGGCTGGCCCCGCAGCGGCGCCTGTTGATCGTGGGCCACCAGGCCGATCGGGTGCGCACCACGCTTGAGGGCACAGGCGGCCTTGAATTTGTGCTGCAGCAGCCCCAGCTGGGCACGGGTCACGCGGTGCAGCAGCTGCTGGCTCCATTGGCGGGCTTTGAAGGCGACCTGCTGGTGCTCAACGGTGATGTGCCCCTGCTGCGCCCCGAGACGCTGGAGCAGTTGCTGAGTCGCCACCGGGCCAGTGGCGCGGCCGTGACATTGCTCACCGCCCGCCTAGCCGATCCCACGGGCTACGGCCGCGTCATGGCCAACGCCGCCGGTGAGGTCAGCGCCATCGTCGAGCACCGCGACTGCAACGACGAACAGCGGCGCGTCGACCTGATCAACGCCGGCATCTACTGCTTCAACTGGGCCAAGCTGGCGGCGGTGCTGCCCGATCTCACCACCGACAACGACCAGGGCGAGCTCTACCTGACCGACACGGTGGCCCTGTTGAGCCCGGCCATGCATGTGCAGGTGGCCGATGCCGATGAGATCAACGGCATCAATGACCGGCTGCAGCTGGCCCAGTGCGAGGCGGTGCTGCAACAGCGCCTGCGCGAGCACTGGATGCGCGAGGGGGTCAGCTTCATCGACCCCGGCAGCTGCACCCTGAGCGAGGGCACCCGCTTGGGCCGCGATGTGGTGGTCGAGCCCCAATGCCATTTCAGGGGCAACACCGTGGTGGGCGAGGGTTGCCGCATCGGCCCCGGCTGCCTGCTCGATAGCGCCACGATTGGCGATCGCGTCGAGATCGTCCATTCGGTGGTGCGCGAAGCCACGGTCGCCTCGGGCTGTGCCATCGGCCCGTTTGCCCAATTGCGCCCCGGCACAGTGCTGGAGAGCGATTGCCGCGTCGGCAACTTTGTCGAGATCAAGAACAGCAACATCGGCACCGGCAGCAAGGTCAACCACCTCAGCTACATCGGCGATGCCGACCTGGGTACCGGCGTCAACGTGGGCGCCGGCACCATCACCGCCAACTACGACGGCGTGCGCAAACACCGCACCGTGATCGGCTCTGGCAGCAAGACCGGCGCCAACAGCGTGCTCGTGGCGCCGATCACCCTGGGCGAGGGGGTGACCGTGGGGGCAGGCTCCACCCTCACCAAGGATGTGCCCAGCGGCAGCCTGGCCCTGGGCCGGGCGCGCCAGTTGGTGCGTGACAACTGGCAGGGGCCCAGCTGAGGCGCTTCGTCTCAGCCCAATTGCTGTGGCAGAAGCGGAATCAATCGCTCTAGGGCCACCCCCCGGCTGGCCTTGAGCAGCAGCACATCACCAGGCCTGAGCCAGTGCCTCAAGGGTTCGGCCGCCTGCTGGGGGGTCTGCACCACCACCACCTGCCCAAGGGTGGCGGCGGCCTGGGCCATGGCTGCGCCCTCGGCGCCGGCGTCGACGATCACCAGTCCATCCAGGTCCAGCGCGGCGGCCCGGGCGGCGACTCGCCGGTGCAGCTCCAGGCTCTGATCACCCAGCTCGAGCATGGTGCCCAGCACCGCAAAACGGCGGCCCGGCTGGGCGGCCAACAGGTCCAGGGCGGCCAGCACCGCTTCGGGTGAGGCGTTGTAGGTCTCATCCAGCAGGGTGAGCCCGCCCAGCTGCAGCCGGCGGTTGCGGCCGCCGGGCACCTGGACCGTCAGGTTGGCCAACGCCTCGGGCGCCACCCCCAGCTGCTGGGCCACCGCCACGGCCAGCAGCAGGTTGCGGGCGTTGTGGCGGCCGCTCAGGGGCACCGGCAACCGGTCGCCCGACGGCAGGGTGAGCACCGCGGCCCCTGTCGCATCGAGCGCTGCGGTCAGATCGGCGGGGGCCGTGCCGGGCGCCAGGGTGTCGCCTTCAAGCGCCACCCGCAGCACCCGCCCGGTCCACACGGCGGCCAGGGCAGCATCGAGCAGCGGGTCCCCTGCCGGGATCACCACCAGGCCACCGGGCCGCAGGGCAGCGGTGATCTCGCATTTGGCGGTGGCGATCGCCTCGCGGCTGCCCAGGCGGCCGATGTGGGCGGTGCCGATGTTGGTGATCACTGCCACATCGGGTTGGGCGCAGCGGCTGAGCCGCTCGATCTCGCCCAGGCCGCGCATGCCCATCTCGACCACCACAGCCCGGTGCTCGGGGCCGGCGCCCAACAGGGTCAGGGGCACGCCGATGTCGTTGTTCTCGTTGCCGCTGCTGGCCCAGATCGGCCCCAGCGGCGCCAGCGCTGCGCGGATCAGCTCGCGGGTGGTGGTCTTGCCGGCCGAGCCGGTGACGGCCACCACCGGGGTGGTGCGCCGTTGCCGTGCTAACGATGCCAGCCGTTGGTAGGCGTCGAGGGTGTCCTCGACGCGCCACAGCGCGCAGCCGTGCTGACCAGCGAGGGCTTGCAGGCTCTCCTGATCGAGCGCGCCGCCGGCGGCCAGGCTGGCGGCGTTGCAGAGCACCGCGGTAGCCCCGGCTTCGATCGCGGCGGGCACAAAGCGGTGCCCGTCAAAGCTGTCCCCCACCAGGGGGATGAACAGTTGCCCGGCCTGCAGCTGGCGGCTGTCGGTGCAGATGCTGAGGGGCGCGGGTGCCAGCTGGGGTGCCCCATCGCCGGCCAGGGGCGATCCGAACAACGTCTGCAGGTCGGTGGTCTGCAGGGCCATCAGGACGCGTTGTCGGGATCGAGCAGGATCATGCCTGAGCCGACCCGGGCCCGGTAGCCCACCGTCTGGCCGTCACCGTCGAGCAGCACCAGTTGCTCGAAGCCCAGCTCGAGGCTTTGTTGCAGCCAGGTCTCGGCCCAGCGGCGCTGTTGCCGCGCTCCCAGCGCGTCGTAGGCCGGGCTGAGCTGCAGCTGCAGCAGCCCCAGCTCGGGCTGTGCCGTGGCTGCGGCGATCAGGGTCTGCCCCTCCCCCTGGGCGAAGGCGGCCAGCAGCGGGTCGGGCGGCTGGGCGGGCTGCAGCTCCAGCGGTGGGGGCGGTGTGGCCTGGGGGCGGTCGTCCTGCTGTTGTGGTGCCTGGGGGGTTGGGAGCTGGGGGGCCGCCTGCTGCGGGTCGATTGGCTGCATGTCCTGCAGCAGCGCCGGCAGGTCGGCTGTAGGGCCGACGTCTGCGGGACGCTCGGCCACCGGCGCCGGCGGGGCCGGGGGGCGCTGCAGCCGCTGGATCAGGCCCGTGCCCACCGCCACCAGCAGGGTCAGGGCACCTGCCAGCACCAGCGGCCAGAACAGGGGCGCCAGATCCCTGGGCCACCAGGCCGGCCGCGTCAGCTCGCCATCCCGGTTGCGGCGCCAGAGGCTGCGCAGGTCCAACCGCAGACTGGCCAGAACCGCCGCCGCCGCCCGGCCCAGCTGCCGCCAGGGGCTCTCATAGGGAGCCGGCAGGTTCGAGTGATCGGCCATGGGCCGGTTCTAGCGGCTAGGCCTGGCTCTGGCTTGTCTCAGCCCTGGCCGCGCAACCGCAGCAGCCCCGCCAGCCCCCGGCGCGACGGGTCGGCCTCTTGGCCCTGCGAGAACCGCTCGACGGCGGCCGCCTCGGGGCTGGGTTCCTTGACGCCGCAGACGTCGCGGTACATGGCGTCGTAGTCCAGGGCCGAGCGGGCCCAGCTGAAGTCGACGGCCATCGCCCGGCGCTGCAGCTCCTGCCAGCTGGCCTGGTTGCGGTAGGCCTCCCACGAGCGCACGATCGCGGTGTAGAAGTCGATCGGCTCGTAGCGGTCAAAGCCGTAGCCGGTGCCCGTTGCCGCCAGTGGGTCGTTGGGCGGGACGGTGTCCACCAGGCCCCCCACCCGGCGCACCACCGGGATAGAGCCGTAGCGCATCGCCAGCATCTGGCTGATGCCGCAGGGTTCGAAGAGGCTGGGCATCAGGAAGGCGTCGCTGCCCCCGTAGACGAGCCTTGAAAGCCCATCGTCGTAGGTCAGAAACACGGCGAAGCGGCCGGGATGGCGGGACGCCATCTGCCACAGGCCGGTTTCGTAGGTCCGATCACCGGTGCCCAGCACCACGATCTGGCTGTCGGTGTAGGCCAGCACCCGGTCGGCCACCTGCAGCAGCAGATCCACACCCTTCTGGTCCACCAGGCGGCTGACCATGCCCATCAGGTAGGTCCGCGGGCTCACGGCCAGGCCGAACCGTTCCTGCAGGGCCTGTTTGTTGGCGGCGCGGGGGGCCAGGTCGCCGGCGCTGAACCGGGCCGGCAGGTCGGCATCGGTGGCGGGGTTCCAGTCGTCGGTGTCGATCCCGTTGACGATGCCCCGCAGCTTGCCGCTGACGTAATTCAGCAGCCCTTCAAGCTTTTCGCCGTATTCGGCCGTGCGGATCTCTTGGGCATAGGTCGGTGAGACCGCATTGACCCGATCGGCATACAGCAAAGCTGCCGCCATGGTGTGGTCCCCCTGCATGTACCAGGGGCACCAGGTGATGCGCTCCAGCTTCCAGCGCCAGGGACCCTGGTACTTGAGGTTGTGGATGGTGAAGACCGTGCTGACTTCCGGGTCCTGGTGCATCCACACCGGAATCATGCCGGTGTGCCAGTCATGGCAATGCAGCACCTGGGGTTTCCAGTGGTTCCAGGCGAATTCGGCGACCGCACTGGCAAAGAAGGTGAAGCGCCAGTCCTCGTCGTCGCCGCCGTAGATGCGCTCGCCGTCGAACACCGGATGCCCCACCAGGTAGAGCGGCAGCCCCGTGGTGGGATGGCGGGCTTCAAAGACCGCAAAGTCGTTGCCCATGGTGTGGCCGCGCCAGACGGGCTCGGCCGGGATCTGCAGCCGGCTCCACAGACGCCCGTACCCGGGCAGGATCACGCGCACGTCATGGCCCAGGGCCGCCAGGGCCGGCGGCAACGAGCCCACCACATCGCCCATGCCGCCCACCTTGATCATGGGAGCGCACTCGGCGGCGGCAAACAGAATTCGCACGCGGTCTGATTCGGTGGCCGCAACTTTACGGGCAGCCGCTGGATTCTCCTGTCGCCATCAAGGCAACCAGGGGGCGTCCGAAAAATCGGGCGGGCGTTTCTCCAAAAAGGCATTGCGGCCTTCCTGGCCCTCGGCGGTCCGATAAAACAGGTGGGTGGCCTGGCCGGCCAGCTCCTGGATGCCCGCCAGGCCGTCGGTCTCGGCATTGAAGGCCGCCTTGAGGCAGCGGATCGCCGTAGGACTGTGCTGCAGCACCTCTAGTCCCCAGCGCACCCCCTCGTCCTGCAGCTGCTCAAGCGGCACCACCGCATTCACCAGCCCCATCGCCAGCGCTTCGCTGGCGCCGTACTGCCGGCACAGAAACCAGATCTCGCGCGCTTTGCGCTGGCCCACCACCCGGGCCAGGTAGCCGGCGCCAAAGCCGCCGTCAAAGCTGCCCACCCGCGGGCCGGTCTGGCCGAACACGGCGTTGTCGGCGGCGATGCTCAGGTCGCACAGCAGGTGCAGCACCTGGCCGCCGCCGATGGCATAGCCGGCCACCAGGCCGATCACCACCTTGGGCAGGCTGCGAATGATGCGCTGCAGGTCCAGCACGTTAAGCCGCGGCAGGCCGTCATCGTCGACGTAGCCGCCGTCGCCGCGCACGCTTTGGTCGCCGCCGGCGCAGAAGGCCCAGCCCCCGTCGGCGGCCGGGCCGGCGCCGGTGAACAGCACCACACCGATGGCCGGGTTGTCGCGCACCCGGCTAAAGGCATCGCACAGCTCGTGCACCGTGCGCGGCCGAAAGGCATTGCGCTTGTGGGGACGGTTGATGGTGATGCGGGCCAGGCCCGCATCGCTGAGCTCCAGCAGGATGTCCTCGTAGGGGCCTGCGGCCTGCCAGGTCACACCCATCGCTCGCCCAACTGCGCTGCCGCCATTGTGCGCAGCCGCCGGCGCCGCTCGGCATCGGCGCTGCGGTCGGTGCTGATCTCGAGCACCGCCAGGGGCTGCTGCAGCAACCACTCAAGGCTGGCCTGCAGCGCCTCGGGCTGCTCCAGGTGCCGGTGGGGAACCCCATGGGCCGCACACAGCAGGGCCCCATCGACCGGTTGGGGCATGGCGAACAGCCGCTCGAAATCCATGCCGGCCCCGGCCGGATGGCGGATCGGCAACTGCTCGAAGATGCCGCCGCCGCCGTTGTTGATCAGCACCACGGCCAGCCGGCCCCGCAGCTGGGGGCGCCACAGCCAGCCGTTGCTGTCATGCAGCAGGGCCAGATCACCGGTGAGCAGCACCGCCTGCCCCAGGGCTTCGGCCACGCCGCAGGCCAGCGACAGGGTGCCGTCGATGCCTGAGGCACCGCGAAAGCCGAGCACCGGCCGCGCTGGGCCGTTGGGATCGGCAAAACTCTCCCAGTCGCGCACCGGCGAGCTGTTGGCCAGCACCAGCGGCAGCCCGGCCGGCAGCAGCCGGCTCAGCTGGCGGGCCAGGGCCGGCTCGTTGGCCGCTGCTGGGGCCAGCAGCTGCTGATCGAGCAGCTGCTGCACGCCCTGATCGGCCTGCTGCCAGACCTGCCGCAGGGCCAGGCTGGTGGCGCTGGGCTGGCCCTGCCACAGGACCTGGGGCTGGGCCCCGCACCAAGCCGCCAGGCCATGGGGGACTTGGGCGGCGGCGGTGCCCAGGGGATCCAGCCGCCGCGGTTCCCCTTCGCTGACCAGCACCTGGCGGCCGCCGCAGGCGACGAGCCAGTCCTGCAGCCGCCGACTGGCGGGCAGCGGCCCCAGCCGCAGCACCTGGCCTGTCTGCAGCTGCCGGGGCGGTTGGGCCAGCACCAGGTCATAGCCGCCGATCGCCTGCAGATCCGCCTGGCCCCGCAGGCCGCTGAGCCCGTCGGCCAGCAGGGGCCAGCCGCTGCGCCCCAGCCACTGCCGCAGGGCCCTTTGATGGGCGGACCACTGCTGGGGGCGGCCCCGCCAGGGGCCAGCCACCACCACCCCGGGCCGGTCGGGATCCAGGTCCGTGGGGCCTGACGGCTCGATTGCCGCTGTGGTGCCAGCCGATGGCGCCGGGCCAGGCCGCAGGGGCGACCATTGCTGCTGCAGCGCCTGCCATTGCTGGGCATCGCTGTGCAGGGGCTCGTCAAAGGGCAGGTTCAGATGCACGGGGCCAGCGGGGCCGCCATCCGTGCCAGCGGCGGCATCGATGGCGCGTTGGGCCAGCTGCTGCAAGTGCTGATCCGCCATGCGGGCCAGGCCATCGGGGTCCCCCTCGCCCAGCCAGCGCACCGCCCCCTTAAGAAAGTGCTCCTGGTTGACCGTCTGATTGGCGCCGCAGCCCTTGAGCCGGGCCGGCCGGTCGGCGCTGAGCAGCAGCAGGGGCACGCCGCCCATGTCGGCCTCGACCGCGGCGGGCAGCAGGTTGGCCACGGCCGTGCCCGAGGTGGTCACGACCCCGCCCAACCGGCCGCTGGCCCGGCTGTACCCCAGGGCCCAGAACCCGGCCGAGCGCTCGTCGAGGGCGGTCAGCAACCGCAGACCCCTGGCCTCCAGCAGGGCCGCCGCCTGGGCCAACGGCGCCGAGCGGCTGCCGGGGCAGACCACCAGGGCCGCCAGGCCGCCCTCGATCAGGCGGTCGAGCAGCACCAGGGCCGCCCGCAGGTTGGCGGCGGCCAGTGGCTGCTCAGCGTGGTTTGGCTCGGCCCCCACCAGGACACTTCAGGATGGTGCCTCCATCCTGCGATCAGGAGTGTTGGCCATGGGCTCAGACAGGCCCCTTTGGCGCCGTCTCGTCGAGTTGCTGGCCTGGGTGGGGTTGGCCCTGGCCCTGCGTCTGTGGGTGGTGGAGCCCCGCTGGATCCCATCGGGTTCCATGCTGCCGACCTTGCAGTTGCAGGACCGGATCCTGGTCGAAAAGGTGCGGCCCCGCCTGGGAGTGCCCCTCAAGCCTGGAACGGTGGTGGTCTTCCGTCCACCCTCTGCCCTGGTGGCGGCGGGCTATGACCCCGCCGCTGCCCTGATCAAACGGGTTGTCGCCGGGCCCGGTGATCAGGTCGAGGTCCGCGGTGGTCAGCTGCTGCGCAATGGGGCGGCTGTCGATCCCGACTGGGCTGCCGAGCCGATGAACTATCAGCTGGCGCCCCTGGTGCTGCCGCCGCAGGCGCTGCTGGTGCTGGGCGACAACCGCAATGCCAGCCTGGACTCCCATCTGTGGGGACCGCTGCCACTCCAGCAGGTCATCGGCACGGCCGTGTGGCGCTACTGGCCCTTACAACGGTTCGGTCCGATTCGGTTCTCCCCCACTGCAGGCGCCCCTGATGCAGATGAGCAGCTGGGGTAGGGTGCAGACCGTGACGTGGAGCACACCGGATGTTCAACCCGGAGTTCCTGACGAGCGATAACGAAGCGATCAGCGGTAACTCCCTGATTCAGTACCTCCAGGAGCAATCTCCGGATGTTCTGCAACGGGTCGCCCGATCGGCCAGCAGCGACATTCAGGACATCATTCGCCACAACGTTCAGGGTCTGCTGGGCATGCTTCCTGGCGAACAGTTCGACGTCAAGATTCAGACCAGCCGCGACAACCTGGCTGGATTGTTGGCCTCGGCCATGATGACCGGTTACTTCCTGCGCCAGATGGAGCAGCGCATGGAGCTGGAAACCACCTTGATCAGCACCGGTGGTCTTGACGATGACCACGACGCCGACCCCGGCGAACTCAGGCTCTGAGCCCAGCCCTCACCCTCACCCCGGTTCTGCATTCATCTTCTGCATTTAGCTGCTGCATTCCGCTTCAGCAGGATTTTGCCCAGGTTCAGGGATCCCCAGGGACCACCCCCAAGCCCAGCAGGGTTCTGTCGATCCGGGCCAGCAGATCCCAGCTGCCCGCGTTGACCGCCCAGTCCCGGCAGCGCAGGGCTGAAGCCAGCGCCCGCAAGCTGTCGGCCTGGCAGGGCACCGGTGCGTCGTAATGGGCTGCGATCAGCCAGCGCAGCCCCTCCAGCTCGGCCAGGGATTCGACCCAGCTCAGCAGGGCCTGGCGGCTGCGTGGAAAGACCAGCCGTTCGAGCACCGGCGCAATCTGTAAGCCCCCTGCATGCTGACTGCGCAGCTGCTCAAATTCCCGCTCCCACCCCTGGGGCCAACGAAATGGGTACAGCCCGAAGTGGCTGCGGGCATTGCGCAGGCCGGGGGCCATGGCCTGGCCCAGGACCGTTCCTGCAGGCGGCACCTCGAGGCTGGCCGGACGCAGGTAAGAGGCGAACAGGGCCAGCCGCCACCAGCCGATGCGCCGACGCTCCGGACTGTCCTGCAGGGGCTCATCGCCCCGTTCGCGGGCATGAAACAGCAACGGTGTCGGATCGAGCTCGAACACCGCAGGCGGCTGATCGCCGATGCTCACCATGGCATCGGTGACCAGCAGGCAGCCGCTGCTGCGGTGCAGGCAGGCCGCCTCCATAAACGTGCCCAACCCAAGATCGAGGGGGCCAAGGGCCGTCCAGCTCAGCTCGTCGGTGTGGGGGAGCCCCTGTTCAAACAGCACCCGGGTGCGCCCCGCAGGGAAGCCCAGCCAGGCCAGGGGCAGGGGCACCGGGAAGCTCCACTGCCGCGGCGTCACCCACAGCTGGGCTTCTGGAAAGGCCCGGGCCATCGCTGGCACCGGCAGCTTGTGCTCCAGCCCAGAGCTGCTGGGCAGCACGATCGTCTGCACGGGGCCGTGGGCCCGCTCGAGCTCGGCCAGGGCACGGCGCACCTCGGCCGTTGGTGCCACCGGCGCGTACAGCAGCAGCCCCTGGTTGAGCCGCAGCACCGTCATGCGGATCGGCACCGCGACGTAATACACCCCCTGCAGCTGCTCAAAGCTCCAGACCTGATCGGGGATCAGCTCGCGCACCAAGGTGGCGCGCCGGCCGTAGGGGTACAGGGGCAACAGCGGCCACCAAGGCCAGCGCTGGTCCGCAGGGGCATGGATCGGCATCGGCTCAGGCGAGCAACACCAGACTCAGGCTCATGACCAGCATGCCGCCGATGACCCCGGCGATCATCAGGTGGTGGCTGCCGTAGCGCTGAGCGGCTGGCAACAGTTCATCGAGGCAGATGTAGACCATCACGCCGCCCACACTGGCAAAGATCAGGCCTTGAACCAGGGGGGTCATGATGCTGTGCAGCAGGCCATACCCCACCAGGGCTCCCAGGGGTTCGGCCAGTCCAGAGGCAAACGAGAGCCAGAAGGCCTGGCTGCGGTTCCCGGTTGCGTAATACACCGGGGCCGAGATCGCCAGCCCCTCGGGAATGTTGTGGATGGCGATGGCCAGGGCGATGCTGATGCCCAGCTTCGGGTTGTTGAGGGCCGCCACAAAGGTGGCCAGGCCCTCGGGAAAGTTGTGGATCCCGATGGCCAGTGCCGAGAACAGCCCCATGCGCAGCAGGGTGCGTGACTCGTTCAGGCTTCTGGCCCGTTGGTCCTGACTCTCTTCCAGGGACGGAGCCAGGGCATGGCTGGGCAGCAGCTGATCGATGGCGGCCATCACGGCGATGCCGCCAAAAAAGGCGGCCACCGTCCAGGCGTAACCGGCGCGGTTGCCAAGGCCCAGGCTCAGGGCGGCACGGGCCTTGGGAAAGATCTCGACAAATGAGACCTGCATCATCACGCCCGCCGAGACACTCAGCGACAGCGCCAGGACCCGGGGGCTGAAGCGTCTGTTGAGCAGGCCCAGCAGGCTGCCGATCCCTGTCGAGAGTCCGGCGGCCAGCGTCAGCAGCAAAGCGAACGCAACGTGCTGGTTCAGACCCGCCAAGGAGACCACGCAGGCATCAGAAGGACATCACGATGATCGCAGGCCTTCAGTTGTATTCCCCGGGGATGTCCTGCTTGGTGACGGTGACCCGTCCCACTTTCTGCCCCGAAAAGCGCAGCAGTTCGTCGCCGCTGAAGGTGTACCCCAGGCGTTGGCCGATCTGGGCCACGTCATCGGCTGTGGCGGCTGCCAGCACCTGCTGACGTAGGGCCCCATCGTCCTGCATGACGCCCAGAAAGCGCTTCAGCTGATCCAGTGACATCGCAG
>Ga0310335_100150_pt1 | contig 19718 bp, 28 predicted proteins | sample LakMicMISRFREDD7_FD_195549 | JGI IMG/M metagenome (GOLD analysis project Ga0310335, IMG submission 195549) | Enriched freshwater cyanobacterial communities from Lake Michigan, Michigan, United States - MI23.SRF.RED.D7 (v2) (version 2) | ecosystem: Environmental > Aquatic > Freshwater > Lake... | reverse complement strand
CCGACCAAGCCTTGCCGAAGTGGCTGCTAAACAGGCCGTGAGCCGGATCTCTTTCGGCGCTATAGACATCGTATGCCTCCTGCAGGGTTTTCACCTTTTCTGCTGTAACTATGGAAGTGCGTTGGCCCGCTTCGGCACTGAGCTGCCAGTAGCAGTCGAGAAAGGCAGTGAAAGCCCTAGGCAACGATTCCTGCGCCTCCTCAGCTCCCCCACGGCAGAACAGCAGCCAGGGAGAAAAATATTGGTTTGGATCAAATGAACGCATGGCTTCAGCACCGTGAAGATCCGGGTGGCGAGAAATAAGATCCTTTAGACCTCGATAATAGGCGTCAAGATAATTTTGATCTTGCAGTAGTGGCTGAAAATCAAGGACTGCGACCAGCTTGCCGCGGGTGCCGAACCAAAGGAGATCGATTCCCATCAGGGGCTGATCGTTGTTGAATTCGGGATAGGCCACAGAATTCAACACCTGCAGGCTGTCCCCTGCGTCCAGCCTGGTCACCCTCCAGCGCCGGAAACCCGGCACATTCCAGAGCCAGCTTTGGATCACGCTCTGCCTCTTCAGGGAGCGACACTCAGCTAGCCCCTCGGGTGGGGCAACGGGCTGCGCTCCCGACAGTTCCAGCTTGCTATTGAGCTCTTGCAAAAAAGGGTCAAACATTTCGGAGCGCTCAGGTGCAGGGTGGGTTAACTGAAACCGGCGGCCAGGGAATTGGCGCTTTCCCGAAGCGCCTGCAAAGTTGCGTCGGAGGGGCAACGAAGCTCCGTGCAGTAGGTGGTCATCGTCACACCATCGAGGCACTGCACCGAGCTCACCCGCATGCGCACCTGATCCGTGACGAACCAGCAGCGCTCCGTGCCGACATTGCTGTCATAGCGCGTGGTCACAGTCATGACGCCATCGGAGGAAAAGGTGTATTGACTGAGAACGGGCTGTTTTTCCACGTATCCCTTGTCACGGACCAGAAAACCCTGAGAGGGATCTCCTGCCAGAGGTATATCTATTAATACAGCTGCTTGGTCTTCTGTTCTAGCCAGGGGTTTTAGATTGCTTTCCCACCAGAAACGGGCCCCCCCTGCTGCTAGCTCAGGGTTAATTTTTAGAGTAAGGCATATCTGCTCGATGGCTGGATCCTGCGCGGAGAAGGGCTCGATAACAAGGTTGGAATTGCCGAATTCATCATCTTGGTGGTCGAGGTGGTGTACGGCCCGTCGCGTCAGCCAGGCCCCTCGACTGGCCGCCAAGAACTGGTCCATCGTTCGGGCTGGGTCCATGGGTGCCAGGGGCGGGTGAGGGGGATGGGAGTTAGTCCTGCTCGGACTTCTGGGACTCAAGCTGAGCCAGAATTGCTTCTAGCTTCTGCAGCTCGGGATGCTGAGCCAGGGTGAATTCCACTTGCTTCTGAGGAAGCTTCAGTCTCTGACCCATTCCGATTACGTCTTTGACAAGACGATCGCGGTAGGCCGCGAGCTGATCAATCGACTCCTCCAACTCCTGGCGGCTGGGATCGGATGCGTTGATTGCAGACGTGTCGGCGCGAGCGGTGGTGCCGTCGGACATGGGTTGCATAGCGCTAAGCTCAGCATACGGAGTCGACCGCTGCGATCCACCAAAACAGCTGCGCCGTTCACCAGGGCTGCTTGGTTGTGGCGGATCACCCCCAGCAGGGCGGCCGGGTCGCATTGTTGCTGCAGCTTCTCGATGCGTTGGCGGCCCTTGCGGCCCATGCATCCCCCATCGCAGCAGCCGATCAGCTGGGATGAGCGGTTCGTCATCGCGGCTGGGGAGCGGGACACATTTGCTCCAACCATGGGCACTCTGGTGACGATGCGCAAGCAGCGGCGCCGATCCTGACCGCCCTGGGCAAAGCGAGCCGGTCGAATCTCCAGGTGACCATGGCGCTCAAGAGCCTCCACAAGCGTGGGCAACACCGCCGCGAGGCGTTTGCCGCAGCGATGGTCGCTGGCCTCCCACAGGGTCTCCAGGAGTTGCATCACTCGGGGCCATAGCGCCTCCAGCCGGCAGCAACCGCAGCCCGGATTTGCGGTGATACCCGCTCAGTGCTGCATCCATGGTGAAAATGGAAGAAAAGATAAATCTCCCGGCGCTTTGTTCCCCGATTGGGTGGGAGTGTGTCCTTCCCCTTGCCAAAACCCTTTGCCAGCGCGCCCTTTTTGAGCGCGTCCGCGATGGGTGACGAAAGTTTGCATGATTGCGTTGATGGGGGCCCTGAGGCTGGAGATAGCCGTAATTTCCCCTTACGCCTTCCCCGAGAGGCAGCTAAGCCATGCAGACCTAAACAGATCTAACGATCTTCACTGGCTGTCAATTGGCTGAGCACAAGAACCCCTGGCCCCCTTCCCATGCTCGACGCCTTTTCACGCGCTGTCGTCAGCGCAGATTCGAAGACTGCCCCGATTGGAGGCGGTGAGCTCGCTGCTCTCCGTAACTATGTTGCTGAAGGCAATAAGCGTCTTGACGCTGTCAACGCCATCACCAGCAACGCCTCCTGCATCGTTTCAGATGCGGTCACCGGCATGATCTGCGAAAACACTGGCCTGATCCAGGCTGGTGGCAACTGCTATCCCAACCGCCGCATGGCTGCCTGCCTGCGCGACGGTGAAATTGTGCTTCGCTACATCAGCTACGCCCTGCTGGCCGGCGACGCCTCGGTTTTGGACGACCGCTGCCTGAACGGCCTCAAGGAGACCTACATCGCTCTGGGCGTTCCCCTTCAGTCTGCCGCCCGCGCCGTGGCCATCATGAAGGCTTCTTCCACAGCTCACATTAACGAGACAAACACCAGCGGCACCAACCCTGTGGAAACCCGTTTCCGCAAAATGGAAACCGTTCAAGGCGACTGCTCCGCTCTAGTGGCTGAAGCTGCTACCTACTTTGACCGTGTGATCAGCGGCCTCAGCTGATTCATCCGAAGAGATTGCTTTCTTCTCAACCATTACTTCTTTATTAAACGAGGATCTCCAAGATGAAGTCTGTTGTGACCACTGTTGTGACCGCCGCTGATGCCGCTGGTCGCTTCCCCTCCCAGAACGACCTGGAAGCTGTTCAGGGCAACATTCAGCGAGCTACTGCTCGTCTTGAAGCTGCTGAAAAGCTGGCTGCCGGTCTGGACAAAGTGACGAAGGAGGCTGGTGACGCTTGCTTCAGCAAGTACCCCTACCTCAAGCAAGCCGGCGAAGCTGGTGAGAACCAGGTCAAGGTGGACAAGTGCTACCGCGACATCGCTCACTATCTGCGTCTGATCAACTACTGCCTGGTTGTGGGCGGCACCGGCCCTCTCGATGAGTGGGGCATTGCCGGAGCCCGTGAGGTGTACCGCACCCTGCGTCTGCCTACCGCTGCTTACGTGGAAGCGCTCACCTTCACCCGCGATCGGGCTTGCTCCCCTCGTGACATGAGCCCCCAGGCTCTCAACGAGTTGAAGTCGTACCTTGATTACGCCATCAACGCCCTCTCCTGATCAGTTTCTGATTAATTGTTGAGGACAACCCAGGGAGGCCTTCGGGCCTCCTTTTTTATGTGAAAATCAGGCGTTGCCTACCCTCCCCCTCTCCTCGATGGAAATGGAAGCATTAGATATCTTATTTGATGATCTCGCCCACCCTAATCCTTATATTCAAAGCCAGGCTTTTATGGCTATGGTCAGGGATTGGCCTCAGCAAGCTCTTCCTCGCCTGCTTGGTCTGTTGGCCCAACCGGATATAGCTTTACGCAGGGCTTCTGTTCGTGGTATTGGCGCCTTTGGTGCGGCAGCCTTGCTGCCCTTAGCGGATCTTCTTATGGCTAGCACGGACAGCACTATCCGCGCCAGCTGCGTGAAGGCCTATGCCCAGGTGGCTTCAAACCAGCCTGGGATCCATTTCCCCGAGACAGCGATGCGGGCTCTCGAGGAGGCACTCAGCGACGACTCACCCGTTGTGGCTGTTGCTTCGGTGATGGCCCTTGGGCAGGTTGGTGGGCAGGCGGTGCCGCTGTTGCTAAGAGTGGTGGGCGGAGATAATCCAGCCCAGGCGGTAGCTGCTGTCAATGCACTCGCCCAGATTGATGATCCTGCAATTGAACGGACTCTTAGAGATCTGCAGAACCAACCACAGCTAGACAGTTATGTGCGCGAGACGCTTGAATCAGCCCTCGCTCGAATTAGGGACCTGCAAGCCCGCCAACCTCAGCCGGGCTGACGCGAGACAATTGCCAGCTTCACTTGCTCAGCTGACTGATTGCTAATTCCAGCACTAACCTGACACCAGGTTGTTCTTCCTGCTCCACACTTGCTTTTAAGGCAGGCAATGCATCCTTGGCCCCTAGCTTCATCAGCGATAGAGCAGCGTTTTTGCGGACCTGTTCTTCCTGGTCGGTGAGCAGCGGGAGCAGGCGCGGGCATGCCCATTCGGGCTCTTGCAGCTTGCCCATCAGTGTTGCAGCTTCTGCCCTCACCTCGGAGTCCAGGTCATCCAGCGCGGTTAGAAGCAGCTGTCTCGCCTGGTCATCCCCCAAAGCCTGGATCTGCTCGCCGAGAGCTGCTATTGCTGCCGCTCTTACCCTGGCATCAGGTGAGCTGGCTGCTTGGCGAAGTGCCTCGGGAGCCCTGGCGCCGATAAAAGCGATCCCCCAGCTGGCCAGCCCTTGCTGCATGGCTGAGGCTTCTGGATGAACCAGCACTGTGAGGAGTGGCTCGAGAGCCTGGTCGCCGACTGCGGCCATCGCTCCGACAGCTGATCCCTGCACCACGGGATCCGAATCTGAGAGCAGGGTTTCGAGTAAAACGGGCAAGGCAGAGGGATCCGCAATCAGGGTCAGAGTTTTCGCTGCAGCGCGGCGAACGGTGACGTTGTCGTGAGACCGCAATGCACGGCAGAGTGTTGGCACTGCTGCTGAACCCACTGCTCCAAGGCTTTCGGCAAAGGTGAGCCGCATTAAGCCTCTGGTATCGCCGAGACCAGCAACCATGCGCTCAATTGCTGGGCTATCGGAGGCGGGAACTAGCCCCTGGCGAAGTTGGGAACGAAGCTCTGCAGCCAGAATGTTGGCTTCCTCCACGCTCAGTTGCTGGTTCCCAGATGCGGGGGCAGTGGACAACTCGGTAGACAAGGGACCCTCCTATCAAGCAAAATTATCAGGGATAGCCATGGCTTTCCTATGGTGGGCTTAACAAGACCAAGACATGACACGTTTTTTGCTCTCCCACAACCTTCAGGTAGTTTCCGAAAACCTGAAAGGCCTGAACTCCGCCGATCTGGCGGCTGGCCTTGTTGCACACCTACCCACCGATGTCCATGTTCAGGCACTGAGCCACCCCCACTGGTTGGTTCAGGTGGAAGCGGAGCTGCTACCCATCGATCTGGCCAATGCCGTACTCCAGGCCTGGCGTCAGCTCCGCTGCTCTGCAGGCGCTGCAGATGATGCGTGCCAGCTGTTGGCCTTGGGTGGACGCAAGGACGATCAAGCAGCCTCTGGAGCTTTGCTGCAGAGGAGTGCCTGGGGGGTCGATGTGGTGGAGACTCTGAACGCTGCCGCTTTCCTTCAGTCGATCAACTGGGAACTGCTCAAGCAGGGGCGTGCTCCTGATGGTGTGTTCGAGCTCCATGGCTGAGCTGGGCTACTTGCGGCGGCGGCGAGTTGATTGCTGGCCAGGCTCGGGTGGCTCGCCATGTTCCATGGCCACTGCCGCCACTCCGGAAGCCGAGGTGGCCGCCTCAAACAGGCTCACTGATGTAACAGGGATCCCGTTCTGGTGGAGTTGCTGCAAAGTGTGGCTCAGCATATGGGGCGGAACCCGGAGCTTCTGAACAGCCCTCTGGGGTGTTTCGGATTTGATGCTAGTAACAAGCAGAAGTGCACCACATTGATAGGGACCCATTGTGCCTCTAACTTAAACAGCTTCATGTTGATCGCTTCCTGGCTGGATTGGATCAAGACACATAACTCTTAAACTTTCAGCGGTGTTGCCCCGCCGGCTATCAGAGTTGGAATCAGCTCTTGCTTGAGCTCCGCAGCTTCGACTACCTTGACCTCTGAGGACAGTATTTTGGCCAGCTCCAGCAACAGTTATGACAATATTCATCCAGGCCTCAGCCACCACGGTGCGCTCGCCATTCTTGAGCAATCTCTTGACTCTCTCGATTCTGCTAGCGATTACTACATGGCGGTCGCACATCTCGTAAATTTTCCTGGCAATAAAACGGAGGAGGCTTTATTGAGGCTAATCGAGACTTCTTCGTCCGAACAGGCGGTCAATCTTGCGCGCCGCAAAGCGGTCGAAGTTTTGGGCCGGCTTGGGGTTCAACGGGCCATCCCCAGCATTGGGCGTTGCCTAAGGAGCAATGATCACTATCTCGTTGAAAATGCCGCCTGGGCCCTGCTTCAGCTCAATTGCCAGGATGTTGAACTCCATCAGGAGATGTGCCTGCTACTCAATGATCCAGCCCAGAGCCGCAGGGTTCTTATTCAGGCTCTTTCCGGGTTAGAAGTGCACACGGCCTTGCCCGTGCTTCAATCGCTGCAAGATGAGGCGAATCCAGGGGTTCGAGGGGCTGCTTTAGCCGGGGTTGCACAGCTTAGTGGCGATAGTAGTCGCCTTAAAGAGTTGGAAGACCACCTGACCCTGCCGAACCAAATGGATCGGCAGTCGGCAATTCAGGATTTAATTGACTGTCGGGCTACGTATCTATTGCCCTCGATCCTCAAGGCGCCCGTGTCCCCTGTGTTCAGGTTGCGCGCTCTGCGGACACTCTGGCCGGGCCAAGACAAATCACACGCAGGCCTTGACCTGCTTACTTGTTTAGATTCGCTGATGTTGGATCAGCCAGAAGATTTGGTCTTGGCGCACTGCTACGACACTGACCCCACCACATTATTTTTATTTGATGAGTTTTTTGGTACTGACTTTAGCCGTTGCTATCTAGCATTGTCCACATTGAAGCATAGGCCAGCAGAGGAGCTCTGGCCTGTTTTCTGGAAGCGATGGCAGGAGGATGCCTATAATGATTATGGTGCTCATTACTTCTTCATTCAGCTTCTTGGTAGTGTGGATGTCTGGCCTTCCGCTGCCACCGCCACCATTGAGTCGCTTCTGCTGGAAGCCATGAACAGCAAGCGACCGCAATTCAGCAAGTCAAAAGTGGCTGCTTGTCTGACATTGAATAAACATTTTCCTGATATATGGTGCAAAAGTGTGCAGCAGTTTTTGTCTTCCGACCTCATAGCAAGCTGGGAGCTGCGTTATGCTGCATTGATGGGCCTTGGTTCAATTGATATTGGGAATAATCATGAAATATTTTTGCTCTTAAAGAACTATTTATCCGTTCAGGATCCTGATCCTTTTGTAGATCGTAGACGTCAATTGCTAATTTCCGAAAACCGGGTCTGAAAAGACCCACGCTCAGCCCAGTAGCGTTGAATTTCCAGGCCTTTGGGCCTCGGCACAGCTGCGTCAGCTCTCAGGATCTTGAATGTTCGACGCGGCCCCATGGGCCAGTTTCCAATTGCTCTTACAGACCGCACTTGCCCACCAATCATATTTAGGCAGGCTTCAAAACGCTCAAGCTGACTATGATCAATTGTTTCAAAAATAAAGTCTTGGCCCTCGCAAATTAGGTGCTGCGAGCGAATCCAGCTTCGGAATTGCTGGATAGCTGGTCCGTCAGCTTGCATGGTTTCTGTTTTATCCAATTTGTTCAGGTTCTTCTCCCTTATGATTAATTAGACGTGCCCACTCAGCTGTGACTTCATTCTCAAAGCTAGCCACGCGTTCAAATCGTAGTGGCCCATGTTCAGAGCCCCATTGCAAGGTATTAGTAGCTGGATCAAAACCCTGATCTCTACTAATCCAGTTTTCATGATCAACCAACACCTCACTCACTAGATAGGTAGGCCGCCCATCCCGTGGCACTAGGCATTTATTGCCAGGCTCTACCTTTCCGCTGAAGCAACCCGGTGTCGTCTCTTGGAAATGCATCGCACAACCGCAGCGTTGTTTAAGGCGATCAATATGAATAAGCTTGAGCAGTTTAGGCGTGAAGCCTGCTCCAGCTAAGCGTATTGGTTGGTCGAATCCAAAATTCTCAACAATCTGCACCTTCTCGGTCGAAATCAGTCGATGTACGCCTTGCCTATAAGGTCGCCAAGGATCATGCCCATAGCTCTGCTCGGAGTAAAAACCAGGGCCCTGAAATACTTCCCAAGGCAGAGGACGAAAATAGATGTTAATATGGGCAAAATTAACGGGATCGCGCTGTGACTGGGAGAAATTACTGTAGTGTCCCGCTAGAATTTTGGCGAATTTTAGGTCAATACCTATCATGGTGAACTCTATTGGCTGAAGGAATCTAACCGTCTGATTTCAGATGCGAAGGATGTTTGCAGTATTCCTGAGCCGGCTGAAGTTCGCAGCACTGATGAGCGGCAGCGAACATTCTCAGATACGAACCAGATCCTTTCCTCTGCAATGGATTGGCCGTATTGGGTACTTAGTATAAAAGTGTCATCTTCTAAAAATGTGTAGTTTGAGACTGCCTGCTCGGCTTCAGCGTATCCAACACTGCGCAGCAAGATTCCCTTTTGATTATCAGTTGGAATTGGAACGAGAATGCATGATCCTGCTGTTATTGCGCTGGGGTCATCTGGTTCCCAGTCGCTTTCGGCATTCCATTCCATTCGAAATGGATGAATATGTTTGGCATCGCGTATTGTGCAATCCTTCAGCAGATTAAGAACCAATGGATCTTGGGGTCCAATTGACTCTATTAAGACTGAACTGCGAACATCCTCAAATTGCTGAAAAGCAAGAGAATGCCCACTTCGCATTGATCGCCAGCGGCCCAGGCTACGAGCTACAAAGGATTCCAGCTGCATTAAATATGCTCAGGCCTTACTACTGTAGGTGGTCCTTCCACTTGGCAGACGGCCTCCCTGCACCATGTGTACCCATGTATCGATCATCATGTTGATCGCAGGCTGGGGCTTATCAGTGCTTTGATTGGCTGGAAGCAAAGGTGATTGCCGATAGTTTGTGTTTTTTGAGATCATTGATAACAAGAGTGCTGTTCGTCAATTGTGGCAATTGGGCGGAGGCATGAATGCAATATCCGCCCAAATACTTCTGCAATTGTAGCTTGTTTCGATTTAGGATTTTGTCACTGAGGCAATGCTGCCCCCACGCCGATGGATTGATTGAATAATTGATGAGAGTGAGCTGTATGGCGCACTACTGGTCTGCACAACTCGCCGGTTTAGGCCAACAGGATTAGATGATGTCCATCGAATTGTATAACGCTGGCCATTGCGGTCTCCTGGCCCTGGAGTTCTTTGAGCAGCCCTGGGAGTTGAATTGGTGGCAATGCTACAGAGTAACTGTGATTGCTTATCACCATCAAAGCCTGCAAATCCAGAGGCTAATGCAAGAGTTCTGTTGTAAGTAATGTTCGAGTTGCCACTGATGCTTGTTGCTCCTCGATTATAGGGCACTGTATCAAAGCCGAAGATTTCTAGATATTCAGCTCCATATATATAGCTGTTGATTTCAGCTTCATATCCATTTGTGGCCAGGATTTGTACATGCTCGCTCAGTTCAGCCTGATTTCGTGGGGCGCGGCCTAAGAGATGTTTGAAGTTGAGCTCAACAAAACGATAGGGACCATTTGCATCAAAAAAGAGACGCCGATAGCTATCAGAAAGGGCCAGGGCATTGACCAGCCCCTGCACTGTGAGATCGCCGTTGATGAACAGACTCTCGGCCGAGAGTGAGCGTTCATCATCAAAAAGGTGTGCATTGCCAAATACCTGGCGGTAGGCTGCCTTCAGCTGGGCTTGGGCTTCCGACTGGCGTAAATCCGAATCGGGACGGGCAAGAGTTTTGATTTCCATGGCTTTTAAGTTGGCTTGTGAGAGGGAGATAAGAAGTGTATCTTTGGCCTGAAAAGATAAGGCAGTGTTTTCTAGGTGATTTCGGTCACAGAAAGGATCCGGCCTCCGCGTCTATGGATGTATCCCAGTTGGCTGGTAATATCACTGCCGCTTACTACGTAACTGGCGTTCGGGTTGCGTTGGCGGCCGCCTGCAGGCTGGGCATTCACCACAATACGGAACCGCTTGGATGTGGGATCAGCTGATCCAGAGGCCGCAGCAAGCCTGTTAATCCGTACTGTTGTATTTGTCCAGTTTGTAGGCGCAGATCTTGTTGCTACTGAATTCAGCAGGCTTGATGCACATTGAATGGTGTCACTGGCTGCATAGCCTTGAACTAGTGCTATATGGCGATTAAAAGAAACCTGTTCGCGGCCATTCTCAGTCGCCACACGCAGATAGGGAACAGTATTCTCGCCGAAGGTATTCTGATACTCTTCACTATCAACGTAGCTGTTGATTTCTGCGTCATAGCCATGTATGGCTAGTCTTTGTAGATGCTCACTCATCTCAGCCTGAGTTGCTGGCGCACGGCCCAGAATATGTTTGAAATTCAGCTCAACAAAACGGTAGGGAGCATTTGTTTCGAAGAAGCGCCGGCGATAGTCTGCAGAGAGTCCAACAGCTCTTATAAATTCGCGGGTACTAAGCCTTCCTTCGGCAAACTGGCTTTCTGCGGTTAAGTTGCGTTCGCTTTCCATCACATGGGGATTGCCCAACACTTGGCGGTACACCGACCGGATCAGCGCAGCAATCTGATCTGCTGAATCGCCGTTGCAGCGCTCGAACACCTCCTGCTGGCGCTGACCAAGCCCAAAGCCAACGTAGAGATCACCTCGCATCGGTGTTGAGTCGCCTCCGTCTGCACTGTTCCGCTTCACAGGTTCTAGCATTCCAGCCGAACCAGTCGTCGTTCTACCCATCTGACCAAGGGAACTGGATCGGTACACCTGGGCAGGCACCTTTATTGAGAGCCTGTAGCCGCTAACTAGATTCCCTAGCAGCTGGCTTTTGTTCCCTACGGCTGTGTCGCTACCTGCGAAGTTCTGCTCAAGTGCTGCGATCCGGTTGAACGCTGCTTGAGGCTGGCCTACTGGAGAGTTCCAGCTTGTTGGGTATGGAACAGTTTCCTCGCCAAATGACTTTAGATACTCATCGGAATCAAGATAGCTATTGATCTCGCCTGTGAAACCACTTGTGGCGATCAGTGTTACATGGCTTGCAACCTCTGCTTGATTCTGGGGGGGGCGTCCCAGCAAATGCTTGAAGTTAAGCTCAACTGCTCGATGCGGAGATACGGCATCAAAGAAGCGTGAGCGATAAAAACTGGATTGGGCCAATCTTCGTACGAATTCTCGTACGTTTATGTCGCCATTGCGTAATCTAGATTCTGCACTGAGTAGGCGCTCGCTTTCCATCGGCTGAACATTGCCGAATACCTGCCGGTATGCAGCTCTTACTGCGATGGTAAAAGCAGCATTGTCGTTCGCGGTGAATGCTGACGGCGTATTTAGTAGTTGCTGGTTGCGAAATAGATCTTCACTTGTGGCAGTCTCAGGGGCATCAGTCCTTTGGCGCGAAAATCTTGCTGGGGCTTCAAGAAGCTGAGTGGCTCCGAAGTCAAGCGACTTGCTTTGATTTGCTGTCATGGGAAGACGGGATTAGTGGACTTGCTTTGTTGAGTGGTTTGTATGTTGCTAGATGTTTTTCAGGCACCTAATCTCTTCGATCCTCGCTGGCTTGGTAACTTACTGGTTGAGTAGGGCTGGTTGGAGCAATGGATCAACTCAGGGGTGTGATGCTTGCGATCTTGCCACCCTCGCGGTGAATAAGTTGATACTGCTCTGATAGCTTGTTGAAGGGAACGAAGTATACTCTGTTAGATTTTCTATAGCGTGATGTGGGGCGCACATTGTTGGCTCTATAGCCTGTCACTTCAACTCGATAGACTTTGCCTGTTTCGCCTGCGAGTACACCTATCCGTGTAACGGGATCTGTCAGGTTGGCGGCTGGGCGGAAGCTCCAGCCTTGGGAATCTTGTGATGAAGGAGCTACCACTGGAAGAGGGCGGTTCTGATAAGCAGCACCGCCAAGACGGCTCCTGATTCCAGCTAGGTTGCCTTTTAGGCTGCTGCTGCTGTTTCCACGCAGCAACTGGAATGACCAGGTGAACTCTTGGAGCGTTGTACAGGATTCCGTTTTCCAACCACGCTGATATGGAACTGTCCACTCACCAAAGGTGTTCTGATATTCGTCAGAATCTAAGAAGCTGTCGATGTCTGCTTCGTAACCACTTGTATCTAGTCGTTCGGCATGGCCACGCATTTCCTCAAAGTCTGCTGGGGCACGGCCGAGTAGGTGGCGAAATGCTAGTTCGATATAGCGGTAGCGCGCGCATGAGTCAAAAAAGCGGGTGCTGTATAGATCGCTTTTTGCGATACGCCTTACCAGTTCTCTAACGCTGATCTCGCCAAGCTTGAATTGCGATTCTGCAACTACTTGTCTTTCGCTTTCCATTACGTAGGCATTCCCAAGCACCTGTCTATAAACTGCTCTGACTATTTCCTCTTTTGATTGGTCGTCGTCTCCCGGAACTAGCTCTCGTGGTGCCTCGCATTCTTGCGAGAAGCTTTCCACACCCAGGATGGAGGCGGGGCCAAAGGGCATGACTGAAACTGCAATACTCCCTAATTATCCCTGTCTTTTATGTCCCTTTCCCGGCAGCTTGACAAAGCTCAATCTTTTGTTTCAATGGCCACGCTTTTTCTGCCAGTGCCAGCGCGCTAACCGGGCTGCATTGTCGATTCCAGCAGCGATTCCAGTGTCGCCCGGGTCGCTTGCCTAGTGAGTGGGTTCCAGCAATCCAGTTCGATGTGCGAGCGAGTTAGGAGGTTGGCTAGCTGCATCTTGTCCAAACCCGTGGCTTGACTGAAGTCAGCGCCCTGAATACTTTCCGACCCTTCCAGGATTGCCTCTGTTAAATCAGCAGCCCTAAAGTCTGCCTGCTGCAACTGACTGCCGGTAAAGCGTGTGCCCACGCAGCGACAGCCTTGCATCCTCGCAAACCTTAAGTCGGCACCTACAAAACGTGCTCCGTCTAATACTGCACCACTTAGGTCACACCCGCTTAGGTAGGCACCCATAAAGTTGGTGTTTCGAAGGTCCATTCCCCGGAGATCTGCACCATTTAAAAAAGCCCCATTAAGGGCTGCTCCTGGACCCACTGCTCCTGACTTTTCCAGATTAAAACCAACGGGTACGCGAGTCTTTTTATCATAACGGGCAAGTGTTAAATTGCATCCTTCTAGTTGGCAGGCAGTTAGGTCTGTGCCTCTTATGTCCGTACGACAAAGGTTTGCCTGACGCAGATCAAGAGGTTCCAGAACACGGTTGGTCCAGCATGCACCTCGCGCGTCTACGGGTTGATGCTGAGCCGCAGTTGGTTTGCATTTTTCAGGAGCACTCCATTGGCTTGGATCTTCAGGTAACAAAAATGCTTGATGCTTTTGATTCATTTTTAGGCAGGATTTGATTCGCTAGTTGTCAGACGCATCTATGTTCTGTGATTGCGTTCGCTTCGGTAATTGCTCGCTGGGTTTGCTTGACTTCCTGATATCAGGGCTCGGTTGGTAGCAGAGCGTTGCACAGGTTGTCAAAAGCCTTGTTGAGGCAGGTTGCCTCATGACCATGCTTTGAAGTTTCTAGGAGCTGTGTGGTTAGTGTACGCATCCGGGCTAGCACATACATCATCGCAGGGATAGGTACTTCCATCTCCTTGTATAACTGACGTAATGCGCTCATGCCGGCCATATCTGTTATTTCTGTGCAATCGCACGCCACCCCGTAAATGATCACCCGCAGAAACTGTTGGCAATCGCGCCAGCAGGCTTCTGCCCTTGGCTCCGGGTATAGCTCTCCGCCAGCCAGTGTGAGCTCTGGTTGTTGGGCTAGTAATTGTCGCCTTGCTTTGTCGATTACCTGGTTTGATTCCGCTATCAGTAGCCCAATGGCATCTTCTGAGGTTTTGCAACAGTTACATATTTCTTTTAATTCTTCTGCGCTTAGGAACCGTTTTGAACTATCGGCTTTGTCTACCAACACCCTTGCCGCTTCGGGGAGGCTGTTGCGATTGCTTATGCCGCATACTTTTGCAGCCTTGGCAAGTTGGCTGATCACCATTTTCTGCTGAGCTTCTTTAGTCAGGTTCACGATTCCACAGGAGTCGCGGTTAGCCACCCATGTCGCTCCAAATGGAATGCCCAGACTGCCGTTCCGCCAAGGTCTGGACAGTGTTCAGCTGCCAGATCCACTAGCTCTTCTGACACACCGAGGTTTTTAAGTAGATCCCTTGCTCCGGACGTTCCTTCAACCACGGCTGAACGGATTGCTGCTCCGACAACCCAGGTCAGATTGGTGTCTGATAATTCACCGCTGTTACTTTCGCAGGCAAGTAGAAGATTTTTGTTGCCAGGATGTTTGTCGTGATGGAATTTCCAAAGCCCAATGTCGTCAATTCTTAGGTCTATGCGCAAGCGTGCCTCGCTCGTACCGTACTGAATCTCCTGTTCCTCTCCAGCTTGGTTTATTAAGTCTTTTATGCTAAAAATTTCATTGTGCGGCATGGTGGTTTTGTTTTGGCAGGAGGACGGTTTCCCCGGGCTGTCTAGTCTTTCTCGAATCTTCGCGCGCGCCTAATGCAACACGCCTATTGCCTTGCTGCTCATTCTGAATGCAACTCTTTGTATCTTTTATTTGTTCAATAGAAATAGCCTCCCTTGAGCGGGGAGGCTATAGATCACTTTTTAACAGGAAGCCTGATCAAACAAGTGCGTTGATTGCGTAATCGAGGTAATTGTTTGCTTCTGTTGCTGCTTCGCCGGCAAGGCCATGGTTGGCTTTGATGTAGTTAAGAGCTTCCACATACCAGGAGGGGGAGAGCTCAAAAGCGCGATTGATTTCATCAATCCCGGCAATCAGGTACTCATCCATGGGGCCGGTGCCACCAGCCACGAGGCAGTAGGTGACCATGCGGAGGTAGTAGCCGATGTCACGGGAGCACTTAGCCTTGCCACGGGCATCAGCGGCATAGTTCGCACCCTGCATCTGGGTGGTGTAGGGGAACTTGTTGTAAACGGCCTGGGCAGCCCCGTTCACCAAGTTGTCTGCGTTGGCTGTTAGGCCCTTAGCAGCTGCGAGAGCATTTTTGGCGCGGTCAAAGCGACCAAAAGCTGAGTTGAGCTCAGTGTTTGAGAGGAACCGTCCCTGGGAATCAGCGGTTGCGACGGCTTCGGTAAGGGGAGTCTTCATTGGAAAGGGGAAATAAGTTGGTTTGGCTTTTTAGTGAGCTGATCAGCCGACGGCTGCTGCAGCGCGGTCGAAGTAGGTCCCGATTTCGCTGATTAGAGCTGAGCAATCTCCCTGGGTGATGCCGTTGCGGTCGTTGGCAATTGCAATGGCGGCGTCTTTCATCTTGCGAACACCTTCAGCAACCGATGCGCCAGGCACGCCGAGGGCCAGGTAGGTCTCCCGCAGGCCGTTGAGGCAGCGGTCCTCCAGCACGGATGCATCGCCGTTGAAAATGGCGTAGGTGATGTAACGGAGGATGATGTCCATATCGCGTAGGCACGCAGCCATGCGGCGGCTGGTGTAGGCGTTCCCCCCAGGAGCTGTTAGCGCTGGCTGAGCTTCAAAAAGATCGCGGGCCGCATTGGTTACGATCTTGGATGCGTTGGAGGTGATGCGGTTCACAGCATCCATCCGCTTGTTGCTCTCGGAAACCATCGCTGCAAGCGCGTCGATTTGACCGGCGTTGATGAATTCTCCACGGGCATCAGCCTGGGCTACAACCTTGGTGAAGGCGTCGAACATTGGGAGGCTCCTAGTCGCGACGAATAGTCGAAAGGGTGGATAGGGGTTCCAGGCTGGTCAGGGCCCAGGCGAGCGCAGTGCCTCTTGTGGGCAGAGAGCAGCAACCTGGCTGTTTCAACTTGGTGCGCCCATTCTCATCAAGATGCCTGCCTGCCTACTGCTCCCTTAACAAACGGTCACTGCCCCAAGGCCTGGAGGGCTTTTCTCGTTGCAGGTGGCCATGGCAGGTGCCTCATTTTTAGCTCGACCATGCGGTTGGTGGTGTGGTTCTCAAAAAGCTTGGCTATCCACAGCTTGCGATCGAGCAATGACCCGAGCTTTTGAGGCATTCCCTGGCCACTGCGAACTGGCTTTCTAGCACCGCTTTGCATGCGCATTGGTTTGGTCACTTTGCATCTGTCATGGGGGGGGCGGCGCCCCTTTGTCTTGTTTGACTGGTTCACAAGGCTTTGTGAATCGTTGCAAATACTGCGCGGCAGGCTCTGGTCCGTCTGGACCTAGCGCTCACGGGCTGCGCCGATACCATCCGCCCATCCCATCGGCACTGGTTATGTCTGTTGATCTAAAGGTTGCAGACTTCACCCAGCGGCTGGCCAACCAGCTGCAGACCCTTTCTGAGGTGGCTGAAACCCTCACCTTCCGGCTGCTCGAGCTGGAGGAACGACTGGTGGCGCAGGAGTTGAAGGTGGAGCCGTTGCTGGATGGCTCCGCTTCCGGTTTCGGGGTGGTGGCCGAAGACACGGAGCTGCGGCTCGGTGAAACGGAGGATCGCCTGGCCCAGTTGGAGGGCCTGCTCAGCGGGCTGGAGAGCACGGGGGCGGCCCACCACCTGCGCTCCATTGCTCCCGCAGCAGTCCCCGCCGTTGCGCCCATGGAAGAGGAGGCCGTGATGGAGGAGCCCCCCAGCGAGGATCCATTTCTCGATGACGCGGAGCAGGCCTTTGCCGATGAGCCCCTGTTTGCCGAGGAACAGCCGTTCCTCGATGAGCTGAGTGCCTGAGGGGTTGATGCCTTCGCTGGTTCAGCGGCTGAAGGCTTCCCTCCAGCTGTCGGGGATCTCGGCGCTGTAGTCGTCGGTGCGTTCGAACTCGAACGGTCCGGCCAGCGATCCCCATAGGTGCTCGTGGCTGACCGGGTCGTGGCCTCGGTCCAGGGTGCGCATGCTGCGGCCATTGATCTCGAAGCTGCTCACCAGATAGGCGGTGCTGCCCTTGCGATCTACCAGGCAACGGCAGCCGGGTTCCACTTCGCCGACAAACCCGTCAGCTTGTTCGCGCACCACATAGCTGCAGCCCTCGAGCAAGCGCAGATCAGAGGCCTGGATCTGCAGGCGGCGCGCACCGTCATCAATGGCGCCCCAAAACCGTTGTTCGTCGTGAAGCGCGTGGTTGTGAATCACCAGCCCTTCGTTCTGCTGTTCGGCCTGCAGCACCCGCAGGCGGTAAGGGGCCGCCGGATTGATCGCGTAGGACTGGTCCAGCAGCAGGGCGCCCGGTGCCAGCTGGGGCAGGGGCCTGAACTTGACCAGGATGTGGGCGTAGAGCGGCGGGTTGTCGAAAGCCTGCTGCTGGTTGCTGAAGCCGCCGCTCAGCAGGTGCAGCAGACGCAGCAGGGGGGAAGTCAAGGCTTTGGCGCTGAACTGGAGGCGACCTTATCCAACTTGGGTTACCGCGGCCCAGCCTCTGGTCTCAAAGACCCAGCAGGCGAATGCGAAAGTCGACCACCTGCCTTGCCAGCTCTGGCTGGCTCTGGGCAAAGGGGTGCTCGGCGACCTCGGCCAGCACGGCATCGGTGCGGGCGCTCAGGTCCAACTCACCATGCTGGCGGCGATGCCGGGCCCAGGCTTCATCAAAGGCCTGGGCAAAGCTGTCGGCGTTGTTGAACAACCGATCAGAGGGGGGCTCGGGCAGGGGAACCATGGACCGGCGCAGCACGCAACAACCACCCCAAAGGGTGACAGACAGCCTGCGCAACCCGTGGCAGGCTTGGGTTGGTCCAATCAGCACCAATCCCTTCGAACGATGACTGCTTCTGTCTCCCCTGAATTGGAGCGCAAGCTTGCTGCGGTCACTTCGATTCAAGGCATCCAGCAGTTGCTCGCCACCGAAGGGCTGCAGATGAGTGACCTCGAGATCGCCAGGGGGCTGATCGTCGAGGGTGGTACGTCCCGTTTCGCCGGCCTCAGCCCCGCTGCCCAGGACCAGGTGGCCCAGTTGGTGGTGCTCGCCGAAGCTGACCCGGCCATTGCCGCGGTTGTGGCCGATCCTGAGCAGGTGGCCGATCGCTTGCCCGCGTTGGCGACTGCCCAGGGCCTGACGCTGGATGCAGAGGTGCTTGCAGCCCTGTCGCAACCGTTGGATCTGGCTGATGCCCAGCTCGAGCAGGTGGTTGGTGGCATTGATCCGCTCACGGCCTCACTGATCACGCTTGGGATCACAACCCTCGGCGGCGTTCTGACGCTGTGGATCACCAAGCACTACGAATCGAAGGCGAAATGATCGGTGTTATTGGCTAAATACTGCTAACGCCACAGAAAGAGTTGCTGTCGGGAAGATCAATCCGGCAGCAACTCCTTTCCTGTGACATTGGAATGAACGATGCCAGGACCCAGATTTGAACTGGGGACACGGCGATTTTCAGTCGCCTGCTCTACCAACTGAGCTATCCCGGCCCGTCGCAACGTTGGCTTCAGAAGAGCCGTGCGCCTTGACCCTTTGATCTTAGATCACGCCGTGCCGCACGCCGGGGGGTGCGGGCCAGGCACAGCAGCCCTGCCACCGTCCAGCCGGCACTCTGCAAGGCCTGTTGGGCGGCCAGGGCGGTGGCGCCGCTGGTCAGCACGTCATCGACCAGCAGCACCCCGGCCCGTTGGGCCTGGGTTGGGCCTGTCGGCATCAGGCTGCAGAAGCTCAGCCATTGGTTGCGCCAGCGCTGCTGGCGACCCAGCCGGCGCTGCGGGGCGACCCAGCCCCGGCGCAGCAGCAGCTCGGGCTGCTGGCGGCAAGGCAACCCCAGTACCCCCTCGCGGTTGAGCGCCTCGACCAGCATCCCGGTCAACACAGCGGGCACCGGGTTGGGTTGGCGTTGCCGGCTGGGAATCGGCACCAGCAGCAGCTCCTGCCATTGGGGGGCCTGGGGTCGCTTCGGCGGAGCGTGGGCGACTTGCTGCAGCAGCGCTTCCAGCGGTGCTGCCAGGTTGGCAGCATCCGGTTGGCGCCTCTGCTCCAGCACCAGCTCGCGCAGCTCGCCGGCATACCAGCCGGCACTCCACCAGGGCAGGGGGGTGACCCCGTGGAGTCCACCCCAGTCGCAGGATTCGAGCTGCCAGCGCAACGGAAACCAGACCGGCAAGGCCATGGGTGCCGTTGCGTGCTCAGCAGTCGGTGGCATGGTCGATCGGCGGGGACACCTCAGGGTTCCCACCGGTTGACCAGCCGGCCTCAGGCCTGTTGAGGCATTGCCCGCAGCATCGCCACCAGGGTGCGATGGGCGTCCTCGCTGTCGCTGAGCTCGTGGTCGAAGCCGACTTGCACGGTGCGGCCATCGACCTCGAGCTGCATCGCCTGTGGTGTGATCGCCACCATGCGCGCGGTCTGGGCGTCTGACACGCCGCCGTAATGGCGGGCGTAGGCCACGACCGCGGCGCCGTGGTCATCGTTCATGTGTTGGCAGATGCGGTCACTGACGGCAGCGGTCAAGGGGTCGGCGGCCATGGCTGCAAGTGGGGGTGAAACAGGGGCTGAACCGGGCGATTCTGCTGCCAACGGTCAACCGCCGGCCAGGCGTTGCCACAGGAGCAGACCCAGGCGGATTCCGCTGACGCTCACGTAGCCGGCCAGCACGATGAACAGGCCCATCGACAGCATTGCCGCCAAGCCGGGGCGGCCTGGACCGGGATTGGGCTCAGGGGTGGGTGTGGTCATGGGCT
>Ga0310335_100148_pt1 | contig 19855 bp, 18 predicted proteins | sample LakMicMISRFREDD7_FD_195549 | JGI IMG/M metagenome (GOLD analysis project Ga0310335, IMG submission 195549) | Enriched freshwater cyanobacterial communities from Lake Michigan, Michigan, United States - MI23.SRF.RED.D7 (v2) (version 2) | ecosystem: Environmental > Aquatic > Freshwater > Lake... | reverse complement strand
GCGATCAACCGATGGCTGGGGCGGTCAGGGCCACGGGGGTGGCCTGAACGGCAGCCAGGTCGAGGGGGAAGTTGTGGGCATTGCGCTCGTGCATCACTTCCATGCCAAGGCCGGCGCGGTTGAGGATGTCGGCCCAGGTGTTCACCACCCGGCCCTGGGAATCCAGGATCGACTGGTTGAAGTTGAAGCCGTTGAGGTTGAAGGCCATGGTGCTGACGCCCAGGCTCGTGAACCAGATACCCACCACCGGCCAACCAGCCAGGAAGAAGTGGAGGCTGCGGCTGTTGTTAAAGGAGGCGTATTGGAAGATCAGGCGACCAAAGTAACCGTGGGCAGCCACAATGTTATAGGTCTCTTCCTCCTGGCCAAATTTGTAGCCATAGTTCTGGGACTCAGTTTCTGTGGTTTCGCGCACCAAGGAGGAGGTGACCAGCGAACCGTGCATGGCGGAGAACAGGCTGCCACCGAACACACCGGCCACACCGAGCATGTGGAAGGGGTGCATCAGGATGTTGTGCTCAGCCTGGAACACCAACATGAAGTTGAAGGTGCCCGAGATGCCGAGGGGCATGCCATCGGAGAAGGAGCCCTGACCGAAGGGGTAGATCAGGAAAACCGCAAAGGCCGCCGAGAGCGGGGCGCTATAGGCCACGCAGATCCAGGGGCGCATGCCGAGCCGGTAGGAGAGCTCCCACTGGCGACCCATGTAGGCCGAGATGCCAATCAGGAAGTGGAAAACGATCAGCTGATAGGGGCCGCCGTTATAGAGCCACTCATCGAGACTGGCCGCTTCCCAGACCGGGTAAAGGTGCAGGCCGATGGCATTGCTGGAGGGAATCACAGCGCCGGAGATGATGTTGTTCCCATACAGGAACGAACCGGCAACGGGCTCGCGGATCCCATCGATATCGACGGGGGGAGCGGCAATGAAGGCAATGATGAAGCAGAGGGTCGCCGTGAGCAGGCAGGGGATCATCAGCACACCGAACCAACCCACATAAATGCGGTTGTCGGTGGAGGTCACCCACTGGCAGAAGCTTTCCCAGCTACTGCGGCGGCCGCTGCGAATCGCAGTGGACATGGAAGGAAAGAGAACGGGTTAGCCGCAAGAAGCGGCGTATGAACGCTAAGAACGTCCTGCCCAAGCACAACTGGGCGCAACCAAACGTCAAACCCCTTCAACAAACTTCAGACGCCTTTAGCTTTCTTTGCAGTAGCGCCCTGGCTCCGCAAAAGAGATGCCCAAAGCCTGATTCCCTGGGCCTGGCTGCTTAAGCCTTGTCGCCAAAGCCTTGTCGCCAAAAAAGATCCAAACAAGCCAAGCGGGCGTGCCGCTGTTGCGAGACAGACAGCCTGGTCGCGCCATGACGTCAAGGGGCCCGGGGCGGCAGGCAAAGCCTGGGCGGAGCCCATGGGCCATGCCCCGGCCTGGGGCTGCATCTCCCCCGCGGAATCAGGGGGCTGCCGGGGCCAGGGCAGCTTGCTGGCGCAACCATTGCTGACCCTGCTGCAAAAAGGCCGACCAATCGAGCTTTTCCGTTTCCGCCGCCCGGGCCACCAGCAGGGGGGCTTGGGCCTTGAGCAGGGCCAGGTCCGCTTCAGCCACCCCGGAGGCCAGGGCCAGGTAGTCGGCCATCGCCCGGGCGACCACCCGGGTGAGGTAGGCGGCACTCAGGGCCTGCACGGCACTGCCCACCAACCAGGTGGCGCCGTGCCATTTGATGATCCCTGCCAGGGCCTGACTGCTCCACTCCACCACCCCCAGCTGCAGGGCCGCCTTGGCCAATTCCTGGCCGGCGGCCTGGAGCTGGTCCAGGGTCCAGGGGCTGTCCCAGAGGCGCCCCATCTCCTGAAGCATCAGCCCATTGGCCCCGGCCAGCACAAGCAGATCCAGGCTGGGTGCCGGCGCCAACACCACCCCGGCCGCCACGGCCCATTGGGTTTGGCCCACCAGCAGTTGCAACCGTTGCCGCCTCAGGCCCTCCAGCTCCGCCTGCCAGCGCCCGTGCAGGGCCTCAAGGCAGCGGCAGAGGGTGGCATCAATCTGGGCCAGGCCGCGGCGCTCGAGGGCCTGCACGAGGGGGGCCAACGCGTCGGCAAGGGCACTGTCCTGGCCCTGAAGCTCGGCCGGGCTCGTCCAGGCGAACCAGCGTTGGCGAAGGGGGGCGGGCAACTGGGCCTCCAATTCGGCCTGGCGCTCTGGCAGCAGGCCGGCGGCCCCAGGATTGACCAGCAGCCAAGTGGACTGCTTCAGCGGCAAGGCCTCAAGCCAGCGCAGGTCAGAGGCCTGGAGCGGCAGCTCCAGGCAATAGAGCAGGTGATCGCAGTGGCTGAAGGCCTGGGGCCACTGCCAATCGGGGCTCTGGGACGGCAGGGGATGGCTCCAGTGCAGGCGCATCGGCAAACGGCTGGCCTGGTTGGCCGTAATCGCGGCCGTGATCGCGGCCTGGTGGCCAGCCTGCGGCAACCGGCAGCCACTCAGGGCGACATCGAGCCGCTGGCGCTGTTGCTGCTGCTTAAGCGCCTCCAGGTCCCCAAGCCGTTGGGCTTGCCCAGGAGCGCTTTGCCCCTCTAAGCGCTCGAACTGGGCCAAGACCGTTTGGCAGCGGGCGATCCAGCCCTCGCTGGAGCGGGGCAGGCTGGCACCTGCCACGGCAGGCCGACGCCGGGCCAGCAGCCAGCAGCCCGCGCCAGCGGCCACCAGGGGCAAGACGGACGAGAGATGGAGGCTGTCGGCCAAGGCCCAGCCTGCGGCCAGGGTGGCCGCCAGGGGCCACCAGCGCCCCATCAGCACCCTTGGCACCATCTGATCTGGCAGGCCCTTGGGCAGGCCCAGCTGGGTCAGCAAACCTCGCTCAGCCGTCGACGGGCTGATGGGGACAAGGCGGCCACCACCGCCGGAACCCTCTGGCTTGGGATCCAAGGGGGCGCTGGAATCGGCTTGGGCGCTCAAGGCAAGACGGGCTCCAACCCAGCCTGTTTAGCTCAACCGCCGCAGCCTTGATCGGCGTAGCGCCGCCACCGACACCAACCCTGGGGGAATTGCCCATAGGGTGAAGGCCTGACCTCGCCGTCGCCATGACCCATCCCGGCTTCGGGTCTGCGCCGCCCAGCCAGGCCTGTGATGACGGCCGGACCCTGCTTAGCGCTAGCCAACGTCAGCGCACCGAGGGGCTGCTGGCCCTGCAACAGGGGTATGGCTGGCAGGGGGAACTGCCGGTCCTCCTGCTGGAACGGTGCTGGTTACGGCTTGAGCCGGTGAGTGTGCAAAGCCTGGGCCAGGTCCTGCCCCCCGATGCCAGTGGAGCAGCGCCAGAGCTAGTGCGCTTTCGGGAGCTGCACCGCTCGGGGCTGGAGGCCTGCCTGGCCGAGCAGCTCTGCTGGCAAGAATTCGGACGGGAAGCCTTCCAGCAGGCCCTGCGGCGCTACTGGAGCGCCCAGGAGGCGGGCAACCACGGCTGGACCCTCGATCGCTACCTGGCCTTTCTGGCCGAGTACCGCCGCTGGATGGAGGCCGATGGACGCAAACCAATTCCGCTGGTGGTGCTGGCCCGCACCGGTGCACCGGAGCCGCACCGGATCGAGTGGTGCTGGCCTTCGCCAACCCCCATGCGTCACACTGGCTCCTGATTTCCAGTGCTGCGGTGATGGCGGACGAGACGAACGCATCCATCCAGTCAGCCAGCCCCCAGGGCCAGCAGGACGGTGGTTTCCGCGGCGGGCGGGGCGGCAGGGAAGGCGGTGGTCGTGAAGGCGGTGGTCGTGAAGGCGGTGGCCGTGAAGGCGGTCGTGAGGGGGGTGGACGCGACGGCGGCAACCGGGAACCCGGCGGCTTCCGCATCCGCCTCAGCGAAAACGAGATGCGCGCCGCCCGGGCCATCCAGGAAGCCTTTGGCCTGCGCTCAACCGTGGCAGCCCTGGGTCTCTCCCTGCGCACGGTGGCCCAACTGCTTGAGGATGGCCAGCTGGGCGAGGTCATCGCCGCCCATCGGGCCCAGGCCGGAGCCCGCCCTGAAGGCGGACGGCCCGAAGGGCGCCGGGACCCCCGGGGCGCTGGCCCTGCGGGGGGCCGCGGCGATCGCCCGCAGGGCAACTCCCGCCCTAACCCCTTCGCCCGTCCCAGCAAACCGGCCGCCGTTGTCGAGGCCCCGGTTGAAGAGCCTGCCGACGAGCCGGCTGCGGCTGAAGTCCTTGACTCCGAAGACCAAGCCCCTGCGCTGGGCGCGGAGACGGCAGCAGACGCCCCTGATCAGGCCCCTGAGTCTGGAGAAGCAGCTCCAGAAGAGGCCTGATCGGTCCGAGCGGAGGCCCGGATCGGGGATGGCCAACGCTGGCCTGATGCAAAGGCACCAGTGGCAGTGGCCTTCTCAAATCCTTGAGTCGCCCTAGGGCCCGCCCCATCCCTTCAGGGCTTGGGGCGGGGGTGAACCCTGGGATCCAGTCGCCCAAGGACAGGCCATCCCCCAGGCCGGCAGGGCAGAATCCGCCGAACGGACTGGAGCTTGATGGCACGCGCAAGGGTTCTCTCAGGGGTGCAACCCACCGGGGCCTTACACCTGGGCAACTGGCTGGGGGCGATCCGCAACTGGGTGAACCTCCAGGACAGCCACGACACGTTTTTCTGTGTGGTCGATCTGCACGCGATCACGGTGCCCCACGATCCGGCCCGGCTAGCTGCAGACACCCGCAGCACGGCAGCCCTCTATCTGGCCTGCGGCATTGACCCCGCCAAGGCCACGGTCTTCGTGCAAAGCCAGGTGGCCGCCCACAGTGAACTCTGCTGGCTGCTCAACTGCGTAACGCCGCTCAACTGGCTGGAGCGCATGATCCAGTTCAAGGAAAAGGCCCTCAAGCAGGGGGACAACGTGTCAGTGGGCCTGCTCGACTACCCGGTGTTGATGGCGGCCGACATCCTGCTCTACGACGCCGATCTGGTGCCGGTGGGAGAGGACCAGAAGCAACATCTCGAACTGGCCCGGGATATCGCCCAGCAACGGATCAACAGCCGCTTCGGCACGGAAGAAGCGCCGGTGTTGAAGGTGCCCGAACCGATGATTCTCACCGAGGGGGCCCGGGTGATGAGCCTCACCGATGGCCGCAGCAAGATGAGCAAGAGCGATCCCAACGAGGGCTCCCGCATCAACCTGCTCGATCCCCCCGAGCTGATCACCAAAAAAATCAAACGGGCCAAAACCGACCCCCAGATGGGCCTGGAATTCGGCAATCCCGAGCGGCCCGAAACCGACAACCTGCTTGGGCTCTACGCCCTGCTCAGCGGCCAGGCCCGCGAGGCGGTCGCCGCGGAATGCGCCGACATGGGCTGGGGCCGCTTCAAGCCCCTGTTAGCCGAGGCGGCCGTAGCTGCCCTGCAGCCGGTGCAGGAGCGCTACGCCGAGCTGTCCAGCGACCCGGCCGAACTGGATCGGGTGCTGGCCAACGGCCGCCAGCGGGCCTCCGAAGTGGCCGAGGCCACCCTGGCCCGCACCAAGGCCGCCCTCGGCTTCCTGGGCGCCGGCTGAGCGTCCAGGCTGAGCAAATCCAGCTCCTGACCCGAACCCCTTTGAGGCTCGTGGCGCGAAGCCTTGGCCCCGCCGGAAAGCCTTGGCCCCGCCGGAAAGCCATCGCCCCGCCGGGAAGCCTTAGTCCCCAGGGGCCCGATCGTCCCACTGTGGGTTCAGGGAGGGCCCAGATTGCTCCGCTTCAGCCAGCACCACCCCCGCCTGACGCAGCAGGCTTGAGAGGCTCCAGACCCGCAGCATCAACTTGTGCCAGGGGGCCATGGCGTCCATGTCAAGGGCCATCGGGCAGGGGCTGGCCCCGCGCAGAGCCCGGGCGGCGGCCAGTTCCGCCAGGCCCGTCGTCAAGGCTGTTCCCAGCCGGCGCTGCTCGGAGGGCGGCACCAAGGAATCGGGAGCCAGCTCCAGTAGCTGCAGACCGCGGCGAAACCAAAACTCGAAATCAGCCAGCAGGGAGTCGAGCAGCTCCTCCAGCAGCTGGCCTGAATCCGGAGCGGGTGAGGAACGATCCACGGGCCAACTGTATCGAGCGATTCGCCCTGCGTAGGATCGAAATTCCCCTTCCCAACTGCCGTGACCGCCAGCCGCTCCGCCGACCCAGCCCTGAGCAACGGCGCGGCCCCCACAACCACCGGAACGGCCCCGGTTGAAGGACCCAAGGCTGGGGCTCCGGGGGCTGGGGCTCCGCTGCTGGCCAGTGGCGAGGCAACGGTGGCGATCAGCCTGCCAAAAACGAGCGAAAGTCCCCAGCTGCTGCGCATCCGCCATTCGATGAGCCACGTGCTGGCTATGGCGGTTCAAAAACTCTTCCCCAAGGCCCAGGTCACGATCGGGCCCTGGACCGAATCGGGCTTTTACTACGACTTCGATAACCCGGAACCCTTCACCGAAGCCGATCTCAAGGCGATCAAAAAGGAGATGGGCAAAATCATTGGCCGGCGCCTACCCCTGCAACGGCTAGAGGTGAGCCGGGCCGAAGCGGAAGCCCGCATCAGCGCCCAAAACGAGCCCTACAAACTGGAAATCCTCGCCGGCATCCAGGAGCCCATCAGCCTCTACACCCTCGGCGAAGACTGGTGGGACCTCTGCGCCGGCCCCCATGTGGCCAACACCAGCGAACTCAACCCCAAGGCCTTTGAGCTGGAAAGCGTGGCCGGGGCCTACTGGCGTGGCGATGAAAAGCGGGCCCAGCTCCAGCGCATCTACGGAACCGCCTGGGAAACCCCGGAGCAACTGGCCGAATACAAACGCCGCAAGGAGGAGGCCCTGCGCCGCGACCACCGCCGCCTCGGCACCGACCTAGACCTGTTTTCGATTGAAGATGAGGCTGGTGCCGGCCTGGTGTTTTGGCACCCCCGCGGCGCCCGCATGCGCCTGCTGATTGAGGACTTCTGGCGCTCGGCCCACTTCGCCGATGGCTACGAGCTGCTCTACACCCCCCACGTGGCGGACATCAGCCTCTGGAAAACTTCGGGCCACCTGGATTTCTACGCAGAAAGCATGTTCGGCCCCATGCAGGTGGATGAGCGCCAATACCAGCTCAAGCCGATGAACTGCCCCTTCCACGTGCTCACCTATGCCAGCACCCTGCGCAGTTACCGCGAGTTACCCATCCGCTGGGCAGAACTGGGGACCGTCTATCGCTATGAACGCCCCGGGGTGATGCATGGCCTGATGCGGGTGCGCGGCTTCACCCAGGACGACGCCCATGTGTTCTGCCTACCCGAGCAGATCGGCGATGAAATCCTGCGCATCCTCGATCTCACCGAAACGATCCTCAGCACCTTCGATTTCAAGACCTACGAGATCAACCTGTCCACCCGACCCGAGAAATCGATCGGCGATGATGCCGTCTGGGATCTGGCTACCCAGGGCCTGATTGAGGCCCTCGATCGCAAGGGCTGGGCCTACAAGGTGGATGGGGGTGGCGGCGCCTTCTATGGCCCCAAGATCGACCTCAAGATCGAAGATGCGATCGGCCGGATGTGGCAATGCTCCACCATCCAGCTGGATTTCAACCTGCCCGAACGCTTCAACCTGGAGTATGTGGCCGCCGATGGCAGCCGCCAGAGACCGATCATGATTCACCGGGCGATCTTCGGCTCCCTGGAACGGTTCTTCGGGATCATGACCGAGAACTACGCCGGCGATTTCCCCTTCTGGCTGGCGGCCGAACAGGTGCGTTTGTTGCCCGTCACCGATGAGGTGCGGCCCTACGCACAAGGGCTCCTGGCCCAACTCAAGGCCGCCGGGGTACGCGCCGCCATCGACCACAGCGGCGACCGGCTCGGCAAGTTGATTCGCAATGGCGAGCAGCAAAAAATCCCGGTGTTGGCCGTGATCGGCGCCCAGGAAGCCGAAAACGGCACCGTGAGCCTGCGCAGCCGCCGCGACGGCGACCTGGGCGCCGTGGCCATCGATACCCTGGTAGCGGCCGCCAGCAAGGCCAACCAGGAGCGGGCGTCCGGCCTGGGACTAGCCACTAGCCAGCCGGCCTGAGCCAACTTCGGGCTCCAAGGTCGCCCGATCCCGGAGCCCCACTGATTGTCCTAACTCCAGTTCGGTCCCAAGCCAGCTGGCCCCCACCTCAAGCCCGATCCACCCCATGGCCCCCATCACCCTGCTGGCCGGAGATCTGGGCGGCACCAAAACCCTGCTAGCCACCTACCAGGTTGACGGCCCACGCCTGATCAAGACCCGATCGGAGCGCTATGCCTCGGGCCAGTGGCCCGATTTCAGCGGCCTGGTGGCCCATTTCCTGGCGGGTTGCGAGGTGCAACCCAGCGCCGGCTGCCTGGCCGTGGCCGGGCCGGTGCACCAGGGCCGGGTGAAACTCACCAACCTGCCCTGGCAGCTGCACGAAGACGCCCTCGGCCAGGCCTTGGGGCTGGAGCAGTTGGAGCTGGTCAATGATTTCGCCGTTCTGATCTACGGCCTGCCCCACCTGGCCGCCGACCAGCAGGCCCCGCTCTGGCAACCGGCCGGTGGCTCTGATCCCCTGGCGCCAGTGGCCATCCTGGGGGCGGGCACGGGCCTGGGCGTGGCCCTCGGGGTGCCCACGGACAGGGGCCTGGTGGCCCTGGCCACCGAGGCCTCCCACGCCGAATTCGCCCCCCGCAACCGGGACGAATGGGAGCTCAAGCAATGGTTGATCCAAGACCTGGGCCTGGAGCGGGTCTCGATCGAGCGCATCGTTAGCGGCACGGGCCTGGGAGAAGTGATGCGGTGGGTGCTGAGCTGCAACCAGGCCAGCGATCCCCACCACCTCGCCACTGTCCCCCTGGCCGACCTGCCCGAGCGCACCCATCAGTCAGCGGCAGCCGGTGACCCCCTGGCCCATCGCGCCCTGAGCCTGTGGCTGGGAGCCTACGGCTCGGCAGCGGGCGATCTGGTCCTGCAAAGCCTCTGCCTTGGCGGCCTTTGGGTGGGCGGCGGCACGGCGGCAAAACTATTGCCAGAACTCGCTTCAGCCCGATTCCTCGATCCCTTGTTGGCCAAAGGTCGCATGGGCGCGATCGTGCAGCAGGTGCCGATCCAGGCGCTGATCGACCCGGAAGCCGGCCTATTCAGCGCCGCCTGCAGGGCCCGGATGCTGCTGGCCTGAGCCCCCAAGGGCCGTAGCCAGGCCAACCCACACCCCGGTCAACGGCTCGGTTGCCGTCCCAGGGGGTGGGACACTGAAACCTAGAAGTAGGGATTCCATGGTGCGCCCCGACATCGGAGAGGGGGTTGTGGTCGATGTTCCAGCCACCACAGCCAACCTCGGCCCGGGATTTGATTGCCTGGGCGCCGCGCTGGAACTGAACAACCGCTTTGAGTTGCGCAGCATCGAAGGTGATCAGGAGCGCTTCGACCTGATCATTGAAGGCAGCGAAGGGTCCCACCTGCGCGGCGGCCCAGACAACCTGGTCTATCGAGCCGCCCAGCGGGTTTGGAAAGAGGCTGGGGTTCAGCCGATGGCGATTGAGGCCCGGGTGCGACTCGGGGTGCCCCCGGCCCGGGGCCTGGGCAGCAGCGCCACGGCGATCGTGGCCGGCCTGATTGGCGCCAACGCCCTGATCGGCGAACCTTTGAGCCGCGAAAAATTACTGGAACTGGCAATTGACATTGAAGGCCACCCGGACAACGTGGTGCCCTCCCTCCTGGGCGGCCTCTGCATGACCGCCAAGGCCGCCTCCCACCGCTGGCGGGTGGTGCGCTGCGAGTGGTCGCCGGAGGTGAAGGTGGTGGTGGCGATCCCGGCCATTCGCCTGGCCACCAGCGAAGCCCGGCGGGTGATGCCCAAGCTCATCTCCGTGGCCGATGCGGTCATCAACCTGGGCTCCCTCACCCTGCTGCTCCAGGGGCTGCGCACGGGCAATGGCGACCTGATCGCCGATGGCATGCACGACCGCATCCATGAGCCCTACCGCTGGGGCCTGATCCAGGGGGGCCAGCAGGTGCGGCGGGCCGCCCTGGAAGCGGGGGCCTGGGGCTGTGTGATCAGCGGCGCCGGCCCGAGCCTGATGGCCCTCAGCTGCGAAGCCCAGGCCCAGGCCGTGAGCCGGGCCATGGTTCGGGCCTGGGAATCGGAAGGCGTGGCCTCCCGCTCGGAAGTCTTGCCCCTGCAGCAGAGCGGCAGCCATTGGCGACCCCTCTGAAGCCGCTCCCCGGTGGGTTACGGGTGGGGCTGGCGGAGCTCTGATGCGCCCGGCAGACCCCCTCGCAACACCGCTGGGGCTTTTGCGCTGGACTGAGTAAAAAGACTCAAACTGTTAGATTCGGCTGATCTTGGGGTGGAGCTGGGTATCAGCCCACCTTCACTTCTCCCTGCAGCCAAGTTGTGATGGACGCGAATTTGCCCCTGTCGGCCGCGTCCTCCCTCTCCTCTGGCAATTGGCCCTGGTTAAGCCTGATTTGCCTGCTGCCGGCCGCGATGGCGCCGGTGCTGATGCTGCTCCCCGGCGACTCCAACGATCCCCGCCTACCCCGCAGCATCGCCCTGGCTGTGCTGCTGGCCGATCTCCTGCTGATGGTCTGGGTGTTCAGCCAGCGCTTCGACGGCTCCAGCAGCGCCCTGCAATTGGTGGAGCGGGTGCCCTGGCTGCCCTCCCTGGGGCTGGAGTGGTCCCTGGCGGCCGATGGGCTCTCGGCGCCCTTGGTGGTGCTCTCGGGTCTGGTGACCTTGCTTTCGGTGGCGGCCAGCTGGAACATCCATCAAAAAACCAGGCTTTACTTCGCCCTATTGCTGCTGCAGGCCTCGGCCCAGGCCCTGGTGTTTCTCTCCCAGGACTTCCTGCTGTTTTTCCTCTCCTGGGAACTGGAGCTGGTGCCGGTCTATCTCCTCATCGCGATCTGGGGAGGGACCCAGCGTCAGTACGCAGCCACTAAGTTCATTCTCTACACCGCCACCGCCTCGCTGCTGATCCTGCTCAGCGGCCTGGCCCTGGCCCTCTCTGGTGACCATTTCACCCTCAACCTGTCCGAATTGGCGGCCCGCTCCCCGGGGGGCACCTTTGGCCTGCTCTGTTATCTGGGCTTCCTCATCGGTTTCGGCGTCAAGCTGCCGATGTTCCCCCTGCACACCTGGCTGCCCGATGCCCATGGCGAGGCCAATGCACCGGTGTCCATGCTGCTGGCGGGGGTGTTGCTGAAGATGGGCGGCTACGCCCTCCTGCGCTTCAACGTGCAAATGCTGCCTGAGGCCCATGTGCAATTAGCGCCGGCCCTAATTGTGCTTGGGATTGTCAATATTGTGTATGGGGCCCTCAATGCCTTTGCCCAGGACAACGTTAAGCGGCGAATTGCCTGCAGCTCAGTTAGCCATATGGGCTTTGTCTTGCTGGGCATCGGGGCCGTGGACAGCCTGGGGCTCAGCGGAGCCATGTTGCAGATGATCAGCCATGGCCTGATCGCCGCCGCCATGTTCTTTGTGACTGGCGTGTTCTACGAGCGCACCAAAACCCTCTCGATTCCCAACATGGGCGGCCTGGCCAAGGTGCTGCCGATCACCTTCGCCTTCTTTCTGGCCAGCTCCCTGGCGTCGTTGGCCCTGCCGGGCATGAGTGGCTTCGTTAGTGAAATCACCGTGTTTCTCGGGGTCACCAGCAACAACGCCTTCACCGTGCCCTTCCGGATCATTGCGGTGGTCCTGGCGGCGATCGGCCTGGTGCTGACGCCCATGTATCTGCTGTCCCTCTGCCGGCGGGTCTTTTTTGGCCCCCGGATTCCGGCCCTGGCCGTGGTCGGAGACATGAAACCCCGGGAGCTGGTGATTGGCCTGTGCTTGCTGGTGCCCACCCTCACGATCGGCTTCTGGCCCCGGATCGCCATCGACTTCTACGAAGCCAGCACCACGGCCCTGGCCAATGATCTAGCCCGCCACAGCCTGGTGGCCCTGGGCCGGCTTCCCGCCCTCGGCTGAACCACGCTGCCGCAAGACCTCAGGTTGAAATAGGGGCAGTCATGGCCCCACCCGATGAGCGGCAGTCCCCAGGTTGTTCCGGCTCCCCTATTAGTCGGCGAGGGCCTGCCCGCCTTTGGGGCGATCACGGCCGCCCAGGTCGAAGAGCACATTCCGGAACTGCTCTCGCTCCTGAACGGCGAGCTCGATGCCCTCGAAGCGCTGCTCTCCCAAGCCCTGGCCGCAGGACGACGACTCGATTGGGCCGAAGTGATGGACCCGCTGCAACGGCTAGGCGAGCAGCTGCGCTGGAGCTGGGGCGTGGTTGGCCACCTCAATGGCGTCTGCAACAGCCCGGAGTTGCGGCTCGCCCATGCCAGCCAGCAGGCGGCGGTGGTGGAATTCGGCAGCCGGGCCGGCCAGAGCCAGGCGATTTTTCGGGCCCTGCAAACGCTCGAACGCCAGCACCAGGCCGCCGATCCCGGGGCCCCGGGTCGGCTCGATGGCACCCAGCAGCGGATCCTGGCGGCGGAACTGCGGGACATGCAGCTGCGCGGCGTGGGCCTGGAGGGCGAGGTGCAGGCCGCCTTCAACCAGTCCAGCCAGGAGCTGGCCGAACTCTCCACCCGCTTCAGCAACCAGGTGCTTGATGCCACCAACGGCTGGACCCTGACCCTGGAGGATCCGGCCCAAACCGAGGGGTTGCCGACCAGCCTCACCGACCAGCTGGCCCAGGCAGCCCGCGCCGCCAAGCTCAAGGCCGCCGATGGCGCCGAGCCCAGCTCCGAGGGCGGCCCCTGGCTGCTGGGCCTGGACATGCCCCGCTACGCCCCCTTCCTCAAATACAGCCGCAACCGCTCCCTGCGCGAGCAGCTCTACCGCGCCCATGTCAGCCGGGCCTCCGGCCAGGGCGAGGCCGCCGATGCCAGGAGCACCACCAGCAGCGACTCCAGTCGCCATGAAGCCCCCAAGGCGGGCCCGCTCAATAACTGGCCCCTGATCGAAAGGATCCTCACCTTGCGGGGCGACCAGGCCCGCCGGCTGGGCTTTGCCAACTGGGCCGAGGTGAGCCTGGCCGCCAAGATGGCCGACTCGGTGACCAGCGTTGAGGCCCTGCTGGAGGAGCTGCGCGCCGCGGCCTTTCCCATGGCCGAGGCGGAACTGGAGCAGCTGCGCCAGTGCGCCGCCCGCCACGGCGCTCCCGAAGCCAGCGACCTGCAGCCCTGGGATGTGGCCTTTTGGGCCGAAGTGTTGCGCCAGGAAAGCTTCTCGCTCGACAGCGAAGCCCTGCGGCCCTACTTCCCCCTGCCGGCGGTGCTGGAAGGCCTGTTTGCCCTCTGCGGCCGCCTGTTTGGCATCCGCATCGAGGCCGCCGACGGCCAGGCCCCGATCTGGCATCCCGATGTGCGCTTCTTCCGGGTGCTGGAGGGCAGTGCTGGGGCGGCATCCGCAGCCGACCAGGGAGCGGCACCCGACAAGCCGACCGGCTCCCCAGCCGGGGCGGGCCAGCCCCTGGCCGCCTTTTACCTCGACCCCTTTAGCCGTCCCGGCAGCAAGCGCGGTGGTGCCTGGATGGACGAATGCCTGGTGCGATCCCTGGGCCCCGATGGCACGCCGGTGCTGCCCGTGGCCTACCTGATCTGCAACCAGAGCCCGCCGGTGGGGGACACCCCGAGCCTGATGACCTTTGAAGAGGTGGAAACCCTGTTCCACGAGTTCGGTCATGGTCTCCAGCACATGCTCACGACCGTGGATCGCCCCCAGGCCGCCGGCATCAACAACGTGGAATGGGATGCGGTGGAACTCCCCAGCCAGTTCATGGAGAACTGGTGCTACGACCGAGCCACCCTGCTGGGCATGGCCCGCCACTGGCAGAGCGGAGCCCCCCTACCCGAGGCCGAGTTCGCCAAGTTGCAGGCGGCCCGTACCTTCATGGGCGGATCGGCCACCCTGCGCCAGGTCCACCTGGCCCTCACCGATCTGCGCCTCCACAGCGAATGGTCCCCGGACTGCGGGGAGACCCCTGAGCAGCTGCGCCGACGCATCGCGACCAGCACCACGGTGCTCGCACCGATCGATGCCGATGCGTTCCTCTGTTCCTTCGGCCACATCTTTGCCGGTGGCTATGCGGCCGGCTACTACGCCTACAAGTGGGCCGAGGTGCTCAGTGCCGATGCCTTTAGCGCCTTTGAAGAGGGCGGCCTGGAGAACCAAACCCAGATCGAGGCCACGGGCCGTCGCTTCCGGGACACCGTGCTCAGCCTGGGCGGCAGCCGCAGCCCGGCCGAGGTGTTTGAGGCCTTCCGCGGCCGCCAGCCCTCCAGCGAGGCCCTGATCCGCCACTCCGGCCTGGTGGCCGCCTGATGGGGCCGACGGCGTTCCAGCTAGACCCTGCCGTTAAGGCAGCAGCAGATCAGCCACAATCGGGCCTAAGGCCTGGGGGTTGATGATCAGGTCCTTGTGGGACAGCACAGGCAAGGCCCGCACCGACCCCACCGGCAACACCCCGCGCCAAGGGGGGATCACCACCTGATCGGTGCGGCAGTAGTAGCTGTGGCACTCGATCCCCTTAAGGCAGGAAAAATCGCCATTGAGCTGGCGCAGCAGCGGACTACCCAGCTTCATATCGGCCACCGTGGGCAGCCACCTACGGGGCCAAGGCTGGGCCGTGAGGGTGCCCCGCTGGGGGCTGCCCACACTGAAGAACCGGCGAGTGCGGCGGTGGCCGCCTAGCAGTTGGATCCAGATGCGGCCGATCACCCCTCCCATCGAAAAACCCAGCAGGTCAATCGCTTGCCCTGGGGCAAAGCTGCTGGCAACGAGTTGATCGAGCTGGGCGGCCATCTCCTCCAGGGGCCGAAAGCCAAGGCCGTGGGGGAGGTGGGGGATCAACAGGGGGGCCCGCCGGCCAGCCAGGGCGGCTTCGAGGCGCCGAAATAGGCGGGGCGTATCCCAGATGCCATGGACCAGCACCAGGGGAACCGGCGGTGCCAGGTGAAGGCAAGCAGGGGATTCGGTGGGCAAGGCGCGCCGGCAGCAGGTCCCTGGTCAACCAGCACCAGGCCCCATCGAGAGGATCCCGCTGGACCGCCCCGTACGGATGTGCCCGATCATGCCGGAATCCGCCCAGGGCTGACCGCCGACTGGAGTGGTCGCGGTCTTACTCCCGCTCCAGCTTCCGGTCCTGGTCCAGCGGGGGGCCTGCTTGGCCAGCGGGGCGGCCATCCCTGGTTGCCCCCCATGGGGGACCTAGCTGTGGCGCAGGTGGGCCATGGCACTGGCCTGCAGCCGGCGGGCCTGGGCATGGCGCTTGGCCCAGGCCCGCACCTGGCCCGCCACATCGCCGCTGTCAAAGGGATCGGGGTGGCCGATGAGCTGGGCCGACAGGGCCGCCTTGAGGCGTTTCTGGCGCTGGTTGGTCCTGGCCCAGGCCAGGAATTCCGGATCCACCGGATGGAGGGCCGGGGTCGGGGTCGGGAACGCCATGGCAAACCACCTCGCAGGAATCGACTGCCCACATTCTGTAGCCGTTGCTACGAAACCGCTGGTTGCGACATCAAACTTCGTGCCCGCCGACGGGCCGGACTTGGCTGGATGGGCAGGCAGGCTTGGGCTGGCTGGACCGCCAGGGCGAAAGCCAGGCCTACCAACCCGGGCTCCAAAGCCACGCCTAGCCGACCAATCCGTTGGAATGGGGGCCAGCAACGGCCCTGTTAACGCGCGATGGCAGCCCCCTTGACCCGACTGGCTTACCAGACCCTGCAGCAGGGCAAGAGCCTGATGGGGCTGGCCCACAAGGAAGTCAGCCTGCGCCTCATGGGCGCCCTGGCGCCGGAGGGAGCTCCGAGCTCGGTGGCGGTGCCGCCCCAGATGCTGCAGGCCATGCAGGCCTCCTTCCAACGCCTACTCGATGTGGATTGGGAGGAAGCGGAGCAGGGGATTTATCCCCCCTCCCTGCTCTTTGATGCCCCCTGGCTGGAATGGGCCAGCCGCTACCCCCTGGTCTGGCTCGATCTACCCGCCACGTGGAACCGCCGCAAACAACGCCGCGTCGACGATCTACCGGCCACGGTGAACCGCAGTGACTATCCCAGCTACTACCTGCAGAACTTCCACCACCAGACCGACGGCTACCTGAGCGACCACTCCGCCTCCCTCTACGACCTGCAGGTGGAAATCCTGTTTAACGGCACGGCCGATCCGATGCGGCGGCGCATCCTCAAGCCCCTGGTCTGGGGCCTGCGGGCCTTCGCCGATCGGCCCGCCAGCCAGCTGCGGGTGCTCGATGTGGCCACCGGCACGGGCCGCACCCTGCGCCAGATCCGTGCCGCCCTGCCCGAGGCCCGCCTGGTGGGCCTGGACCTCTCCAGCGCCTACCTGCGCCAGGCCAACCGCTGGCTCAGCCAGCTGCCCAACGAATTGCCCCAGCTCGTCCAAGGCAATGGCGAAGCCATGCCCTTTGCCGACGCCAGCATGCAGGCCGTGACCTGCGTGTTCCTGATGCATGAGCTACCGGCTGAGGCACGCCAAAACGTGCTCAACGACTGTTGGCGTGTGCTCGAACCCGGCGGCGTGCTGGTGCTGGCGGATTCGGTTCAATTAGCCGATGCGCCCCAATTCCGCCCCGCCATGGAGAACTTCCGCCGCATGTTCCATGAGCCCTACTACCGCGATTACATCAGCGACGACATCGACGCCCGCCTCACGGCGGCCGGCTTCAAGGCCGTTCGCGCCGAATCCCACCTCATGACACGCGTCTGGACAGCGACGAAGTCCTGACCGGCCGGTGTTGGCGGAAGACCGCCGCCGCAAGACTCTGCGGGCGGCCTGGCTGCGGGGCATCAAGCTCCCTAGCGGTGCAGCCATAAGGCCAGCACCAGGGCGGGTCCGCCCCAGCGCAGGGCCGTCCAAACCACCTCCTCAGGCCAACGGTTGGCCCGCAGGGGCTTGGGCAGGGGATCGAACAGCCGTTGGGCCAGCAGCATCCGCTGGCGCAGGCGGCGGCTGGCCAGGCTGCTGTCGCCTTCGTCCAAGCGTTCGGCCCGGCTGACCTCGGCCAACAGAGCTGCCAGCTGGTGCAACCAGCGAATCGGCTGGGCTGGGGGGCGCTGGGTTGGGGACCGTCGGGTTTTGGCCATGGCGCCAGGATGGGGCCACCCGCCGCCCCCCGTCCAGTGGTTCCTGAGAGGCCCCAACCGCCGCAGCCAGCCCGCTGGCCCGAGGACAGCGCTGCCAGCGCCGCCCAGCTGCATCAGCTGCTGACCATCACCGATCGCCAGTGGCACGCCTTCAAGGGCCAGCCCCAACGGCGCGCCGCCGAACAATTGGCAGCGGCCCTGGTGCTGCTGCTGGATCCGGCCAACCCACCCCAGGCCCCCGTGGCCACGCAGCAACGCCTGGCCAGCATCGCCCTGGTCGAGAACGGCCTGGCCTGGTTGAAGGGGGATCTGCGCGATCCCGGCTGCCCCCAGCACGGCCCAGCCGCCCCTGGGGCTAAGGCAAACGGGTAAGCGCGGGCAGCCCCGGCCCTGGACCTGTGGTGTCGCCCTTGCGGTGAAGGCGATCCCTGGCCTGGGATCAAGCCCGATCCGATCAGCCAGCCCAACCGATGCGGCGCACCGACACTTGCACCCGGTTGCCGCGGCGGCTCCAGCGCACGTCGTCGAAGCAATGGTGGATCAGGAAAAGGCCCCGGCCGCCCCGGGCGTGGGGCTCAAGGGGCAAGGCGCAAGCGCGTTGCTGGGGCGTCAGGCCCCGGCCCTCATCCTGCACCTGCCAAATCAGCCAACGGGGGGAGAGAATCCGGCGCACCCGCAAGCATTTGCGCGGGTCATTGCCATTGCCATGGCGCACCGCATTGACCAACACTTCCTGGAGCCCCAGCTGCAGGCTGTCGAGCTGCTGGCCGCCCTGGATCGGTTCCAGCAGTAACTCCACCAACGGCGCCAGTTGCAGCGTCGAGGGAGTGATGAAATCAGTCCAGCGCAACAGCATCGCCGCTTGATATGGACCGGTTTCAACCTAGCCCGCAGGAGCCAGCATCCAACAATTGATCAAGCCCAATTGGCAATCCTGAAATCAGGAGCGCAGGCGACCCTTAAGGCCGGGATGGCTGAGCAGGGCATCCATCAAACGAACCCCCCGCAGCTGGTTGACCAAGGGCAGGTGTCCCTCCGGTGCGGCCAAGGACCAGGTGAAGGAGCCCGGATAGCGCGTCCAGGTGCCATTGAGTTTCCAGCCCAATTTGGGCCAGAGCAGGTCCCAGCGATCGCCACAACTGCGCAGGAGGCGCAGCTGCACGGAGAACCCGAAACGGCCCTGGGAATAGGTGAGCCAGAGGCGATCGAGACTTTCGAGGTCCACCGCAGCGATCGGCGGCACTTCGCTGTAGTACACATACCCCCGGGTCACGGCAGCCTGGCCCGCCAACTGACGCAAGCGCTCACTGGTGATGCGATCGGCCAGCTCGTAGTCCTGGGCCATCAGGGCCCCCTCGAGGGGGACGTAGTCCAGGCCCTGGGCGCTGGTCACGGCCAGCCAACCGGAGCGATGGCGCTGGCGGAAGGCCTGGCTAAGGCCATCGTCCTGCTGGAGCAGCAACTGGATCAGGCTGCCAGCCGCCCAGTCATCGCCTGTGGCATCGAGCCGGTCAAGCCGCTCGCCGATCAGGGGCCGGATCTGCTCGAGCTGCTGGTCTAAGGCGGCCAGCAGGCCGCGGCGCTGGCGGGCCGAGCTGCTAACAAAACGGTCCAGGAGCTGGTCGGGGCTGGCCGTGGTGATGGCGGGTGGTCCGGAAAGCATGGGCACGGGCCGGCCTGACGGTGCGCCAGCGTGGGGACACTATGTCAGGCCAGACCAAGCGCCGATGCCCCAGGCACCTCTGCAGATGCGGCTTGCCATTGAGACGTTTCTTGGCGGCCAGGGAGCCGTGGTCGATGTGCGCAGCCCCGGCGAGTTCCGCCAAGGCCACATTCCTGGCGCCCACAACCTGCCCCTCTTCGATGACGGCCAACGGGCCCAGGTGGGCACCACCTACAACCACAAGGGACGCCAAGCAGCCGTGCTGGAGGGGCTGGCCCTCGTCGGCCCGCGCCTCGAGAGCCTCGGCCAAGAGCTGGTGCGCCTGGCCGCGCTGACGCCGGCAGCCCCCCTGCGGCTGCACTGCTGGCGCGGCGGCATGCGCTCCGAAAGCGTCGCCTGGCTAGCCCAGGGCCTGGATCTAGAGGTGGTGGTGCTGCAAGGGGGCTACAAGGCCTATCGCTCCTGGGCCCAGGCCCTGTTTGGGCGGACCTGGCCCCTGCGCCTATTGGGGGGCCGCACCGGCAGCGGCAAGACCGAGCTGCTGCTGGAGCTACAAGCGCGCGGGGTGGCGGTGATCGACCTGGAGGGGCTGGCCAACCACCGGGGCAGCAGTTTCGGGGGGCTAGGCCAGGCCGAGCAACCCAGCAGCGAGCACTTTGAAAACCTGTTGGCCACGGCCCTTTGGCCGTTGCGCCAGGCGCAGACGATCTGGCTGGAGGATGAAAGTGCCCAGGTGGGGCGCTGCCGGATTCCCGCCGGTCTCTGGAGCCAGATGAAGCAGGCGCCGCTGTTGGCGGTGCAGCGCCCCCTGGAGGCGCGCCTTGATCACCTGGTGACCCTCTACGGCAACCAGGGGCAAGCGGGGCTGGCCGAGGCCACCCAACGGATCGCCAGGCGGCTGGGACCCCAGCGCACCGCCCTAGCCCTGGAGGCGATTGCCCAGGAAAACTGGCATGGCGCCTGCCGGCAGATCCTCGACTACTACGACCGCTGCTACGACCATGGTCTCCAAGGGCGCCACGCCCTTGTCTCCATCAGCGGTGCGCCTAGCCCATCGGACGGTTCCCCTGGGCCCTCAGCCCAGGCAGCCCCAGGGCCGGCAGGGGAACAGCCCAGGCCCTGGGACATGGGCCTTGCCCCGGCCCCTGAGGCGGCC
>Ga0310335_100146_pt1 | contig 20000 bp, 21 predicted proteins | sample LakMicMISRFREDD7_FD_195549 | JGI IMG/M metagenome (GOLD analysis project Ga0310335, IMG submission 195549) | Enriched freshwater cyanobacterial communities from Lake Michigan, Michigan, United States - MI23.SRF.RED.D7 (v2) (version 2) | ecosystem: Environmental > Aquatic > Freshwater > Lake... | reverse complement strand
CAGATAGGCGGTGGGGAACAGGAGCAGACCCGACCACCCGACAAAAACGAAGCGGTCGCGCTTGAGCCAGTCATCGAGGATGTCGAACCATCCCCGCTGCGGCGCGCGCCCTACAGCGATCGTCATGAGAGCGGCTTCATGAAGCGTTACATGCGCACTGTACGGGCAACCGGCGGGCGGCGGCGGATGGCAGCGGCCGGATCCGGGCCCTGGGCGCGGAAATGAGTAAAAGCACCTAGCGAACTCTGCAGGCCGAGATGATTCGCCAAAGTGGGCGCTCACCGCGCTTCCCCTGCCCGTGTACGTCATCGAGCTCTCCCTCAAGCTGAGCCCCATGCCCGTGGCGGTGCAGCGCAAGGAGCAATCCGCCGCCGATGCGCTGTATGCCCAGGTGAAGCAGGCCATGGAGAGCGGCCAACCGCGCCTGCTGGAGTTCAGCTGCGAGAAGGAGGAGAGCAAGCGGGTCTGCCTGCTGAGCAGCGAGGTGGTGGCCGTGCAGACCTACGAAAAATCGGCCATGGGCGGCGGCACCAAGCGCCCGGGCTTCAGCTTCGATGACTGAAGGCTCTCCCTGCCTGCGGGTTGAGCAGTTGAGCTTTCGCTGGCCCTCGGGCCAGGCCGCCCTGCACGGCTGCAGCGTCTCGATCCCGAAACCAGGGCTTTGGATGCTGGTGGGCAGCAACGGCAGCGGCAAGAGCACCCTGCTGCGCCTGATCGCCGGGCTACTGGAGCCCGGCGGCGGCCGGCTGCAGACCACCCTTAAGCCGGCCCTGGTGTTCCAGAACCCCGATCATCAGCTGCTGCTGCCGAGCTGCGGCAGTGATGTGGAACTGAGCCTGCCGCCCCAGCTCAGCCGTGGCGAGCGCCTGCAGGCGGTGGAACAGGCCCTGGAGCAGGTGGGCTTGGCCGGCTTTCGGCAACGGCCCATCCACAGCCTTAGCGGCGGCCAGAAACAACGGCTGGCGATCGCCGGCGCCTTGGCCAGCTGCGGCCAGTTGCTGCTACTGGATGAGCCCACCGCCCTGCTGGATGAAACCAGCCAGCTGGAGGTGCTGCAGTTGATCCATGCCCTGACCCGGCGACCCGGTCAACCGATCACCGCCCTGTGGATCACCCACCGGCTCGAGGAGCTCCACTGGTGCGACGGCGCGGCCCTCATGCAGGCCGGCCGCATCGGCCCCTGGCGCAGCGGCGCCAGCCTGCAGCAGCACCTGCAGCCCCTTGCCCACGGGAAGGGCTGAGGGGTAAGTTCTTCGGGTTCCCGTCAGGGATCCATTCCTCGGTAGCTCAGCGGTAGAGCGATCGACTGTTAATCGATTGGTCGCAGGTTCGAATCCCGCCCGGGGAGCTTTGAAGCCCCAGCCATCCGGCTGGGGCTTTTTTATGCCCGCCCTGCCTGCTCCCGGCGGGGCGTGGTGAACCGCACTTGCTTCACAACAAAACAGCCGCAATAGCAACACTTTTATCGGAAGAAATTCTGAAGATTGCCTGGAGGGGGATTGGTCGACGGCCCGGGCAAATGCTCTGCGGCGCAGACGATCTACGCCATCAAATGCACGAAGGAGCCGCGATTGTTCGGCTGCAGAAGCTGAACAACACAGGGAGAATGCCGGAAGAAATCCTGGCTGTTCCGGCCCCACCGCAACCACACCGGCCACGGCCCGCTGCCACCTCACCCAGGAGCCCCCATGAAGCCCTGCATCCTGCTGATTGAAGACGACGGCGACATGCGCGAGCTGGTGGCCGGCCACCTGGAGCACAGCGGCTTCGATGTGCAGCGCGCCGAGGATGGGATCAAGGGTCAGGCCCTGGCGCTGCAGTACACCCCGGACCTGGTTCTGCTCGACCTGATGCTGCCGAAGGTGGATGGCCTCACCCTCTGCCAACGGCTGCGCCGCGATGAGCGCACGGCCCGCATTCCGATCCTGATGCTCACCGCCCTAGGAAGCACCAAGGACAAGGTGAGCGGCTTCAACTCCGGTGCCGACGACTACCTGGCCAAGCCCTTTGATCTGGAGGAGCTGCTGGTGCGCATCAAGGCGCTGCTGCGCCGCAGCGATCGCGCTCCGCTCTCCACCAAGCACAACGAAATCCTCAGCTACAGCTCCCTGACCCTGGTGCCGGAGCGCTTCGAGGCCATCTGGTTCGACGAACCGGTGCGGCTGACCCACCTGGAATTCGAGTTGCTGCACTGTCTGCTGCAGCGCCATGGGCAGACCGTGGCCCCCTCCTTGATCCTCAAGGAGGTGTGGGGCTACGAGCCCGACGACGACATCGAGACCATCCGGGTGCACATTCGCCACCTGCGCACCAAGCTCGAACCCGACCCGCGCAAGCCGCGCTTTATCAAGACCGTCTACGGAGCCGGCTACTGCCTTGAGCTGCCCAGCGGCGCCCAGCACGAAGAGCTGGCGATGCTGGTGCAGGAAGCCCGCGACAGCCGCCGCACCGCCGCGGCCTAAACCGCGCCGGAGAGCTCCAGCAGGGCCACCTCCCAGGCCAACCGCGGCTGCACGTAGGCCCGCAGCTGGCGGCGCAGGGTTTCCAAGCGGCGCTGTTGCGCCGGATCGGGGCGCTGGCGCCACAGCCGCAACTGCCACCAATCCAGCAGCCACAACTGCTCCTCCACCTCCAGCGCTTCGCTGAGGTCGCGGGCGAGGGCCAGGGCCTCCTGGGGACTCACGCGCCCCTGGGGGCCGGTGAGCAGGGCTCCGCAGCGCTGCGGCAACTGCTCCGGCAGGGCCCGCCACTGACGGCGGTGCTCCAGCAGGGCGCCAGGGGAACCAGCCGCCAGCTCTCGCAGTTCAGGAGGATCCGCCGGCGGATCTGCCGCCTCGGGGTCGGCCTCCGGGCCTTGGGGCTGAGGGGGCACACGGCTGAGCACCAGCTCCAGGTCGTCCGCCGACAGGCGGGCGAAGGGAATGGTCTGACAGCGGGAGCGGATGGTGCTGAGCAGCCGGTCGGGGGCCGCACTGAGCAGGATCAACAGCCCATCGCCGGGCTCTTCGAGGGTTTTGAGCAGGGCATTGGCGGCCCCTTCCGCCATGGCTTCCACGGCCTCGATCACCACCAGACAGCGGGGGGCCTCCACCGGCCGGCGCGCCAAAAACTGCGACACCCCCCGCACCTGCTCCAGCCGCAGCTGGGGCGGGGCCTTACGGCTGATGCCCGCCGCTGCAGCCTGGGACACGGGCACCAGCTGTCCCTTGTCGCTGTAGGTGGGCTCCACCCAGAGCAGATCGGGATGGTTGCCCGCCTGCAGGCGCCGGCGCACCGCCGGATCCCCACTGCCGCCGGCGACCACCCCCTCCAGGAAGCGCAACGCCCCCAGGCGGCGCCCAACCCCATCGGGCCCGCTGAACAGATAGGCGGGGGCCAGCCGTTGTTGCTGCAGGGCCGCGGCCAACAGGGCCACCGCCTGGCCCTGGCCCACCAGATCGACAAACAGGGCTGTGGGGGGAGCGGCCACCGTCACCCCTGGCCCGGAGGCGCCGCCACCAGGGCGGTGATGGCGGCCTGCAGGTCGGCCGTCACCGCATCGGGGCGGCGGCAGGCATCCAGGCGCCGCCAGCCCCCCTGGGCCGCCAGGGCGGCGAATCCCGCACAGACCCGCGCCAGAAACGCTTCGCCGGCGGCTTCGATCCGATCCGCCGTGCGATGGCCCCGCCGCCGCAGCGACTCCTCCAGGGGAATCTCCAGCAGCACGGTGAGATCCGGCTGCAGGCCACCGGTGGCCACCAGGGTGAGTTGGTCGATCAGCTCCAGCGACAGGCCGCGGCCATAGCCCTGGTAGGCGGCGGTGGAGCCGCTGAAGCGATCGCAGAGCACCCAGTGCCCCGCCTGCAAAGCCGGGCGAACGCGTTCCTGCACATGCTGGGCGCGGTCCGCGGCATACAGCAGCAACTCCGCCGTGCTGCACGGGGCCGCCTCGCCCGGAGGATGCAACAACTGTTGCCGCAGGGCCTGGCCCAGGGGGGTGCCGCCGGGCTCCCGCGTCACCAGCAGCTCCGCACCCGCAGGCATCAGGCCGCTGTGGGGCAGCCAGCGCCGCAACTGCTCGATCTGGGTGGTCTTGCCGCAACCATCGATGCCCTCGAGCACGAGGAAGCGTCCGCGCTCAGCCATCGCGGCCCAGCATCAGGGCATTGATCACCACGGTGATCGAACTCAGGGCCATCAACAACGCCGCCAGGGGAGGGGAGAGCAGCACGCCAAAGCCTGGCAGCAGAACCCCGGCTGCGATCGGAATCACCACCAGGTTGTAGCCGAAGGCCCAGGCCAGGTTCTGCCGCACCTTGGCCATCGTGCGGCGGGCTAGCCGCAGCGCCAGGGGGATCGTGGTGAGCCGCTCACCGAGCACCACCAGGTCGGCCGAATCCATGGCCACCTGGGTGCCCGTGCCCACCGCAATGCCGAGATCCGCCGCCGCCAGCGCCGGCGCATCGTTGATGCCATCCCCCACCATCGCCACGGGGCCGCGGCGCCGGGCCGCCTCAATGCGCTCCAACTTCTGCTGGGGCAGCAGGCCCCAGGCCAACTGCGCACCCTCCAGGCCAAGCGCCGCGCCAAGGCGCTCCACCGCCACCTGGCGATCACCGCTCAGCAGTCCCAAGCCCAGGCCCATGGCCCCCAATTGCGTGAGGGCCTGCACCGCATCCGGGCGCACCTGATCCTCCAGGGCCAGCAAGCCGATCAGGCGGCCAGCGAGGGCCACCGCCACCGCCGTGGCGCCGTGGCGGGTCTGGTCGGAGAGCCAGCGGTGCTCCGGATCGCCCACCGCCACCCCCTGGGCCGCCAACCACTCTGGTCGGCCCACCAGAACGGTGCCGCGGCCTGGCAACTCGCCCTGGAGGCCCTCGCCGGGGTGGGTGGTGCAACGCTCCACCGACAGCAGGGGCAGATCCAGGTCCTGGCAGCGCTCCACCAGGGCGTGGGCCAGGGGGTGACGGGTCTGGGCCTCGAGGCTGGCCGCCACCTGGATCAGCTGCGGATCGCTGATGGCGGCATCCACCACCCGCAGGGCCGCCAGCCGCGGCCGCCCCACGGTGAGGGTGCCCGTCTTGTCGAACAACACCGTGCGCAGGGCGGCGGCGGCTTCGATGCCATCCCCGCCGCGAAACAGCACCCCGGCCCGGGCCGCCCGGCCGCTGCCCACGCTGATGGCGGTGGGGGTCGCCAGACCGAGGGCGCAGGGGCAGGCCACCACCAGCACGGCAATGCTCAGCTGAATCGCCAGGATCAGGGGTGTTTCAGCCTCCATGCCCAGGCTGCGATGGCCCCCATGCAGGTGGGCCGAGGGGGCATGGGCCAGCACCTGGGGCCACAGCTGCGTGCCCCATTGCCACCAGAACACAAACGTGGCGGCCGCCAACAGCAACACCACCACGGTGAATCGCCCCGCCAACTGATCGGCGAGGCGTTGGATCGGCGCCTTGCGGGCTTGGGCCTGCTCCACGAGCCCAATGATCCGCGCCACGGCGCTGTCACGGCCCGGACGCAACACCTCCAACACCAGCGGAGCCTGCAGGTTGAGGCTGCCGGCCGCCAGCTCACTGCCCGGCTGGGCCTCCAAGGGCAGGGGTTCGCCGGTGAGGCTGGACACATCCAAGGCGGAACTCCCCTCCAGCACACGGCTATCCACGGGAACGCGATCGCCTGGCAGCAGGCGCACCCGATCGCCGGGGCCCAGGGCCCCCACCCGCACGGGGCGCACGGAGGCTTGGGGGCCCTCCCCCAGCAGCAGCAACGCCTCATCGGGCTGGAGGGCCCAGAGCTCCCGCAGGGCATCGCCGGTGCGCAGGCGGGCACGCTCTTCGATGAAGCGCCCCAACAGCACGAAACCCAGCAGCATCACCGGCTCGTTGAAGAAGCACTGCCAGCCCACCACCGGCCAGAGCAGGGCCACCAGGCTGGCCAGGTAGGCACTGCCCATGCCGAGACCCACCAGGGTGTCCATCCCCGGTGCACCCGCCAGGGCGGAGCGGAATCCAACCACCAGGATCGGGCGCCCCGGCAGGGCCAGGGCGAGGGTGGCCACCACGGCGTGCAGGCGCATGTCCGCCAACCAGGGCAGCGGCAACTGCCTGGCCTCCGCCAGGTGTCCGCCGGCCGACACCAACAGCAGCAACAGGGCCACCAGCAGCTGGCGCCAGCGCTGCCACCAACTGCGTTGCTCCAGCCGCTCCGCCAATGGCAGCCCCCCCTCCTCCTCCTCGCGCTGATGGGCCACGTAGCCCATGGCGGCCAGGGCCTCAATCAACGGCTGCACTGGATCCGGCTGCCCCTGGGGCGAGAGGGCGGGATCGAGCGCCACCCAGGCGGTGCGGGTCAACAGATTGACGCTGGCCTGACGCACGCCGGGCTGGGCCAACAGCCGCTGCTCCACCGCCCGCACGCAGCCGCCACATTTCATGCCCTCCACCTCGAGCAGCAGCGGGGCATCGCCACCGGTGATCGGATCAACGCCGGTGGCCACGGGCGCGTGCGGAGGGTTTGCTCAGGCTAGGGAGAGCGCACACCAAAACCTGGGATCCCCCCAGCGATCCGTAGCCCGGGTGAGGATGGGGACACGCAGCTCCCGGTTCGCCGTGCCCCGCTCCCAGCGCAACGACAACTTCATCGACAAGAGCTTCACGGTGATGGCGGACCTGATCCTCAAGGTGCTGCCCACCAACCAGCGGGCCAAGGAGGCCTTCGCCTACTACCGCGATGGCATGAGTGCCCAGGCGGATGGGGAATACGCCGAAGCGCTCGACAACTACGCCGAAGCGCTGAAGCTGGAGGAAGACCCCAACGACCGGGCCTTCATCCTCTACAACATGGCCCTGGTGTTTGCCAGCAATGGCGAGCACGAAAAGGCCCTCGAGCACTACGGCCAGGCCCTGGATCTCAACAGCAAGATGCCCCAGGCGCTGAACAACATGGCGGTGATCCATCACCACCTGGGCTCCATCGCCGAGGAGCAGGGTGAAACCGACGAAGCCGACCGCCGCTTCGATCTGGCCGCCGATTTCTGGACCAAGGCCATCCGGCTGGCCCCGAACAATTACATCGAGGCCCAGAACTGGCTCAAGACCAGCGGCCGCGGCAGCGTCGACGTCTACTTCTGATCAGTACAGGCTGTACGACTTCTGCTCGATCAGGGTGGAGCCGTAGCGCTCGTTGATCTCGCGCTTCAGGGCGGCGCGGCGGTCGTTGGTGCGATACACGGCGCGGGCCAGGTCGATGAAGGGCTGCTCAAAGCAGCGCTGGCGCTCCTGGTCGCGAATGGCGTCCTCGATCTCCCAGAGCTCACCGTTCACCTCCAGCAGCTGGGCCTCCAGGGCGGGATCCAGGGGCACCCCGGTGGCGTCGAGGGCCTGCTCGAGCAGCTGCAGCTCCTGCTGTACGTGGGCCAGGGCCGGCCCCTGCAAATGCCGGGTCTTGATCCGCAGGATTGTGATCTTGTCCACCAGCTCCCCCAGGGACACCGGAATCGAAATCAGCATGGGGCGATCTCTCCGCTGCGGATCTGGCCCTTCAGGTTGGCGGCCACGGACTCGATCAGTCCAGCCCAGTCGCCATCCACCGCTTGTCGCCACAGCCGCACGCTGGGGTACCAGAAGCTGTCGGAGCGATCGAGCCCCCAACGCCATTCGGGGATGGCCTTCAGCAGCACCCAGGTGGGGCGTCCCAGACCTGCGGCCAGATGCACCATCGCCGAATCAGAGCTGATCACCAGGTGGCACTGCTCCACGATCGCAGCCATGTCATCGAAGGCCCAGGTGGTGTTCATGGCCGCTTGAGCACCGCTGAACCGATCAAGAAACCCGCAACCCTCCAGCTGATCCGCCCCATGGCCCCGCTGCAGCGAGACCAGGGTCACCTCAGGAATGGCCGCCAGGGGGGCCAGCAGAGCCAGCGGCAGGGAGCGCCCCCGCAGGCTGGTGGTTTCGTGGGCGGGATCCCCCTGCCAATGGATGCCCACGCGGATCGGTGCGGGATCCTTCGCCATGGCGAAAGCCTCTGCCCAGCGCTCTCGGGCCTGGGGTGAAGGCTGCAGGGGTGGCAGCGGCGGCAGGGGCTGGGTGGGCTCGATCCCCAGCCGGCCGGGCAACGACAACAGCGGCAACCACTGCCCCCGGTTCAGGCTGGGCAGCTCAGCATGGGGAACCACCCGATCCGCGAGGGCGGACTGGCGGGCCAACGGCTCCAGCTTCTCCTGCACGCTCAGCACCACCTCGCCGCCGTGGTGCGGCTTGAGCAGCGGCGCCAGGCGCATGAACTGAAGGGTGTCGCCCAGGCCCTGCTCACTCACCAGCACCAACGGTCCATCCGACGGCAGCGGTGAGCCATCCCAGAGGGGCAGGGAAGGGGTGGCATGGGGCTGAATCGGCGCGGCGATGGCGGAGCGGTAGTCGTACTGCCGGAAACCCTGGCGGTAGTCGCCCTGTAGCAGCAGCGGGTGGGCGAGGTTCCAGTGGGCCTCCACATAGCTGGGATCCGCCGCCAAGGCACGCCGATACAAGGCAATCGCCTCCTCCAGAGCCCCGACCTGGTTGCGCAGATTGGCCAGGTTGGTGAGGGCCTGGGGATAGGCGGGATCCAGGCTCACCGCCGCCTGGAAACAGGCCTCGGCCTGCTGCAGCTCGCCCCGCTGCACCAGCACCTGGCCCAGGTTGTTCTGCACCACCGGGTCGTCGGGCTGCAGAGCCAGGGCCTGGCGCAGCAGGGGCTCCAGGTCGCCTGTGCGCCGCTGCAGGGTGAGCAGGGCCGCCAGGTTGGTGTACACCGCCGGGTTGGTGCTCCGGCGCTGCACCAGCAGCCGGTAGGTGCGCTCCGCCCCCTCCCAATCGCCCGCCTGCAGGCTGCGCTGGGCCTGCTGCTCCAGCTGACGCGCCTGGCGGGCCGCCGTGGAACTGGATCCCGACCCCCCGCCAGCACCAAAGCCCTGGGACGGCGCCATCAGCCTCAGTCCCCCTGGGCGGGGTTCACCCCCAGGGCCTGCACCAGGGCCTCCGCCACGCCGCCGGCCTCCAGCAACTGCAACTCGAGACTGGCCGCCAACCGCCCCAGCCCGCTGCCCCGGGGCACCACGGCCCGCCGGAACCCAAGCCGCGCCGCCTCCTGCAGCCGTTGCTCCAACTGACTGACGGGCCGCAGCTGGCCCCCCAACCCCAGCTCACCGATCAACACCGTTCCGGGGGGCAGGGTGAGGTCGCGGTAACTGGCCACCACCGCGGCGGCCACCCCCAGATCCGCCGCCGGCTCCTCCACCTCGAGGCCGCCGGCCACAGCCAGGTAGCAATCAAAGCGGGACAGGGGCAGCCCCAGGTGCTTTTCCAGCACCGCCAGGATCTGATGCAGGCGGTTGGTGCCGATGCCCGTGGCGGTGCGTCGGGGGCTGGCGTAGCTGGTGGTGCTCACCAGGGCCTGCAGATCCACCACCAGGGGCCGGGTGCCCTCGCAGGCCACGATCGTGGCGGTGCCGGCACTGGGTTCATCGCTGCCCAGGAACAACTCACTGGGGTTGAGCACCTCCGCCAGACCCTGCCCGCGCATCTCGAACACCCCCAGTTCGTGGGTGGCCCCGAAGCGGTTCTTCACAGCCCGCAGCAGCCGGTGGCTGGCGAAGCGGTCGCCCTCAAAAGTGAGCACCGCATCCACCAGGTGCTCCAGCACCTTCGGGCCCGCCAACAGGCCCTCCTTGGTCACATGGCCCACCAGCAACAGGGCGGTGTCCTGGCGTTTGGCGATGCGAGCCAGGGCGGCGGCACACTCCCGCACCTGGGCCACCGAGCCTGGGGCACTGCCGAGCTCACCGTCGTGCAGGGCCTGGATGCTGTCGATCACCGCCACCGCTGGCCGCAGCGCCTCCAGCTCCTGCAGCACCAGCTCCAAATCGGTTTCCGAGAGCAACTGCAACCCCACAGCCTCCCCATCTCCCTGGCCGTCGGCCTCGGCGGTGCCAGGGGGCTGTTGCTCCGCCAGACGGCGCCAGCGCAGCTTCACCTGCTGGGCCGACTCCTCCGCACTGACGTAGAGCACCGAATGGCGCCTGGCCATGGCCTGGGCGCTCTGGAGCAGGAGGGTGCTCTTGCCAATGCCCGGGTCACCCCCCAGCAGCACCAGCGATCCGGGCACCAGACCGCCACCCAGCACGCGATCCAACTCGCCGTAGCCGCTCTGCAGGCGCTGCAGCGGCCGCTCCCCCACCGCCTGGATGGGCTCGGAACGGCGGGCCTGGGGAGGCATCGCCCCCTCGGCCGCAGCGGCCACGGGGCGACGGCGGCGGGTATCGGCGGCGGGGGCCGTTTGCTCCACCAGGGAATTCCAGCTGCCGCAGCTGGGGCAGCGGCCAAAGAACTGACGGCTCTGGGCTCCGCAGCTCTGGCAGACGTAGGTGCTGGTGGCCCGGGCCAAAACGATGTATGAAGAAAGGTGGCTGCCGTTGAATCCGGGGGCCTGACGACCTTTTCAGTAGGTCGAACTACTTAACCCGTCGATCCAGAGTGGCGCAATGACGGCCTCCACCGCCACATCCACAGCCCCCAGCTCCTCAGGCAAGGAAACGATCCTGGTCGTCGACGACGAAGCCAGCATCCGCCGCATCCTGGAGACGCGCCTGTCGATGATTGGCTACCAGGTGGTCACCGCCAGCGACGGGGAGGAGGCCCTGGAGGCCTTCCGCCGCACCAGCCCCGACCTGGTGGTGCTCGACGTGATGATGCCGAAGCTCGATGGCTACGGCGTCTGCCAAGAGCTGCGCAAGGAATCGGATGTACCGATCGTGATGCTCACGGCCCTGGGCGATGTGGCCGACCGCATCACGGGCCTGGAGCTGGGCGCCGACGACTACGTGGTGAAACCCTTCAGCCCCAAGGAGCTGGAGGCCCGCATCCGCTGTGTGCTGCGGCGCGTGGAGAAGGAAGGCGGGGGTGCCGGCATCCCCAACTCCGGCATCATCCAGGTGAGCGATCTGCGCATCGACACCAACAAGCGCCAGGTGTACCGCGGTGAGGAGCGCATCCGGCTCACCGGCATGGAATTCAGCCTGCTGGAGCTGCTGGTAGGCCGCAGCGGCGAACCGTTCAGCCGCGGCGAAATCCTCAAGGAGGTCTGGGGCTACACCCCGGAGCGTCATGTGGACACCCGGGTGGTGGATGTTCATATCTCCCGGTTGCGCTCCAAACTGGAGGACGATCCGGCCAACCCCGAGCTGATCCTCACGGCCCGCGGCACCGGTTATCTGTTCCAGCGCATCGTTGAAGCCGTTGCCCCCGAAGCCCTCTGACGTCCCAGGCCCAGGCCCCAGCCAGCGCCGAACCCGTCCGCGGGCGATCCGCCGTCTGGTGATTTGGTACCGCCGCAATGCGGCGGTCACCACCCTGGTGGATACGGCCACCAGCGCCGGCTCCGCCGCGGGCTCGATGGCCGGCTCCATGGCGGGCTCGATGGTGAGCACCGCCGGCAGTGCGCTGAGCACCGCGGGCTCCGTGGCCGGTGCGGCCGGCAGCGTGGCCGGCGCCGCCGCCAACACCGTGCTGCAGCCCCTGGTGTTCGATCCGCTGCGGCGCCTGCAGCAGGGCGTGGGGGGCAGTGAAGGCACCCCCATCAACGACGCCGAGCGGCTGTGGGTGGCGGTGGATGGCATGGGGGGTGACGTCGCCCCAGGCCCGATCCTCGAGGGCTGCCTCAAGGCGGTGCAGCTGCTGCCGCTGCGGGTGAAGTTCGTGGCCGAGGCCAGCGCCGTGGAAGCGGCGGTGGCGGAACTGGATCTGGGGGATGCCCTGGCGGCCGCCCAGCAGGAAGGCCTGCTGGAGCTGGTGCCGAGTGGGGTGTCGGTGGGCATGAACGAGGAAGCCACCGTGGTGCGCAAGAAGCGCGACGCCAGCATCAACCTGGCCATGGACCTGGTGAAGGAGGGGGCGGCCACGGCTGTGTACTCCGCCGGCAACTCCGGCGCCGTGATGGCCTCAGCGATCTTCCGCCTCGGGCGCCTGAAGGGGATCGATCGGCCCGCCATCGGCGCCCTGTTCCCCACCAAGGATCCCGAGCAGCAAGTGCTGGTGCTGGATGTGGGCGCCAACATGGACAGCAAGCCCGCCTACCTGCACCAGTGGGCCCTGCTGGGCAACATCTACAGCCGCGATGTGCTGCAGGTGGCCCAGCCGCGCATCGGCCTGCTCAACATCGGCGAGGAGGAGTGCAAGGGCAATGAACTCGCCCTCAAGACCTACCCGCTGATGGCGGAGGAGCGACGCTTCCAGTTCGCCGGCAACTGCGAAGGCCGCGACGTGCTCTCCGGTGATTTTGACGTGGTGGTCTGCGATGGCTTCACCGGCAACGTGCTGCTGAAGTTCTTGGAAAGCGTCGGCAGCGTGCTGCTGGATGTGCTCAAGGCGGAACTGCCCCGTGGCCGCCGCGGCAAGGTGGGTTCAGCCTTTCTGATCAGCAACCTGCGGCGCATCAAGAAACGGCTCGACCATGCCGAACATGGCGGCGCCCTGCTGTTGGGAGTGAACGGGGTCTGCGTGATCGGCCACGGCAGCAGCAAGGCCCTGTCGGTGGTGAGCGCCCTGCGCCTGGCCCACTCGGCCGCCAATCACAGGGTGATGGACGATCTGCAACGGCTCAGTGCAGAGGCGGGAGACGCGGCGGAGTCGGCGGTTGCCTGTGGTTGACTGAGCCGTCGGTTGGATTGAACCGGTGGTGCTGGGCCCGATGACCACCTATGGCATGGCTCTGGTGGGCAGCGGCAGCGCGGTCCCGGCCTTCGCCGTGAGCAACACGCGCCTCAGCGAACGGGTCGACACCAGCGACGACTGGATCCGCAGCCGCACCGGCATCGCCGAACGGCGCATCTGCGGCCCCGATGAACCGCTCACACCCCTGGCCACCCGAGCCGCCGAAGCCGCCCTGGCCCACGCGGGCTGGCAAGCGGAGGATCTGGATCTGATCCTGATGGCCACCTCCAGCCCAGATGATCTCTTCGGCACGGCACCGCGGGTGCAGGGGGCCCTGGGGGCGAAACACGCCGTGGCCTTCGACCTCACCGCCGCCTGCAGCGGCTTTCTGTTTGCCCTGATCACCGCCGGGCAGTACCTGCGCAGCGGCGCCATGCGGCGGGCGCTGGTGATTGGCGCTGATCAGCTGAGCCGCTGGGTGGACTGGGATGACCGCACCACCTGCGTGCTGTTTGGCGATGGGGCCGCCGCCGTGGCGGTGGAGGCCTGCCCCGCCGAGGCCGACGGCCTGCTGGGCTTCCGCATGCGCTCCGACGGCACCCGCAACGGCTGCCTGACCCTGGCCCAAACCGAACGCCACCACAGCGTGTTGAGCGGCGTGGATGCGCAGATCGGCGGCTTCGCGCCGCTGCGCATGAACGGCCAGGAGGTGTACAAGTTCGCGGTGCGGGAAGTGCCAGCAGTGCTCAAGGAGCTGCTGGAGAGCACCGGCACCGACCCCGGCGCCCTCAACTGGCTGCTGCTGCACCAGGCCAACCAACGGATCCTCGATGCGGTGGCCGACCGCTTTGCCATCCCCCATGAGCGGGTGCTCAGCAACCTGGCCAGCTACGGCAACACCTCCGCCGCCACCATCCCGCTGATGCTGGATGAGGCGGTGAAGGATGGGCGGATCCAACCCGGTGATCTGATCGCCAGCAGCGGCTTCGGCGCCGGCCTCAGCTGGGGCGGTGCCCTGCTGCGCTGGAGCGGTCCCCAGGCGGCAGCGGCCTAATCTCCCCCGGACGTTGCAGCGCGCCGGCATGGGTATCGCCTGGGTCTTCCCCGGACAGGGGTCGCAGAAGCTGGGCATGGCGGAGCCCCTGCTCGACCTGCCCGGGGCCCGCGAACGCTTCGCCGCCGCCTCCGAGCTGCTCGGGCGTGACCTACTGGCCATCTGTGCCGGTAGCGCCGAGGGCGAGCTGAGCGACCTCAACGACACCCGCAACACCCAGCCCGCTCTGTTTGTGATCGAGAGCCTGCTGGTGGATGGCCTCAAGGCCCAGGGCCGCAGCGCCCAGGTGGTGGCGGGCCACAGCCTGGGGGAATTGGTGGCCCTCTATGCCGCCGGGGTGTTCGACGCCCAGACTGGGCTGCAGCTCATGAAGACCCGCAGCGAGCTGATGGCCGCCGCCGGGGGTGGCGCCATGACCGCCGTGATGGGCTTCGACCGCGACCAGCTCGAGGAGCTGGTCACCGCCACCGCAGGGGTGGTGATCGCCAACGACAACAGCAGCGCCCAGGTGGTGCTCTCCGGCAGCCCGGAAGCGGTGGCGGCGGTGAGTGGCGCCCTCACCTGCAAGCGGGCGATCCCCCTGGCGGTGAGTGGCGCCTTCCACTCACCGTTCATGCAGGGGGCCGCCGATGCCTTCGCGGAGGCGATCGAAGCAGTGCCGTTCGCCGACGCCGCGATTCCCGTGCTGAGCAACACCGACCCCACCCCGGAAAGCAGCGGTGCCGCCCTCAAGCAACGGCTGCGCAGCCAGATGACCACCGGCGTGCGCTGGCGCGAAACCATGGACCGGTTCAGCGCCGATGGCATCGCCACCGCCGTGGAGATCGGCCCGGGCAACGTGCTCAGCGGCCTGATCAAACGCAGCTGCGAGGGCATCACCACCGCCCAGATCGGCGGCGCCGCCGACCTGGGGCTGTGAACCGTCCGGTTCAGGCGGTGAAGCGGGTGCTGCGGCGCCGCCGCAAGCCTGCGGAGCCGCCGGCGCTGCTGCGCACCCCGAAACCGAGCCTCACCTACCGGTTGGTGAGCTATCTGCTGGTGTTCCCGATCTACCGGCTGATGTTCCGCGGCCGCACGACCGGCAACACCAACGTGCCCCTGGAGGGGGCCTTGGTGGTGGTGGCCAACCACGGCTCCCACCTCGATCCGCCGCTGCTGGGCCACGCCCTGGGGCGCCCCGTGGCCTTCATGGCCAAGGCAGAGCTGTTCCAGGTGCCGCTGCTGGGGCCGATCATCCGGGCCTGCGGGGCCTACCCCGTGGCCCGCGGCGCCAGCGATCGCGAAGCCATCCGCACCGCCACCGACCGCCTGGATCAGGGCTGGGCCACGGGGGTGTTCATCGATGGCACCCGCCAGGCCGATGGCCGCGTCAACAACCCCCAACCGGGGGCCGCGCTGCTGGCGGCCCGGGCCGGTGTGCCGCTGCTGCCGGTGGCGATCATCAACAGCCACAGGGCCCTGGGCAGCGGCTCACGGCGGGCCCGCCTGCTGCCGATCCACATCCGCATCGGCACACCCATCCCGCCACCGGCCTCCCGCCGCCGCGCTGACCTCGACGCCGCCACCGCCGCCTGCCAGGAGCAGATCAATGCCCTGCTCGACCAGGGCCTGATCAACGCGGTTGCAGCGCTTCCAGCAGCGGACCAAACCGCGCTGCCGCCCAGCCCCTGACATCGCGGCCCGTCAGCACCCACAGGGCCGCCCGGGCCCCATCCCCCCAAACCTTGCTGCGGCCCTCCGGCAGACAGCGCTGGCCGCAGGGCACCGGCACAGGGGTGAGGCTGATGCCGCGGCTGCCCGCCACCACCCGACCCACCAGCAGGGCCCGGTCCATGTGGTCGCTGCTGGTCACCAGCAGCAGGTGCCGCACCTGGGCCCGTTTGAGTTCATCCACCACCGAGGTGAAGTTGCTGAGGGTGTCGGTGGCGCGGTAATCGAGCTGCACGCGGCCGGCGTCGAGGCCCTGGCGACCGAACAGCCAGTGGGCGTACTCGGGATTGCTACCGCCGCTCACCAGCACCGGCAGGCCATCGCGACGTGCCAGATCCGCCGCCACCCGCTCTCGCTCCACATCACCCCCCAGCACCAGGATCATCTGGGGGGGCGGCACCGGCGGCAGCCACAGGCCGCGGGTGAGCCAGAGCAACCCCACGCCCCCGAGCAGCCACCACAGCCGGCGCGGACGGCGGCCCCTGCGCCGGCGGGGGCGTTGGGGCTGGCGCGGCGGCACGGGGCGGGCGGCCATCAGAGCCCCTCCACCGGGCTGGTGGGGTAGAGGGGCAACACGGGCCCCCAGGGGCCTGGGAGGTGGACCGCCGCCGCCAGTTGCCCCAGCGCCAGCAACTGCGCGACGTCCGCTTCCGGCTCCACCAGGGCCGGCCGGCAGGGCTCGGAGGGGTTGGCGGGCAGCCAGGGCTGCGGCTCACGGAACAGCCTCGGGGCCTGGAGCTCCGCCAGGCCGCCCAAGGCGTCGGGCTGGGGTCCATAGGCGCCCGCCACCGTGCCCCGCCGCGGCAGCTCCTGGGTGAGCCAGAAACGCGGCACCCCCGCCAAGGGTCCGTCTCCGAGGGCCAGACGCCGGGCGATCAGCAGCGGGCTACTGAAGCCATGCAGGGGAATGGCCAGCTGCTGGGCCAGGGTGCGGGCCAGCACCACCGTCAGCCGGGTACCGGTAAAACCACCGGGGCCAGTGGCCACCACCAACCGGGACACCTGTTGCCAGCATTCCGCCGGCAACAGCTGCTCCACGCAAGGCAGCAGCTCATTGGAGAGGCGGCGGCCCAGCGGAAAACTGGCCAGGCGCGCTGGCTGCAGCCCGCCCGCAACCCCGAGGGGCTGAACACCCACCGCCAGGGTTTCGCTGGAGCTGTGCAGAGCCAGCAGCAAGGGCTCCACGCTCATGTGGGCAGGGCCTGCTCAGGGCACAGCCGCAACCAGCGCCCCGGATCCGCAGCGAAGCTGCCGCAGGCGCGCACGTCCCATTCCACCCCCACCTGGCCCTGGGGCAGATCGATCACCTGCACGTGGATCTGGGGCTGCTGTGGCACAAAGGCTGGCTCGCCGCTGAGATGGGGGACGCCATGCTGCCGCTCCACCGCGTGGTAGGCCTGGCATTGGTCCACCCAGCGGCAGTCCACGCAGATGCACATGCCAGGCGCCGCAGCCGCTGGAGCCATTGTGACCCCTGCGGCTATCCCGGCCGGGGCCACGGCGCCCCAGCTGGCGGAACTGGCCTGGCGCCGGCTGCGCCCGCAGAGCTGGCCGCTGCCCCCACAGGCCTTCCCGGCCGGAGCGGCCCTGGTGGGGGGAGCGGTGCGGGATGCCCTGCTGGATCGCCTGCCCCCCCAGCCGGACCTGGATCTGGTGGTGGAAGAAGACGCCATTGCACTCTGCCGGCAGCTGGGGCGCCGCCATGGCGGCAGCGTGGTGGTGCTCGATGCGGAGCGCTCCATCGCCCGGCTGGTGATCCAAGGCTGGAGCGTCGATCTGGCCCGCCAGGAAGGGGGCTGTCTGGAGCAAGACCTACGGCGGCGGGACTACCGCCTCAACGCCATGGCGCTCCCCCTGGGGGAGACGCCGGTGCTGCTGGACCCGCTGGAGGGCCTGACGGACCTGCGGCAGGGGCAGTTGATGGCGGTGGCGGAGGCCAACCTGCTGGATGACCCCCTGCGGCTGCTCCGCGGGGTACGGCTGGCCAGCGAACTGGGGTTTGCCCTGGAGCCCCAGACCCAACGGTGGCTGCAGCAGCACCACGCCAGCCTGGCGGGAGTGGCCGGCGAACGGGTGCTGGCGGAGCTGGAGAAACTGGCGGCCAGTCCAGACGGTGAACGGGGTCTGGGCCAGTGCCTGGCCTGGGGACTGCTCCAACCCTGGCAAGCACCTGGCGGGGCTGACCCCCAGGCCAGCGCGCTGCTGGCCCGCCTGGGGGCGGATCAAGCGGAAGGGCTGGGGCTGACCAGCGCCGAACGGCAGCAGGCCCTGCCGCTGGCGCGGCTGGCGGCGGTGGTGGATGGCACCGGCCTGCGGGCGCTGCGCAGCAGCCGCAGGCTGCAGCAACGGGTCGAACAGCTGCGCCGCTGGCGTCAGCGGTTGGGGGCGCAGGCTCCCGCCCAACGGGCTGAGGGATTGTCCGAGGGGGAGCGGTTGCGGCTCCAACGCGACCTGGAGGAGGACCTGCCGGCCCTGCTGCTCAGCTGGCCGGCGGAGCCCGCCCAGGCCTGGCTGGAGCGTTGGCGCGACCTGAACGACCCGTTGTTCCATCCCCGCGCCGCCATCGACGGCCTCACCCTGCAGCGGGAACTGGGGCTGAAGGCCTCGCCACGGCTGGGGGCCCTGCTGCAACACCTGATGCAACAACGGGCTTTTGGGAGGGTCCAGGGCCGTCTTCAGGCCTTGGACGCGGCCCAGCGCTGGCTGGAGCGTCACCCGGCGGATGGTGAGCCGGCACCACGCCGTGATTGAATTTGCGTGCAAAGGCGTTAAACAACGACCTCAAACGCGCCAGGCCTGCCAACGGTCTTCTGCTCGTCAGCCTTCTGCTGAACGATCCGTGCAACGGAACTTCTGAGCACGCATCGTTCCCCAGGACTTGTCTGATCCAGCTCTGATCCAGCCGTTGCGACCCGCTCGCTTTGACCACACCTCCCCAGGCATGGCCTGGTACCGAGGGCTGTTCTGAGCGCACCAGCGTCGTGCAGTTCTGGCACAACACCCTGATCTCTCTTTCCATCCCTGTTCCCATGAGCGTTCGCCTCTACGTCGGCAACCTGCCGCAGAGCTTTGACAACACCGAGCTCGATGCCCTGTTTGCCAGCGTGGGGGAAGGGATCCGCTTCAAAGCCGTTCAGGACCGTGAAACCGGCGCCGGCCGCGGCTTCGGCTTCGCCAACGTCGACGACGAGAAGGTGGCGGATGCGGTGATCGAGCAGCTCAACGGCCGTGAATTCGGCGGCAACGCCCTGCGGGTGGAGCGCTCCGAGCGCCGTGATGAGCGCCGTGGTCCCAACGATCGCCGCCCCGCCAGCGCCGGGAATGCCGTGGCTCGCAAGGCCGTCAACAAGGTGGTGCACAGCGATGACGTGGAGGCCGGCGCCCCCGACCCCCGCTGGGCCGGTGAGCTGGCCAAGCTCAAGAATCTGCTGGACGGCCAGAAGGCCGCCGTCTGAGCTCCCGCTCAGGCGCGCCCCACACTCGCTGACATGCAGGAACACAGCTGGTCCTGGCGCAACCACCGCATCAGCTACGTCCGCGTATCAGCCCCCACGAACGGCTCTCCCCCAGGGAGGGCCATTGTTTGTGTGCACGGCTTCGGCGCCTCCAAAGGCCACTGGCGCCACAACCTCGAGGCCCTGGCCAGCGATGCCGACGTGTACGCCATCGATCTACTGGGGTTCGGGGCCAGCGCCAAGCCCCCCTCCCAGCTGAAGGGAGAAGCGCCCAGCAGCGGCAGCGTGCGCTACAGCTTCGACCTCTGGGCCGCCCAGGTGGCTGAGTTCACCGAGCAGGTGATCAACCACGACCAGGGGCGCACCAGCGCCATTCAGCTGATCGGCAATTCGATCGGCGGCGTTGTCACCCTCAATGCCGCACGGCTGCTGCAGGAGCGGGGCACTCCCGCCCGGCAGGTGCTGCTGATCGACTGCGCCCAACGGGAACTCGATCTCAAGCGCCTGGCGGAGCAACCCTGGAGTGCGCAACTGGGGCGACCGCTGTTGATGGCCCTGGTGCGACAGCGCTGGTTGATCGGCAGCCTCTTTCGGCTCTTGGCCAGACCTGCGGTGGTGCGCCAGGTGCTGCAGCAGGCCTACCCGAGCGGTGGCCATGTGGACGACGAGCTGGTGGAGCTGTTGGTGAAGCCCAGCCGCGACCCCGGCGCCAGTGAGAGTTTCCGCGGCTTTGTGAATCTGTTCGACGACTGGCTGGCCCCCCAGCTGTTGGAGCAGCTGCAGGCACCGGTGCGCATGCTCTGGGGGGAGGCCGATCCGTGGGAACCGGTGGCGGAAGCACAGCGCTGGCAGCGCCGCTTCCCCTGCATCCAGGAGCTGCGGGTGCTGCCGGGCCTGGGCCATTGCCCCCACGACGAAGCCCCGGATCAGGTGAACCCGATCCTGCAGGAGTGGCTGGCGCTCGGCTGGGGCTAGCGGGCTGGGGCTAACGGGCCTGGGCGATCACAAACGAGCGCGGCAGATCCAGCAGCTTGCCGGCGGTGGGCACATAGGCCCGGTGGTTGAACACGTCGTAGTTGAGCTCCTCGATCACATCGAGGATGCCGCGATAGAGCC
>Ga0310335_100145_pt1 | contig 20047 bp, 19 predicted proteins | sample LakMicMISRFREDD7_FD_195549 | JGI IMG/M metagenome (GOLD analysis project Ga0310335, IMG submission 195549) | Enriched freshwater cyanobacterial communities from Lake Michigan, Michigan, United States - MI23.SRF.RED.D7 (v2) (version 2) | ecosystem: Environmental > Aquatic > Freshwater > Lake... | reverse complement strand
GCTCGGCTGCCACGCAGCTGAATTGGGGCGGCGAGAGATCACGAAGGGACTTGGCCGTGAGTTGGATCCCAGCGATTTCGCCCGGACTGATCGGATCGGCCATGCCTCAAGCACCGCAGACTTCATCCTCTCAGCAACGGGCCGGCAGGTTCAGAGCCTTGGATGTCGGTGGTCATTGCTTCACGGTGTTCGGGCGAGCTTCAAGCCGCTCGATGAGTTGCTGGAGACGTTGATCTTGCTGTTGGAGCTGGCTTGTCAGCGATGCCCCAAGCAGGCCAAGAGCAGCTAGCCATACAGCCGAGGTGATCGCTACGGCCTTCCAAGGGAAGCCCTGGTGACGGTTGAGCGGTTCCTCCTCCTCCTCATCTGCGGCTTTTTTCTGTTTCTTGATCTTGGTGATCAGGACAGGCTCGACCTCTGGTTCCTCCAGGGTCAAGATCAATCGCAGCAGCGCTTCTGGGGTTGCAGGTACGAGGGCTCCACCTGTTTGCTCGATACCCATGGCTGCCGTCAGAGCAGCTCGGCATTGATCCAAACCACCACCAACCCAGAACAGACCCCAAGCCTTCTTGTGGCGATGCAACACCACCCAGCGCTCGGGCCTTCTGTCGTTGCGGACCAACTGGCAGGCCTTAGCCAATGACCAGGTTCTGCCGCTACTGACTGAGGGCTCAGAACTCAGCAGGAGCCTGCCTTCTGGGTCTTTGCTGTAGCCCGTTGCGAGCTCAAGAGCAAAGACATCCACGATCTGCACCTTGACCCCCTTCTGGTCTGGGGTCCAGGTAGGGCTCATGAAGAGCTGGGCTCCACCAATTCTGTGAAGGCAGTCAGGGGTGAGGGTGTTATCGGGCATTGCGTGCGATCAATGGTTGGAGGAGTGAAGGGAGGTCTTTGGCGCGTGGCTTCTGTGATTCAAGGGCGCATCGAGCCCGTGGCTGAGTTGCTTGCCGCCCGTGACAAACGGCTTGCTGAATCATCCCCTCACCTGCTCTTGACGCAGTAATTCCCGGAGCTGAACCAGCCCAGCGGGCAGCTCCGGCCACCCCTCACTCCACCAGCCTTAGCCGTGCCGGGGCTTGCTCACCGGAGGCCCGCAAACCGAAGCGGAGCACTAACTGATTTGCTCCGCAGCCTGCAGGGTTGCTGCTCACCGTGCTCAGGTTTTGCAAAAACGGTGGCGAGTGATCGGATCAGCTCATCAGCCAGCAAGAGCAGCAGCCGACCAAAGCTGGCCTTAACGGCGCAGGAATGGGAGGGCCGCCAGCAAGATGCCCACTAGCAGCTGCCCTATGAAACCGGGTACGACATAAGGCTCCACCATCATCATCAGCCCGCAGAGCATGGGGAGGCCCGCAGCCTGCTTGCGGCCATAGAGCAGGTAAGCCGAGCCCACTAAGCCCAGCATCAAGTTGAGGAACAGATCCAGAGGTTGCACTGTCAGGCAGTGGCTGCAGTCAGTCTGCAGGAGTCAGCCCCTAAAACCCAGCCGGTCCAAGTCGTCGTTTACCTCAGGTATGGCCATGGTTTTCTGCGTACCGATCACTGGCAGCACGAACCGCTCCATCAAGCGGTTGTCGCCTTCTTTGACCAGAACACTGCCCAGCTCATCACCTCACCTATTTGCATCGCTGAGGTGCTCTGCCTGCTTGGTAATCCAGGTAACCCTGCAGTACTGGCTGCCCAAAACCACCTGCTTCCAGAGGACTATGCCCGGGTCGCCGATCTCACCTTGGTGTGCCTCTTCGAGCGGCTTGATATCGCTGAGATCCTCACGCTCGACAGCGACTTTGATGTCTACCGGCGCTTCCGCAGGCAACCCTTCTGCCGGATTCCTCTTGGCTGAGCAAAGGCCTTTTGTATCGCCAGGGATGGGTGTAGGGGCCAGGGGACTGGACCAGCGGCCATCGTCACCTCAACAGGTAGGGATCGTCACACCTTGGTCCGCTCCGTTGCCGTGAAAATGAAGCAATCAATGGCACTAGCAAGCCCAGCCCTCAAAAAGTCGACTTGGATGAATTGATGATTCCTTTCCGTGCCCTACTGCTACAGAGACTGATTTGCTCGGCCTGGTCCATCGGCGCGATTGCGCTGGTGACCGCCTCACTGCTGGAGTGGGGTTTGGTCGTTGCTGGCCCTGAAAGGTTGCTCTGATTGCAGCAGGGCGTTTAAAGTAATTAGTCAGATCAAAGTAGTTAGTCAGATCAGAAACAATGGCCCTCAAGCTTGGCCAGAAGAAAAGCCCTAAGAGATCAGCACCTATTCATCTTGGTTAAACAGGATCACCGCTTCACCGCCATAGCTAATGCCGGCAGCAGTAAGACTGACAGCAGGCTGCCGCCCACCAGAGCTGCTCCCACTTGCGGCGACATCAGTCCGGCCTGTACCTCGAGATAGGCGACAACAATCGGCAAATTGAGTGACTGTGACACCAGCAGCGAAAAGCGCAGTCGTTCGATCAGATCAGGCAGCGCCTGGCGATAAAGCAGCCACTGGGGCAGACCACGTATCAAGAGAATCCCCGCTAAGCAGATCACCGGTCCCCAGGGATGGGCTGCTACAGAGGCGAGGTCCAGCCGAGCACCGGCAACGACGAAGAACAGCGGTACGAATAAACCGTAGGCCGACGCCTCCAGTTGCTTGATCGCAGGGGAGATGTCGGGTTCGGCGATAAACCGCCTCATCACCAAGCCTGCCAGCAGTGTTCCCATCAGGATGGCAACCCCCAACGCCTCCGACAAGGCAATTAGTCCGACCACCAGCAGATACAGCAGCTGCATTGGCGTGGCGGATGCTGAGCCCGCTACAGACTCAAACCAATACCAACAACTTGACTGCCCCATCCGCGCCGGCACCAATGCCAGCAACCACGCCACCACCACCACAAGAGCAACACTGAGCACAGTTGTGATGGGATTGGTAGATCCCAGCAACAGAGCCACGGCCAACACCGGGCCCAGTTGTCCCCAAGTGCCTGCACTAAGCAACAACCGCCCCAGCGGTGAATCCCACTCTCCCGACTCCCGCAGGATCACCAGCAATGTCGATAGGGCGGTCGAACTGAGTGCCACTACCAATGCAACCGGACGTAACCCATCGCCGAGGGGCAGCACCGAGACCAGAAGCACCCCCACAATGAGAGTGGCAAGCCATCCCAACGCCCCCAGCCGGCCTGGGGTGCCGCTAAGGGTTTTCTGATCAATATTCAGTCCTATTAAGGCGAAGATCAATCCAAGACCTATCTTCGCGAAAAGATCAATCGCTGGATCCTGCTGCACCAAGGCCAGGCCAGAAGGCCCTACAGCAATCCACCCAACATCAATAGCGCGACTGTTGGAAGCCGGCCTCCAAAAAGTCGAGCTACGAAGGGAGATACAGCAACAATGGCAACGATTGTCAGCAGTCCCTGTAGGCCAACACTCATGGGCTGCGGAAAATTCAACCATCATCCTGCTCCAGCAGAGCTGGATCGTTGAGGAGGGGCCTTGCCTTACTGCCGATGTGGTAAGCCAGTGATCGGCTGGGGTGGTATTTATCCGGCTGTTACTGCGTCAAGAGCCGGTGATAACAATGAGCGAAGCTCCTCGTCTTGAACAGCTAGGCCGCTTTCTGTTGCGGGGCCTGCGCATCGGCGCCAGCACCGTGTCGATCGTGGAGTTGCTGCGTAGCGACTGGACCGCTGGCATCAGTGCAGGCGTTGCCTGGCTGGTGTTTCTGCAGGTGGAGCGGCGGCTGCCGCCCCTCAGCCCGGAGACCGAGGACTGATTCGTGCCCCGACGTTCATCGCTCCGGGCTTTGTTGTGCTCAGACCAGCTTGGCGAGCACGTGCTGCATCACCTCCAATAGTCCATCGGCGAGGGGGCGATGGCTGCTGAGCTTGGCGCTCCAGATCGATCCAGACAGCAGTTCTTCTGGGCTTATCAGACCCAAGTCCTGGCCCTCCAGAAGCTGCAGCTGCTCCAGCGGCACCGATAGCTCGGCCTGAAACACATGGGCCGTTCGGCGGTGGATGTGATGCACCATCACCAGCTCAACCGCCGGGGGCTGCCAGCTGATCTCCTCCAGCAGCTCCCGCCGCAGGGCCTGCTCTGGCGTTTCGCCGGGGTCGAGGTGTCCGCCAAAGAGCCCCCAGCAGCCGGGCGCAACGATGTCGGGGATCTCGTCGCGCAGCTGCATCAGCCAGCGACCATCCCGATGCAGCATCGCCAGGGCGACTTCAACGGCCATGGATCGGCCTCAGGCAGAGGCCGACCGGCGCTGCTGCTTGGCGACGAGCGCGGCCCCGCCCGCTGCCAGCACCAAGCCACCGCTGATGGCGAGGAAAGCCAAGGTCTGCAGCAGCAAAAGGAAGATTCCAATGGCCGACCCGGTCACGATCTGCACCCTCGCCTTGATCAGCAGGGTGAGCAGCAGCAGCACAGTGGCCTTCAGGGCCAGAACCTTGGCCGTGCTGAATGGCAAAAAGGGATTCAAGAACACATGTTGATCTCTGGTGTACCCATGCTGGCGGACTGATCCCGCAGCGGTGGCTTCATTTGCGGCATTTCAACGGGGGTGCTTCCTCCCAATGGAAGGAGTTGCTTTAGGCCATGCCCGTGAGCCAACGTCCCCCCAGGGCAAGGGCGATGGCAAGGGTTGATCCCAGCCCCAGCAAGCGGGGACTTGTGAGCAGCAGCCGCCGCAGGATCACCAAACTCCAAATCAGACCCACCGCAATCACCGCGCTCTGGCAGAAGGCCACCACATGCTGATCGGCGCTCCAGCTTGGCCAGAGGGCAGCTGCGGCTCCTTGCCAGGGGAAGGCACTCACCGGCAGCAGCTGGCCGGCCTCGACCATTCCCAAGGGCAAATAGCGAGACAACATCAGGGCCCACACCAGCGGTAAGAGCCCATAGAGCAAGGGTTTCGGCCACCAGCCGGCCACCAAAACAGGCAGCAGCAGCGCAATCAAACCCACCCCAAACCTGGGCAGCAGGGGACCTGCTTGTAGGGATTCAGGGGCCCATGGCAACCAAGCCAGCCAGCCCTGCCAGTGATGCAAAGCCACACCGCCCAGCAGCACCAAGAGCAAGAGCCGTTCGCCAAAGGGGACAGCCATGCCCTTTTGCAGGTCGGCCGCGGGCGGGCGCAGGCGCAATTTCACAGAGCGGTGCGGACAGGCTTGAACGCAGGTGAGGCAAAGCACGCAATTGCGATTGTCTTCCAGGTGGGCTGGATGGGTGCCCAGGGGGCAGCCTCCCGTGGCCAGGCCTTCTCCTTCCGCTGGTCCGCCTTTGAAGCAGGCATAACTGCTGCAACTGCCGCTGCAGGTGCCCGCCTCGGCCCGCAGCTCCAGCACCGATAACTTCGCCATCAGGCCATTCATGCCCCCCACTGGGCACAAATAGCGACACCAGAAGCGCTTTTCAAACAACAGCGAGCACACCACCGCCCCGCCCGTAATCACGAGCAGCAGACAGCTGCTCAACCAGGCCGTGTCTTCAAGATTGGCCAGCTCCTCCCACAGCAAGATGGCGCCAAAGCCAGCGGCCAACACCGGTGCGGCCCAGCGGTCGGTGTCGCCCCGGGGCCAACGGCGCGGCTGCCAGCCCAGTAAACGGGCGAGCTTCTGGCTGATTTCGCCCCACACCATGAACGGGCAAAAGGAGCACCACAGCCGCCCCACCAGCGGGAAGGTGACAAGAATCACTGGCCACCACCAGGCCCAAAACAGATTCAAGGCACCGTTGTGGGCCCGATCCTGGGGTCCAAGCCACAGGGCCCCATTCACCAGCACAAACAGCCAGCTCACCAAGCCAAACAACAGGCCATTCCAGAGCAAAGGGGCTCGCATCCACTCCCTCAGCCGAGGCTTCCAGCGCCAGATGTCGAAGCGCAGGCTGGTGGGCCGGCTCAGTAGCCAAAACACATCTTCCGGCAAGAGGTCGGGCAGCTCACCATGAACGGCTGACGCCTTGGCCTGAAGCAGTGCCCGGTTGATCACCACATCCAGTTCCCGCAGGTTGTTGGGGAAGTCGTGGCTTTGGAGACGCTTCACTACGTTGGCGGGCACCTGGGGTGGCTTGGGCCAGCCCAATTGGCGGGCACGGCGCCGCAGGGAATAACGGATCCAATCCCCCAGGTCTTGGCGGCGCACCCGTAGGGGAGGCACCCGGATTTGGTCGCACAGACCTTCCAGTTCCGGCACGCTGGATTCGGCGGTGAACAGCAACCGGCCTTGAAATGGTTCGCTGCAGCCAGGCCATTGGCCCGTTCGCGCCAGCTCGATCAGTAGGGCTCGCAGCTCGGGAGGGGCGGCATCGAAGCGATCCAGCAGCACGCACCCCTGACCGAGGCACTCCAGCAACGGCGGCCCTTGGCTTGGGGAACCGTGAAACAAATCGCCGCCATCGGCGCGCAGCAGGCTGGTGTCAACGCGAATCAATACATGGCGCCGGTCGCCCGAGCCGAAATGAACGAGCGCAGCCAGGTTGTCCTTCTCCAGCCCAGGCTCGCCACTGATCAGCACAGGCAGCCGCGCAGGATCTTGAGCCGCCTGGGCCAAGGCCGCCCGGAGCTTGACGGCGTAGCGACTTCCCCCAACCACCCCACGCCGGGTGGATCCCACCAGGTAGGGAGCCAGGCGTCGCAGGGCCGGTGCGTCTAGCTCCTGGGTTGGGGAGGTCATCGAGAAGGTGGGCTTGGCGGCGGGGGCCAGGGATGTCCGGTTGCTCTTGGGGCAGCCAGTTCCGCTTCAGCAATACCACCAGCGGCGGCTGATCGCTGAATGACCTGGTGAGAAAACACAACTAGCTGTCCGCGGTGGTCTTAAGACAGGTGATCGCCAGGGCCTGCTGGCGGAGTGCCGCAAAAGAAGCCGTTTTGCTCTGATCCAGGGTCCATGTGTCCTGCCCTACCGACCCTTTTTGGGGTTTCGCCTTGGATTGATTTAGTCAATCAACGTTCGGATCCATGGCTGACACCTACACCATCACAACTGAAGACGGCAAGTCTTTTACCTGTGCTTCTGACACCTACATCCTCGATGCTGCTGAGGAGCAGGGCATTGACCTCCCTTACTCCTGTAGGGCCGGTGCTTGTAGCACCTGTGCAGGCAAAGTTGTGAGCGGTGGTGTCGACCAATCTGATCAAAGCTTCCTCGACGATGATCAAATCGCCTCGGGTTTTGCCCTGCTTTGCGTGAGCTACCCCACCAGCGACTGCACCATCACCACCGGTGTGGAGGATGATCTCTGAACCCGGCGCCCCCGGACGTTGAGTGCCCATCCCGCCGATCGCCTGAGCCCTGCCCCCGTCCTGGTCTGTGGACTTGGCGCCCTGGGGCAGGCCTGTCTTCAGCGCCTCCTGGCCTTTGGTCTGCCCCTCCACGGCGTCGATCTGCGGCAGCCCAGCTGGAGAGATCCCGAGCTGGAGTCCCGTCTGGCGGCAACGCTCACCCTTGGAGACATGCGCCTGGCCCACGTGTTGCGCCAAGCCGGTGCCGAGCGAGCCAGTGCCGTTCTGCTTCTGAGTTCCGACAGCACGATCAACTTTGAGGCTGCCCTCCAGGTACGGCTCCTTAATCCCACCGCAGAGATCGTGGTGCGTTCCACCAACCGTCGCGCCGATCTCGGCGCCCTGCTGGAGCATCGCCTGCCCGGGGTAGCGGTGGTCGATCCCAACCTTCTCTGTGCTGATGCGATCAGCACCGCCCTAAGACCTGCATCGATGCGGGCGAGAGTGGAGGTGGATGGCCAGATCATTCAGGTAGTGGAGGGTCCTGGTGAGGACCTTCGCCAACAGAAGCAGGTCCGGCTTCCCGGGTCATCCTCCGGATCCCCGCCGGTATGGTTGACAGCCCGGTCACCGCTCATCAACCAGGGCCCGCTGGCCCCTGGCCAAAACCGCCGCCATCGGGTCCAGGCCTGGCTGCGGAGCAAAATTCAAAAGCTGCGCGCCTGGCTGCGGGCGCGGACACGGCTCCAGCGGTGGGGCTTCGCTCTGCTGATGCTATTGGTGCTGGTCGGCGTACAGACCTTCTCACAAGTGGGGGGATGGAAGCAGGGGGTGTTTGTCACCCTCGGCTTGCTCAAAGGGGAGTACGTCGACCCGGTGAACCTCCTCCTCTCCGACATCACCGGGATAGGGGAGGTCAGCGGTTGGCTGATCGTTGGCACCCTGCTCTATTCCCTGGTTGGCACGCTGCTGATCTCGGCCCTGGTGGCCGTGATCCTGGAACGTTTGCTGCGGGAGCGCCTGGGTGTGGAACGGATCCGGCTGCCCCGGCGGGGCCCGGCGCCGGTGTTGTTAGTGGAGGGATCGGCGCTGGCCCAGCGCATCGCCCAGCGGCTGCGGCGTCACCAGCAGCTGGTGGTGAGGGTCGAGCCGGGGGGCAGCGATGGCTCCCAGGACAAGGGAATCGTTCAATTCGGACAACTGGAGGAGGCGCTCCAGGCGCTTGAGGGTCGCCCTGTTGCCGCCGTTGGCCTGCTCTCCACCGATTTGCTGGCCAATCTAGAAGCCGCCATGGCGCTGCAAAAACGCTGGCCCGAGGCTGGTGTCGCGGTGCTGGCCCATGACTTTGGGGCCGCCGAACCCCTGGGGGAACTGCTGGGAGGGCTGGCGGTGATTTCCACCGTCGACCTCGTCGCCGATGCGGTGGTGGCGGCCGCCTTTGGGGAGAGGGTGGAGGGAGTCTTGCAACTGCAGGGCACCCACCTACTGATCGTGCGCTACCGCCTTCAGGAGCAGAACAATCTTTGTGGTCTGAATATCTCCAGGCTGGAGAATGGCTATGGCGTGACAGGCGTTTCTCTGCGCCGGTCCCGCTATCGCGAGCCCATTCTTTTGCCGCCGCCAGACCTGGTGCTGGCCGCCGGAGACCAGTTGGTGGTGCTGGCGACGGCGGCCAGCCTGCGTAGTATCGAGTTGGATCTTCCAGTGCCCCCCCGCTACCGTCTGCAGATCCAATTTCAGGGGGCGCACTCGCCAGAGCGTCGCTTTCAGGCGCAGCAAAGCTTGGCCCGCTGGATCGGTTGCCTCCCAGGGGAGGTGGTCCACCTCCTTGATGGAGAGAAGCATCTCACTCCTCCGGTGGATCGGGAAATCTGTGATCTGCTGGTGGAAGATCTCCGGCGGCAGGGAGTGGAATGCACCCTGATCCAAGACGGTGGCTTGGGCCGGGCCAGCGGATGAGAATCCGAGTTGAGAATCCGAGTTGAGAATCGGATGATGCGAAGACTAAGACGGGCCCGCTGGGTGAACGGGAGCGTTCGCGTGGCCTGAGCTTGAACAAGCCTTAACGAGTCCCTTGCAGACTGCCGGCAGGCTGGAGAGGTTCGTTCACTGCCGCCCGCCATGACCCTCCCGATGACCACGCTTGAAGCCTTTGCCGCCATCCCCCTGGCGGCGGTGTGCTGCGACCAGACCTTCGGCAAGGACGAAGCCCGCGTGATCCGGGAGCAGCTGCTGGGACGTACGGCCTACCAGGAGATGGAGCCCTACGCCTTCGCGCTGTTGATCTCGGGTCTGCTCAAGCGCTTCCGGGAGGAGTCGTGGCAGGGGCTGATCGCCAGCGCGGCCCCGCTGCTCAGTCCGGAGCAGCAGGAGATGGCCTTCGCCCTGGCCTGCCAGCTGATCCACTGCGATCGGATCGTGGCTCCTCAGGAGCAACAGTTCCTGGCGGCCCTGGCGCAGCAACTGCAGTTCACCACAGACCGTGCCGAGCAAATCTTTGAGGTCTGCGATCTGCTGAACCGCGATTTCGTCAATAACCAGTCGACTTAAGCCCAGAATCCAACCGCCTCTCACTGTCAGCCGACATCGAAAACTGGACCAGCACCGAATCGTGTACAGCTTGGTGATCGAAATAGAGAGGCGTCAATTTTCCTGGCAGAGCCAGCCTCAGCTCTGCCAGTTGGGCCTATGCTGGGTAATTGGGATTTTAGTAAAGTGAATAAGGAAGGAATCTTGCATGACTACAAGCAAAAGCCTGGTGCGTTTATCCCTGAATTCGTGGCCTTGGATGATCTTGTGGACATTTATCTAAATAACCCTGGCTTCCACTCAAGCTTCGAGGACTTTATGGACGAATGGCAAGAAGAGGATAATGCTGTAGAATGTGAATTCTAAATCATAACCAATTTCATATGGATATCCCCCCTCAAGAACTTAATCCAAAGTGGTTTAAGAGTCACTTGCTTGATCGCTCGGTTGAGCTTCAAGAGCTTTATGAGTTGCCTCAAGGTGAGCTAGATCTAGTAATGGCAGAGGCTGCCGAGCTCAGGACTGATGTGGTCAATCGCGACCGCAACCATGGCAAGTGGTGCACCGCCGGCTATTTCCTGGAATTGGCGAAGATCATTAGTGAACGGCGATTCGCTCAGCTTGATCAGAAGTAAGGCCGCACGGCGCCGCCCCAACCCCTTCACATGCTGTTACAATTGGCGTAACAAACTGAAACACACATGACTGAACCCACTCCCCGCTTTGGTTTTGTCGCCTTCGCCGAAACCTGGAACGGCCGTCTGGCCATGCTCGGCTTCGTGATCGGCCTGGGCACTGAGCTGCTCACCGGCCAGGGCATCCTTTCCCAGATCGGGCTCGGTTGATCAGTGCCCTAGTGCTGCAGCTGAATATCGCCGACTGACGCCAGCGCTTCCGTTTCGTTTCACACCACCCAGGAGATCCCCATGACCAACACCCCCGCCAACGAAAAGCTGCTCGATACCAGTGCCGAACAGCTGAACCTCATGGAGCAGCTCAAGCGAGCTGAACTGTTTAACGGCCGCGCTGCCATGCTCGGCATCGTGATCGGCATCGTGGTGGAAGGCCTCACCGGCTTTGGCATCGCCCACCAAATCGGCCTCGGCGCCCTGGTGGATGGCTACGCCGCCTGCCGCACCCAGTTCCTGCCCTTCTGCTTCTGAGCCCCTGCTCGGCTTGTACGCCATTGGCTTTCCATAACATGGGTGCTGGGCAGCGTCTAGGTGCCGGAGGGCGGCCTGCGGGCCGACTCGATCAGCAGGTTCTGGAGTAGCTCCTTGCTGCTGATCAGCAGGTGGGCCAGCCAGGTGCCCGTCAATCGGGGTTCAGCTACCCGATCGCCCCTGCAATGGCTGATGGCTTGCTCGATCTCTGCCAGCTCGCGAGCGATATGGCGCACCATCGCTTCTGTGGTCTCGCGGGGGCTGGGCCGGAAAGGATTTTGCATCGGCTCCACTCTGCCCCCGGGCAGGTGCTGGGGTGGCATCTAGCGGCGCATCGGCACCACCTGCATGCCGACCGGGGCCAGTGCGATCAGCGCCAGCTTGATGTGCTGGATTCCAAAGGGGATGCCGATGATCGTCACGAAGCAGGCCACTGCAGAGGTGAGGTGGCCGATCGCCAGCCACCAGCCCGCCACCAGAAACCAGATCACGTTGCCGATCAGCCCCAGCGGTCCGGTGCCGAAATCCATCCGTCCGGTGAGCTCACGCCTGCTCACGGCCTCATTTCCAAACGGCCAGAAGGAGTAGTTGCCGATCACAAAGCAGGCCCGGGCCCAGGGAAGGCCGACGATCGTGATCGCCGCCACAAGACCGGCCAGCCACCAGCCCAGGCCCATCACCACCCCGCCGAGCACGAACCAGAGAACGTTGAGCAGAAAGCGCAGCATCAGATCTTTCGCGGTGCTCCCAGCCTGGCAAAAGGGAGACGCGAGCGCAGCCGTGATGGGTGATGTCCTCCTTTCATCACTGTTTGAGTAACTTGCAAAAGCTGAGCCGACGTTCATAGCAGCCATGCCTGACGGAAGACCATCCCATGTAGTCGTCATCGGAGCTGGATGGGCTGGTTGGGGCGCAGCCAAGGCACTCTGTGAAGCGGGTATTCGTGTCACCTTGATTGATGGGATGTCCGATCCAACAGGCACTCAACCAATCACAACCAAAAGCGGCAAACCTTTCGAGGCAGGCACCAGAGGTTTTTGGAAAGACTATCCCAATATCAATGCCCTAACAGGTGAACTCGGTGCTGGCGATATCTTCACTGACTTCACAACAAGTGCCTTCTGGTCGCCAGATGGGTTAGAAGCAACAGCGCCTGTCTTTGGTGAGGCACCCCAATGGCCAAGTCCGCTTGGCCAGATGGTGGCAACAATCACTAACTTCACGCGACTACCCATTCAAGACAGGCTCAGTATCGCAGGGCTTCTCTATGCGATGCTGGATCTTTATCGCAGCGATAAGATTTTCCAGCAGTACGACGATCTCGATGCGCAATCACTCTTTGTCAAGCTTGGCATCAGCGATCGGCTCATCAATGAGTTCTTGCGCCCCACCTTGCTGGTTGGCTTGTTCAAGCCGCCCGAAGAGCTTTCGGCCGCGGTCACCATGGAGCTCCTTTATTACTACGCCCTGGCCCACCAAGACTCATTTGATGTCTGTTGGATCAAGTCGAAAAGTATCGCTGAACATTTGTTTGCACCCCTGAGTAGAAGGCTGATCTCCCGCCATCATCTGCAGGTCCTTGGTGGAACGTTGGTGAGACGGGTGAATGTGTCGTCTGACTCGCAGCGCGTCAGCTCGGTTGAGCTTCAGAACATGGCAACCAAAACAGTTCAGGTGATTGACGACGTGGATGCTGTGGTCTTGGCGGTTGGTGCAAAAGGGCTCAAGTCTCTGATGGCTCAATCTCCAGAACTCAGCAAGGCAGCACCAGAGCTTGTTAGCGCTGCTTCGCTTGGCTCCATCGATGTCGTTTCAGCACGTCTTTGGCTGGATCGTTATGTTCCAATCGCTTACCCAGCCAACGTGTTTTCCCGCTTCGAATCACTGAAGGGCTCTGGGGGCACTTTTTTCATGCTGGATCAGTTGCATATGGATGCGCAACAGGCTCTCTGGGGTGATGGGCAGCCCCAGGGCTCGGTGATCGCCAGCGACTTTTACAACGCATCGGCTATCGCAGCGATGAGTGATCAAGAGATCATCGACTTGCTTACGCGTGACCTGCTCCCCATCGCGCATCCCGAATTCACCAATGCCAAGGTGGTTGATTCCGAGGTGCGGCGCTATCCAGGCTCTGTGTCGCTCTTTTCTCCGGGCAGTTTCAGAAAACGGCCACCTTTGGAAAGCTCAGTGCAGTCGATCGTCTGCGCTGGCGACTGGGTGCGGATGGGCGACAAAGAACATGGAGCCAAGGGTCTGTGTCAGGAACGAGCCTATGTGTGCGGGCTGGAGGCAGGGAACTCCTTGATAAGACGCAAGATTGTCAACGGTGCCGATCACTCCCATTCCATTCTCCCTATTCGGGCAGACGAGCCACAAGTCGTTCTAGGCCGTGCTCTCAACAAGCTCGTGATGGATCCAATTGAAGCCCTTGGTGTGAAACTGCCGTGGTTCAACTCCTAACGAGTGCTGGACTGATGGCCGACTTCATTCAGTGCTGAGGCTTGCGGTCTTGTCGTTCAAGCACCGCCAAAAAGATGTCTACGCGATCAACCTCCAGGGATTGACCACCGTGCAATAGCCGGCGCTTCGCCAAGGAGCCCTCTTTTGACTTGTTGCTGCGGCAAGGCTTCCTAGGCCTGACGTGGCGGGAGATTGCCGGTCAGCTCGACGCCTGGAACACTGATGCGACTGGGGCCTTGGAGATGCAGATTGCGGCGTTGGCGCTGTTCAAGCGCGGCGTAGCTGGTTTTTTTGCAAACGACTGGTTCAGAATTCTGATAGTTCCTAACAGACAGAATTGGAGCGTATTGACACTCATCTCTGATGTTCCTGCTTCTGTCCCCTTGCCGCGATGACGACTCTGGATCGTGATCTCTGCGCAGCGGTCGCTGATCTAGGCGGGGCTCCGTCATGGATTGAACGGGCCTGGACTGTGGCTCGGCTGCTTGGGCTAAGCGGTGTGTTGATCGGCGGCTCGTGCCTGTTCTGGATGCTGCCGCTGGGCTGGCTTTCTGGGGCCATGTTGATAATTACTGGGGCTGCATACGCACTGCTGCTGATCGCTACCCATGAGATGGTTCATGGCACATTGCTTGGCTGGCGGAGGTTCGAGACCCCTTTCGCTTGCCTTCTCGGCTGGCCAATGGGCTGGCCCTACCTCACCTACGCGCGGCTGCATCGGCTACATCACCTCTGGAACGGTCGCGACCCGCGCGATCCAGAGAGAACGGATGTGCTTCCAATGGAGCGATTGCACGCCAGCCCCCTGCGCCGCCAGCTGCAGAGCCACCTTCTGCCTTTGCGGATTCTGGTGTTCGGTGGGGTGGGGCTCATCGCTGACACCACGATCAAAGGCCTGCAACTGCAGCATGTTGATCCGCGACTGGGGCAAGCGCGGCTCGGAGATGGGATCGGCGTTGTCGTTGTGCACGCGGCGATGTTGAGCGTTGCCGTGGTCCACGGGGAAATCTGGCGCTATCTCCTCTTCTGGTTGGTCCTTGAACGGGTGATCGGCGTGATCGTGCAGCTGCGCGGCCTAGTCGAACACCACGGTCTGTGGCAGCAGCACAACACCAATTTACAGACGCAGCTCTACTCCAGCCGCAACATCCGTTGCAGCACCTGGTTTAACGCCCTGATGGGCGGGTTGCCACATCACAGTGCCCACCACGCCTTCCCCTGGCTTTGCAGCGCACGGCTACCAGAAGGGAGTGCCCGCATCGCGGCGGTACTTGCACGCCATGGCGCGGCACCGACTCCCTTCGCAGACAGCTACGCAGCAGCCCTGCAACTGCTCATCCATGGGCGATCAGTCCCTGGTGCAGCTTGCAGCTGAGCACCGGGATGGACCCGTCCTGGATCTACGCGGCAGCTTGGTTGGTTTGATTAACGCTGAGGTTCAACAGGAGCTTTTCGTCCACCACCCGTTGCCAAGTACATCGGTCTGCCAATGCAAAGAATAGATATTCAACGCTCTGCTCATCTGGTGCCATAAACACAAGGGTGTTTTGGTGCTGGCGCGGACTGTTTGCCTTGGTTGGTAGACAGGTACCGGCCCTCTGCAGGGCTGCACTGAAGTCCACTCCCCGCCTGTGGGTGTACTGAGCAGCAATCAGCACAAGCCTGGTAGCTGGCTCATCTGGTATTCCACTCCTGTCGATCTGTGCAGCGTGGACCCCAGCAAAGTCACCACGATTTCATGCCTCTTTGGCAATCTGCCGGTTCAGTTCCGCTAGCAGCTCATTGTTTTGACGTAAGTACCTCGCGCGGTAGTCCTCCGCTGGGCGGTTGAGGTTAGAGCTGGTGTCAATCCAGTAAAGATCCCCGTCCTGCTGGATGTACCGGCCTCGATGCCGGGCGAGAAGGGTCCAGCAGAACGAGAATTACTTGCCGGCTGCAGCAACCTGGAGGCCTTTCACCTCGTATCCCACGGCAGCGAGGGGCGGATATGACTCGACGATCCAGCTATGGGGCAGCTCGCTCACGAACGACGACGATCTGCTGCTCTACTGCTGTAATTCAGGGGCATGCTCGTACGGCCAGGAGTTCATTGGCAAAGCTGCCATTAGCGGTTTTTTCCTGGACCCATGGACCTCTCAACCCAGTACAACCCCACGACTACCGGCTGGGGCGTCACCAATACTTGGGTCGAGGAGCTCTACCCCTCGGGGACAGGCATCCCCGGCTGTGATGTTCCCCTCCTCGGTTCGGATGATCAGAGTCAGTGGCTTGGGGATTTCAATGTCGAGGGGCTCCTCGGAACCCTTGACCCACCTGGAGAGGGGAGCGAGATCATCTCCCTGGCCACCAGCTGGACAAGCAGCTGGGAGAGCCGACCATGGGCCGAGGCCGGAGCACCTGCACTTGATCTGATCACGGGCGTTGCTAGCTCCGCCCCCCAGCCACCCGTGGTGCGGGAACTGCTGATCCTGGATGCCGGGGTCGACGCTCTGGAACAACTGAGGGCCGGGGTCAAGGCCGGCGTGGCGGTGGCGGTGCTCGATGGCGCGCGCGACGGGGTCGAGCAGATCAACGAATTGCTGGCCGGCTACAGCACCCTGGATGCCCTCCATATCGTTTCCCACGGCAGCGAGGGGTCGCTCCAGCTGGGCTCCACACAACTCAATTCCGCCAACCTGGCCCGCTACGCCACCGATCTGCAGCAGTGGGGCACGGCTCTGGCCAGCGGTGGCGACCTCATGGTCTACGGCTGTGACCTTGCGGCTGGCCCCGCTGGCCAGTCCTTCCTCCAGCAGCTGAGCGCTCTTACCGGCGCCGATGTGGCCGCCTCGGACGATCCCACTGGCTCGGCGTTGCTGGGTGGTGATTGGGACCTGGAGCGCACAACGGGTGCGATCGAATCGGGGCTGGCCTTCAGCGATTCCCTGCTGGCGACCTACCAATCTGTGCTGGCCGAGACCTTGAGCCCACAGGTGGAGGCCGGGATCGCTTCCGGGCTGAATACCCTGGAGCAATTCGCCAACAGCATCAGTCAACTCGAGGCGCTGACGACAGATTTACCGATTGTGGGTAAATCGATCAGCTCGGTTCTCAATCTCGGCCAACGGCTCAATGACGAGCTGCTGCAACCGATCAAGACCTATCTGGCCGCGTACGATCCAGCGGATTCGGCGGCCCTGGTCGCCGGCCTGAACGCTCTCCTACCTGATCCGATCCAACTGATCGACGAATCCACCGCCGGAGTCGTGCGGATCAGGGTTCAAGGCCTGAGTTTCTCGGCAACCAAGGAGGATATTCAAGCAAGTCTGGGAGCAGAAGCAGAGACCCTGGGACTTGATCTGGGCGCTGGAGGCCTACTCGACTTCACCCCGACCATCGCCATGGGCGGGACTGATGGGTTTGTGATCGGCTTCGACCTGGACCCCACCAAGGCACCGGGAGAGGCCTTCTTCGTTGACTTCACGGGAGCCTCTCTGAACGTGAGCGTGGAGACGCCGTTCGCCAACAAAACTCCCGGCGAAACCTTCGACTTCGACGTCGAGCTTGGAATGCTCGGCGGGGTGAAGGTCGTTGACGGGAGCTTTGATCTCAACGCCAACATCGCCTTCTCCTTCGCGGACCCCACTCTCACGGCGAACGACATTCTCGGTAGCGCCATCTCCAGTCTCGTCACCGTCACGCCGACCGCAAGCTTCAACGCCACATTGAATGTTTCTGCAAGCCTTGGCGGCGAAAGTGTTGGTTCAGGTCAAATAGGTGTGGCGCTTACAGGTGATGCCTTCAGCGAGTACGACATCGACGTCACCGTCAGTAACCAGTCTCTGAAGAATTTCTCCAACATCACCCCTGGTGATGTTGTCAGTGCCTTGAGCGAGCTGGGCAACAATCTGCAGGCGCTGGCCTCCTCCTTCAATCTTCCGGGAGGCATCCCCTTCGTCGAAGATCAGATTGCTGACATCCTCGATTTTGCCGCCCAGCTCCAGGATCTGACCAAGCAATTGTTTGATCTGGGCCTCCAGGGCGGCACGGAATTTCTGGCGAGCGCCCTGAGCTCGAACGCCACCTTCCAGGTTGTCGTTGATGGAGTGGCGTCCGGGCTCATCACCGTGTACGCGGGCACATCACTGGCCGGTCTGGTTGCTGCTGTGCAAGCCCAATTGCCTGCCGGACTGGAAGCCAGTCTCGACAACGGTCGTCTGGCTATCCGCACGACAGGCGATGGCATCGAGAGCCTGAAATTCTCGAACGTCAACGCTGTGGCCCAGGCGGCCTTCGGCTTTGCTGACAGCCAGAGCGCCCTTCCCTTCTACGACTTCGTCACCTTCCAGGATCTCGAAGCTCTGATCAATCCCTACCTGCCGGCTGGTTTCTCGATCACCTACGACCCGCTTCTTAAGACCATTGGCTTTGACCTTGAACTCTTCGGCCAGACCCAGGCTGATGTTGAGCTGAACTTCACGAAGGACATCGATCTGGGCGGTCTGGCGACCCTCTCCCTCGCTGGCGGCGGCACGGCCTCGGTTGATGCGGCTGCAAGGCTCAAGCTGACGGCGGCCTTCGACCTGACGCCCCTGAGCCTCAGCACCAAGATTACCGACCTTAACGGCGGCCTCGGGATTCGCACCAACACAGGTGTCAGCCCTGATCTCAACTTCCAGTTCGCCAACGGCACCACAGGCGCGGTGGATCTCGATGTTCCGGATGTTCTGGCACCTACGGCCACCGTGGCTGATCTGATCGCCGCACTCACCAGCCAGACGGCAGGCAGGTTGGCCGTCGAGATCAACTTCACCCAGGACGGGCTGATCCTCAGGGACACGACCCACACCCCCTCCACGACCAACACCTTCAAGGTGGCCTTCGCACCGGGTTCCGCCGCCGCCCTCGACCTTGGTTTCGGCATCGGCGTGGCGGATGTCGATGACAACGGGCGCCTCGACGGCAGCACGATCATCTCGCGCCTGTTCTTAAAGCCCTACGACAGCGGCACCGGGGCAGGCTCGAGCATTGCCGCCGGCTTTGAGTTGAGCGCCACCGACCTGCACCTCGGTGCATCCCTTGGCATTCTGGAAGTGGGCGTCACGGGTGGAACCTCCGCTCCGATCCAGCTGGCCATCCGCGGCGCCCTGCTCGACCCCGATGGCAGTGGAAGCATCTATCTGCCGGAATTGAGCGTTGATCCGGCTGCCTCCCTAGCACTGGGATTCGGTACCTACGCAGGCGGAGCGAACCTGAGCGGTGCCTTCACCCCGCTGGCCGTCGGCGACGAACTGGGTTCCTTCGATCTGGGCCTGTCCTTTGATTGCGCCGACACCTACGGCATCGATCTGGGAGGAGAGCTGGCCGCCATCTCCGTGAAGCTGAAGGTTGAGAGCATCTCCAGCCTTGTCCCCTTGATCGTTCCCGACGTTGACATCGATGCGGGATCCCTGCCCAACTTCTCAGCCATCCTCGAGAGCTTCGAGAACCTTTCGATCCCCCAACTGCTGGCCCTGGTCGCCGACATTGTCGAGAAGTTCAATGACCTGCCACTGATCAGCACCCAGTTGCCGTTGCTTGATCAATCGATCGGCGATCTGGTCTCCTTCATCAGCGACAAGATCGACACGATCGTGGGTGACTTCAGCACGATGCAGGACGACCTGAGCGCCCTGCTGGAAGCCACGATCAACGGCCTGCAGGCGGGAGGCAGCGTCAATGGCCAACCCCTCGGAGCTGCTCTGGTGGCCCTTGGCAGCGAGCGCCAGGAACTGCTTTTCCACGCCCTCGAGCACCTCGATGGCGCCATTCAGGCCGTGCCCGCGGATCTGAATCTCCTCTTCGATGGAGGCTCCCCAAAAATACTCGCCCTGGCCGCAGCCTTCCGCTCCCTGAGGGAGGTGGTTCAGGTGATCGACGACGAGGTGCCTGCTGCCCAGGCCGTGGTCGATTACTTCTCGGTACCCGTCACGTCTGGAGTGCCGGCCCTGGCAAGCCGCTCCTTCTTCCGTCAGGTTTCAGATCTCCTGCCCTCCGGTGATCGGATCGTGCAGGTGCTGATGAAGGCCTTGGGGCTGGAGCTGCTCGATCTCTCCGATCCAGCCAATGCCGCCATCCTCACCGCCATCACCGACGCCCAAACTGCGGCCGACTCGCTGATCTCCAATGTGCCGTCGCTGCCCAGTGGGGATCTCGGGAGTGCACCGCTGAACACGGCAAGGAATTCGGCCCAAGGCGACCTCACCGGTGCAGTCACAGCCCTCGGCAGTGTCTCCGTACGGCTAGGGGCGGCCGTCACCGATCAAAACGTGTTCGCGGCTCTGCGGGCGGTGAGTGATCTGGCGGACGCCATCACCAGTCTTCAAAGCGCTCTCCAGACCCTGGTTGACGCTGCAGACCCCATTTTCGATCCGGCGATATCGGATCTGAAAGCCTTCCTCGTCGATGTGATCGACGACGTGCGCAGCAAGGTCTTCGAAGCCTTCCCCTTGGGTGCCCTCACCTTCTCGCTGCCCGAAGGAGGCAAGGCCCTTCAGATCGACCTTCATGTCGCTCGGTCACTCACTAAGGATGTGGTCGTTGAGGTGGATCTCGCAGATGCAGGCCTGCCGGATTTCATCCCCCTGAACTTCAATGGGGCGATCGCGGGACAGATCAATCTGCTGGCCGACTTCCGCTTCGGCTTTGGCATCGATCTCGACAAC
>Ga0310335_100142_pt1 | contig 20207 bp, 20 predicted proteins | sample LakMicMISRFREDD7_FD_195549 | JGI IMG/M metagenome (GOLD analysis project Ga0310335, IMG submission 195549) | Enriched freshwater cyanobacterial communities from Lake Michigan, Michigan, United States - MI23.SRF.RED.D7 (v2) (version 2) | ecosystem: Environmental > Aquatic > Freshwater > Lake... | reverse complement strand
CTTCAAGGCCCTGCGCCACCTGCGTCTGGAAGACATCCGCTTCCCGATGGCGTTCATCAAGACCTGCATGGGTCCCCCGAACGGCATCGTGGTTGAGCGCGACCGTATGAACAAGTACGGCCGTCCTCTCCTGGGCTGCACCATCAAGCCGAAGCTCGGCCTGAGCGGTAAGAACTACGGCCGGGTTGTCTATGAGTGCCTACGCGGCGGTCTGGACTTCACCAAGGACGACGAAAACATCAACTCCCAGCCTTTCCAGCGCTGGCAGAACCGTTTCGAGTTCGTTGCTGAAGCTACCAACTTGGCTCAGCAGGAAACAGGCGAGAAGAAGGGGCACTACCTCAACTGCACCGCTGCAACTCCTGAAGAGATGTATGAGCGCGCCGAGTTCGCTAAAGAACTGGGCCAGCCCATCATCATGCACGACTACATCACTGGTGGCTTTACCGCTAATACCGGTCTTGCCAAGTGGTGCCGCAAGAACGGCATGTTGCTGCACATTCACCGTGCCATGCACGCTGTGATTGACCGCCATCCCAAGCACGGTATTCACTTCCGAGTGCTGGCCAAGTGCCTGCGTCTCTCCGGTGGTGACCAGCTGCACACCGGCACGGTGGTCGGCAAGCTGGAGGGTGACCGCCAGTCGACCCTCGGCTATATCGACCAACTGCGCGAATCCTTCGTCCCCGAAGATCGCAGCCGCGGCAACTTCTTCGACCAAGATTGGGGCTCCATGGGCGGCGTGTTCGCCGTGGCCTCTGGCGGTATCCACTGCTGGCACATGCCCGCACTGGTTGCCATTTTTGGCGACGACTCGGTGCTGCAGTTCGGTGGTGGTACCCACGGTCACCCCTGGGGCTCAGCTGCTGGTGCTGCTGCTAACCGCGTGGCTCTCGAGGCCTGCGTCAAAGCCCGTAACGCCGGTCGTGAAATCGAGCGCGAAGGCCGCGACATCCTTCTGGAAGCAGCGAAGCACAGCCCTGAGCTAGCCATCGCCCTGGAGACCTGGAAGGAAATCAAGTTCGAGTTCGACACCGTCGACAAGCTCGACACCTGAAATCGCCAGTCTGAGATGGTGAGTGGGTCAGGCAACTTGCCTACTCACCTCCCAGAACGGAAGATTCAGATCTAGAGATTAAACTAATCTCTACGAACGAGATTAAGAGCCTTTCATATAAGGTTCAAACATTCCATCCACACAAGGATCCCCATGCCTTTTAAGAGCACCGTGGGTGACTATCAAACAGTCGCCACCCTGGAGACATTCGGCTTCCTACCGCCGATGACTCAGGACGAGATCTACGACCAAATCGCTTACATCATCGCCCAGGGTTGGAGCCCGCTCGTTGAGCATGTCCATCCCAGCAACTCCATGGTGACCTACTGGTCCTATTGGAAGCTGCCCTTCTTCGGCGAGAAGGATCTGGGTGTGATCGTGAATGAGCTTGAGGCTTGTCACCGCGCCTATCCCGACCACCACGTTCGTTTGGTGGGCTACGACGCTTATACCCAAAGCCAGGGTTCCTGCTTCGTGGTTTTCGAAGGACGCTGATCCCAGCCCTTCCGGGGCTCGAGCCATTGGCCTGAGCCCCAACTCTTTTCCTCTGCGGGCTAGTTCGCGCTGCGAACTGGTCAGCACCTTTTCAGATATTCCATTCGACGGGCGGACATGGCCAGCTCATCCAGCCGGGAAGCAGCTCTAGAGCGCCGCAAGGCCCTCACCAACGGTGGCAAAAAAGCCGCCAACCGGTTCACTTCCGGTCCGAGCCGTGTGCGCTCGGTTGAAGACGCTCGCCCCACCCGCACAGCCCCAGCGATGGAGTCCCCAGCATCGGTGGCCAAGGCTGCCCCGGCCGTGAACGCCCGGGGTGCTGCCTCCCAGCGCAGCCTTGCGGCACCCACCGGCTCCAGCCGGACGAGCCAAGCCCGTCCAATCGCAAATCCCAGCAGAGATTTGGTGCTTGCCCGACGGGAAGCCCTTTCCAAACGCGGCAAACGTGCCGACACCTCCAGCGACCGCACCCGCACGGACCTGGCCAAAATTGCACCAAAAGCCCAGGCACCTGCAGCGGAAGCCAAGTGCAAATGCCAGGGCGAAACCGCTGCTGCACCGGCCCTAACAAGCCTCAGTAATCGCACTAGCCAAACAACTAGTAGTGGTGCCGATCGCCGTGCCACAGCCAAGCGCCTCTCCCAACTGGATCCCAGCCGGGCCCTTGTGCTCGCCCGCAGAGAAGCTCTCTCGAAGCGTGGTAAGTCAGCTAACGCGCCCAAGAGCACTACAGCCGCTTCGGTATCCCGCCAGGGCAATCCTGATATGAGCGCCCGCGAGCTTTCCCAGAAGGTGCGTGAACTGCGGGCCAAGGTTGGCAGCGCTGGTTCCAGCAGAGCCGGCGGCACCCGCCCCTCTGGCCCAAACCGCCACGGCGCCAAACAGGCAGCAGCCGCAGAAGCCCACTGGAAAGTGGGAGTGAGCGAAACCAGCTCTGGCCAGGTGGTGACCGGAACCCAGGCCAATCGCTCAGAGAAAACCACCGGTAACGAAGCAGCTACCTGCCGTGCCATTACAGGCACCGAGTATCTCGGCGCCGAAGTGTTCCAGACCTTCTGCCAGAGCGCTCCGGTGGCAAGCCAACCTGCCAAGGTGCGCGTTAGCGCCACCACCCACGGCAACCGGGTCACTGGTAATGAGGTCGGTCGCTCTGAAAAGGTGACCGGCGATGAGCCCGGTACCTGTAAAAACGTTACTGGAACTGAATACGTTTCCGCCAATCAGTCAGCAGCCTTCTGCGGCACCTCCAGCTCCAGCCCTAGTCCTAGCCCTAGTCCGCGCAAGGTTGGGCGCAGCCAGACCCAGGGCGGCCAGGCTGTTTCCGGTGTGATGGTTGGTCGCTCCAGCAAGGTCACAGGCGACGAACCCGGCTCGGGCAAGCAACTCACCGGCTCCCAGTACGTATCCGATCAAGGCCAGGTGACCGGACGCGCACCTACCAAGGTCGCAAGTTTGCACACGCTTCGGGGCACGGGCATCACCGGCACCCATGTGGGCCGCAGCGAGCATGTCACCGGTGATGAGCCAGGCAGCTGCCGCCTGGTAACAGGTGATGAATATGTCGGCAGCCAGCAATACGCCGATTTCTGCGGCAGCAAGCCCGAGCCGGAGGCCGCCAAGGTGGGCTTCAGCGTCACCAATCGGGCCCAGGTTGTCAGCGGTACCCACACTGGCCGCTCCTCCAATGTCACCGGCGATGAGCCCGGCACCTGCAAGGTCGTAACCGGCACGCCCTACGCCGGCCTTGAGCAGGCAGGGGATTTCTGTAACAGCAAATCTGTCGCCGAAATTCGTCAGCGCACTCCGGTGCGGGGCTCTAACCGCATGAGTGGCATACAACCAGGCATTGGCGGTGTCCTCACCGGTGCCGGCCGCGGGGCCTGCGAAGCCGTCACCGGCACTCCTTATATCGGTGGCGATCAACTCGCCAAGGTCTGCGGTGCTGCCGCAGCCCACGACTCCGACTTCCCCCAACCCCTGGCGGGCAGCCAGCCCTGGCAGCAATTCAGCATTCAATCCCCAGCTCGCTCAGCCCAGGTGGGGCGAGAACCAGCCGGGGCCGTAACCGGCACCAGCTACGAGCAGGGCAGCAGGATTACCGGCCCTTTTGACTTGGCCGGTGACATGGTCACCGGCACCGAGCAATTCCGTTTCGACCGTCGCGGCGGTAGCCAAATCGCCCGGGGGCCCATTGAGGTTCCTGTGAGCGTTGACGAGGATGCCCGTCCAACCTCCAGGGTTACCGGCGAAGGCATCTCCGCTGGCTTGAAGATCACTGGTGATGACTGGGATCGAGGTGATCGGGTCACCGGCACCGAGGGTGTTTCAGCCCGGCGCCGCAACCCCACCCGGCCAGGCTCGAAGACCTCGATGCCGGCCGCCCTCCAGCCGAAGCGCAACGAGGAGCGTCCTGAACCGATCTGCCGTGTCACCGGTTCTAGCGGCAACACCACAGCCGGCTCCCTGATCACCGTGTCTGGCGGGGCCCGCGGCTGAACCCCTGATGCCCCGACGCCCTCTTGCCACTGCCTATCGCCCGCTGGCACCGACTGCTCCCCGCCGTCGGCCCGGCGCAGCAGCCGCGAGCGAGCTGGTGGCGACTGGCTTGCATCCGCTTAGCGATGGCCAGGTCAATGGGGTACTGAGGGCCTACGAAGACCAGGTCAAAGGGGCATTTGATCGCATTGTGCCCTTGCTCAAGCGCCTTTCAGCCCTCCAGCATGAGGCTGATTTCATCGAGCAGGCCCAGCAGCTGGCCAGGGCCGAACTGGGCTTTGAGTTGCCGCTGCCCATTCTCGAGAAGGCCTGGGTAAGCCAGCTCGACATGCGCACTTTGTTCGCTTGGTGTGTATTTGAAACCTACGAACAAACCAGCGACGCTTTCTTTCAGCACGATCCCCTAGGAGGCAAGCCTGGCAGTCCAGCAGCCGAAGCCTTCAATGAGTTTCTACTGGCCTGTGGATTCCACCTACTCGACGCAACCCCATGCGCTGACGGGCGCCTGGCCCATGCCATGGCCTACGCCCTGCGAATTCCATTCAGTTCGGTGCGGCGGCGTTCCCACGCCGGTGCCCTGTTTGACGTTGAAAACACGGTCAACCGTTGGGTCAAAACTGAACATCGCCGCTACCGCGAAGGTCAGCCCAATTCGGCGCACGATGACACCCGTTATCTAAAGGTGGTGCTCTACCACTTCAGCTCAAAAGATCCCCTGCATGAGGGCTGTGCTGCCCACGGCAGCGATGATTCCTTGGCGGCCTCCTGTGGTCTAGCCCGGCTCAAGGATTTCCAGCAGGCTGTTGAAAACAGCTTCTGCTGTGGTGCCTCGGTAGATCTGTTGCTACTCGGCATCGACACCGACACCGACACAATTCGCGTGCATGTGCCGGGCATTGATGGCAGCACCAATCTGGAAAGCTGGCTGGATGCAAAAGCGGTCTATGAGGCCACCCGCCATCTCAATGCGGTTGAGGGCCGGGCCCGCATTCAATCGCTGGTGGAGCAGGCAGCGGCCAGCAGTCCCGATCCGGGCATGGTGAAGCTGATTGCTCGCTTGATCGAGAACAACATCTCCCAAATCGATTACGTGCGCCAGTACCACCGGGGTAGCTACGGCGATGCTGGCCATGCGGAGCGCTTTATCGGTGTGGGCATAGGCTTCAAGGAGATCCATCTGCGCAATCTCACCTATTTTGCCTATATGGACACGGTGGAGGAGGGGGCGCCCGATTTAGATGTAGGCATCAAGATTTTCAAGGGCTTGAACGTTTCTCGGGGCCTGCCTGTGCCAGTGGTCGTGCGCTTTGATTACAACGGCCAGGTTCCCGGGGCGAGGCTGCGAGCGATCCGCAATTGCCAGCGGGTGCAAGCCGCCATGGAAAACCGTTATCCCGAGTTGTTTGAGCAGGGCCTATTGCATGCTCTGCTTACCGTGCGGGATCAAGACCGTCACACCCCAGCTGAAGCTGTAGGTTCCACCATCACATTCGCGAGCGGAGGAGGGCACTGACATGTTGATCTGCAAGGTGGTTAAACCACTGGTGTCTACCAATCGCATTCCAGATTTTGAGCACAAGCACCTGCAGGTGGTGCTCGATGGCAGCACTCAGAAAGTGGCAGTTGATGCAGTGGGTTGCATACCAGGCGACTGGGTGATCTGCGTCGGCAGCTCAGCTGCGCGCGAGGCAGCTGGAAGCAAGTCGTACCCGAGCGATCTAACGATCGTTGGAATCATTGACCACTGGGATCCTGATGCTGGCAAGGCGCAAGCTCCGCCAGGAGGGGCCAGTTAATGGAAATCATGCAGGTCACCGGCTCTTTGGTTTGCAGCCAGCGGGTTGCCGGATTAGATCATTCCAATCTGCGCGTGCTGCGCACCTCTAAGGGCAAGCTGAGCGTTGCGGTAGACCCTGTCGGTGCATCCCCAGGTAACTGGGTATTCACCGCCAGTGGCTCTGCCGCCCGCTTCGCCTGCGGTAACCCCGAGGTGCAGACCGATCTGACGATCGGCGGAATCATTGATTTCTGGGAGCCCGATGGCTAGGTGGCCCGGGTAGCTAGCTGCCCGATCGACCTGTCATCACTCCAGCCCCCATACTCCTGAGCCATGGCCACCACCACCCCTAAATCCACCACCAGCGGAGCTGCTGCTGCCAAACCCGCCCCCGCGGCAGCGGCAGCCAGCTCCACACCAGTGGCTGCAGCGGCGGCGGCCAGCTCGACCCCACCTGCAGCGGCCCCCAAAGCCCTGCCGGCGGCGGCAGCCCAGTCCCCTGCGGCGAAAGCCGTAGCCAAGCCAGCTGCCTCGACAGCGCGCCGTGCTTCCAGCACGACCCGCCGCTCTAGCGCCAGCTCAACCGGCGCCCGTACCGGTGCCGGCAAGGGCGCCGGCACCACCCCCCCAACCACTCCTTCGCGCAGCAACGCCATGGCTCCTTCCATTCAGGGCATCGCCCTCGGCATGATCGAAACCCGTGGCCTGGTGCCGGCGATTGAAGCCGCAGACGCCATGACCAAGGCCGCTGAAGTGACCCTGATCGCCCGTGAGTTCGTTGGCGGCGGCTACGTCACCGTGATGGTGCGCGGTGAAACAGGAGCGGTGAATGCAGCAGTGCGCGCCGGCGCTGACGCCTGTGAGCGCGTCGGTGACGGCCTGGTTGCTGCCCACATCATCGCCCGTCCCCACAGCGAAGTTGAACCTGCCCTGATCGCAACTGCTGCCACCCGTCGTCTCTGATGGCCATGGGCGCCGTTCATCCGCGCGTCCTGGGTTACCTTGGCCGCGCCCTGAGCTTGGAATTTTCCGCAGTTCAGCAGTACATGACCCAGGCTTCCTTAGTGGAGCTCTGGGGAGATGGTGATTCGGCCGCCAGGTTTCGTCGCGAAACCGTGGAGGAAATGCAGCATGCCGAACGCCTCGTTCAGCGCATGCTTGAGCTGGGTGTCGCTCCTGCCGCATCCCAGTTGAGGCCTGTAACCCATGCCGCCGATCTAGTTGGACTGCTCCGGCTCAATCTCGCTCTCGAAAACGACCTGATCCATCACTACGCCGAGGCGGTCCGCTTTTGTGTTTTGGTGGGTGATGGCGCTAACGAAACCCTGTTCAGGAGTCTCTGGAAGGACGAACAGCACCACGGTGAAGATCTGGGGGCCTGGCTGAGCAGCCTTGGCTCCAGCCCCAACCCCTCGATTGACCGGGCCACCTTCTGAGCCGACCGACGCCCATCTCCCCTTGTTCGCCCCACCCCTGCCACTTTCAATCCAGCTGGTCTGGTTGATCCCCCTCTATGGGTTCAGCGGCATGGTTTTGTCCCTGCCGTGGGCTGCTGGATGGATTAAGCGTCACGGGCCTCGACCCGCGGCCTATCTCAACCTGATCGTGACGCTGCTGGCGGTGGTGCACGGCACCTTGATCCTGCAGCAGATATGGCTGCTGGGTCCCCAGCACATTGAGATTCCCTGGTTTCAGGCTGCCGATCTCGACCTGCGCATTGGCTTCGACCTATCCCTGACCAATCTGGCCGCCTTGGAGCTGGTGACCGGATTGAGCTTGGTGGGACAGGTTTTTGCCCTGGGCTACCTGGATAAGGAGTGGGCCCTGGCGAGGTTTTATGCCCTGGTGGGTTTCTTTGAAGGCGCCCTTGCCGGAGTTGTACTGAGCAGCAACCTGTTCATGAGCTATTTCCTGCTGGAAATGCTCACCCTTTCCACCTATCTGCTGGTGGGGTTTTGGTACGCCCAACCGCTGGTCGTTACGGCGGCCAGAGACGCCTTTTTGACCAAGCGGGTTGGCGATGTCTTGCTGTTGATGGGAGTAGTCGCTCTCTCAGCCTGGGCTGGCTCGATGGAATTCGACGACCTTTACGTGTGGGCAGCTGAAGCCCATGCCAATGGATCCCTAACCCCGCTTGCGGGCACCCTGCTCGGGCTGGGCTTGATAGCCGGCCCCATGGGTAAGTGCGCCCAGTTCCCCATGCACCTCTGGCTTGACGAGGCCATGGAGGGTCCAAACCCAGCCTCGATTCTGCGCAACTCCGTAGTTGTGACCGCTGGAGCCCTTGTGCTGCTCAAGGTGATGCCGCTGCTGCGGTTTTCACCGTTGGCGGTTGATGCCTTGCTGGTGGTGGGCACAATAAGTGCCCTGGCTGGTGCCCTGGTGGCGATCGCCCAGGTGGATATCAAGCGTGCCTTCTCCTACTCCACAACCTCCTATCTGGGCCTGGTTTTCATTGCAATCGCCCTGCAACAGCCGGCTATTGCCCTGTTGCTGTTGTTTGCCCATGGCCTGGCCAAGGCCCTGCTGTTCATGAGTGTGGGCAGCGTTATCGCCACCACCAACTGCCAGGACCTCACCGAGCTGGGTGGCCTGGGCTCCCGCATGCCTGCCACCACCACCGCCTACCTGGTTGGGGGAGCGGGCCTGGTGGGTTTGCTGCCCCTTGGCTGCTTCTGGTGCTTCGGCCTGCTGGTGGAGGCGCTAGGCCGCACCGCGCCATTTTTTGCCGCAGTTGTGCTGATCACCAATGCCCTGACAGCCTTCAACCTCACCCGGGTATTCCGGCAGGTGTTTATGGGAGAGCCACTGCCGAAAACTAAGCGAGCCCCTGAGGTGAACTGGCTGATGGCCCTGCCGATGGTGAGTCTGACCGTGCTGGTAGCCCTCCTGCCAGCTTTGATGGCCCGGATAGATCCAGTACCTGGCCTTGCCTCCTTCCCCCTGCCCCTCGCCACTGCAGTGTTGGCAAGCGGGGTGGCTGGAGTAATCGGCGGCTGCCTGGCGCCCCTGCACAAGTTCTGGTCCCGATCCATGTTCCAGCCCCTGCGGTTGCTCCAGGATCTACTGGCCTACGACTTTTACACCGAGCGCATCTACAAGGTGACGATCGTGGCGGCGGTGGCTGGCCTGGCGCGATTTAGCAACTGGATCGATCAGGCTCTGGTGAGTGGCTTTGTTAACGGCATCGGCAGGCTTTCCCTGGCAAGCGCCGAAGGGCTGAAGCTCTCGGTTAGCGGCCAACTGCAGACCTATGTCCTAACGGTCCTATTGGCGATTGTGCTGCTGCTCACCTCGCTGCAGTGGTTGCACGGATGAGGAGTGCCTGATGCTTAGCCTTCTACTACTGATCCCTCTAGTCGGAGCACTTTCCCTAGCCCTATGGCCCGGCAACCCCTCGCCCGGACGTATGCGCACCGTGGCCCTGGTGGTGTTGGGCCTGCAGTTGATCTGGAGCCTGCTGGTGCTGCTCCGCTTCGACACCGGCCTCAGTGGCATGCAGCTGCAGGAGTCATTTGTCTGGGTCGGCAGCATCGGCCTCGATTACCGGCTCGGGGTCGATGGTCTGTCGATGCCGCTGGTGCTGATCAATTCTGCCCTAACCTTGGTTTCGGCGATCTGCACCCGCGACATTAACCAGCGGCCCCGCATCTACTTCGCCCTTTTGCTGGTTATCAGTGGCGCAGTCAACGGTGCTTTCTTAGCCGAAAACCTGCTGCTGTTTTTCCTGTTCTATGAGCTGGAACTGATCCCTCTCTGGTTTCTGATCAGCATCTGGGGCGGCGCCAACCGGGCCTACGCGGCCACAAAGTTCCTTATTTTTACGGCGGTTTCGGGAATTTTAATCCTCGGAGCATTCTTGGGCCTCGCCCTATTAACCGGCAGTGTGGACTTCAGCCTCACTCCGGTCACCAGTGAAAGGCTGGCGATGGGAGGTCAGCTGGTGCTGCTGGGGGCGCTGCTAGTGGGATTCGGCATCAAGGTGCCCCTATTCCCATTTCACAACTGGCTGCCCGATGCCCACACCCAGGCCTCTACCCCTGTGTCAGTGCTGCTGGCAGGGGTGCTGCTGAAGCTGGGCACCTACGGCTTGCTGCGCTTCTGCATGGGTCTTTTCCCGGAAGCCTGGGCCCTGCTTGCGCCGGGATTGGCCATCTGGGCAGCAGTTTCTGTGCTGTTTGGCTCCCTGGCAGCGATCGCCCAGCAGGACATGAAGCGGATGGTGGCCTACAGCTCCGTGGGTCACATGGGCTACATCCTGCTAGCCGCTGCAGCTGCCACACCGGTCGCCCTGCTCGGGGCGGTCTTCCAGATGGTGAGCCACGGTCTGATCTCAGCCCTGCTTTTTCTGCTGGTGGGCATTGTGTATCGCAAGACGGGCACCCGGGATCTCTCGGTGCTGCATGGTCTGCTCAACCCGGAAAGGGGTCTGCCCTTCACAGGCACGCTGATGATTTTGGGGGTTATGGCCAGTGCCGGTATGCCTGGCATGGCCGGCTTCATTTCGGAGTTCATGGTGTTCCGCGGCAGCATCACCGCCTTCCCACTGGCGACCTTGCTTTCGATGGTTGGTTCGGGCCTAACGGCGGTTTATTTTCTATTGCTCGTTAACCGCGCCTTCTTCGGCCGCCTGGCAGTGACACCGGCCAGCGATGCGGTTTCCGATGGTCGCCTCGATGTGCGCCTGGCCCCAGTGGCGCCCCGCGAAACCATTCCCGCCATGGGGCTGGCCTTTGCTGTGGTGGCCATCGGTCTGCTGCCCTCGGGCCTCGGTAAGTTGAGCGAGGCCGCTTCCACCTCCATGGCCCAACTGCCAGCTCTGGTGGCCGCCCTGCAACTGGCAGCCCTGCATCCATGGGGGGTGGGCTGATGCCAATCATCTCTGCCGAACTGGTCCACGCTGGGGGTAAGCCTGCTGCCGCAGAACTTGAGCAGCAGCTACTCAGCGGCCAGACCCTGCTCAGCGAATCCGCAGACCACCTGATCGAGGTGGTGGATGTGCTCAAGAGCTACGGAGAGGTGCTGGATGCCTACAGCATCAACCTGATCTTCCAAGCCGAGCAGCAGTTCCTGCTGCCCTTTCCACTGTTCAAATACCTTGACGGTGACAAAAACCCAGCCAAGATCTGGCGCCACCTAATCCACGACCGGATCAACTTCGAATACGCCGAATATTGCATGAAGGCCATGCTCTGGCATGGCACCGGCGGCCTTGATGCCTATCTGGATTCCGATGCGTTTGCGGCCAACTGCGCAGCGATCATTCGCCGCAAGACCCGGCTTGATCCCTTGCTGGCCCTACTCAACCCCCTGTTCAGGGGCTTCCTGCCCGAGCTGATTCGTACCGCGGCCACCACCCACGCCCTCGGTCAGTTTTGGCGGGTAATGAGCGATCTTTTCATCGATCTGGCTGAGGCTGAGGCAGATGGCAGGGTGGCCAGCATCGACGCCGTGGTCGAGTTCATCAAGGACGGACTTGTCGCCGCCGCTGCCAACCCGATCACCTACGGAGTGGAGGTTGACGGCGAACACTTTTGGGTGCTGCCACCGGAGGCTGGCCTTACCTTTCTGGTGGATGTGGCCGTGCCCTATGTGGAGGCTGTCTTTCTGCGCGGCATGCCGTTCCTGGGCACGGTTAGTTTCAATGCCCAGGCCCAGCAGATCTCACCGGACCAGGCGCAGTTTGCCTACGGCGCCCTATTTGCCGACCCCCTACCGAGCATGGGTGCCGGCATTCCACCCAGCCTGCTGATGCAAGACATGTTCCGGCATCTGCCGGAGCGGTTGCACCAGTGGTATCGCGAGCGCACTCGGGGGGAGGGGGATGTGCGGGTGAAAATCTGCATGAGCTTCCAGAAGTCGATGTTTTGTGTCACCAATGCGGCGATACGTGGCACCTTCCCCCAGCCGCTCAACAGCAGCGAACCAGCAGCCCAGGCAGCAAACCGCGCCTATGCCGCAGCCTGGGCCTCCCGCCTGGCCACTGCCCGCACTGATTGCCTTGACTGAGTTTGCCTTGACTGAGCCCCAAATGACCTGTTTTAGCTTCAAGTAATGGACCAACCCTGGACCCCGCGCCCCAAACCCGAGCAGGCCGAAAGGCTGGAGCGGCGCATTGAATTCAGCGACTACGCCACCACCAGAGACTTTCTGGAGCGGCTCAATGCCCTCTGCGAGAGCGAACAACGCTTCCCTGATATCAGCTTCGGGCGCACCTACGTGAATCTGACCCTGCGCGCCGAAACTGAAGACTCCCCAATCGAAGCAGCAGACTGGGCCTTCACAGCAGCCATTGATGCTCTGGTCTGTTGACTCTCCCAGTCCCCGGCAACGACACGGTGATTGATCTACAGGCGGCCTATGAAGGAGCCGGCATTCAGGCGATGCTCGATCAACTCGACCTGGAGCTGATCGGCCTACGGCCGGTGAAGGCGCGCATCCGAGAAATCGCTGCCTTACTGGTGGTCGACAGGGCCAGGCAGCAAGTGGGGCTCGAGACCAAGCCGCCCAGCCTGCACATGTCATTCACGGGGCGACCGGGCACGGGCAAAACCACAGTTGCTGCCCGGATGAGCAAAATCCTGCACGGTCTCGGCTATGTGCGCAAAGGCCATGTGGTGACCGCTACCCGCGACGATCTGGTGGGGCAATATATCGGCCACACCGCGCCAAAAACCCGGGAAATGCTCAAGAAGGCAATGGGCGGCGTGCTCTTTATCGATGAGGCTTACTACCTCTATCGACCGGAAAATGAAAGGGATTACGGCGCCGAAGCCATCGAAATATTGCTGCAGGTAATGGAGGGTAATCGCGACGACTTAGTGGTAATTTTTGCGGGCTACAAAGATCGAATGGATATTTTTTATCAATCTAATCCAGGGCTCTCGTCGCGTGTAGCAAACCACATCGATTTCCCGGACTACAGCGCCGAGGAACTGCTTGCCATTGCCCAACTGGTGCTAGCCGCCGAAAACTACCGCTTCAGCCAGGAGGCTACTGCAGCTTTCGTTGACTACATCCAACGGCGCATGCAGTTGCCCTTCTTCGCCAATGCTCGCTCCATTCGTAACGCCATTGATAGAGCGCGAATGCGCCAGGCCAACCGCCTATTCAGCCGTATCGGTAGCCCCCTAACCAAACTCGACCTGATGACGATCGAGGCTGAAGACATCACGGCCAGCCGTGTATTTGATGGTGAAGTAGAGGGACTAGACCCATCTCGTCCCCTCACCTAAAGTCAGGGCTGATTTGATCGCCCCATGTCTCTGACACGCCTTACCGCAGCTGGATTTGCCCTGGGTGTGGCCCTTTGGGGCGGCAGTGCCGGTGCGGCCCCCACCTGCACCTTTCTGCAACCGGTTGGGGGAAATGGCAGCTCACGTATCGTGTCCAAATCGGTGGGAGCGGCCAAGGTCACCCCGATCGGAATGGCCTTCGGTCGCACCAACTGGAACACCGACTTTCTGGTGGACCAGCCATACACCAGCTTCAAGTTCTTTTTCACCGCCAACAGCTCCGACCCCAAGGCCAAGTACCCCGTTCAGGCCTACATGAAGTTCAGCGATGGCTCAAGCCTGCAGATGTTCAATACAGAGATGAATCCGCCGATGGGCACAGGCAAAATGTTTGGCCCCTTTGCAAGCGTGCCCGGCAAGCAGGCTACCCAGATGAATTTCAAAGTAGGGGCAAGCAAGGATCCCGGTGCCTTGGGCTTCAGCTATAGGATTTCAGTGCAGGGGTGCCGCTAAATTTAATATTATTAAAGCAGAGATTTAACGACGCTTTCGAGAGTCAATCTGCAGCAGGTCTCGCACCTGCTGCACTTGGCGTGAAAGAACCGGATCGCTATTAAGTTTGCGGTCGATTTGCTCAACGGCATACATCACCGTGGAGTGATCCTTGCCACCAAAAGCCTCGCCGATGCGCGGCAGGCTCAAATTGGTGCTCTGGCGCATCAAGTACATACCCACCTGGCGGGCCTGGCTGACGGCTCGCTTGCGGCTAGCGCTACGCATCTCTTCTACGCCCACACCGAACACCTCGGCCACCTTCTCGATTACCTGGACCGGCTTCACCTCCACATCCCCACCACCGGGATCGAGCATGGGGGCCACCGATTCCACCGTCATCGGCAGGCCGGTGATCGAGGCGAAGGCCACCGCCCGGGTTAGTGCCCCTTCCAGCTCGCGGATGTTGGAGGTGAAACGGCCGGCGATGAACTGGATCAGGTCGCGGGGCAGCACCATCTGCTCCTGCTCGGCCTTCTTGTGCAGGATCGCCATGCGGGTTTCCAGGTCTGGAGCCTGGATATCGGCAATGAGGCCCATCGAGAAGCGGGAGATCAGCCGCTCCTGCAATCGAGGAATCTGGGAGGGAGGGCGATCGGAGGCAATCACGATCTGGCGGCCCGCCTCGTGTAGGGCGTTGAAGGTGTGGAAAAACTCCTCCTGGGTGTATTCCTTGCCCTCAATGAATTGAATGTCGTCCACCAGGATCAGGTCGGCGGCGCGGTAGCGGTCGCGGAAGGCCTGCATGCCGTCCTTGCGGATCGCCTGGATCAGGTCGTTGGTGAAGGTTTCGGTGCTCACATAAAACACCCGCGCCTCGGGGTTGATTTCAAGTCGGTAATGGCCGATCGCCTGCATTAAGTGGGTTTTGCCCAGCCCGACTCCACCGCACAGAAATAGGGGGTTGAACTCCCGGCCCGGTGCCTCGGCTACCGCTAGGGACGCAGCGTGGGCCATGCGGCTGTTGGGTCCCACCACGAAGCGGTTGAACACGTAGCGAGGGTTGAGGCCCGGCGCCAATTTTCGGGGGGTCTCGCCCGTAGCCCGCGGCGCGGCATCACGACTGGTCACGGCCACCGGAGCCACAGCCGCCGCCGCACCACTGGCGGACGCCGCGATGATGTCATCACCGCTGGCTGCGGAAACCCGAACCTGAACCTGGCGGCCGGCGATCTCACTGGCAACCGCCTCGATCGTGCCGAGGTAGTTCTTGCGCAGCCAGCCACAGGCAAAGCTATTGGGGGCCTCAAGCTGCAGCTGGCCGGCCTCAAATCCCTGACAGCGAGCCGGTCGTATCCAGGTCTCAAAGGTGGGCTTGCTGAGGTTTGCCTGCAGGGCCTGCTGAACCTGGTGCCACAGCTCCTCTCCCTGCTGCACCGAATTCCGCCGTATCGAAGGAGCCGAATCTACGCATGGTTGCGCAGCAGGGCCGTCTTTAATGAAACGGATTCAGACCTGGCCCAGTTCCATCCCCATGCTCCGCCTCTCCCCCCGCTGTCGAGCTGCGCTAGTCGCCCCTGCAGCGCTGCTGCTGGTGGGCTGCAGCCAAGGGCTGCCTGGGCTGCCTGGCCGCCAGAGCACCCAGACACCGATCAGTGATGCACCCCCAACGCCGCCGCTGCAGCAGGGCAACACCCTGATCGTTGATGCGGTGGCCAAGGTGGGGCCAGCCGTAGTGCGAATCGACACCGTCAAGCGCCTGGTGAACCCCCTGGGCGGCCTGTTTGGCCGCGGACCCACCATTCAGCAGCAGCAGGGCCAGGGCTCGGGCTTCATCACCCGTTCTGACGGAGTGTTGCTCACCAATGCCCACGTGGTGGAAGGGGCCAGTGAAGTGACTGTGACCCTGCCCGATGGCCGCAGCTTCACCGGCAAGGTGCTCGGCAGCGATCCGCTCACCGATGTAGCGGTAGTGAAGGTGGTGGCTTCCAAGCTGCCGGTGGCTCCGCTGGGAGATTCCGCCAAAGTGCGCCCAGGCGAGTGGGCCATCGCCATTGGCAATCCGCTGGGCCTCGACAACACCGTCACAGCTGGAATCATCAGCGCGATCCAGCGCACCAATGCGGTAGGTGAGGGCCAGCGCGTGCCCTACATCCAGACCGACGCCGCCGTGAATCCCGGCAACAGTGGCGGCCCCCTAATCAATGACCGGGGTCAGGTGATCGGCATCAATACAGCCATCCGTCAGGCCCCAGGCGCCGGCCTGAGTTTTGCGATCCCAATCAACGTTGCTCGCCAGATCGCCGCCCAGATCCTCGAGAAGGGCTCCGCCAGCCATCCCTACATCGGCGTACGACTGCAGGCCCTCACGCCCCAGTTGGCTAGGGAGATCAACGCCAGCACCGATGAATGCCGGCTTCCCGAGGCGAATGGGGTGGTGGTGGTGGAGGTGATGCCCGGCAGCCCAGCCGCTGAGGGTGGCCTCAAGCCCTGCGACCTGATCGACCAGGTGGGAGGCAAGGCCGTAAAGAACCCCTCCGAGGTGCAGCTGGCCGTGGACCAGGGCCGGGTGGGTCAGCCCTTGGCCGTATCCCTGCGTCGCGGCGACGGGAGGCTGACCCTGCAGCTCAAGCCAGCAGAACTGCCCCGCCAGGGGTGAGTGCCACCTTCAGCCGCCAGCTGATCGTGATGGCCCGCTGGCCGGCTCCGGGCCGTTGCAAGCGACGCTTGGCCCGAGAGCTTGGCGCAGCCAGGGCCGCCCAAATCCAGGCGCGGCTGACAGTGCACACCCTGGCGGCGGCTAGGGACGCCCGCCAGGGTCACGGCCTTGAACTGGTGCTTGCCGTTGAGGGCTTGGGTGGCCTCGCCGCCAGCCGTTGGGGCCAGGCGCTCGGGGCGGACAGAACCGTGCTGCAGGGGCGAGGGGCGCTGGGATTGCGCATGCAGCGCCAGTTTCAGCGTGCCGCCAGGGAAGGGGCCAGCAAGGTGGTGCTGATCGGCAGTGACCTGCCCGAGCTCGAAGCCAGCGACCTGTCAGCCGCCTTTACGTCCCTTGGGCACCGCCAGGGGGTGTTGGGCCCGGCCCTCGATGGGGGCTACTGGCTGATTGGGCTGCGGCGTCCCGAGCCGGAGCTGCTCGCCGGCATCGCCTGGGGGAGCGAGCAGGTGCTCGAGCAAACCTTGGCGGCAATGGCGCGTCGGGGCCTGGAGCCGGAACTGCTAACCCGCCGCGGCGACCTCGACTGGGCCAGGGACCTGCTGCCATGGCGCTGATCACCCCAACAATCACTCCAACCATCACCCCAACTATCTCCGTGGTGATTGCCGCCCGCAATGAGGCGCCGCGGCTGCCTCTGTTGCTGGCCGATCTGGCGGCGGGGTGGGAGTTGCTGAAGGAGATTGTGGTGGTGGATGGCGGCAGCGCCGATGCCAGCGCCCGGGTGGCGGCCCTAGCCGGTGCCCAGGTGCTGGCCAGCTCTCCCGGCCGGGGGAGGCAGTTCGGCCTGGGAGTTGAAAGCAGCAGCGGCTCCTGGCTACTGCTGCTGCATGCCGATGCACGCCTGCCAGAGCGCTGGCAGCAGGCCGTGGCACGGGCCATCGACCGCGATGGGCCAAAACCTATCGATGCGGCCTGGTATTTCGACCTGAGGATCGCTGGGGCTGGCCTTGGCCTGCGGCTGGTGGAGGCGGGAGTAGCGCTGCGCAGCCGCTGGCGGCAGCTGCCCTATGGCGACCAGGGCTTGCTGCTGCCCCGATCGCTGCTGCAGCGGGCAGGGGGCCTGCTGCCCTTACCCCTGATGGAAGACCTGGAGCTGGCGCTGCGGCTGCGGCGCCACTGCCGGCTAAGGCCGCTGGGTGCCCAGCTGAGGGTTGATGGTCGCCGCTGGCAGCAGCTGGGCGTATGGCAGACGGCACTTAGCAACGCCCAGCTGCGGCGGGCCTGGCGGCGGGGCGGCAGCGCCGAGGAGCTCGCTAGCCGCTACTACCAAACGGGTGATATGAGCCGGCGCTAGGGCGAATACCAGAAAGCGCAACGGCGCTGCAGCGGTTCAAGCTCCCAGCCCTGGGCGACATAGAAGGCCACCACCTCTGGGTCGGCAAACAGGCTGACCCGATCCACTTCCATCGAGCGCAGCTGATCGAGGACGTAAACCATCAACTGCTTGCCCAGCCCAGCACCTTGATAAAGGGGATGTACTGCCACGTCCCAGACGGTGGCCTCGACGACGCCATCGCCGGTGCAGCGGGCGAAGCCCACCAGCTTTGGCATCCGGGGGTCGTGGCGCCACAGACCCACCCGCAGCAGGCTGTGTTGGAGGGCTTTGCGCACGCGGCGCAGGGGCCGGCGGCTCCAGCCCACGGCATCGCAGAGCCGCTCAAGCTCGAACAAGTCGATTTCCCGCTCGCGGCTGAGCACCAGGCTGTGCTGGGAATTGGGCGTGGGGCAGAGCCGGTGCTGGTCCCCGTAGAGGCTGGTGAGGAGCTCGGCCGAAGCCACAGGGGCGGGTGCAACGCAATGGAACGATCCTGCCCGATGGTCGTTCGAGTTGCGATCGCTGCGCCAGCCTGGGGGGCCCGGGTTGCCGAGCGCTAGTGCACCAAGCCCCCTCCCCCCTGCTGGTGGCACTGCATGGCTGGCTGCTGGCCGGCAGGTTGTGGACGCCCCTGGCAGCAGCGCTGGCACCACGCTGGGAGCTGTGGAGTCCGGATTTACCGGGCTTTGGCCAGCGGCCCAGGCCCCGGGGGCTGCAGCCAAACCTGGCCAGCTACGGCCGCTGGCTAGCCGCAGCGGCCCAGGAGCAGGCGGGCGGCAGACCAATAGTGCTGCTGGGCCATTCCCTCGGGGGCAGCATCGCCCTGCATGCGGCGCCCCTACTGGGCGAGCAACTGGTGGGGGTGATCCAGATCGCCGCCGGCGGTGGTGTCTATCAGCCGCGAGCCTTTGCCCAGGTGCGCCGCGGCGGCGCCCTGTTTTTGCGCTGGCGTCCTGGCTGGCTGGCGGAGCTGCCGGGCAGCGATCCGGTGCGCAGCCCCCTGCTCGCCGAGCGCCGGGCAGCCCAGGGCCTGCTGGCCTGCAGCACCGGCCCTGGGGCTGTGCGCCAGCTGCCCCAGCTCACTGCCCGCCTGCAGGTGCCAAGCCTGTGGATTGCCGGCGAACGCGACCAGGTGATGGCATCTCGCTATGTGCGCCATCTGGCCGGTTACGCCCCAGAGCACGAGTTCATCGAGTTGGCTGGAGCTGGCCACCTGCCGATGGGCCAGATGCCTGAGCAACTGGCGGCGCCGATTCAGCAGTGGCTGGGCCAGTTGCCATGCAGTCAGTTGCCATGCAGCCAGTTGTAAATCAGCAAGTTGCCAGGGTCTGAAGACTGATTCAGAGAGCGGCCAGGCCCCGCTCCTGCAGGTCGGCCAGCTGGGCATAGACACCCCCCGCCAGGCGCAACTCGCTGTGGCTGCCCTGCTCAATCAAGTGCCCCTTGCGCAACACCAAGATGCGATCTGCCGCCTCCACCGTGGCAAGGCGGTGGGCAATCACGATGGCGGTGCGCTGCTGCAGCAGGCGCGAAAGATCCCGCTGCAGGGTGGCTTCGGTGGAGGGATCCATAAATGCCGTGGCCTCATCCATCACCAGCACTGAGGGATCGCGGATCGCCACTCGGGCCACTGAGAGGAGTTGGCGCTCGCCGGAGGAGAGGTTGCCGCCGCGCTCACGCAGCTCCGTGGCCAGCCCATCAGGCAGGCGTCGCAGCAGGGGCTCCAGGCCAAGCTCAGCGCAGATCTGATGCAGTGCTTCGCTGCTGATCGGGGCGTCGAGGCGCAGATTGTCGGCTACGTTGCCGCTGAAGAGGAAGGTGTCCTGCAGGACCACCCCTAGCCGCTGACGCAGGGTGGGAATCGGCAATTGGCGGATGTCGATGCCATCGAGCAGGATCCGGCCGCGCTGGGGCTCATAGAGCCGGCACAACAGCCGGATCACGGTGGTTTTGCCTGAGCCGGTAGGGCCCACAAGGGCCACGTGTTCACCGGGAGCAATGCGGAAGGAAAGATCGGTGAGGATCGGGTCGTCTTCTCGATAGGCAAAAGACACGTTGTCGAAAATCACCTCACCAGCACTGGCCCGCTTACTGCCGCTCTGAATGGCTGCAGCAGAGCGTTCACTAGCTGGTAGATCAGCGATCTCGATCGGTTGCTCGAGCAGCTCGCCGATGCGTTCAACAGCGGTGAGGCCCCCCTGGATCTGGGTGAAGCGCTCCGCCAGCTGGCGCAGGGGATCAAACAACCGCTGGGAATAAAGGATGAAGGTGGTGAGGGTGCCTAGGCCCATGGCACTGCCGAGCACCATCCAGCCGCCCAGGGCAAGCACCACGGCCACGGCGCTCAGGGCCACCCACTCGATGAAAGCTGAGATGGCGCTGTCAAACAGGATTGTGCCTTTGACGGCCTCGCGATAGGCGGCGTTGACCTGGGCGAAACGGGCGCTGTTCGCGGACTCTCGCCGAAACATCTGCACTACCTCCAAGCCCTGGAGGTTTTCCTGCAGATCGGCGTTTAGCTGGCTGAGCTCCTCACGCACCCGGTAGTTGGCTTTACGGAAGCGACTCTGCAACCAAAGAATGCCAAGCACCACCGGCACCTGACTGACCAACAGCAGCAG
>Ga0310335_100137_pt1 | contig 20395 bp, 24 predicted proteins | sample LakMicMISRFREDD7_FD_195549 | JGI IMG/M metagenome (GOLD analysis project Ga0310335, IMG submission 195549) | Enriched freshwater cyanobacterial communities from Lake Michigan, Michigan, United States - MI23.SRF.RED.D7 (v2) (version 2) | ecosystem: Environmental > Aquatic > Freshwater > Lake... | reverse complement strand
TGTGGATTTAGGGCTTGACCTGTCTCGGGATAGGTCTTTCGCTGAGACTGCCGGCTGGTTCGTCAGAATTCCTTCAACTCATGGACTCTGAGATGACGTCTTCAAGCCAAGCAAGGCGCCTGCTGGTTGCGGCTGCAGCCTGCCTCACCGCGGCGGTGTTCGTGCCGCTCCAGGCTCGGGCGGAGCCACCGCAGGCCCTGGCGATTCTGCTTAAGCAGCTGCAGGCCAAGCCCATGGGCCTATACGACGGCGTTCGCTTTTTCCGCGTGGCCCAGCCTGGCGGCGGCTCGCTCACGCTCACGGTGAGCTGTGAACGTGAGCAATGGCGCGTGCAGAACAGCGACAGTGCCCAAGGCCGCCCGAGCTTCTACGACGCTCCGTTCCTCTCCGCCAAGGGCGTGGCCCAGACATGGCTGTGCAAGGCGCCAGCTCGCATACTCGAGTGAGAGGCCTGAGTCGTTAAGCCCTGAGATTGAGCTGGGTTTCCCTGGCTCAGTTGGCGGAAGGGAGCCAACTGGAGGAGTCGTCTGCCACGCGCTGTTGGATATGAAGATCCATCAGCTGGTCATGGCTTCATCTTGAGCCAGGGGCAACGCTTCACGCTCCATCCTCGCCACGATCTGCGTGAGTAAGGCACGTTCGGCAGCCCATTGAGCTCCGGTTCGGGTGATCAGCAGCACGCTTAGTTCGACAGCCAGAGGGGTGATCCGCTTGACACCACGGATCAGCGGTGGTTCCAGCAGAAGATCCTTCCATTCCGGCTTGGCGGCAAACAGCACACATTCTTCTGCGAGCACGCTCAGCACGCGCTCAAGCTGAGGACTTCTCGGTGGGAGGGGAACCACGAGCTCCACACCAGAGCGAATCCGGGTGTGATTGACCACCTGTTCACAGCGGCTGTTGGGGATCAGTACCACACTCTGATCCGAGGCACGCAGCTCGGTGGTGAGGATGCCAACGTCTTCGACGGTTCCCTCGAGGGCATCCACCTGTACCCAGTCACCAACGGCGTAGTGGTCTTCAATGAGCACAACAACTCCTGCTGCAAAATCCCGCAGCAGTCCCTGAAACACCAGGGCTAGGGCACCGAGGACTGCACCGCCGGCCAGCCACGACGCCACCGGCGTGGCGGCGAGTCCGGGGATTCCGCTGATCACCAGCGCCAGTAGCACCACCACACCTGACAGGCTGAGCAGACGCTGTCCGGCCTGCAGCAGGTTGAGAGAACGCTGCTCACGCCGCGCCTGCAGTTCAGCTGGCACATTGGGGCTGCTGCGCCATTGCCGTAGCAACAGACGGAGCAGCAGGCGCAGCGCCAGCACCACGGCGCCTACGGCGGCTGCCTTGGTGAGGATGTCGAGCGGTTGCAGCAGCAGCCCAAGCGCCAGCGGGATGCGGCCCGGAATCGCCGCCACGGCAAAACCCACAATGGCCAGCCCTTGCAGCAGCACCAGCACAAAGCTGATCCGGCTCGCCAAAAGCAGCCAAGGTGTGGACTGCTGAGCACGGGGGTCGCGTTGCGGTTGTGGCGTCCACCGTTCGCTCAACTGTCGGCGTAACCGGTTCCACAGCTGCAGGGTGAGCGCCGTGGTGAGGAGCAGGAACAGCTCAACGGCCACAGTCACGCGGATCCGCAGACCAAGCTGATCGGGCTGCATCGTGCGCCTGGCATGACGAAGCCGCCGTTGCAGCACTGATTGCCACTGATTGGCCAGCTGCTGGGGCGTGAAGCCATGCAGCTGCCCATCCGCTGCAGTCACCGTGAGCAGCGGCAACGGAACGGCGCGCCCAGGCAGGCGGGCTTGCAGCAACACGCTGCCCGCAGGACCAGCGACGCGCTCCACCACCAACTGGTCCGCGGAACCGTGCACGGCCCAGGGATCGCCACTGCAGAGCTGCTGCTCTCGTGGGCCGCCCAGCACTAGGCGTTCCAGGATGGTTTCCGAGAGCTGTTCGGCTTGCGTGCAAAGGCTCTGGTTGGCATAGAGCAAGCTCAGGTTGCCTTCAATCACCTCGGCGCGGCGCTGGGCACTCACCACCGATCCGCTGCCCGGCAGTTCTGGTGAAGCCACCACTAGGGCAGGAACGCCGAGGATGCGCACCGGCGCCACTTCAAAGCTACCCGTGTGTTGCGAACTCACATCAGTGGGTCTGGCTTGAGCTGGAGTAACCGGTTCAGCCCGTATGGGCTGGATCAGCACCAGCACCGCCAAACAGGTGGCCAGGGCACAGAGCCATCGCTGCAGACTTCCCAGACGCTTGATCACCACCAGAGGGGTTTGCATCAGTTGAGTAAAATGCTGTTTCAGCTCTTGTTAGAGCAAGCCCTTGCTTCTGGAGCCATCATCAGATTCACCAAGGCCGGGCCCTGTGGGCCAACATTGCCGGACAGTTGAGCAATGGCCGACAGGGTTGCGACATTGTAGCGAGTTTCATAGCTCCTGGCCATGCATGTGCAGTACTTGGCCAGGTTCTTGACGTCAACTGTCTTGCTTTGGAGGCAGCCTTTGATAAATCCATCGCTGAATTGTTTGGTTGGCTGCGCATTCGCAGGATTGCTTTGTGCGTGGCCTGGAGTAAACGCCACTAGGCTTGTGATTGCAGAGCCTAAAAGTGTAGCGACTAGGAGAAAGGCGTGATTCATATTGGCGATGTCAAGGAATGAGGGGTGAGCTGGATCAGCAGCAGTAAATCAGCGGTTTACTTTGCTGATGGCCCCCATCCCTAGAGGGGCGCTGCCTGCAAGTGATTTGAGCTGTTCCATGGCACGTTGGGAAATAAGTTCTTGTTCGGCTAGGCGATTTTCAAGCTGTTCAATTCTGCTCATGAATGTTGCGATCAGCTCTGTCGTTGCCTTGCTGCTGGGTGTGCTCGTTTCAGAGTGTTGAGCCTTGAGCAGCTTGTCGAGCTGAGTTTTGAGGATGGCGATTTGGTTGTCGCGGGATTTGACTTCTGCTTGAATCTTTTGAATGGTTCCTTGAACATTGGAAAGTTCTTTGGAAGCCTCGGCTGTTGGTTTGCTAGAGGGCTTGGCGATGCGACCCAGGGGGAAGGAGAAGCCGAGGCGACCAGCCACAGACGGTGTTGACCCGTACTGATAGTTGACGGAGGGTGCGTAAGCAAGCGCGCCGTTGAGGTGCAGGCGGTCGGCGATGCGAACTGCACAACCGGCAGAAATCGCATACTCGGATCCATAGCCACCCGTGCCCACGCCGCAGCGCATGGGCTCGTCTTCCATGAGAGAAACCTGCGGAACGGCTGACATGGCGGAGGCGATGGCACCAACCGATTCGACGGCTTGGCCAAGGCCGCTAACTGCCGATTCCAGCTTGGGAATGGTGGTGTTGACCGCTTGATCGACCTGTTGCAACGAGACGGATGAGCGTTGCAGGGTGCCGTCATTGTTGGCTGCCACCAAGTCAGTGCCCGAGCCGGAGAGGCCTGGCATGGTGACATCATCTTGCTGTGTGCCGATCACAACCTGATTGTTGCGGGTGGTGATGGCACCGGCACCGATGGCGGTGGCCCGTACTCCTGTTGCCGTGGCTCCGGCACCAAGAGCAGTCACATCCGTCCCGCTGGCGAGCGAACCAGTGCCGAGCGCGAGGGAATTGGTATTGAAGCCTTCAGCACGTGCACCGAAACCAATGGCGGTGACGTTTCGGCCATTGGCCACAGCGCCAGTGCCGAAGGCAAAGGCATTGAAGCCATTGGCCAGGGCATTGGAGCCAATAGCAATACCATCTTCGGCTGTGGAGTTAGCAGCGAAACCAACGGCGAGGGATCCTTCGCCCTGGGATTTGGCGAGGACGCCAATGGAGGTAGACCCATTTCCAGAGGCATTGGTTTCGGCTCCGAGGGCTGTAGAGCCGAGTGCTGCATCTGCTCTGCTGTTCGCTCCAATGGCAGTGTCAAAGGCACCTTTGGCCTCAGCATTGGGGCCATAGCAGGATGAATTGTCGCCTACTAGGGTGCAGAAGGTGGTGCCGTTGGGGATGGCGGCTAAAGCGACTTTGCCGTTGGCATCGGTTGAGAGGAAGGTTGTACCACTGCCCGGATTTGTATTTTTGTAGTTGTTGAAAACAACATCTCCACCTACCGTGAGGTTGCCACCGATGGCCTGACTGCCACTGATCAGCAAATCACTGCCGATGGTTGTGGCGCCTGTATAGCGATTGAGAGTGCCATCTGCAGTGGCAAATAAGAATTGGTTGCCAATGCCTGCAACACTTGGCGCTGTGACGGTCTCTAGAGATGTGCCGATTACAACCTGATTGTTGCGGGTGGTGATGGCACCGGCGCCTAGTGCTGTTGAATTTAAGAAAGTCGATAAAGAGTTGCGTCCAATAGCTGTGGCATTTCTATTTCTTGCATTAGCCCCCTCGCCAATCGCTATGCTTCCTTGGCCGCCTGTGGCGAGAGAGAATTCCCCCAGGGCTATTGAAGCCTTGCCGTCAGCTACAGCCAACGTTCCCATGGCTAGGCTCCCATTTTCTGCCTTTGAAAAAAAGCCAATTGCATTTGACCCTAAGCCTTCACTACTGGAATTCTTACCTATGGCTATCGCTGATTCGCCACTCAAGGCAATTGCATCAGTTCCTATTGCAATGCCTGACTCATTCCCCTTTCGAACGAGGGCCCCGAATCCCAATGCGATGGAACTAGGGGAGTTGCCAAGGACAGTCGCAGCGGGACCGATAGCAACCGAGTTTTGGGAACCCGAAATTGTAGCAGAACGTCCAATCGCGATCGAATTATCGGCGTTTTCTTTGAGAGCTTTCTGTTCAGTAACACTGGCGAATGTGCCTATGGCGATGGACTCGGTTGTTCGTGCGCTAGTCTGAACGCCAATTGCGATTGCAGAGGTTCTATACTGTATTAAATCCTCTCCTCCGCCAGCAACTGAAGAGACGCCAATTGCAATTCCAGTATCATAGGCTGCTGTTCTCGCCCCGATAGCTATTGCTTTGCCCGCCGCATCCGCTGGTACTGTAGGCGCGGAAGGCGTCGTTCTTGCTTCAGTTTGATGTCCAATAGCAAGAGCTTCAATTGCATGAGCGGTCGCCCCAGCGCCGATGGCCATTGCATAGTCTCCCCTTGCATCGGCTACCTCCGCCGTTGCATTGGGATTGAGTGACCCACTGGGTTGTTGGTAAATAATGAAGCTGTTTGGATTCTCAACATTCGTGACGGGCCCGTAAATCCGAGATTGTCCAAAGGCCTGGTCTGCCACTGCAATGCAGGATGCGCCATGTAGAAGCGAAAGAAAGGCAATTCTTGCGGAAAGCTTCATATTTTGCTTTTAATTTTAAATGCTTCGCAAGCGTAGCCAGCCTTCTTTTGTTGCCAATTTGGTCTCATTGGTCTTTCGCTTGTCTGATTGGGGGGTGGCCCGCCAAGTGGGTGATTCCGGTGGCTGAAGCCGATCTGAGGGTGCTGGTGCGGGCGCTGCCGGGGTGTTGCGGTGACCGCCTTGGTGCTGCCCTTTGCGAATCAGCGAGGTGAGCCGTTGTATTCCGCATTCTCCACGCTGGTGCCATCTGAAGAGATCAGGATGCGGGTTGCCTTGGTGGCAGCCTGCTTGTTCACCTCCCAGCCTGGAGGGCCGCCGAAGAAATTAAAGAGGTAGCCATTGGGGCCTGCATTCACCATGCAGTCACCACCGCCTTTCTGGTGCATGCAGTTGGCTGCGCAGGTCTTGTTGAGGCCGCCATTGAGCCTCTCGGCCTCCATGCGTGCCAGGTTCGCGGCACGGACCTCGGTCATCGACATCTGAGCAGAAGCCGGCAGAACGGAGAGACCAGCGGCAAGGGCGGACCCAGCAGCAACGGCGGCTAGTAGTTGACGAATATCTAGTCGGGCACTGGTGGAGTCATCGTCCCATCCGCAAGCTGCTCGAATCCGGCGGATTGGCGGCCAAGGTTCGCACTGCACTGACGGCCCACACCATGAGTTTGAGCGTGGAGAGCGGTCGCTTGCTCCTGAGGACGTGGCAGGAAAACAGGACGTCACACCGCAGGTCAGTCAGGGCCACCATGGAGGCGGGTCATCGCTTAGGCAAATTGTTGGGGCCGTCGCAACCGCTGGCCCGTAGGAGCAGGCCCATCGCACCGGCTGCGGCTGATAACTGTCCGCTGTCCAGGCCAGCCTGCACTAAGTGTTCCAGCTGCTCCAGCTTTTGAGCCAAGAAATCCGGGCGGTCTTGATTGAACTTGGCTTTGATCTCCCGCACCGCGTCGGCGTGGATGCTCTCAAAGGCTCGCATCCCGAGACCCCATTGCTCCGCGGCCATCTGAAGCTGGGTTGATCGGGTGCGGCAAGTGCTGATCCAGCGCACCGCCTCGGCCACACGCTGAACCATTACCGCCTTGCCAGGGCGATCGCCTACTACCGCTTTGTGCAGAGGATGGACCTCAGCCCAGTCTTCCCACTCCGGAGAGTCTTTTGAAGGGGACGTCAGCACGTTGGGCTGCTCCGGTCTTTTGGGTTTGATGCTCATGGTTGGCTACGGCGCCCTGATGCAGGCTCCTGCAACTGAGACTCAATTTCATTAAGGCTAGCTGTGTGTGCGCGGGGCATCAATGCGCCTCCCCCAATGTTTCCCCGACCTTCGCGTCAGCTTCCAGGGGGATGTCCCCCAGGTAGGCCTTCTGGAGGCGTTTGCTGGTCATCACCCCCAAAGTGGTTGCTTTAACGGCCTCAACATCTCGGCGGTTCACCTCCAGCAGGATCTCGTCGTGGATGAGGCCCACCACGCAGGTGCCCGGGAACTGTTCGAGGGCCGGCCATAGATCCCCGAGGGCATCTGCGAGCAAATCCCTGCCGGTGCCTTGGATGGGGAAGTTGATCCCATTGGTGCGGCCTAACTCGAGCCGGGGGCAGATGCTCTCGTTGTCGATGGAGACACCGCGGTAGTTCATACGGCGGCCAGAGAGGCTGCGGGCTTCGGTGACGCGGGCGCCGCTGGCATAGAGGGCCATCTCCCGGCTGATCTCCGGGTGGAAGCGGTGCCAAGCCTTGTAGACCTTCTCAGCCTGGGCGTAACTAATAGGTTTGCCCTGGGCTAGATGGAGCTGTCTGGCGAGGTTGTTCACGCCGCAGCCGTAAGCCAGCGAGAAATTGGCGACCTTGCCGATGGTCTTGCGCTCAGGGGCCTCGCTACCGATTGGCCTGCCGCATACCTGGCTGGCGATGTAGGCGTGCGGGTCGATGCCTTCGAGCAGGATCTTGCGCTGGCCGGCGTCGTTGTAGAGCCGGGGGCTGGCCTGCAGGCGCACCTCGATTGAACTCCAGTCGAGATCGAGCAACACGGTGTTGGCGTCGCCGGTGTGGAGGGCCTGCTTGCGTTCGCCGGTGAGGCCTTGGAAGTTGAAGCCCACTTGGCCAAGCTTCACCGGCTTGGGCTGGCCGGCCTTTTGTGCCTTGGGCCCGAAGAACTCGGTATCGGAGGGGACTTGTGAGCGGTTGGCTGGCAGCAGGGCGCTGGTGGTGGTGCGGCCGGTGCGGGCCCCGAGGATCTTGTAGGTGGGGCGAACGCGGCCATCAGTCAGGGCCTGCTCTTGCTCCAGCCAGGTGAGCTCTTTCAGCTCCTGATCGAGGGCTTTGATCTCGATCAGCAGCTCAATGGCGGGGGCGCTGCGGTAGCGCTCCAAGGTCTTCTGCTGGGTGTCGCTGATGGTCTCCCCCAGGTGCTCGATGAGGGCCTCTTTGAGCTTGAGTGCGCTGCGGTAGTTCTCAATGCCGAGCAGCTTTTGAAGGGTCTGCACTTTCTGCAGGCGCTCCGCGGTGGCGTGCTCACGGCACTGCGCCACGCTCGTGAGGTTCACGGCCAGACCGCGAGCCTGGCCATCGGCGCAGGGGCTGATCATCTGGCAATCGAGCCGGTGAGCGTTCTCCTGCCCTGTGGCTTGGAGCTCCTCGCGCAGGCGTTGAGCAAGCGGGCGTACCACCACGGCATCGAGGGCGGCGTAGGCGAGCTGGCTGCGGGTGAGCTCTCCGCCCCAGTCGCTGGTCTGCTCTTCCTTGTCGATCTCGCGGCCCAGGTAGTGCTTGGCCACAGCAGCCAGGTTGTGCCTGGGCAGATCCCCAATCAACTGGCTGGCCAGCATGGTGTCCCACCAGCGGCAAAGCGGGCGGACCTCGATCTCAGGAGAGCCAACACCTCTGCTCCCCTGTCGCGGTGAGAAATCAGCACGGCACTCGCACCGTTGCCACTGGAGGCTGACTGGCCGGGCGGAGCGAAACCCCTCCGCAGCATGCCCCTACGGCTTGCGCTGGCCAGGGCTGACGCGAGGCTCGCGCTGCTCGCCCCTGGCCAGCACTGCGCCTGCGGGGCGTCTGGTCGGTGTTCTCCGCTCCACCCCAGCCATGGCCACTCCCCAAGGCCCCGTCTGCGAAGTCCGCCTGCTTGTGGTTCACCGCTATCAGCCAGGAGTCCAGAAGCTCGGCACTGCCCCCTGTGAGGTCGAGTTCTTTGGCCGCCGCGGCAAGCCCGTCAAGAAGATGCGGCTGATCCCTGCCGAGAAGGCGTTCGCCTTTGCCCGCAAGCTGCAGGGCACTCCCGGCTGCACCGTCTCGGTCTGCTGAGCCAGGGGGCTCAGGCCCGGCTGCCGGTTGGTGGCCGGGCCTTACAGCCAATGGCGGTAGGCGCTTCGCTGCCGGCGGGCCCTGGCTTTGGAGCGAGCACTGCCGAACTGGGGGCTTGTGCCATCGCGGCGGCGCCGCACCCAGGTCCCTTTCCTGATCAAGCCAGCGTCTTGGGCATTGGCGCGGCGTGCCGCAACGATCGCTCCGTAACCACGCTTTTGTTTGGCGCGGGCACGGGAGCGGGCCTGGCTGGCGGTGGCAGCCGGCACCACGGTGGAAGTGGAGCGGTTGCGCCAGAACACCAGATACCAGACCATCTCGTTCTCCCGGCGGGGGGATCAGCGCCGCGGTGCAGCAGCCCTGGGGGTGGTGCCCTTCACGGCCTCCAGGTAGAGCTCGGCGGTGCTCAGGGTCTGCAGATTCACCGCGCCGCCGTGCTCATGGCCCGTTTCCGGCACAGCAGCCGAATAGAGGCCGCTGCGCTGCTGGAACAGGAAGCTATACACCGGGTGGCGGCGCAACTCCTCCATGTAGTCGCCATCGCTCAGGGCCACGCCATCGGCGGTGAGGGGCTGGCCCTTGCCGTCCACCGGCACCAGCCGCTCGCGGCCATCCACCTCCGCCAGCTGGAAGTGACCGCCGCAGAGCGTCACGAAGGTGTCAAAAAACGTCCCCCTCTCATCGCCACCGACGCGGCCCTCAGCCTCGGAGAACAGGCGCTCCATCAAGCGCTCCTTACGCAGGTTCTGCACCTGGGAGCGGGCCTCGTCCCGTTCCTTTTCGACGCTGCGCACGCGGCGCAGGTTGGCCTCGTTGAGCTGGCGCTCGCGCTCGCCCACCTGGCGCTCGAACTCCTCGCGCTTGCGCTCGGCGTCCTGCAGGCGGGCGTATTCGTCCGGGTTGATCTCCGAGAAGCGGGACAGCTGGGCGCGGGCCTTGCGCAGCTCCTTTTCCAGCTGGTTGCTGCGGCGCCGTTCGGCGCGCAGGGGATCAGCATTGCTGGAAGCAGCGGCAGGGGGGTCGTCGTTGTCGCTGCTGCCACTGCCGCCTGGGTCATGGGGAGGGGCAGCGTCAAAGCTGTCGTCACCGGTACCGCCCTCGTGGCCGCTGGCCTCGTCGTCGCCCTCATCGAGGGGGTCGAGTTCAGCAGCTAGTGGAGCTAGGGAGCCAGCCGGTACCTGGTTGGGTTGCTGCTGCTGCTGGCGGTAGGTCTGCCATCGGGCGGCAGAAGCAGGGGGCTGGGAAGCAGGGGTCGAGAAGAAGGAGGAGGACATCACCCATCACGGCTGTGGTGTTGCGGGCGCCCCGTCCGGGCTGCGCTCGCTTTCCCTGTTGCCAGCAGTCGATCCCACTGCTGGCTAGCAACGCCAGGGGGTGTGCCGGTCCGCGTCAAGATGGAAAGCCCTGGTGCCTGGGCCATGGCAGATATCACCGCCGTAACAGGTGCCGGCCTGGCCGCAGGAGCCGCCGCCGCTGCCAAGGTCCGAAAGGGTCTGGATCGCACCACCAAGGTCCTGGCGGTGGCTGCCGGCACGGTTGCGGCCTCGCTCAGCGAGCTCAACAACTTCGGGGTTGACCCCCAACTCATCAGCCGCATCACATCTGCTGCCTCCAACCACGGCGTGGCAGCAGCAGATCTGCTGGCCAAGCTGCCCGGGGAGCTGGAGCACTACGGCACTGCAGCGGTTGATGGCTTTCTCAAGGGGGGCGATGCCCTCGGCAAGCACTGGTCCCACATCGAAAGCCGTTTCAACTCCCCCCACCTGGCCGCCGATGCGGCCAATGGCATCTGGGAGGACGGCTCGGTCAACATCAGCCGCGGCTCCAGCGATATGAGCTGGCTGGAGCGACTCCGGGCCAGCACGGACAACCACCTCGATGGACTGATCGCCGCAGCTCAGACCCCTGAGTTTTGGCAGCGCACCCTCGGCAACGCTGTGGAGGCCAGCGCCTATTCAGCAGCGATCACCGCGGTGGATCAACTGCTGGTGCACCGCGACCTGTTGCTCAACGGCACAGCCGATGAACGCAAAGAAAGGCTCTTGCAGATCCTGCAGACCAGCGGCTTGATGGCTGCTGGAGCGCTGCCTGTCTCGGTGTTTCTGGCCGTGGCACTGATGCTCGTGCCTGGCCTGGCGGTGGTAATGGGTCCGCTGGGGGTGATCGGCAGTGCCGGACTCGGGTTGAGGCTGATCACCTCTGCCGTGCGTCATCCCAGCCAGCAGGAGCGTCAGGCGGTCCAGCAGTTACAGGGCTTCCTGCAGGAGCTGGCCTATGCCCAGCAGCGCGATAGCGACGGCAATCTGACCATCACCGTGCAGGCCCAGCCGGCGAACTGATCGGCTGAGACTTCTCGGGATCAGAACTGTGGCTCCCTTACCCGGCCCTAGTGGCCGCGCTGTCATCGAGCATCGGGCTGCTGATTGCATTGGCCGTGGCCAGGGCCAGCTGGTGGCACAGCTCCTCGACCGCAACTTCCATGACTACGTGGAGCATCTGGGCTTGGAGGCGGCTTGAGCCGCTGGGCTCTCCATCAGCCCGCCGGATCCGGCAGCTCATCCAGTACAGGCGCCGAGCGCCGGGCCGGCAGGTAGATCCATTCCCCCGCCGGCAGTTGGGTGGAGGGCAGATAACCCGGCACCAGCAGTTGCATCCCGGCCGGGATCGGCGTGGTGGAGCGGTAGAGGGGCAGCAGCAGGGTGGTGCCTGCCGGCAGGGGTTCCTCGCTGGGCCAGCTGCTCAGCTCCGAGTTGAACTGACGCAGCAGGGAGAGGCTGAGGTTCTGCTCGGCCGCCACGCTGCTCAGCGTCTCGCCCTCACCGGTGACGTAGGTCTCGCTCTGCTGCAGCACCGGGTTGAGGCTGCGCAGCTTGGTTTCCGTGGTGCCGTGCCGACCCGCCAGCACCGCCAGCGAATCCCCCTCGACTGCGGTGATCGTCTGGGTGCTCTCCAGCTGGGGGTTGATCCGCCTCAAGGTGGCCACGGTGGTGCCGTAGCGCTCAGCGATCAGGTTCAGCGTGTCGCCCTCGCGCAGCACCAGCACGCTGTGGGGTCTGAGCACCAGCTGGATCGCTTCCCCCAGCAGCGGCTGCACCAGCAGGCCGATACCGCCGGGGCCGTAATCCGCCCCGAAGTGCATCACCTGGCAGCCGGCGAACTGGGCCCGGCCGCCATTGGGCAGGCCGCCCTGGGGCAAGAGCTGGGCAAGATCCCCGAGCCACATCACCCCCTGACAAGGAGCCTGCACCGTGCCCAGCAGCGTTGGATCCCAGGGCAGTGGCGCCTCGTCGCGGAAGCCCGGTGTGCCCCAATTCAGTTCAGCAGCCAGCCAGTCGAAGGTGTTGCTGGTGCTCACCGGCAGGATCGCTGAGCGGCAGAGGTAGCCCCGCAGCAGCACATCGCCCGGGTCGGTGAGGGCGGTGTCGTTGTAGCCGCTGACGATGCCGCTCTGCTCGAGGAAGCAGTCGATCACGTGGCGGCGAATTGGGATGGGGTTACGGCTTTCGGGCCGGTCCACCTCAAACAGGCAGAGGCGAGCGTTGGCGTAGGGCTGCAGCGCCAGCCATAGGGGCAGAGCCCCAGGGGGAGCAGCAAAGGGCTGGCCCACACGGTTATCGATCGCTGGGGAGGCCGCTGGCACCCCCACCAGCTGCCCCCACTGTGGAGCGCCCCGCAGGGGATTGAGGCCCTGGTTCAGCGGTGAGAGGGGCTGCTCCATCACTCAGCTCCGCACAAGCGATCCCCTGAAGGGGTCGGGGTTGCACTGGCGCCAGTTCTGCAGCCGCGGCAGCAGCAGTGCCAGCTGGCCGATGTGCTGGCTGCGCTGTTTTCCCAGCACCACCGCCGGCGAGGGGCCCGCAGGGTTCCACTCGCTCTCGGTGTCCTCCAGCAGCAGCTCGGTGGCGTACTCCACCACCGCCAACTTGCTCAGGGGCAGTGGGTTGGGCAGCACGCCACCGGCCACACCCTTGCGCCGGCTGCGCACTGGGCTGTTCACGTCCGCCGGCGTCAGCACCGCCAGTTGCTGATCCAGAACGGCGATGGCATCGAGGTGGCCCTGGGCGGTGCAAACCCCCGTGGGGTAGTGGGTCTGGAGCAGGGCCATCTCCCGGTTCAGAGCCGAGAGAGAGGGTCCGCTGACAGGAATCGAGAGGGCAATGCGCAGGGCTTCTGCGTCGCCGGGGCGCCAGCTGCAGGTGGGAGGGGAGGACTGGGTCATGCCCTCGTTTGCCAGACCAGCGTCAATGCGCTGATTCGTCCCTGGCATATATCCCTTAGATTCATCCCATCCAGTCATCCCAGGAGGGATGGGCCATGCATGCGGTGAGCGTGAGCGGGCTCAAGCACAACCCCGCTGAGGCACTACGTCAAGCAAAGAGCAGTCCGGTGGTGGTGCTCAACCGCGACCATCCCGATGCGGTGCTGATCGGTCTGGAGCAGGGGGGAGTGCTCCAGGCCCCCGGGGTGCGGGCGGCGCTGGCGACGGCCCTGTTCCGCGATGGTGAGCTGTCGCTGGTGCGGGCCGCCCGCGTGGCCGAGCTGGATGTGGCCAGCTTCATCTCCCATCTTGGCCGCCTCGGCATCCCAGCGATCCGCCTGACGTCTGCCGAAACCAACGCCGATCTCGACACCCTGGAGCAGTGGCTGCAATTGTCATCACCGATGCCAGTCCGCTGATCGCGCTAGCCCGGGTGAACGGGCTGGACTGGCTCCAGCAGCTGTTCACCGAGGTTGTGGTCACCGACGTGGTGCTCTCTGAGGTGCTCACGGGCCGCTTCCCGGACACGGAAGCCCCGATCCAGCAGGCCCTGGCGGCGGGCTGGTTGCAGGCCGCTGCCATTGAAACCAGCGAACCGGCGCTGCCCGATCTCGATGAGGGAGAAGCCGCCAGCATCCGCCTGGCCCTGAGCAGCAGCGAGCCGGTGCTTCTGCTGATTGATGAACGTGCCGGGCGGGCGGTGGCCCAGGAGCTTGGCCTCAGCGTGGCCGGCACCGCCGCCGTAATCGGCCTGGCTCGCCAACGGGGCTTGATCGCTTCTGCCCGAGACGTGTTCGCTGCCCTGCATGCCAGCGATTTCCGCATTGCTCCGGCGGTGATCCAGGCCGTGCTGGATCGCTGTGGCGATTGAGCTGCAGCAGGGCTGGAAGGCGATGCCCCCGCCATGACGCACCTCTGGCGGGGTCATGCCCCTAGTGCCTACTCCTCGTTATCCACCGACACCCCCGCGAGCAGGTCGTCGTCCTCCGCGGCCATGGCCTCGGTGTAGAGCAAGGGCTCTTGAGCGGCCTTCTGGCCCTGTGGGCTGAGGCCATCGAGGAACAGCCCGACGAACTTGTTGTTCTCCTCGTCACCGATCCGGTGATCCATCACCTTGCTCCAGGTTCACTGGATCTCAGGCTGCCTCGCCATCGAGTCCAAGCTGCTGGCGCAGCTCGGCCCCGTCGATCACCCCCCGCTCATGCAGCACTAGCCACTCCTGAACCGAGGGCTGGGGTTTGCGCGGTGGCTGTGGTGGCACCAGAGGGCTGATCTCCACGCTGCAGGCCGGCGTGTCCGCCAGCTTTTCGCCGGTGAGGCGGGTCCACTGGCGCAGCAGGGTGCTGAGCATCGAGCTCTTCTGGCCTGCTAGCGATTGCAGCACCGCAAAGCTCTGGCCGGCGGTGAGAGAAATCTCCAGCTCCGTGCGGGCGGGGCCGTGGCCACCGGCAGGGATCAGGGCGTCGCGGCGCATGGCCTCCTCCAGCTGCTGCAGGTAGGCCCGGTGCTCCGCCAGGGAGCGCGCTTCTATTTCGATCCACTGGAACTTGGCGCCCTCCGGCAGGTCCATGAAGGAGGAGGTGGAGAGCACCAGGCGTTGCGGGCGCTGGCCTTCTGCGCCGCCGGTGGCTGTACCCGTCCCAAGGGCGCCATCGCCGCGGCGAAAGCCATAGGCATCCACCAGGCCGGTACGCACGCCTACCGGCAGGGCGGTGCGCGACAAAAGATCTTCGTATTCGCTGCGGCAGCGGTAGTGGTTGAGGTACTGGTGGGCTAGCCCCAAATGGGGCAGATCGCCTTCCCCAAAGGCGGTGCCATCCACCGAGTACCAGAGGGCCGGCAGATCAAAACGCTGCGGCATCCGTTCCGGCTCGCCCACCGGCATCACGTCGTAGCCATCGGCGGCGCCAGGGTTGGGGTTGGCCTGCCAGCTGCGCAGCACCAGGCCGTCATCCGTCACCGACAGGCTGCGGTAGAGCCAGGCCTGTGGATCGGGCACCAGGCCGCCGTGGGCGTCGATAACCACCGTGGGCACCGCGGCATTGTCGATGGCGAAACGGGGTGGCAGTGCCTGGCGGCGCGGTTCGCGCCAGACGATCTCCACCGGTCCCGACACCGGAGCACCTGTGGCGCCATCGGTGGGCAGGCGCCAGTTGAGCAGGTCCCCCCGGGGCAGCAGTTGGAGGCGGGGCAGCGAAAGCCGGTCGCCCTTGGCGAGGGCCTCCAGCCGGTCACCTTCTGAGGGCCAGCGGTGCTGGGGCGGTAGCTGCAGGATCAGGCAGCCGCCATCCCGCAGGGTGAGTAGGTCCGCCAGGAACAGGAACACCCCCAGATCGGTGCCCTGGCCGTCCACATCAGTGGCCACATGGCTCAGGGAGTCGGGCAGCTCCTGCCAGCTCAGGCGCGACAGCATCCCCGCGTAGGTGCGCAGAGCATCGCGGAAGAAGCCGGTGGGGCGAGCTGCCTCCAGCCGCTTGATGTAGCAGGTCTCGGGCTCCTCGATGCCGCGGGGGAGATAGACCGGCCGGCGGCTGGTGCCGTCGGGGAGCTCCAGCAGGGTCCAGCAGTCGTAGACCAGCTGCAGGCGATCCCTGAGACCAGAAAGGGTGGGGTGTTCAAGCCAGGGAGGCTGGGCAGGGGGCTGAGCCTGCGGCGCTGGTGGCGAGGAGGAGCTGCTGGGGGTAGTTGTCCTGCGGCGGTGGGTGGTGGGCACTGGCTGCTGGTGGAGTCTCAGCCATTGCCAGAGGTAGCTGTGGTTGGCTGCGGGAAAGGCTATTGAGGATCTGCATGGTTCCAGTCAGATCATCCGGGCAGGCGGGTCGGCCAGAGCGAGGGGCACAGGTTCTTACGAGGGTCCGCATATGAACCAGGCTTGAGGATCCATCTGTCTGAGAGTGATTCCCACGCAGCGGGTTTAGAGTTGAACTGGTAATGACTTCGGGTTCTTACGCGGACCAGGAGGGGCCAGGCTATTTTTTAACGTAGATTCGCCCATATAGCGTTAGCCAGAAAAGTACAATTCCTCATTGGAAATTTATTCTGCAATTGAGCCATTGTGAGAAGGCTTATGGGATTCTCACCTAGCCTAAATCGCGGACAAGCCTCATCGCCCCCAATGGACGGCGACCATCTTGTTGCAGCGATTTTCTCGATGTCGCCCTTGGAGCGGCGAAAGTTTCTGCACATACACAACTCATGGCCTCGCTTCTTCTATAAGTTCAGAGCTTTTTCTAGTGAAGACCGGTTGCGCTCTCAAATAGTCAGAAACGAGATCTTTCTTAGTAGCCCGCGGGACTTCAACGATCCATTTGACATGAGAGGAATGCTGGTTATCAAAGGAGGCATTGATGCCTTGATCAGGAAGTATAAGGCACTTCCAATGAACAATGATGTACGAAGGAAGGCGATTAAGGATGCGAGGAATGGCGTTAAAGCCGAGGGCCTCGCAGGATATGTCTCAAGAATGTTTAGACCTTTGAATCAGTTTGATGAAATGATAGGGGAGCAGGGTGTTCACTGCTTCGCCTCGCGGGACAAGGGGGTAAGACTTAGTGGTCCAAGAAGCAACTTGATGTGGAGTCACTACGCGGATTCCCATAAAGGCTATTGTCTTCAATATTCTGTTCATACAGATCCAGTATTCGTAAGATCTGTCAGAGTCGGCTATGCCTCGGAATACCCTGTAATCAATTGGCTTTCGGATAGCTTTCCCAACGATGTGCTCAAATGCGTAACGCAGAAGGATAGATGTTGGGAGTATGAGAGCGAGTGGCGATACATAAGGCCGAATTCTGCTAAGCAGTTGCTCTCCATCAATGGCTCTGGGATAAAGAGCGTAATTATTGGCGCAGAAGCCACTCCAGCATCAATTGAGCTAGTGATGCAGATGGCGCAGGATAGGGACTCTGCAACGGGCGTTAAGACTAATGTTTTCCTTGCAAAGCGATCGACGACTCAGTACCGCCTTAGCTTCTCAAGGCTAAGGTGACCAGTTGGTAAACACAGATTCTTCACGGCAGAATCTGAGTTGGCAACAGTAAGTCTCATTTCGGGCTAACATCAAGATGCGGCGGGATGTGCCATCATGTTGGTGGCTCGACAAGCTATTGACCGCCGCTGATCTTGAGCGTTAGCCTAATATCAAATCATGGCCTCACCAATCGACGAACTTTACAAGTCAATCTTTGGCGAGCTACCAAAGAAGAATGGGACAGCATATGAATTGCTAGCAACAGCAGCATGGAAGTTGCTAGACGATAGCTCTTCTGTTGCTCATGATACGCGAATGCGAGGGGTATTCTCGGAATCGCTTTATCAGATCGATGTTGATGCAAATGATAAGGAAGGCCGACATGCCGGTGAGGCGAAGGATTACACCGATAGAAGCGCCAAAGTAGGCCGATCGGATTTGCAAAAACTTGGTGGTGCTTTGCCCGATATAGATGTAAGAAGCGGCAAGTTCTTCTCCGCCACTGGATACACTAAGCCTGCCCAGCAATACGCATCCAATGCCGAGAGAATTGTTGGGAAGAAGATTGACCTCTATGGCCTCAGCCTTGTTACAGACAAAGATCTGCAGGGGCGAATCAAGAAGATTATCATCGCGATTCATATTATTGCACCTGCATATGAGCGATCAAGATTTACCCCTGTGTTAACAACTGAAGCCGAAGAAGTCGTGGAAGGAATTATTGCTACCACCAATGATGGTGAAACTTCGCGCCTAGGCGTTGAATCGATTTACGATTCGGATGGATCCATAATGACAAGTATTTCTGAACTAACATCTATAGGCTACGGAGACGGGACAATTGAAAAGAGAGCATGGGGCTCATGGATTCTGACAGGAGGGCACTTAATGTCTGATGGACACTTGATTCCAATCCATGGAATCACTTATGACATCAGCTTTGATGAAGTCATCGAAGAGATAGTGATTGAGGCGAGCGGAAAAGCAATGCTTCTGTTAAAGTCAATTGACGGATCAGTGAATAAGGTTCTTTGCGATCTTGATTTGAAGCGAATAGCCTTTGATGATAACGGAAATGCTGTAGTCAAGGGCTAACAGGGCCATGCACCATGGCCGCCGCCGTGAGTTCTCTTCAGCGCTCTTGTAGCGTTGCGGCTTGGTGATGGCCAGCGTCACTCAACAGGGAAGGCAACCACTCGTACCGAGCAAGCATCGACGATCTGAATCCACTGCTCACGGCTGAGCCCTAACCGCTCCAACGTCTCTGCAACTGCTACTCCCGATGTCAGCAATCGCTGCCCCCGCGCATGCAGCTCCCGCCACGTTGGCGGTACCTTCAGCAGAAATCCGTTGTCTCGCAGAAAGTGGGTGATCTCCCCGTTGGCATAGGCGCGCCCGTAAGGCCGGAACGGTCCCCGTGATGGGTCGTACCGACGTGCTGCTTTGATCAGCCCGATCATCGCCAACTGCAGAAGGTCCTCCTTCGGGTGGACGGTGCGGCGAGCGAAGTTGCCGGCGATCTTCTCCGCCAGATCCATGTGCTCCAGAGCCAGGGCATCAGCCGCGGCATGGGGTCGCATCGGGCGCTGACGACGGGGTCTGCAGTGCGGTGGCCGCTGACACTGGACTCTGGGGTGGTGACGCTTCGGTTCCTGCAAGTTGATCACCAGCTGCTCTGCTCGCGCATGGCACGCCGGCCGTCGGTAGCGCCGTTGCCGCAGCATCCGCTCCGCCCCGGTGGCATCGCCGATAAGCACCACCGTGATCGGCAGCACCAGCTGCACCACAACCGGCGCTAGCACGGCAGGCCTTGGGCTCGCCACAAGGGATGGCGCTGGATGTTCCCGCACTCCGGACACCATCGGTACACTCACCTGCTCACCAGCAGCGGCGTCACCACCGGCTGGATGCCTTGGGCCTTCCAGTAGCGGCCCTCCAGCCAGAGGGCGACGTGACAGAAGGCATCCACTAGGTCCTTGCTGCCCTTGGGGAAGCGGATCGCTTCCTCCACCAGCGGCTGGGCGCGGTGGTGAAAGCGAATCTGTCCTGCTTCCACCAGGGGGGCGACGGCATGGGCGCGGGTTTCCTTGCTGCCCCGAGCCGTGATCGGCAGCATCCCCGGCACGCGGCGCCGCAGCGTCTGCAGCACCGCCGGGCCATTGGCGGCGTCTTCGATCAGGACGGCGTTGGGCCTGAGGCCTTGCTGCTCCAGCGCCTCCAGACAGCACAGCAGGAAGCGGATCACCTCCGGCAGGCCAAAGCGGTGCCGGGCCGCCCAGAGCACCTCGATCTCCAGTGCCGCCGGGGCCATCTGCCCCTGAGATTCACCCGATCGGGGGATGGCAGAGCGGGCTGGTGGTGCCAGCAGACCAGCCAGACAGAAGCCGCAGTAGTCGCTCTCCGCCTCCCCCTTGAAGCTGAGGTCACAGGAGAGCGCCAGCAGGGCGTACTGGCGCTGGCTGCCCTCCTCACGGGGGAAGGGCGGCCGGATCCACTGCCTCAGGAAGATTGAGCCCGATGCCGGGCTGGGCCGCTGCTGATAGAGCGCCGCCCACCAGTAGGCGCCAAGTCGGGCGCGGATCTTGAGTAGTTCCGGCAGGGGAAACCGCTCCGGGCACAGGGCTTCTCCTGGCTGGCGCCAGTCGGGGATCAGGGTGCAGGTGGGCGGCAGCTTGGCCCGCTCGGTTGGCTCCTCAGCGATGGCCGGCAGGTCGAGCACGGTCCAGTGCTGCGGCGCTTCCCCCAGCTCCTGCTCGTACAACCAGCCGATCACGTCCTGGTGGTCCCAGCGGGTGAGCACCACCACCTGAGCCGAGAGGTTCGGCTGGGTGTTGCCGTCTGGGCCCAGCACCGAGGCGGGCTCAGCGCGCGTCAGCCACACCGAACGCAGCCAGTCGATAAGTTTCTGCCGCAGTGCTGGGGATGCGGCATCACCAGGGCCCTTGTAGGGGTCGTCGATGATCCCCAGGCTGTAGCCCTTGCCGGTGAACGGGCCGTCCACGCCGGCAGCGATGCAGCCACCTCGCTGCCGCGTCAGCCAGTTGCCCACGGCCGCTGAATCGCGGGCCAGCAGGTGGCCGGTCACCCGGTAGAAGTGGCGCGCTTCTCGGGAGTGGGCATAGGCCAGCTCCGCCGAATAGGACGCAATCGCCGCAAACAGGTGCGGGTAGCGCTGCAGGAAGTAGGCCGGGAACAGCTTCGAGACCAGGAGTGATTTCCCCAGGCGGGGTGGACAGGTGACGATCAGCCGGCTCAGCTGGCCATCGGCCACCTGCTGGAGCAGCTCGATCAGCACCTCAGCCCAGCGGTGGAATCCGTAGCGGGGGTAGGCCTCAGCGATGAAGCTGCGCAGGCTCTGGGGTTCCGATGGCTCGGCAGCAGTGGCCGTGGGGAGGTGGAGGAGGCCGGCATCCCCCCAAGGGTCCGTCTCCGTCAGCAGCAGGCCCGTCACGTCCGTGCCTCCGGCGGCTTGATCGGTGCCCTCAGCAGGCCGCCGATCTCAGCAATTACCCGGAAGGCACCAACGGCCGCACTGAACTGCTCGGCATTCATGGCCCGGCGGGCGCACTCATTCAGCGCAA
>Ga0310335_100135_pt1 | contig 20495 bp, 21 predicted proteins | sample LakMicMISRFREDD7_FD_195549 | JGI IMG/M metagenome (GOLD analysis project Ga0310335, IMG submission 195549) | Enriched freshwater cyanobacterial communities from Lake Michigan, Michigan, United States - MI23.SRF.RED.D7 (v2) (version 2) | ecosystem: Environmental > Aquatic > Freshwater > Lake... | reverse complement strand
GGTTTGGGGCACGGCGCCGCCGTAGCGCTCGAGCAGCAGCCGGGAGCTGGCGACGATGTGCTTGGCCTTGTTGCGGAAAAAGCCCGTGGATTGCACGTAGGGCTCCACGGCGCTGCTCTCCACGGCTGCCGCCGCCGCCGCATCGGGGAACCGCTCAAACAGGGCCGGCGTCACCTTGTTGACCCGCTCATCGGTGCATTGGGCCGAGAGCATGGTGGCCACCAGCAGCTCCCAGGGGGTGCGCCAATCCAGGGAGCAGGTGGCATCGGGATAGGCGTCGCCGAGGCGCCCAAAAATCTCCGGCATGCGCTGCTTGGCCGTGGGGAGTTTCGGCTTGGCCCCAGCCGGTTTTGACTTGGCCCCAGCAAGTTTTGACTTAGCCGCAACCCGATTTGGCTGGGCCTCAGCCCGTTTTGACTTGGCCGCAGCCGGTTTTGGCTTAGCCCCAGCCGGTTTCGGCTTGCCAGGCTTCGAGGGCTGGGGCTCTGGGGTGGCGGCCCCTTCCCTTTCGGGGGCTGGACCAGCTGCCGGCTCGGGCGCCAGCTCTGCCGCCCGGTCCGACCCCGAATCGCCCAAAGGCTCCATGGCAGGCGGATCGATCAAGGCAGGGCCAGCTTCAATGGCCCAGCAGTTGCTGCACGGCCGGCAGCTGGCTGGTGTCCTTGACGATCAGCACCACGCTCAGGCCCACCAGCAGCAGGAAGCCCGACTGCATAAAGGCCAGCTGAAAGCGCTCCGGCAGGGGACGGCCGCGCAGACCCTCGATCAGCAGCAGCAGGAACTGGCCGCCATCGAGCAGGGGCAGGGGCAGGGCATTGAGCACGGCCAGGTTGATCGAGATCAGGGCCGTGAACAGGTACAGGCTGCTGCCGCCCTGGTGGGCGAGCGATGCGCCCATCTGCACGATCTTGACCGGACCTGAGACCTGGCTGGCGGTCTCGCCGAAGTTGGTCACCAGGCTGGCAAAGCCGCTAAAGGTGCGCTGGGTGAGGGCGACGCTGTCGCTGCTGGCCTGGCGGAGCACCTCCAGGGGCCCCTTGGCGGGGCGATAGGCCTGGGTGCCGAAGGGTTGGAGCTGGGCGCCGATCTTGCCGATGCCATCGACGGCGGCGGGGGTGAGGCGGAGGCTGCGGCGACTGCCGTTGCGCTCGGCCTCGAGGCTGAGGGTGAGCGAAGGGGATCCCTTGATGCGGCCCACCAGGTCGGCCACGGCGGCCTGGCCGCCGGCCACCGGTTGGCCACCAATGCTGACGATGCGATCGCCCGCCACCAGGCCGGCGGCGGCGGCGGCCTGGCCCGGCGCCACGCCAGCGACGAGCACGCCCGGGCTAGCGCCGTAGCCGGCGGGAATCCCGACAAACACCCCCTGGGCGAGCAGCACGGTCCAGGCGAGCAGCAGGTTGGCGAGCACGCCGGCAGCGATCACCAGGGCCCGCTGGTGCAGGGGCCGGTTACGCAGCAGATTCGGGTCATCGGCGGGGACCTGGCTGTCCTCGTCGTCGTCGGGGAAGGAGACGAAGCCGCCCAGGGGGATGGCCCGCAGGGCGAATTGCACACCGCGGCGGCGCCGCTCCAGCAGGACCGGGCCGAAGCCCACCGAGAAGCCACTAACGCGGATGCCCTGCCAGGTGGCGGCAAAGAAATGGCCCGCCTCGTGGACCACGATCAGGCCAGCCAGGATCGCCAGTGCGGTGAGCACACCCATTCAGGTCTGATCCATGTGTGAATTCATTGTGATGGTTGGTCCCCTCGGCCGAGGGTCGGTCCTCCGGCTGGAGGGCCCAGATCAGGCGTTAACGCACGGATCTCAACGCCCAAGACATCCTTGCCAGGGGCAAGGTCCGCCAACCCCAGCAGCCAGCCAGCGGGTCAGGCCGGCGTGAGCGCTGCGGCGCCGAAGTAGGGCACCAGGGCCGCCGGCAGGGCGACGCTGCCATCGGGCCGCTGGCCCGTTTCCAGCAGGGCCGCCATCGTGCGGCCCACGGCCAGGCCGCTGCCATTGAGGGTGTGCACCAACTGGGTGCCCTTGGTTTCCTTGAAGCGAATCGACGCCCGCCGGGCCTGGAAATCGCCGCAGACGCTGCAGCTGGAGATCTCCCGGTAGGCACCGGCCCCCGGCAACCAGACCTCCAGGTCGTAGGTGCGGCTGGCCGAGAAACCCAGATCGCCCGTGCAGAGCTCGATCTTGCGGTAGGGCAGCTCCAGGGCTTCCAGCACCGCCTCGGCATCGGCGGTGATCTGCTGGTGGGCCGCCGCGGAGTCCTCCGGACGCACGAACCAATACAACTCGACTTTGTTGAATTGGTGCAGGCGGATCAGGCCGCGGGTGTCGCGGCCGTAGGAGCCTGCCTCGCGGCGGAAGCAGGGCGTATAGGCGGCGTATTTAAGCGGCAACTGATCCGCCGGCAATACCTCATCGCGGTGCAGGGAGGTCACCGGCACCTCGGCGGTGGGGGTGAGCCAGAGGTCGTCCTCGGCGCAGCGGAAGCTTTCCTCGGCAAACTTGGGCAGCTGGCCCGAACCCAGCAGGCTGGCGCTATTCACCAAGATCGGCGGCATCACCTCGGTGTAGCCCTTAGAGCTGTGCAGATCGAGCATGAAGCTGATCAGGGCGCGCTCGAGGCGGGCCCCCTGGCCCAGCAGGGTGATGAAACGGCTCTGGGCGATCCGCACCGAGCGCTCGGTTTCAAACAGGCCCAGCCGTTCGCCGATCTGCCAGTGCTCGAGGAGGCCCTCCTCCTGGCGGGGCGTGCCCCAGCGTTTGATCTCGACGTTGTCGGCTTCGCTTTTGCCATCCGGTGTCGCGGCGGAGGGCAGGTTGGGCAGGCTGAGGAGATACTCCCGCAGGCGCAGGCTGAGGGCCTTTTCTTCTTCCTCCAGCACCGCCACCTGCTGCTTGAGCCGGTTGCCCTGCTCGCGCAGGGCCTTCACCTCATCGCCGGCCGGATCGGCGCCGGCCTTAATGCGCAGGCCCACCTCCTTGCCAACCCGGTTGCCCTCGGCCTGGAGGTTGCTGCGCTGCTCCTCAAGGTTGCGTTGTTGCTGGGCGATCAGCTGGGGCCCGGTCAAATCCACGCTCATGCCGCGGCGACCGAGCTGCTGGCTGATCAGCTCAGGGGAATCGCGCAGCAGACGCTGATCGAGCACGGGCCTCGGGGCAAGGAAGCCGCAGCCTAGGGGCCGCCCCTGGGGCCGCCATCGGACCCAGGAGAATTGGCGAACCGCCCTTGGGCCACCTGCAATCGATTGGCCCAAGCGCAAACCGCCAGGTTTAACCGCGATCCCCTAGCCAGGGCAGCCGCAGAAAACCACCCCAGAGAACCAATGCAGAAAAACGGCTAAGCGAAACAGCTCAGAGAACCTGAACGACTTCGTCGACTTCGGGGATGGCTTCGCGCAGCTTGCGCTCGATGCCCATCTTCAAGGTCATGGTGCTGCTGGGGCAGGAACCGCAGGCGCCCTGGAGCCGCACCTTGACGATCGGGCCATCGATTTCCACCACTTCGACGTTGCCGCCATCGGCCATCAGGTAAGGGCGCAACTCATCGAGGGCCCGCTCGACGTTGGCCAGGGTGAGGGCGCGGGGGTCGAGTTCGGCAGCTGCGTTGTCTGAACCTGAGTTGTCGGCAGCTGCGCTACCGGCGGCAACCTGGGCGGTATCGACGGGAGCGGTATCGGTGCTCATCGGCCTGGGATCGGACTTTCTCAAGCTTAGGAAGGCGACCTTCGGGCCTGGCTGGCCCTGGCCGGCAAGCGGCAGGCCATCTGGCCAATCCCAGGGCAGAGGGCCTGGGCCGCTGCGGCGGTCGGGACGGCCCCAGGCCCTCCTTAGGATCCAGGCACTTGCGGCGGTCCATCGGGCCCGCCGGCCCGCAGCCTGTCCATGACCGACGTTCCCGTTCAGCGGATCCGCAATTTCTGCATCATTGCCCACATCGACCACGGCAAATCGACCCTGGCCGACCGGCTGCTGCAGACCACCGGCACGGTGGCGGCCAGGGACATGCAGGAGCAGTTCCTCGACAACATGGACCTGGAGCGGGAGCGCGGCATCACGATCAAGCTCCAGGCAGCCCGGATGGAATACACGGCCGCCGATGGTGAGCGCTATATCCTCAACCTGATTGATACCCCCGGCCACGTCGATTTCTCCTACGAGGTGAGCCGCTCCCTGCAGGCCTGCGAAGGGGCTCTGCTGGTGGTGGATGCCAGCCAGGGGGTGGAAGCCCAAACCCTGGCCAATGTGTATCTGGCCCTGGAAAATGATCTGGAAATCATTCCGGTGCTCAACAAAATCGACCTACCCGGCGCCGACCCCGAACGGATCGCCGCCGAGATCGAAGCGATCATCGGGCTCGATACCAGCAATGCAATCACCTGCTCCGCCAAAACAGGCATCGGGGTGGCGGGGATCCTCCAGGCCGTGGTCGATCGGGTGCCGCCGCCGCCGGATCGGATCGAAGAGCCCCTCAAGGCCCTGATTTTCGATTCCTACTACGACCCCTACCGGGGCGTGATTGTCTATTTCCGGGTGATCAGCGGCACCATTGCCCGCAAGGACAAGGTGCTGCTGATGGCCAGCGGCAAAACCTACGAACTCGATGAAGTGGGGGTGATGGCGCCGGACCAGCGCCAGGTGGATTCGCTCCATGCCGGTGAAGTGGGCTACCTGTCGGCCTCGATCAAGGCCGTGGCCGATGCCCGCGTCGGCGACACGATCACCCTGCTGGCCAACCCGGCAACAGAAGCCCTGCCGGGCTACACCGAGGCCAAGCCGATGGTGTTCTGCGGCCTGTTCCCCACCGACGCCGACCAATACCCCGACCTACGCGAGGCCCTCGACAAGCTGCAGCTCTCCGATGCGGCGCTCAAGTATGAGCCAGAAACCAGTAGTGCCATGGGCTTTGGCTTCCGCTGCGGCTTCCTGGGCCTGCTGCACATGGAGATCGTGCAGGAACGGCTGGAGCGGGAATACGACCTGGACCTGATCGTCACGGCACCGTCGGTGGTGTATCAGGTGAACCTGATCGATGGCAGCGTCATGCTGGTGGATAACCCGGCCACCCTGCCCGATCCCCAGAAACGCGAATCGATCGAAGAGCCCTACGTGAAGCTGGAGATCTACACGCCCAACAGCTACAACGGCGCCCTGATGGAGCTGTGCCAGGAGCGGCGGGGCGAGTTTATCGATATGAAATACATCACCACCGACCGGGTCACCCTCCACTACGAAATGCCCCTGGCTGAAGTGGTGACCGACTTCTTCGACCAGATGAAGAGCCGCACCAAGGGCTATGCCTCGATGGAATACAGCCTGATCGGCTATCGCAAGAACGAGCTGGTGCGCCTCGATGTGCTGATTAACGCCGAAAAAGCCGATCCACTCACCACGATCGTGCACCGGGATAAGGCCTACAACGTCGGCAAGGGCCTGGTCGAAAAACTGAAGGAACTCATTCCCCGTCAACAGTTTAAAATTCCGATCCAGGCTTCGATCGGCAGCCGCATCATTGCCAGCGAAAGCATCAGCGCCATTCGCAAAGATGTGCTGGCAAAATGCTACGGCGGCGACATTTCGCGCAAGAAGAAACTGCTGCAGAAACAGGCCAAAGGCAAAAAGCGCATGAAGGCCATGGGCAAGGTGGATGTGCCCCAGGAGGCCTTCATGGCCGTGCTCAAGCTCAACCAATAGGGGCTGCTAGCCCGGCATTCCAAGCCCCTCCCCCTTTCCTTGGGGGAAGCCCAGGCCTGGCTGGTCTTGATTTCAGATCCAGCGCCCCGGCCCGCGGGACGGGGGCGGCCAGGCCCGGGAACGCTTTAGCTCCAACGGTTGGAGGCGTCAGCGATGGCAGCAATGCGTAGGAGCTTGGCGCGGGCGGCCCCAGCACCATCGTCCCAGGCTGGCTTTGTCCTAGGGCTCGCCCTGCTGGCCGGCCTGATTCTCTCCGCCGGTAGCTTCACCGCCTTGAACCTGGCCCTGGCCTCCCACCAGGCCCAGGCCGCCGAGCACCGCCGCCGCCAGGCCGAGGACGGCCTGGCCAACCTGGGCCAGCTGCTGGCCCAAACCCTGGTGGGACACCGCCCTGAAGAGTTGAATCAGGCCAGCCTGAGCCCACAACTGCTCAGCCAGGGCCTGCCAGGGGGCTGGCAATTGGCCAGCCTGCAATGGCAAGCGAGCCAGCCCGCGGACCTGGGGGTGGCCAGCCTGCAGGTGACGCTCAGCGGCCCAAGGGGCGAGCAACGCCAGGGGCTGGTGACCTTTGGGCGCTCGCCCCAGGACGGCCTGATCACCTCCCTACGCCAGGAGGGGGCATGAACCTGGCGGACGTGATCGTGGCGGTGCTGGTGTTCAGCCTCGCCAGCGCCGGCTGCCTGGACGTGATGGCCAGCCTGGGCCGAACCCTGCACGGGAGCGCCCAGGCCGAGGCCGCCGCGGAGCGACTGGAAACGGAACTCAGCCGCAGCCAGGCCGTGGTGCGGGCGGGGGCGGACCAGGAACAGGCGACCGATCTGGCCTGTGACCAGCCCGAACTGCTGCTCAGCCGCCTGCTGATGGATGGCAGCAGTAGCGGCAACGAAGCCACTGGTGAGCCCAGCAGGGCGAGTGGATCCATGCAGCGCGAGGTGACCGTGGTAGCCCCGGGCCTGGTGCGCCTGCAACTGACCGATGGGGGCCGCTGGCAACGGCAACGGCTGTTCAGCGCTGCGGCCTATGGCCTATGTCCATCCCTAGGGGGCCCAATCGGATGACCCTGGCGGAACAACTGATCGTGGTGAGCCTGCTCGGCGGCCTCGGCTGCTGGGGCCTGAGCTGTAGCCAGGAACAACGGCATCGCCAACGGGTGGAAGCGGTGGCGAGCGAGTGGCTCGCCGGCATTCAACTGGCCCGGGCCGAGGCGGAACGGCGCCAAACGGCCTGCGGCCTCAGCCTGGCGGCAAGGGGCTGGCAGGAGCCCAGCGACGGCAACCTACCGGCCTGCGCCACGGCCCTCCAAGTCTTCAGTGACGAGGTCAACCTGGTGCATAACTTCCCCGCCACTCTGCGCTTTAGTGCCAATGGGCTGGTGATCGACGGTGGCGTGGTGGTGCTGAGCAAGGCGGGCACGGGCCTGCGGCGCTGCCTGGTACTGGCCCTACCCCTGGGGCTAGTGCGCCTCGGCCGCTATGACGCCGATCCGGCCGCCACCCCCACGGCAAGCCACTGCCAGGCGGAGCGATGAGCAACCTGATGCTGCGGCCAGCGGTGATACCCCAACGCCCCGTTCAGGAGCAGGTCCGCTCCGATCCATGGAATAGCCGCAAAGGCTTCACCTTGGTGGAATTAGTGCTGGCCTTAGGCCTTGGGCTGCTGGTGGCCGCCTGGGTGGTGGAGGCCCTACTCGGCCACGCAAACTTCAGCGCCAAACTGGTGGATCGATTGCAACAACGGGAGTTCGTGCGCCGCGCCCGCCGCTTGATCGAAGACGACAGGCGCCTGGCCATCCTGGCCTCAAGCCAACCAGGGGCCCAGGCACCAGCCTGCAACCTGGCGGGGCGCCAACCCCTGCTGCATTTGCAGTTGCCTGCCAGCAAACCGGCAATCACCTGGAGCCTCGGGACTGCGCCATCTGCCATCTGGCGCGGCCAGGTGTTGATGCGCTGCGGCCCTGCCTATGGCCTCGATGGCAAACCGAATCTTGATGGCAGCTGGCAAAACCGGGTCGTGCTGGATCGGGCGGCGGGGTTTGACATTCCGTTGTGAAGCAAAATCAGCCAGGATGGCTGCTCAGCAAGCCTGAACAAAGAACCAAACCATGTATCGCACTCAAGTTACTAATAATCAACACAAAGAGCCCTGATTCACAGAATTCTGGCACGGGCATACACCGTGGGAATGGTGCTTCCCGAGGGGTATGTAGAGCTCCAAAGACTACCGCGGCCAGAAGTACCAGAGCCAACCTTTAAACTGTAAGTCAAGGTACGCCCGTCGCAAGCATACTTGGTTGGATCAGCGGCATCAACATCCGGCAGACCAGTGGTGCCGCAGGCAGAACGGCTATTAAGCGCTACATCATAAACATACGCATAAAGACTGACCACATAATTTCCCGGATTCAAAGCACCATCAACAGCCGAATCATCAGTCGTTTGCCCAATCACTCCAGACTTATCACCAATAGCAGGCCCCCAACGATAAATGGCCCACTTGTTTGGATCACTGCCAGGGCTATTCACCAGAGGCACTCCATAGAAACAAGTATATTTATCAAGCCTCCCCTGGGATTGAACATAGCGATGCCTCAAGGAAAATAAAAACGTTACTGATGCCGTAACACCAGACGGGGCAGCCGGAGTTGTATCCGCGGGGCAAACAGATTCATCCCGAACGACGCTCAACGCATCACCCTCACCCACCTCACCCTCAATAAAATAAGTAATCTTGGCATACTTATCACGCAACGATTGGATGGCATAGGACTTAATACTTGCCCGGGTCTCCGACACAGCGATCCTCGCCGCTGCCATCAGAACAATAGAACTAAGCAGAGAAACCAGAACGATTTCCACCAAGCTAAAACCCTTACCTGCCAATTTTGGGGCAACGGCTCGAAGTTGAGCGAGAATGCCACCGCGGCGACAAAGAACTAACATGGCAAACAATTGACAACAGAGTAGCTAGAACTTTTCATTGGCAAAACCGCCAAAAGAAGAGGTTGCACAATTGGCCCCGACCGAAGAAGCATTGGAATTGGCTCCAATACTAGCGGTGCCAAGCAAATAATTAATACGAACACAACGCAAAAGCCGTTGCCCCTGCATGTAGATTTTAATATCTTGTACGGATCCAGAACTTCCGCTCATATTATTCTGATTGGCATTCGAAGCTGAGCCGACAAGCACGTTTCCTCGCAAATTAAATTTAATTGGGGATGGAGAGGCGATTCTATAGACGCCTATGGCGTTAGCAGGGATCTTAAAGGAGAGTGCCGTCGGTGAACAATCCGTAGAGTTAGACCCGTTGCTCACAGTAAAGACGGTAGAACCCGCCTTAAATTCACTGGCGTTAGGATAAGTTGCCGAACCCGCAAAAGTGACTTCGCATGCGACATTAACATTGGAAGTAGCAGCAGTCGTATTTGCATGGATGCCATTGAGCCAGCCAGCCATCTCCAATGCAATCGCGTCTACGCGAGCTCGCCGCAAGGAAGCCCAGCCAGTACTAACAACCAAACCAGCAAGAACTCCAATTATCGCCGTAACCATAATCACCTCTACCATCGAAAAACCGCCCCTTCTCCTAAACAGAAATTTGCCCCGAATTGAGGTCATCATTATGGGCACCAATTAGCAAGATCAGGGATGAGATACAACCAGCGCTTCAACGTACGCGGCTCCCCATTAATATCAATAGATCTCTCGAAAGAAATTTTAAAACGTCGAATTTTTTCGTCCTCAAAGACTGAGGTAATTTTCACACCCTCAGATGAGTCAGCATTACCAAGAGCATTCACAGAATTTGAAAGATTAGAAATAATTTTATCCTTGGATGGGTCAAAGTTCCTAGATCCGGAAAATTGAGTGGCAGGGTCCTTACAAGAGGCAACAAAATCACTTAAACGGTCAGAAGATGGCGAATAGAATGCCTGGGCATCTTCGGAAATATGCTTCGTGCAATTAGCCGTATTCACACTACCACTACCATTGCACCAATTATAACTAGACCCTAGGTTTCTAACCTTATCGATCATAACATGGATTTCCAGGTCCGCCGAATTGATAGCCCTTGAATTCTCAACCGCTCGCATATTAATATCGAAAAGAGTTGCGATTTGGATCGCACCTATAAGCAACAAAACAGAGGAAATAATAGGTTCAATCAAGCTAAAGCCCTGGCGATCGATGCAAATCATCCTGCCAGGCCTTGACAGCGAATCCAGGCAACGGGGCCTCAAGGATAACATCATCTATAGTTTAGAATTATGGGCCGATGCACGCGTAGTTCCTCGAACATACCACTCAACAATTTTATTATCTTGACATTTCAGACTTGATTGGGGCTTGACCGTGTCAGTACCAAAAGGCTCGGCAAAGCTACTGCCACAACAGCGGGGGATAACTTCATATTCCTGCTGCAAAACAAATCTTGTCGTTTTGTAAGCTGAAGCAGCATATTGAGCACTTGTTGTGTCCACTCGCCAACGATCACTCTGGTAAGGAGTGCTCGAATTGTAATAGCCCTGAGCCACAAGGACAAGATAACTTTTTTCAGTGGCACTTACTTTGCCATTCTCACTTGAAATCAGATTGTAATCCTTATCATAGAGCTTAAATCCAACAATTCTTGAGGACTGAGTTTCTCCAGTTTCGAGCTGCAACGAGGCAGAAGTAGGCATTCTCACAGCTTGCTCGGTCACTTGAAAAGGCCTTCGCCGACGATCGTAATCGCTATCGCTAGCACTACCAGTAACATATTTCTTGCATTCATAGCTCAAAGAATTGAATTCATTATCAGACAAAAGCGAATAATAATTTCCCTTGACTGGCCATTCTTGCTGCTGATCCCACCTGGATGCCCATTGACTAGAAGGTAAGTTGCCCAAAAGCAGTCGATTTCCGGGCTTATTAAGTTCAGAACTTGCCAGGATCAAACCATTCTCAGCCGCATTACGGGCCATCCTTAACTTAGCCTGCAAACTCTCGGCATATTGACCTGCGATAAGACGACTATTAATGGACAACGTAGTTGTTAATACGGTGAGAACCATTAAGAACACAAGAATCAGTGAAAATCCTGCAGACCGCCTACGAACCCTAGACTGAAGAACTAAATGCAAAAAACGACTATTTTTCTGGCGAACCATCCGACCGCCTATGGCGCCTGGGCTTTTGGAGAAGCGCCTGAACTGTCTGGTCAACACAGCAATGGATACAGCAACAAACTTCATCATTAAATTAGATTATTACAGAATAATGGTTATGTTGGGCTAAATCCGACCAGGGCGATGGGCCTACAACCATCGACATCGCATAAAAACAAGCAGCGCTAGAAAGAGGCAAGGCTGGCTGCCTTTCAGAAAGACTCAAGTAAAACACAGCACTTCTCCCTGATGAATACAATAGTGACTCAAAAAACAAGGATACGCCACTTTACAAGCGGCAAGCTTAGAGATCAAAAATGCGCCTAAAGCCCGTATCAGGCTAGCCAAATAAACCACTTTGACTGTATTTATGGCATGACATGCGAACCTGAAACCACAAACACAAAGACAGATCGGAGTTGACAGACTAAAACCAACAAGAAGCCAGCAATCTTTAACAGAAACGGCCATTCCCAAAGAGCCAAAACAACCCATCGGCCGCCGGATAGGAATAAAATCAAACTGCATAGCTGAAATTAATTGATTAGAAGCGTAGCTTCGCGGCCTTGAATCAAAGGAAATTAAGAATCAAAACCAGGAAAAAAACAAAGGGAGGGAACAATCACCATAATTACAAAGTATCGCGATGGTGCGCGCAGGCGATCGCATTGATCAATCGAAGAAAAACCAGCCCTAACAGCTCCACCCAATTGAATCACGATGGTAGATAGCGCCTCCATTTTGCCCTTAATGAGGCGGCCCCCTCCATGCCCACAAGATGGGCACTAGCCCGTGGGCGTACAAAGACCTAGGCAGAGAACCCCATCAAGAGGCTCCAGCCGAGGGCAGAGCAAGTCAAGTGTTCATAGCCATAACTTCAAAAAAATTGATAATTAAGTATGATCTTGCATTAGCTGCAAGACAATCCCCCAGGGGGGACTATCAGCATCATTCTAGCAGCACTCACCTGGGATCGCTCAGCAGTAGCGACTGCAGGGCCAGGGGCAGGCCAACCCGAGCAGGCAGTTAGGGCATGAATGGTAGCCCCAAAGCCCATAGTAAGGGTGATGGTTTAGCCCCTTAGCCATACAAACGAAGCAAGCGAGGAGAGTGACTTCCCCCTCCTCCATCATCAGCTGTAGCTCCCTTCAGCCAAGCAACAGCCTGCACCCATCACTCAATCTCAACCCCAAAAACAGCTTGTTCCTGGGAACCCGGCACCACGGGGGATTGGTTGAGTTGGATCGCCTCACCACCGGGCCCGTAAAGGGCCTGAATGATGATGGTGGTGACCTGGCCTAGGGACACAAGCGAGCTAATCTCCCTGCGTGGTTGGTTGCGAGCCAACCGGATCGGGCTGCAGGGGTGCTTGCCAGGCAGTTGCAAACACAAGTCCGCCCTCCCAAGCCCGGGCACCAAGGACAACCAAATCCGCCGTTGGCGGCTGTGGAGCCGGCTGGCCACGGGGACAGAGAGATCAGCATCCCGGTAGACATAGAGAGCATTGCTCGACATAGCCCGGGCCCAGACCCGAACGAGCGGCCTGGGTCCTGGTTTGATCACCAGATCCGAGCCAGCCGGGAGGAACCATTGATCCGGCTGCAACACCACCCCAGCCCAACGAAAGCCGGCCGCCCGTTGGGGAAAATCAGGGTAGAGGCGATGCACTCCGCCAAGGCTGCCAATCCAGGCCCCATGGGCCCGACCCAAGGGCAGCAGGGCATAGCCATCCGAACTCACCTGGCAGCTCGGCACGGTCTTGCAGAGGGCGGCGATTTTGCCGCCCTGATTGATCGCCCCCAAATCAAGGGCAAAAAACTGATAGCCCAGATCCATGGCCAATCTGGCTTCCTGGGCTAGACCTTGACTAGACGCTTGGCTAAAGAGTAGATCGGCCGGACCCAGCTTCATCGCCCCATAATTACTGGCCACCCCACTTGGGGGATAGGCCAAAAAGGTGTCGTAAACACCGCTGCGCCAGGCACTTTCAACCTGGCCTGGCTCCGGAAAGCTGGTATAGGGAGCAAACCAAACCCGTGGCGGCGGAGCCTGGTGGGGCCGTTGCAACAGGCCAGCAATCGAATTGGCTTTGGGGCCCGTGCGAATCGGCGACTGCAAGATTGCACGGATTGACAACCAACCACTGCTATAAACAAGTTCAATGCCGATCCACAGGGCAAGGAGTCCAAAAAAGACCAGGCCATAATCCTTGTTTTGGGGGCGCGTCATGGCAAGCGCCTGCGCAGCGAAGCATCCAGCAAGGAGGCCAACACCAGCACACTCGCTCCATAGACAAACACCGTATACCGATTGAGCGATCGCAGCACCGGGCTCACAAACACAGCAAAGAGGGTTCCCAAGCCGCCCATGGTCATGCAGAACAGCGCCAAAAAGGTAACGAGACCCAACAACAAAGCAAGTAAAGGTATGGGGCTTTGTAGCCATGCCATTTGCTGCTGGGAAGAGCGTCTAGCCGCCAGTTGCCAAAGGGCCGCCAACCAGGCAATCGGAATCAGCAAGCTGCCCCTAGACATCCAATAGGACTCATACCCTGTAGGGAGGCCGGCGGTAGCAAACGACTGGTTGACAAGCGCATGCCACGGCGATGAGATCAGCCAAGTGAACGGCAGCAAACCATATTGAAATTGTTCAGTCGGATAACGGGGCACCACCCAGGCCATCGGTGGCCCTCCGATCGAAACCGCCAGAAGGTTGGGAGACTCGGCCAAAAGCATCACCACCCCAAAGCCAGCAACAAAAAGCAAGCCGGCACCAGCAATGCGCCCCAGAATCGCCAGATCACTCGTGCGGGTAGTGGCCAGAAAAAGAACCAGGCCAAAGCAAGCAATCAGTTGCAGAATTAAAAAGACAAGATAATAATCCTGGCTAGGGAAACAAAGCAAGCCAGCCAGGGCCCCTTGGGCCAAGCCAGACCAGCCCCCAGCCCGTTTTTGCATCACCCGCCAAAGCACATAGCAGGCCGCAAGCCCTGGCACCACGGGCCAGAGCATGGCCAAGGACAGATGGCCCACCCGCGAAAAGGAACAGGGCGCCGTGGTGATCAAAAAAGCCACCAGCAAACTCGTCTCCAATCGAAACTGAATTTGCCGGCAGGCCACCAGGGTCAGCGAAAAGGTGAGAACTAGGCCCACGATCAAGAAGGCCTGGGCCGGATAGAGCTGGGCATGGCGTGCCAGCTGGCAACTCAACCAGGACACCAGCCTGGCAGGAATCGGGCCCGTAAAACTACCCATCGAGGCCAGATTATCCAGCTCCCCAACCCAGCCCAGCTGGAAGCGCCCACTTTGACAAGCCGCGGCAATCGCGAAGTGGTCATAAACCTGATCCGCTGAGATCGCCCTTAGGCTTAGGAATTGGGGAATCCAGGCCACCAGGGCCAAGAGCGGCAGGCCGATCGACAGAACGGCAGCAGGACGATCCTTGGCCGTTAGCAAATCTCTCAAGGGCCTCCATCCACTCTCAAAAACGATAGCACCGGAGTAGCACTAAGCCACACCTACAGCTTCAGCATTGACATCCATACTGAGGCGTAAAAAGGCAAAGACAATTACCTGGCTATAGACAAACTCTACCAGCATCCGGTAGATTCAGTACTAGGCATGCATGCGGTGCCGATCCTGGCAACCTGGAGGACGGGGGTTCTATTATTGCTTAGGCGAGGAGTATAGGATAAGTTCCAGATCGAACCCGAAGCAGTCGCGCTAGTTCCTATTGTTATGTAATATTTGAGGAGGCCTTGCGTTACCGTGGGCCGAGAATTGGGCCTGGTCGCAGAATTATTAGGGTTATTCAACAAATCAGTTGCCCTGCTTACCAAACGCAAGGAAGAGTCACTGGCCATCAGACTTCCGGTCTGATCGTTAAATTTTGGGCCATAGCGATAGAGATCCCCGCCCGATATTTTATTATTATAGTAGCAAATAGTCGCATCCGCCGCCGCCGACTGGCTTTTAGTATATTGATGTTTAAAAGCAAATAGGAACCGTCCTCCGGCCGGCCCTCTGCTTCTATTAGCAGGGTCCTTACATGCCGCAGGCTCAGTCGTAGACAGATCAGACGCTTCAGCAATCTCCCCTTCAATCAGAAAGGTCACACGCGCCACCTGATCCCTTAAGCTTTGATACACATAGGTACGGATCGCAATTCGCGCCTCATTAACAGACAGCCTGGCCGCCACCATCAGCACAATGACGCTGATCGCAGCCACCAACACAAACTCCACCAGGGTAAAGCCACGGGCCATCCCAAGGCCCAAGCGGCCACGACTAACCGTCAAATGCCTGCAAGAAAGCCTGTTCGCAAGAGGAAGATAAGCCATCAGAATCGCTCAAAAGAAGTGCAGTCATCAGTTGCGATAGCGGTAGCATTACTATTGCTGCCAATTTCAACAATGCCCGTCCAGTAATTAATTCGGATGCAACGAAGTAGGCCGCTACCGGCGTGAAAAATCTTGATGTAGTTAGTGCCCGTTTCGTTTGTGGCGTTATCCGCCATGGCGGTCGTGCCGCGCGGACTAAAAATGATCGGATCATAAAGCCTTAAGGTGTAACCACCTCCAACATTAGCGGGCAAGCGAAAACTTACTTGTGCGCCCGAAGGATCGGAACAATCCGCGGGAGTTCTAAACGTGAGAACTTGGGCTCCAGAAGAAAAGAGACCGGATGGATCTATTTGATTTATCGGCAGGACACTATTAGACCTGTTCGTAGTGCCTACATAATCAACATAGCAACCGTTCTCATTTTTAGCACGAATCGCCGTAAGCCAGCCGGCAAGTTCAACAGCAACGGCATTGATCTTTGATCGCTGCAGCGATTTAGATCCAGACGCAATAATCACGCTAGACAGGACTCCCAAAATACCAACAACAACGAGGATTTCCAGCACCGTAAATGCTGCCTTTCGGCGAATACTGGCCTGGCCAACAAAAGGCCTCATGAGGGGCACCATTTGGCCACCTCAGGCACGAGATAAAGATAGCGAGTCACCTTTCTTGATCCACCTAATTCACCCTTGGAAACAGATTTTTCCAGCTCAATCAATAGGCGCCGAGTTGTCTTTTCGAGCAGAACAATACGCTTAACGTTGCTCGTGTATTCGAAGATAGCTTTTACCAAAACTGTCAAAAGAGGGTCTTTCGAAGCGTTGACATCATCTTTGCTTAAGATTTCAAAATAAAACCTATCAGGAAATTGGTATAGGCCAACATCTTTTTTGCAGGCCTTGGCAAATTCCGTGTCAACATCAACACCCGTTGTCGCATCAGTCTTTTTAATAAGACTTTTACTATAGTAGCTTTGGGTCAAAGGAAGCACTTGCCCACAATCTGCAGGCGAAACACTTGCGGTGTCGTTGCACCAATTTAATCTTGCACCAAGTAAACGAATTTCTTGCATGTTGGCAGAGAGCTCACGGTCAGCAGCATCAAGCTCATGGGAAAACTTGGAAACATTCATGTTCACCTGAAATAAGCTGTAGGTAGAAAGTGTCGTGACGACAAGCAATACTGCAGCCAGAACCGTTTCCAACAGGCTAAAACTATCTGGAACAGGCGGCTGCTTAAAGCGAAGCCCCTGAGTGAGCCATGGCCTGGAGAGTCGCATGGGATCTTAGGGTGCAGAATTGAACGCCGAGGTTCTTGATACCGATCGAAGAATCCATTCAGTTGTGGTATTAATAGTGGTTGCTAGGCAACTATTAGAATCCGCAGAACTTGGACCATAGGATTTTCCATTAACCTTACCAAAACCTTTACTGCAGCATCGAGGAACAACCTGAAACTCTTTCTGCAAAGTATATTTAACGCTATTTTTATCACCAGACACATCGTCATAGGCGATGATATCTCCTCTTTTTTTGTTCAAAGTCTGCCTAGGGGAATAAAAGCCCTCAACGGCAACAGTTAAGTAGCTAACGTCGTTTTCTACAGCAATGCCGGCTATTGTATGGTTAGAATTATAAAGGCGTAGGGCGATAGGCCGATAGAACTGATTATTGCCAAGATAATGAAAGTCGTTACCCTGGCCTTGGGCAATCGAAGCGAACCATGACGTGTGCCTACCGTTGTTAAGGCTAAGTCCATCAAACCTATTATCATTTTCTCTATTTGGCACAACGCTAGCTTTGTAAATAATATTGTATTCTTCGTTAGGACTGCCGTCATTTTCCTCCCTAATAGCACCTCCTCTGTTGTAGACGTAGCATGGCTTGTTAGGATAATCAGTGGAACTAGACAAGGGGGGGATTTCATTTGAACCCCACATTGAGGATGTTGGGTTGACATCTAGATTGTTAATCCCATACCCCTCGTCACCGCCGATAACGCGCCTATTGCCTGGATAGTTAAATTCAGAAGCAACAACAACGAGACCATTCTCAGCGGCATCCTTGGCTAAACGCAATTTACTTTGATAGCTCTGCGCATACAATCCACCTGTTGTTCGGCTGGTCAGCGCCAGGGTTGTGGTGAGTATGGACAGAACAAGCAAGAATATAACCATTAACGAAAATCCGCCATTCCTGCGCCTTAGGGCAAGCCTGGGGCGAACAACAGGCCCTAGCCATCGCTGGCCTAGTCGATTACCACGCCAGGCACTTGGCTGACGGCGCAACGATCGATAGGGAACGGTCTTTGACATCAAGACGAAGGCTCAAGTGAACTGGGATGGAGGACCGCGAGTGGGCTAGCACCCCGGCGGGGGACAAGCCAGCGGTCCACCGTGCTGGGCTTCAGCAGAGGGGGGCAGGGCCATGAACTGTCTTGGAAGCAGGGGTTGTAACGCACGCTGATTCTTCTTAGGCGCGTTCAACCAGGCTACGTCCCAGCAACGCCATCATAAGCCAATCTCTCAACATTGTAGGCGCCTTGATGGCTCTCGATGGCGGTTCATGGTTACAGGCCTGGCCTGGGCCGGGAACCCAGGCCGCCCCCTCTGGACGCAAAAGTCCTTGGGCCCCTGGGGGCCTGGGCCCTCCCCTACCAGAAAAGCCATTTCTGCTTTTTTCTAGTGTTCGGCCTTTCTCCAAACCAGGACAGACGACCTGGCCCCAGGTCTGCGTGCCCGAGTACGGCCCTGGTCCTCGCTGCACGGACCAGGACTAGGGATAGGCCGCTAGATGTGGGCTCCAGCCGTAGTCAGACGACGCCATCGGGGCCCAGCCAGCTAAATCAGCGAGTGAATCTCGCCCCCCAGCTGGCCCCTCCAGGCATGCCAGTCAAGCGCTGCTTAAGACAGCACTTCTGAATCCAATTCTGACCCCAGGGTGCTTTTGGCACAAAGCCCGATCTTGATCGGTTGCATTCCAGTGAACGCAACAGTGGCGGGCTAGCCCTTGAAGCAATAACTGTTCAACGCTGATGACCATGGCGATCCAAAACCTGCGTGGGCAATTTGCAGAGATCAATTCATGCCATGGCTACTGGGCCCATAGGACAACAGGGCTCCCTTCGCCCACCTTTGAAGGGGGCAACAAGACTGCTCGAATTCAAAGTTCAGGAGGGCATCACTGATCAACCAGTTGAATTTGGCGCGGAATCATGCGGCTAGGCTGGGCTTTGGCGTGCATCACCTGGGAGAGGCTCCGCCGCAAATGGGCAGGGCGCCTAGGCATCTAAACAATAAGGGCGAGTGGATCGGCCCTGCCAAGCCTGAATCAGGGAAATCGATGCATCAGCTGCTAGCTCTCAATCTAGAAACCCTCCACTGATGACCCAAGCGAGGTGCCCCAGCTCCCTTGCCCTACAAGAACCTAACGCCCCTAAACCAGGCTTGCCACCAAAGGAGAACCTAGGGATTGAAACGCCATGCTCTTGCGAGCAATCACTTACGGCTGTTGCTGCACTAGGGCACAGCCCAGCCGCCCCTTCAGGCTAAAGCCGCCTTTGCATCTAAAACAATGAGCATGAGCTCCCATAATAAGGAGGCTTATGCATGAGCCAGATCCCTTCTGGTCAGCCGTCATGGCCTTGATTTTAGCTCGATTCGCTACTATCGAGACTTTGGAGCGCGCCCCCCGCGGAAAGCAGATCCAAGATCGCCCCTGCAGGCATCAGTTGAACTAGAGATACATCTATATTTTACCAGGAATTGACGGGCATCGATCAAAGGAAAGCTTATTAAAAACAGGTGGCCAAACCACAGAAAGCAAGCCTTGCCAATAACAAAACATTTTAGCTGTAAATATTTCAAGCCAACTTGCAATGATACAGTGCGGCAAGGGGGCCGCTAAGATGGATTCGCTTCCACAGCAAAACGATAACTTACATTAAGGCAAGACAGATAAAAATCCCTACAAGGATTCGTGCTCGACCACCTCCGCAGGAATCAATTAATAGCCACAAGCAATCTCAGGATAAATACACCGATTGATTATAAAAGATCAAGAGCAAAGTATTCTGTCGGAAGAAGCTATTCCATTTTGACTCGGGTTGCGGTAATCGATGAACCTACGCAATTAACAGCAAGACTAACTCTCTATGACCTAATTGACATGCTTACGGAGCTTGGGCTGGAACCACCACAGATAACCGTGTTAATGGGCCCGGCAAAAGTCGATGATGTCATGCCGACTTTGGCATTGAAAGTGGAGCTTTCCTTGGAGATACCAACGAGCCCAGCAAGCTTTGCCTTGGCATCGGCCCGATCACAGGCACTTAGGAACTCGGGCAAAACCCACGGCCGACAACAGACCGACTGTCGCCACTACAATCATCAGCTCCATTAGGATAAAAGCATGCTCGCTGAAGTCCTAATGCTTTTGCTTCAGTCGATCAGGATCAATCTGATACGGAGACTCAGTTTAGACAAAAAAGTGAGGGTGAGCAAAAGAATGAAATCAAATGAAACAAAATATACTTATTGCTCTAACTCTGACCACACCATGGTTAATTGAGTTAAACAAGAAAATCACTAGACCTTGGAGCAAGTTAATCTACCGGAAGCATCGATTGCCATTTTTGCTTGTTTTGCGGTCAACGTTGAACCCACGCAGTCAATAGCAAGGTTAACTCTCCATGTCTTGCTTGACATGGTTACGGTGCTTGGGCTGGAACCGCCACAGGTAACCGTGTTAACGGGTCCCGTAATCGTCGATGCTGTCATGTCGGCTTCGGCATTGAAGGTGCCGCATTCCTTGGAAAGACCAACCAGCTCGCCAACCTTTGCCTTGGCATCGGCCCGATCACGGGTACTCAGAAACTGGGGCAAGGCCACGGCCGACAACAGACCGATAATCGCCACCACGATCATGAGCTCCACCAGGGTGAAAGCGGCGCTCGCTGACGTTCTGGTGCTTTGAATACGGTCGATCAGAAAAAATTTAATCCGTGGACTGAGCTTAGACATAATAAATGATCAGTGACGGAGCGTAAAAATATTTAGTCAAAATGAATAAAAAACTATTAATTTTTCCAAACTATGGGCCTACAACTGAATTAAACGAATAAATCACTAGACCTTGGAGCAAGTTAATCTGCCGGAAGCATCGATTGCCATTTTTGCTTGTGATGCAGTAATCGTTGAACCCACGCAGTCAATAGCAAGGTTAACTCTCCATGTCTTGCTTGACATGGTTACGGTGCTTGGGCTGGAACCGCCACAGGTAACCGTGTTAACGGGTCCCGTAATCGTCGATGCT
>Ga0310335_100134_pt1 | contig 20538 bp, 17 predicted proteins | sample LakMicMISRFREDD7_FD_195549 | JGI IMG/M metagenome (GOLD analysis project Ga0310335, IMG submission 195549) | Enriched freshwater cyanobacterial communities from Lake Michigan, Michigan, United States - MI23.SRF.RED.D7 (v2) (version 2) | ecosystem: Environmental > Aquatic > Freshwater > Lake... | reverse complement strand
TTCGCTGGCTTAGCTGAGGCTGCCTGCAAGAGGCGGCAGAGTCCCGGGATCTCCTTACCCCCCTGGAGTGGGCCCCGTAAGCCAGGGCGCTCATAGCCATTCGAGACCGATGCCCCATTTCTTTCCAAGCAAACCCATCCACCCAAGGGCGAGGAAATGCCAATAGATTCGAAAATGGAGGGAGCGATCAAAAATGATGGATCAATCGTGACTTCACTGAACTCAAATCCTATTGACCCACAAAGTGGCCCATAAACACTCCCTGGCATGAAAAGTGTACGGCAGACGAAAGATACGATTCTTGATATTCTTCAGTCCTTAAAGACCCAAGGATCCTCAATGAAAATGGCGGTCTGGATCAAGGCCCTGTGGGGCGGCGGCAGTTTTATTTTAAAAAAAATAAGATGGATGATCTTCGCGAAACCGCGCAAAACGATAAACTAATTGCCATCCCTTTTGAGGGTCTTGATAACTCGCCCTGGGTTTCTGGCAGAAAAGATGAGAGGTTTATGACTGTGCTGAAGTATAAAGGGCAATAAAAAGCCCCGCTAATGCGAGGCAAAAATCAATGGCTCGGGGGAGACTTGAACTCCCGACCTTGGGGTTATGAATCCCACGCTCTAACCAGCTGAGCTACCGAGCCAAGTCATGACCATCTTAAACGATCGCTTGCCGAGGCCTGGCTCGGGACTGCTTCAGGCTCGTGCTGGCAAGAAGGCCAGGGGGTTCATGGCACCACGGCCAGGGGTACGGATCTCGAAGTGCAGGTGGGGGCCGGTGCTGTTACCGGTGCTGCCCATCAGCGAAATCACCGATCCCTGGTCCACAAGCTCACCAACGCGCACCAGGATCTTGCTGTTATGGCCGTAGAGGGAGGTGCTGCCATCCTCATGCTGCAGTTCGACCAGGTAGCCGTAACCCCCATCGTTCCAGCCAGAGCGCACAACCCGACCAGCCTTGGCCGCCACGATCGGCGTGCCGATGTTGTTGGCCACATCAATGCCTCTGTGCATTCGCCCCCAGCGCCAGCCGTAGCCAGAGGAGAAAATTCCCTGGGTGGGCCAGATCCAACCGCTTGCGTTGAAAGGGCCAGGGTTGAACCTAGGGCCCTCAGACCCTTGGGGCTCTCCAAAGCTGGGCATCTCCGGCCAGCTCAAGCCACCGCTCGTGGTCGGGGCGATCCCCAGAACACTGGCGGTGCGCCCACTGGCGGACTGGGCGACCCGAATCTCGGAGCCCACCACCAGCCGGGCTGCCTCCAAGCCGGGATTGAGCCTGAGCAGATCGGCAAGCGACACCCCGGTGCGTTGGGCGATCTGGCGCAGGCTTTCCCCAAAGCGCACGATGGCGGACGGCTCCAGCGGCGGCGGGGCCTGGATCGGTGGAGTGCGCCTCAGGGCGCTGGTATCGAGGGAGGCCAGGTTTTTAGCCTTTCGGCTGGAGGCCGTCGGCAGGACAAGCCAATCGCCGGAAAGAAACCGGTGGTCCTCATTCACCTCATTGAGGCGGGCCAGCTGGGTTTCGTTAACGGAGAGCTGGCCGGCCAGCTCTTCGAGCTGGACATCGGAGCGGATCTTGACCCAGAGGTGGTCACTGCTGGCGGGGAGCGCGGCCAGCTGGATGGGCTGGACGGGGTTGGGGATGGAATCGAGTGCGAAGGAGGCCCTGTTGTCAGCCAGTCCGGGACCAGCGATCGTGCCAGCCACAGCAAGCAGGCTGGTGACTCCGAGGCTGGTTCCGATCCATAAGCAAGGCTTCATGCAAATTCACCCATTGGACAGGACCCAGACGTGAAGCCGCCAGTACTGGGCCGCGCAGAGAGTAACGGGTTGAACCTTTGACTGCAAGTCACCATGGCCACAGTTTTGGTCGGACCCTGGACAACACAGCTCCTGGCGAGCCCGACCCCAGGCCTCAGGACTCCAGTTGGCGCAGGGCTTCGAACAGGACTACCCCCACGGAGACCGAGAGGTTGAGGCTGCGGACGCCGCCTCCATGCTCGATCGAGCCCGCCATCGGGATCGCCAGGCAATGGCTGCAGCTTTGCAGCACCTCCTGGGGTAGGCCGTCGGTTTCGCGGCCAAAGAGGAGCCAGTCATCAACGGCAAAGCGCTCCTGGGCATAGGGGCGAGCCCCTTTGCGGCTGAGGGCAAGCAGGCGACCTCCCCGTTCCAGCCGGTGCTGGCTGAAGGCAGCGAAATCCAGGTGGCGATGCAGCTTGACCCAGGGCCAGTAATCCAGGCCGGCGCGGCGCACTTGCCGATCATTGATCTCGAAGCCCAAGGGCTCGATCAGGTGCAGCTCAGTATTGGTGGCGGCGCAGGTCCGCGCCACGTTGCCGGTATTGGGCGGGATCTGGGGCTGGAACAGCACAACTTGGGGCATGGGATCGGACGCTGGACTCGGCGTTTGACTTGGTGGATGGGCCTGGGGAACTGGCCTAGGGAATTGCCTTAGGCCGGCGGCACGGGTTCCCCGAGGGCCATCAGGTTGAGGGCCCGTCCCTGGACCACCAGCCAGGCCGCCGTGGCCTGCTGCATCAACCGTTGTTGCAAGCTGCCACTGCGATCGCGGAATAGGCCCCCAATCGCCGTTGGCGGCACCACGCCCCAGCCCACCTCCTCACAAACCAACACCACCCGGGAACGCTGCTGGTCTAGGGCCGCAAGCAACCGGTCCTGGCGCTCGTGCCAGGCGGATTCTTCCAGGTCCAGGTGGTGGGCTAGCCAGGTGCCCAAGGAATCGATCAGCAGCAGTGGGGCCGGATTGGCCGAGCTAGGGCCCGCATCGCCGTAGGCCATGGACGGCACCGTGGAGCAGTCCTGGGGTCGGGAGGCCGCCGGGATCGGGATTGTTAAGGTCGACTCCCGCTGCCCTTGGGTTGGGGCCGAAGCCCCCATTGCGTTCAATTTGAACTGCTCGAGGGCTGTTTCGAGTTCACCCCCCACCTCCAGGGTTGTCCAATGGCTAGGACGCCGTTGACGATGGAGCAGCAGGCGGTGCTGCCAGGCGCCATCGCCGGGGCGGTCGGCGCCGGTCGCCAGGTAGGTGACAGGCATGTCACTGGTATCGGCCAGATGTTCCGCCCAGCGACTTTTGCCACTGCGGCTAGGTCCACTGACCAGAATAAGGCCCCCGTGGATGGGTAGATCTTGGCGGGATGGGCCCCTGTCGCCATTCCCCTCGCCCCCATCAACCACCGCCATTCATGCTGTGCAGGGTAGCCACCGAAGAGGGTGAGACCCGGTTGAGATAGCGGAAGATCCAATATTTTAAAATCGTGGCCAACACCACCGGGAAGGTGGCGATAAACAACATGATGAAGCTTTCCTGGTGGGGGAGGCCGAAATGAACTTCCACGCCTTCTAAAAGCACGGTCCAGCCTTCGGGGCTGTGGAAGCCCACAAAAATGTCCGTAAACAGAATGATCGCAAAGGCCTTGGCGCTGTCGCTCAGTCCTACAAGTACCTCATCGAGGAAGCCGCGTAAGACCTGGATATCGCGTTGGCCAAAAAAGCATACAGCTACAAATCCAAAAAAGCCACAGACATCAGCGATAATATTTTTAATGGCATCATTGCTTTCCCGATCTGCATCTTTCCTGAGTTCCTCTGCCTTTTCGGCAAGGGCCGATTGCATTTCTTCTCGACTGGGTGGTGTTTTCCCAGCCAGCAGGGCTTCAAACTCAACTTCGGATTGATAGAGCCGTAATTTCTTAATTGCTTCCTGCTGGAGGTGGGGCTGGGGATAGCTCAGAATCGGCATATCCTTTGAATACAAATCAACCAGAGGGGAGACCACTAGGTTGCGGCTCATCTGTTGGATCATGAGCGGCACTAACAGCAACAGCAGCAGGATCCGAAGCGACACCAAAGTGGAGTCACGCCGGCGCCGGAACCCGGCCACCATCGTGGCCTCGGCCTCGGGATCGAGCTGGCGCCTCAGCCCGTCAAACACGTTCAGCAGGCTGCTGGGCAGCACATTCGGCGAACGAGCCATGCTGGGCAGGCGAGTTCGCTGGCCGTAGCGGGAGACAACACTTTCAATCAGCTGCAGCTGGCGATGTTCCTGGCCATCGAGTTGGCCCCGGTTTTGCTCCAACTCCTCCAGGGAGGCGCGGCAAAGTTTCAGGGCCGCCTTGAAACGGCGCAGCATTTGCGCCTGGGTCTGGCGCGGGATGCCGAGCTCCAGCTCGGGCCGCACCGGTCGATCGTTGTAGTACTCAAGCTCAAAACCCTGGATCAGCAGCGCTGCTTCGTAGGCCCGCTCGAGATCGCTGGTTAGGTCCGAGGCCTGGGCCCGCTCAAAGGCCGTCATCCAGTCAGTCAGCGCCATAGTCGCCTCAACGGGAGAAGACCCACCAGGTGATCATCGGCACCAGTGTGCCCACCGTGAGTAAAACGACCACCCATGTCAGGGCATTGCTGGATTGGGTTTCATCGCGGCTAGGCACGTTCGACTCCACCGCCAGCCGTTCGATCAGTTGGGGTGGGCCGGGATCTTGGCCATCCCTCAGTACCGACGCCAGCCGATCGATGCCATCAATGGAGGCTTGGCGATAGCGGGCCCCTTCGCGCAGGGGCAGGCCCATGGTGCTGGTGCCCGTGCTCGACAGCAGGCTGACGGGTAACTGGTCGAGGAGGTCATTGGAGACAACCACCGACGCGGTGTTGTTTTGGGCCTCGATCAAAAAGAGCAGCTGGCCGTCTGCGGTGGTCGTGCCATCGCCCTGCCAGCGGTCTAGGAGCTGGTGGCCCAGGTCGCCCAGATCGAGGCCGTAGTCCAGACGCCTCAGGGTCACAAGTCGGGCCTGGATGTGGTCATCCTCGAGGGCCGCAAGCCGGTGGTCGAGGTCGGTGATTGAGGCGCGGCTGAGCAGGTCGGCCGTGTCGAGCACCCGGTTCAACGGGGGACTGGCGGGAAACTCTTGGACACCCATGGCCAGGGCCCCCTGGGCGGGCAGTAGGCAGGCCAGGGTGAGCAGCAGGGCCCAGCACAGCCTGGGCAGGAAACGCAGGGGGGCCAAGGCGGATGGCAGTTGCATGGCTCCCAGTTTGACCTCAGCAAGCCCGACTGTGACAACCTTGGCCCAATCCGTGCACTGGAGTAATGGGACGGCCTGCGCAGGCCTGCCTGGGCGTGGGTCTTCTTGCCCTGCTCCTGAGCCTGATCAACCAGTTCAGCGCGGCGGAGCTCACCCCGCCCCTGGTGCGGGCCTCCGTGCTTGCCAGTCTGCTGGCGGTGGGGTTTCTGCTGGTGGCCACCCTTTGGACCCGGGCCGTGCCCAAGGCCCCGGAGAGGGCGAGTTTGGAGGGTTTCCAGGGCCTGGAGCTCGACGATTCCCTCCCTGAGTCCCTCAAGTTGGAACTGGCCTGGGGCAGCCAGCTGCTGCTGACCGCTACGCCAGGGGCGACCGTGCTGTTGTATTGGCGGCAACGCACCCTCCTGCGCCGCGGCCTGCTGGGCCATGGCGCCTTCCTGCTCGGTCCGATTAGCCAACGGGCCCTGGCCACCGGCAAGGCCATCTCCATGGTGAATCTGGCCCTTTATCCCGGCCGGGATGAATTTGCCGCCCTACCCGCAGGCCTGCCCGCCCTGGTGGTTCAGCCCATCGGCAACGAGGGTGTGCTGCTGCTGGGTGGCTGGTCGCCACGCTGCTTCAGCCGCAGTGATGAACTTTGGCTGGAGGGTTGGGCCCGCAAGCTCAGAACGTCACTGGAGGAGCTACCTGACGGCGGGGGCCCCCAGGGGACCCCGCCGGTGCTGTCGCCCCAGGGGGAGGCAGGGTCAGCTGGGATTGGACCCTCGTGCCCGGCGAACTGAACACCGCCAAACCATTGGTGCCAATCCGGCCCTGGAGCAGGTCGGCCCGGGTGACCTGCCGATTGGCCTGACGGCGCACGACCACTGAGCCCTGGGCCCGGATCTGGCCATTGGGCCAATGCCAGAGACACGTTTGGGCCCGTAGTTGCTCCCCCGGCTGCAGTAATTGGCAGGCCTGGGGGATGGCCACCGTTTCGTTGCCGAGGTCGACCAAGAGGCGATCGCCCCGCACCTGCAGGCGATCCATGCGGGCCCGGAAGGGTTGGTCGCTGCTGAGGCGGCGGCCGGCCAGGTCCCAGACCGTGCGCTGCGCCTCCAGCACCGCCTTGCGGCTGGAATCCACAACCTGAACGGGGGCCTCTAGGGCCAGGCGCTGCTGGCGCAGGTTGCCGCCCAGGGCGCGGGCGCGCAGGGTCTGGCCTGAGCCGTTGGCTTCACGGTGATTGCCTTGCACCGGCCCGGTGGCCCAGAGAACGCCGCTTCTGGGGTGCCAGGTGGCCGATATAGCCCTTAGCACCAGAACGGCGGGTCCCAGGCCGACGGGATTGGCTCGCCCCTTAGGGGCAGAGGCCCATTGCTCGAGTTGGGGGTTGCCCTTCAATTCGAGACGGTCCTGGAGCACATAGAAGCGGGCGCTTTCTGCCCTAAGCCTGGATCGCTGGTCGCTGGCCCAGGGGTTCCGGTCAATTTCCATGAGGTCGCGGCGGGGAATCCAGCGCAACTGGTCGGCATGGATCCGCACGGGATCGGGCCCCAGCAGCGTCACAACCACCGCCCCCTCGAGCTGGATCACCTCACCGTTATTGAGCACCGTGCCGCCGTTGGCGCGGATGTCGTAGTGGGGCTGGCCGTTGCGATAGATCAGGCCGCGGGGCTGGCGGGCCTTGGCCAGGCGCTTGGCGATGTCATAGCGGGCCTCCGGGCTCGTGAGTGACCAGGCCGGTCGGCCCTGGGGATCCTGTTGGCGCAGGTCGAGGGAACGAAATAGGAACGGTTCCACCGCCTCCTGCTTGGGATTGGTGCTTTCGCAGCCAGCCACAAGGCCGAGGACCCCCAGCAGGGGCAGGACCCGGGCGAGACCCTGGCGGCAGCGGCCGTTCACAGGGGTCCATCCAGCTCGAGCCGCGCCATCACTGGGGCTGGTTCTGGCAAGGGGTAACCCACGGCCAGCTGGCCCCACTGCAGCTGCTCAAGCCAGGGGTTGGTGTTGGTTTGGTTCGGACCGGAGCCCAAGGGTTCGAGGGCCAATTGCTGCAGCATCCGCGCCGAGAGTTCGGGCACCAGGGGAGCTAGCAGCAACGCCACTATCCGGGCCGCCTCGAGCACCGCATAGAGGTCGGAGGCCACCTGGTCGGTGTGGCCCTCCTTCTTCATCAGGCTCCAGGGGGCCTGGGTATTGAGGAAACCGTTAGCGGCAATGGCCAATTGCAGGCTGGCTTCCGCCGCCCCCCGGAAATCCAGCTTTTCCAGGCTGGGGATCACCAGGGCAATGGCAGCGTTGGCCGCCTCGGCCAGGGGGTGGTCGCTGTTTTGGGCTACACCGGCTGGCGGCACGGTGCCCTCGAACCAGCGGCGCGCCATGGCACTGGTGCGATTGAGCATGTTGCCAATCGTGTTGGCCAGGTCGTTATTGACGAGATCGACAAAGCGTTGCTGCTGGAAATCGCCGTCATCACCAAAGGGGATATCGCGCAGCAGATACCAGCGCACCGCATCGGCGCCGCAGCGCTCGAGCAAGGCTTCGGGATCGAGCACATTGCCGATCGATTTGCCCATCTTCTGGCCTTCGCGGGTGAGGAAGCCATGGCCGAAGACCTGCTTGGGCAGATCCAGTCCGGCCGAGAGCAACATGGCCGGCCAGTAGACGGCGTGGAAGCGCAGGATGTCCTTACCGATCACATGGACCTGGGCCGGCCAGCCCCGCCCGCCCAGCTCCCCTAGGCCGGCTTCGCTGCTTGCCCCAGCTTCGGCTCCATCCAGGAGGGCCGTGAGGTAGCCGAGCAAGGCATCAAACCACACATAAAAGGTGTGGCCTTCATGGCCTGGAACCGGAATACCCCAGGGCAAGTTGACCCGGGAAATCGAAAAGTCACGCAGGCCCTGGGCCACGAAGTTCTGCACCTCACGCCGACGGCTCGCCGGTTGGATGAACTCCGGTTGGGCGATCAGGGCTTCAATCTGCTCCTGGTAGCGGGAGAGGCGGAAAAACAGGTTGACCTCATCGCGCCATTCCAAGGCGCGCAGATGCACCGGGCATTGGGGATCGAGGGCACCGGCCGGATCGTCCTTGAATTCTTCGCAGGCGACGCAATACCAACCCTGTTGGCGGCCCTCAACCACATCCCCATTGGCCTCAACCCGGCCAAAGAACTCGTGAACAATGCGGCGGTGGTGGGGATCGGTGGTGCGAATGAAGCGGTTGTTACTGATCTGCCACTGCTGCCAGAGCTGGCGGTATTGGGCGCTGATCAAATCGCAATGGGCCTGGGGGCTTAGCCCTGCAGCCTCGGCCGTGCGCTGAATTTTTTGGCCATGCTCATCGCAGCCGGTGATAAAAACCACGTCCTCACCCTTGAGCCGCTGGAACCTCGCCAGGGCATCGCAGGCCAGGGTGGTGTAAGCGCTACCGAGGTGCGGTTTGTCGTTGACGTAATAAAGGGGCGTGGTGAGGGTGTAAGTCATCGGCTGGAAACTGGATCGGCGGTGCAGTCGGGCCCGCTGCGCCGCCCAGGCGGCCCCGCGCCGAGGCCGGATCCTAACCAGCGCCTGACCAGGCCCTTCTTGCCTGGACTGTGCCCGCCTTGGCGTAGCCGCATGGCTGCCTCCTGCTAAATCCAAGGGCAGTCCCGTTCCGTTCGCCCCTGCCCATGGTTCTGATCGAGGAACAGGCCGCCGTTGTGGTTTGGGGCGGGGGCACGGGCGGGGTGGCTGCGGCCCTGCAGTCGGCCCGCTCCGGCGCCCCTACCCTCTTGCTCACCCCCGGGCCCTGGCTGGGGGGCATGGTCAGCGCCGCCGGGGTCTGTGCCCCCGATGGCAACGAACTGAGCTGCTGGCAGACCGGCCTCTGGGGGGCCTTCCTTCGGGAGCTGCAGCGCCAGGAACCGGAGGGCCTCGACCAGAACTGGGTCAGTTGCTTTGGGTATCGGCCCGCCACGGCGGAGGCGATCCTGCGGCGTTGGGTGGGAGCCGAACCCCTGCTGCGCTGGTGGCCGGGCGTGCGCCCCTTGGCGGCGAAACGACTCGGGAACCGTGTCCAATCCCTAGAGATTGAACGGGATGGAGAAGCCTTTCGCCTCCATTTGGATCTCCTGGTCGATGGCAGCGACCTCGGTGACCTGTTCCCCCTGGTGGGGGCCCCATACCGGCTCGGCTGGGAGCCCAGCGAGACCTGGGGTGAACCCAGCGCCCCAGGTCTCCAATCCTTAGTAGGGCAGCCCTTTTTCCACCAGCAACTGGTGCAATCGCCGACTTGGGTGGTGATGGGCCAGCTGGGCGATGGGCCCTGTCCAACCGGCTCCTCCTTGGCCGCACCCTTTACAGCTGCCACCGAGACCTTTGGCCTCGAGCGCACCCTCACCTATGGCCGATTACCCGGGGGCCTGGTGATGCTCAATTGGCCCCTGCAGGGGAACGATTGGCATCAGGGCCTGGACGCAGCCTTCCAGCCAGGATCCCGCGCCTACGACGACCTGCTGGCGGCCATGCGGGGCCATAGCGAGGCCTTCCTGCAGGACTTCATCAACGCCACAGAAGGCTGGTTGCAACCTGGCCAGGCCTTCCCCATGGCCGGGGACCGGATGGCAAGCACTCGCCTCAAGGGTCCCGGATCCCTGGCCCTGATGCCTTACTGGCGCGAGGGTCGCCGCCTGGTGGGCTTGGAGGTGGTGATCGAGCAGCAGCTCTTGCCCCCAGGCCCTGGCGAGACCATCGCTCCCCTGCCCCTCGATGGCGCTGGCGCCATCAGCTCCATCGCCGTGGGCAACTACCCCAACGACCACCACTACCCCGGTCCCGACTGGCCGCTGGCAACCAAGAGTTGCCGTTGGGGAGGCCGCTGGAGCGGCACACCCTTCTGTATCCCCTACGGGGCCCTAGTCAGCGCCGGCATCGACAACCTATTGGCGGCCGATAAATGCTTCAGCAGCAGCCACATGGCCAATGGCGCCACCCGGCTCCAACCCCTGATCCTCAACATTGGCCAGGTGGCCGGCCTGGCAGCTGCCCTTTGCTGGCAGGGCAAGATTCCGCCGGCCGCCTTACCAGTGCGCCCGTTGCAGGAAGCCCTGCTCAGCGACCCCCTGGCACCGGCGGCGCCCATCCCCCTCTGGGATACCCCCTGGAACCATCCCCGCTGGGCTGAGCGCCACCGCCGGGTGCTGGATGATCCCTCCCTGCTCGCCAGCAACGGCCACTTGGAGGGTGCAACAGCGCCGAGGCCCCAGAGCGGATCGTCGGAACCGCTGGAATCCCTCTGGCAAGGCTGGATCCACCCCGATGGATCCGGCGGCTACAGCTTCAGCAATGGCGCTGGCCGCTGGCCCCTGATCACCCTGGAGCCTGCCATGCACCACTGGTTGGCAGGCTTAGACCAGCCCCAGGAGGTGGAGCTGATTGGCTCCCTCAACCCCTTTGGGCCCTGGCTGCGGGTGTCTCGCCTGGCCCGTTGAGCTTGGCGAGTGGCGTTAATCGAGATGGGTTGATCAAGTTGCGTTGATCGAGTCGCGTCGCAAGAGCTGGGCAGGTTGTGTTGGGTGGCCCTTCCCCAGGGTGGACCGCGGAGCTCTAGCCAGGCCCTCGGCTGAGAGCCCAAGCCAGGGCTGTTTAAGCAGGTCCTAGGCCGCGAGGTCCAGTGCCCCTCTGGCCCGTCAGCCGCAGCAGATCCGCAAACGAATCCACCTCGCGCACCTTCACCACCAGCGCTTCTCCCGGTTCACAGGACTCCCGCACCACCACCGGCAGGTCCATGGCCAGCGCGTCGAGGCGCACCAGGGCGAGGCCGTCTTGGGGCTTGAGCCAGCGCAGGAAGAGCCCCTCAAAGCTCTCCTGCTGGTGGGCTTCAAACCAAACCTGCTGCCAGTGGCGCTGGTCATCGCGGCTGATCTGAATCCCCTGGCGCAGGGCGTGATCCAGTTGGTCGAGGAGCTCAGCAAGTTCCTCAGCGGCCAAAACGGGCTCGCCAGCGGCCTGGGCCGCCAGCTGGCGCTGGGCGACCAGGTCGCCGTAGCGGCGAATCGGGGAGGTGATCTGCACGTAGGCCGCCAGGCCCAGGCTGAAGTGGGACGCCGGCTGGGCCGTGGTTAAGCCACGGCTCAGCCCCTTGCGCAGGGCCGCATGGCGCACGGGACCGGGGGGTAGGGCCAGGAGTTCCGCCTCCGGCGGCAGCGGGCAATCGGGCTGGCTGCGGTAGGGCAAGGCCAGGCCGGCCTCGGCCCCAAAGGAACCCACCACGGCCCCAGCCAGGATCATCGCCTCGGCCACTAACAGGCGCGATCGCGAAGGTTCCACCACCTCCAGCTCCGGCTGGCCGTCCTGCTGGCGGATGCGACCTTCGCTTTGATCCATCTGCAGGGCGCCTTGGGCCTGGCGCCATTGGCGTCGGCGCTGCAAAAGGCCATCAAGAACGGCCAGGTCCCGATCGGGAGGGGGCGCCAACTCGATCAGCTCATTGCCATCTTCATAGGTGAGCCTGTAAAGGGGGCGGATCCAGGAGCGTTGGAGCTCGTGGCTCGCCACAGCGCCCTCGCCATCGAGCTCCACCGCCAGGCTCCAGGCGGCGCAACGTTGGCCCTGGCAGAGGCTGAAGGGGCCCTCCGAAAGGGCGGGCGGGAACATCGGCACGCTGCCGCCGGCCAAATAAAGGCTGCTGGCCCGGCGCAGGGCCTCCTGGTCCAGGGGACTGCCGGCGGCCACCAGCCGGCCCGGGTCAGCCACATGGATCCAGATGCGCCAGCCCGCCTCGCCCTTGGGCTCGAGCGACAGGGCATCGTCGATTTCGCGGGTGTCGGCATCGTCGATCGTCACGGTTTTGAGGCCGGTGAGATCAAGGCGCTCCTCATCGCCCGGCCATGCGTCCTCCGAACGGGCGGCCAGGTCCGCAGCCAGGGCCAGGAGCTCGGGGCTAAACCCGGCCGACCAGGTGGTGCCGGCCAGGCTGGGCAGGTGATGGGCATCCCAAAGGCCCAGGTCACTAAGCAGGCGACGAATGTCGCCACTGCTGGGCCCACAGCCCGCCGCCTGCAGGGCCTGGCGTAGCTCCGGACCGGGCGGCCCCGCTTCTTCGCCCAGGGCCAGGGTCTGCAGGGTCCCTAGCTCCGCCCGTTGGTCGGGCTGGGCAGCAGCCAACTGATCAGGGTCCAGGGGCTGGCGGGCCGCCAGCAGCCCGTACCAGAGCTGGCGCCGACTCTCGCGTAGGACCAGCTTGCGACGGTCCCGGCGCAGCTGGTGGAGGTCGTCGCGGCTGCGGCGCTGGACCTGCCCCTGGCGCCATCGAAAGAAATCTTGCTGGGGCAACAGCAGCCAGCAGGCCGCCAGGGCCTGGGCAGTGGCTGCCGGGGCCAGCAACTCCACCAGGGCGCCCAAGGTCATGGGCCCGTCCTCGCCCTCCAGCAGGAGCCAGGCGGCGGCCAGGTCCTGGCGGCTGGGCGTGGCCGCCGCCAGTGTTGTCGCGCTGAGTTGCCAAGGCAAAGCCCCCAGGCTGGCCGCGGGGGCCGCGCCTGGGGGCAAGGGGGCAATCAGGTCTAGCTCCCGCAAGGGCAGCCGCTCCGGCTTGGCTTCAAAACCCACCAAAACGGCAGCTTTGCCGCCATGGAGATCGGAAACCAGGGCCAAACGGGGACCGGAACGGGTCTGAACTCCGACCAGGTCGCCGCTTTGCAAGGCACTATCTGAGGGCGTTAACCCTCAGGATTGACGAAGGGCAGCAGGGCCATGATGCGGGCACGCTTCACGGCGTTGGTGAGGTCGCGCTGCTGCTGGGCGGTGAGGCCAGTCAGGCGGCGAGCCAGGATCTTGCCGCGCTCGGTGATGAACTTCTTAAGGAGGTCCACATCCTTGTAGTCGATCGGATCGCCAGGCTTGATTGGCGAGAGGCGCTTTTTGAAAAAGGAGCTGGTCATGGATGAACGGAAGAAGGGGTGGGCAGCAAGGCGAGGATCACTTGATTTCCTTGTGAACCGTGGACTTGTTGCAGTGGGGGCAGAACTTCTTCAGTTCAATCCGCTCGGTGGTGTTGCGGCGGTTCTTCTCGGTGGTGTAACGGGACACACCGGGGGAACGCTTCGCGGGGTTGGACCGGCATTCAGTGCACTCAAGAGTGATCACGAGCCGGACGCCCTTGTTTTTGGCCATAAGGACGTTGCGCCGCTGTTGCGATGCAAATGACAATGCAACACCTTACCCCGTCGCCGGACCCAGTCCTGCCAAGGCCAGTGCCTAGGATCCGCCCACTTCCCCCTTAAGTCGATGCGGGTCTCGCTCCAATGGCTGCGGGAGCTTGTGGCCTGTGATCTCGCGGCCGCCGAGCTGGGCGAGCGCCTCTCGATGGCCGGCTTCGAGCTCGATGGCCTCGAGGACCTCGCCGCCCAGGCCGCCGGCGTGGTGGTGGGTTTCGTCGAGCAGCGCGAACCCCATCCCAATGCCGACAAGTTGAGCGTTTGCCGGGTCCAGGTGGGCGCGGCTGAGCCCCTGCAGATTGTCTGTGGGGCGGCCAATGTGCGGGCCGGTATCCATGTGCCCGTGGCCACCGTCGGCGCCTACCTTCCCGCCGTTGACCTCACGATCAAGCCAGCCGAACTGCGGGGCGTGGCCAGCAGCGGCATGATCTGTTCCCTCAAGGAGCTGGGCCTAGCTGACAGTTCCGACGGCATCGCCATCCTCGACCAACTGCTCGAGGCCGTGCCTGGGGTGGGATCCCCGGTGGGACCCTGTTTTGGCCTGGACGATCAGGTGTTGGAGTTGGCGATTACCGCCAACCGGCCCGATGGCCTCTCGATGCGGGGCATTGCCCGGGAAGTGGCCGCCCTCACCGGAGCTCCCCTGACCCTGCCGCCGGCCGATCCGACCCTCGCCGCCCAGCCCCTGGCCCTGAAGGCAGACGCCCTTACCTCCATGGAAGCCGGCGGCCTCTTTAGTCTCACGGCCCTCACGGGGATCGAGGTCGGCCCTTCGCCGCGCTGGTTGCAGAGCCGTCTGGAGCGCTCCGGCCTGCGCCCGATCAATGCGGTGGTCGACATCACCAATTTGGTGATGCTGGAAACCGGCCAGCCCCTGCATGCCTTTGATGTGGCCCGTCTGGCCAGCCTGGGGCCATCGAAGGATGGCGAGCCTGGCCCCAGCGTTGGGGCCATCGGCCTGCGCCAGGCCAGCAGCGAGGAGGCCTTCCGGGCCCTCGACGGCAGTGGGCACCAGCTCAACGAAGAGGCCCTGGTCGTCACCTACGCCGAGACCCCCATCGCCCTGGCCGGGGTGATCGGGGGCGCCGACAGCGCCGTGACCGACAGCACCACGACGATCTGGTTGGAGGCGGCCGTCTTCGCCCCCCAGGCGGTGCGCCGCAGTGCCCGCAGCGTCGGCCTGCGCACCGATGCCAGCAGCCGCTTTGAAAAGGGCCTGCCACCCGAGGTCACCCTGGCAGCGGCCGATCGGGCCGTGGCCCTGTTGAAAGAGCTTTGTGGCGCCACCGTGGTCGGTCGTTGGTGTCACCAGCGGCCAACGGCAGAGCCCGCCCCGCTAGTGCTCCGCCGCGACGCCCTGCACCAACTGTTGGGGCAGGTGCAAGTTCTGGACGGCGAACCTGGAGAGTTGGAGGACCTGGACGACGACCAGATCGTTCAGACCCTGACCGCCCTGGGCTGCGACCTCAGCGAGCTCGACGGTGGGGAGGGCTGGGACGTGCTGGTGCCGCCCTCCCGCAGCCAGGATTTGGTACGTGAGGTGGACTTAATTGAGGAGGTGGCCCGCCTGGTGGGCTACGACCGGTTTGCCTGCCACCTGCCCGACCCGCTCGAACCGGGGGGCCTCAGTGCCAACCAGCAGGTGGAGAGGCGCCTGCGCCGGGCCCTGGCCGCCGCCGGCCTGCAGGAAACCTGCCACCTCTCCTTGGGACCGGCCACCAGCCAGCTCAGTCCCGCCGGGTCTGAAGCCCCGGCGACGGCCCCAGCGATTCCCTCCCGGGTGCCCCTCGCCAATCCCCTCCTGGCCGACTACAGCCATCTGCGCGATGGCCTGGTGGAGGAGTTGCTGCTCGCCGCACGGCGCAACCTGCAGGTTGGTCGCTCCGGCTTCTGGGCCTTTGAGATCGGCACCGTTTTTGCCCCAGGGACCCAGGGCCCCAGCCAAAGCCAACGCCTGGCCGGGCTTGTCTGTGGCAGTCGCGCCTCTGAGCTTTGGAGCACGGGCGGCAAGCCCATGGCCCCGGGCTATTTCCAGGCCAGGGGCCTGCTGCAACAAGTCCTATCGAGCCTTGGCATCCCCGCCGAAGATCGGTTGCTGGCGAACCCTGGCGACCCGTCCCTCCTGCACCCTGGCCGGTCGGCCCAGGTGGTGATCGAGGGGCGCCCCGTGGGCTGGTTTGGCCAGCTCCATCCGCTCCAGGCCGAAGCCCTCGATCTGCCGGAAGCCACCCATTTGTTTGAACTGGAGTTGGCTCCCTTGTTGACGGCAGCCACCCGCCGCACTCGCTACCAACCCAGCTTTACCGCCTACGCCACCGTGCCGGCCTCGGAGCGGGACCTGTCCCTGGTGGTGCCCACCAGCGTGAGCTGTGGCCAGCTGCTGGCGGCGATCCGTAAGGCCGGTAAGCCCCTGCTTGAGCAAGCCGACCTGCTCGATCGCTATGAGGGCGCCCAGGTGGCCGCCGGCTCCTGCAGCCAGGCCTTCCGGCTGCGCTATCGCGACGCCAAGCGCACCCTCACCGAAGCCGAAGTGGAACAGGCCCACCAAGCTGTGCGCTCCGCCCTGGAGAGCCAGTTCCAGGCCCAGCTGCGCAGCTAGGTGCCCAGGGATCGGGTCAGCAGCCCACCGCTGCCGATCTCTTGATCCTGAATGCCGATCCTTAAGACCTGATCCTTAAGGCCTAATCCTTAAGACCTGATCCTGGACGGCGATCCTGAACGCCGATCCTGGCCCCATCAGATCCGTTTCAACACGGCCAGGGTTTCGACATGGCTGGTTTGGGGGAAGAAATCAATCGGTTGGATTCGGTCGACCTGCAGGCTGCCATCCCCGGTCAACAGGGCCAAATCCCGGGCCAAGCTAGCCGGGTTGCAGCTGATGTAGGCGACGGTCGCGGGCGGTGTGGCCCCAATCGCGGCGCAGAGCAGGGCCGGCAGGCCCTTGCGGGGGGGATCGAGCAGCAGGCCATCGATGGCCCCCAGGCGCTCCACCAGGCTGGCCCCCACCTCTGCCTGTTCGAAGCTGGCCCGGTTGAGGCCATTGGCGGCGGCATTGGCCCTGGCCTGCTCGACCGAGGCCAAGTGGCTCTCCAGGCCGAGCACCCGGGCACCGGCGGCCGCCAGGGGCAGGCTGAAGGTGCCGATACCGCAGTAGGCGTCGATTAACTCTTGGCCCTCGAGGGGCCCAAAGGCCTCCAGCAGCAGGGGAACGAGCCGTTCGGCCTGAACCGTGTTGACCTGGAAGAAGGTATCGGCGGCGATGGATAGCCCGATCCCGGCAAAGCGTTCGCGCACAAAGCCCCGCCCCGCCAACAGCCTGGTTTCAGGCCCCATCAGGGTGTTCGTGGCGAGGGGTTGGAGATTGAGGCAAACCCCCACCACCTGGGGCCAGCGCTCCAGCCAGTGGGCGGCGATCTCTTCGAGCCCGTCGAGCTCGTCGTGGCTACTGATCAGGGTGATCAGGATCTCGCCGCTGTGGTGGCCGACCCGTAGGGCCAGGTGGCGCAGGCCGCCCTCCTGCTCCAGATGGACATCCACCGGCCAATCGCTGGCCTCCAGGTCGGCCTTCAAGGGTGCGATCAGGGAATCGATGCGGGGATCGAGGACCGGGCAGCGGTTGAGGTTGACGATGCGGTGGCTGCCGCGGCGGTAATAGCCAGCCCTCAGTTGGCCATCGCCCTCGCGCCGTTCCAAGGGGATCGTGGCCCGATTGCGGTAGCCCAGGGTGGTCTCGGGGGCGATCAGGGGAGCCACGGCGCAGTCCAACCCACCGATGCGGCGTAGGGCCTGCACCACGAGCTGTTGCTTCCAATGGGCTTGGGGACCGTCTTGCCAATGCTGCAGGCTGCAGCCGCCGCAGCGTTCGGCCAGGATGCAGGGAGGTCGGCGCCGCAGGGGCGAGGCCACCAGCACCGCCTGGAGTTCGGCCTCGAGGTGCCGCCGTTGGACCCGCCGCACCACCACCGCAACCCGTTCCTCCGGGAGGGCTCCAGGCACAAAAACCACCCGCTCTTGCCAGCGGCCCACCCCCTGGCCGTCGTGGCCCAGGTCAGTGATGTCAAGTTCGAAGCGTTCGCCGATGCGGCCGATGGGCGCGGTGGCGGAGGAGGGATGGACCATCCCCCGACCCTATCGGTGCGTAACACCTCTCGTCAGATCGCCGGGTTGCGGCGGCAGGGTCGATACAATTGCTGGGCGCATGGTGCTATCGGATGAGCGTCGTTCGGGATCTGATCCTTCAAGCAGATGATCAGCTGCGTTACCCGACCGGCGGCGAACTGCGCTCCATGGTCGAGTTTCTCTCCCAGGGAGGCGGCCGGCTGCGGGTGGTTCGGGCCCTGACGGACAACGAGCGCAAGATTGTCGATGAGGCAGCGCGCCAACTGTTCAGCCGCAAACCCGACTACGTGGCCCCTGGCGGTAATGCCTACGGCCAGAAGCAGCGGGCCCAATGCCTGCGCGATTTCAGCTGGTACTTGCGTTTAGTCACCTATGGTGTGCTCGCCGGCAGCACCGAAATGATCCAGAAGATCGGCCTGGTCGGTGCCCGCGAGATGTACAACAGTTTGGGGGTCCCGATGCCGGGCATGGTGGAGGCAATGCGCTGCATCAAGGAGGCATCCTTGGTGCTTCTCAGTGCCGATGATGCGGCCCTGGCCGCCCCCTATTTCGACTACTTAATTCAGGGCATGCAAACGCCGAACTAAGTCTTTGACCGTGGTTTTGTCTCAGGCCAGCTGGCCTGAGAGAGGTGTTCGAATCACCTTGGGGCCCTACGGGCCCTCTTTTTGTTTGTTTGCCCGCGAAAGCAGGAGCAGGTCAGTGGAACTGGCCTCCGATCGAAGCCAGCGCGTCAGCCCATTCAACTGCCTTGAGTGCGTCTTGAGATGGGACACAAAATGCCTCCCACAGGTCCCATCCCTGGACCGGAAAGGCCAAGCTTGCTAGGGCAATCGCCCCAAGGAAGCTGGAACAGGATGTCATAGCCAGTCCCCTTTATCTCATTAAAGAGTTTGGCTAAGACTACTCATGAGTCTAGCCTGGGTTGCATGAGACAAATTCCGATGCCCTGCCTTTGCCAATCGGGCCCCGCTTGGGACTAAGCCCGAGGGATGAAAACAAATCCCAGTATTCTCAGGCTGGTCGCTTTACTGGACTCTCTATGCGTCTCTAGCGATACAAGCTGGACACTGCGCAATCGCCTTGCTGATCGCCCCTTGGAGCCCATGCAATGGAATGGGGCCATGGATGGAAACAAAACAGGCAAGCACCCGTCGGCCCTCGTCGGGGACAGCCAATAACCCGACAATGGGCAGAAGCGATGATGAAGCATATGCCTCATACGAGTCTCATTTCAGGTCTCAATTTCGGACTCGAATGGGATACGCGCTCCAAGAATAGGGATCTATGGGTTGGTAGTCCGAGAGCCTTACGCAGGCGCCTTGGCAGCCATGGTCGAGCTAAACCCCCTAGGGCCACCCAACTGGAAGCCAGTGAGATGGGGTCCCTTCGGTACCGCCCACTTCTAGGCGGCCCATGGATCGAGTTCCCGGTCCTCAGCCGAACAGCCGGACAGGAATGCCCTAGGGCACCCGCGCCGGGTGCCAAACGCTTGCGTACCTGTGTAACCCACAGGTACGCAAAAAACAAACCGTTCTCCCTCACTGGAATTTGGAGGCTAAAAAGTGGGTTGGACAGCTGGGTCCGCCAGGCTTGGACAGAACCTGGACAGGAAACGGGTGGCTGACGGGCACCGACTGGCATCGGATGACCAGCCCTGGCTTGGGATAAAAGTGGTGAAAATCATCGATTTCAAGCATTAAGGCGTAGAAACGCCTGAGCCGTGAGGGGCGATATCGCGAGTTTTGGAGGTTTATAACAAATTCGATACCAGTGCAACCGCGCCCGACCCAAACCCCCGACGGATGGTCCTGGTCAAATCCGCTTCAACTAGAAGACGGACCACGAGTAGAGCATCGGCAACGGTTGGAAGCGCGGAGCAGCAAACGAACCAGCCCTTGTTCCGTAGGTGCCATATGAGACCCTTTAATAGACTGCTACTTGGTCTCAACCAAGATTAGTGATACAGGAAATTGCCCGTCCGCCTCGCGCACTGGGAGAATCAAAACAAGCGGATCGCCATGCATAGCAACTAAGACGCTCCATGAGACAATATCTGGGTCCCTAATGAGATTGATGAGACTGGGAAAGTCGCTCAAGCCCCACGGTCAGGGCTTATCGCGGTACAGCTCCTTGAGTAATTGATAGGCCTCGTTAAGACGCCGCATCGCGTCGGCGGAGCCACCAGCATCGGGATGGTGGAAAGGGGCTTGCTCCCGGTAGGCCTCGCGGATCTGGGCCAGGGAGATGGCCACGTCGGGGGTAGTCGACATCTTTAACAACTTCAGGGCACCCAGCACCGTCATGGTGTGGTCGATGGCTTGGAACGATTGGTGCTTGCGTCGCTTGCGCAAGCGCTGCACAAAGCGGCGGATCAGGGTGGGAATGCGTAGGGGCAGGGTTCTGGCGCTGAAGGGGTCTTCGAGAATGCCGGCCGCCACGACCACCCGCTCAAAGCTGGCCGTTCCCGGGGACCAGCTGGGGGCCACACCCTGGATCACCTGCACCAGCAGGGACCAGGTAAAGGGGCGGCCCTCGCTTTGTTCCGCCTGGGGCCAGACCTCCTGGGCCATCCAAACCATCGCCGCCTCCAGCACCGCCTCGGTCGCTGGTTGTCCATAGAGATCGAGCCAGTGGTCCCTGGCCGCTGCCAGGGCTTCTTCGATCGAGGGGGAATCAAACAGTTCCACCCCCTGGAGGGTCTGGCCTGGGCTCAGACTTGACGGGTCCAGGCTGCGTTTGAGTTGGGCCGACTGGCGCCTCACAAACCCCGGCAGGTCGATGCCGCCACTGCCTGCAGCCTTCGCCCCGACTCCCGCCCCCTGGGAACGGAGGGCCTGCCCCATGCCAATCTCAGATATCCCGCCTTGATCTCGCTCCTGGTCCCTTAAATGGACCAGTTCGCGATTGATGAGCACGATCGCGCTGGTTTCGTTCAGGCTGCCGCTCGGCTCCTGGTCGCTGTCGACCTCCTCGCCATCGGGGCCGCCATGGACAAGTTGCTCCAGCACCCGCTCGAGGATGTCGCCGCGGCTTCTTAGGCCCCATTCGGCCTTAAACCCATCGATCCATGCCAGAAGGTCTGCACTCAGCTCCAGGCTGATGCGCCGCCGGGTCTGGTCACTCTTCTCGACCACGGGGGCGTCCTGACCGCTGCAGCCTATCGGCCGCCAAGGGATTTGATCACCAATTGCTGGTTCTCCAA
>Ga0310335_100130_pt1 | contig 20896 bp, 20 predicted proteins | sample LakMicMISRFREDD7_FD_195549 | JGI IMG/M metagenome (GOLD analysis project Ga0310335, IMG submission 195549) | Enriched freshwater cyanobacterial communities from Lake Michigan, Michigan, United States - MI23.SRF.RED.D7 (v2) (version 2) | ecosystem: Environmental > Aquatic > Freshwater > Lake... | reverse complement strand
GACTGAAACCCCCCTCCATGACCACCCCGGCCAGCATCACCATCGGCGAACTTGAGGCCAACTACCAGCTGTATTGCAAGGCGTTGAAGATGCTGATCGCCGAAAAGCGGTCGCTCAATAAAATCCAACGAACGGTGTGCTGGGGCAGGCTAGAAATCCTGCATCATTGCCTACCACGCCAGTATAAATCCCCCGACTATCTGTATGCCCAGCTGATTCGAATCAGCCAGGATCAAGCCGCCGAGGCCGCCCGCTGAGTCATGCCTCTGGTGCCCCCCATGGGAATCCAGGACGGCAGGCTCAAGGGCCCAGCATGAAGACAACATCCCATACCCTCGTTGGTGCTGCAACGCAACTCATTCAGTCTGGGTTAGAAAATCCTCAGTTGGATGCTGTGCGACTCAGCCATCAACTGGCAGTCGATCCGTCGCGACTGGACTCCGCCTTTTGGCAATGCCGAGGCAGAAGCTGCCGCGACGAGATCGACATCAACCGTGCCAGCCGCCTGTTCAAGCTGCTAGGGGACAACCCCCTGCGGGACGCCGAAAGCAGCGCTCGCCGTTGCGGTTTCCCTGGCCTATCAGAGGCCCAGCAGGCCTTTCAACTCCAGTTGGGCATTGACCTGGAGTCGTTTCTGAACACCAGTCGGCAAGCCCTGGAGGATCGACAGGTGCGCCGTGATGACCCCCGCCCGGAGCGACTCACCTTGAGCTGTGTGTCATCCCCAGCAGGGGCCGCCCTCTGCCCGGCCAACCAAGGAGCATGATGTTTAGAGGGCTCCCCTGCGGAGCACCCAGCAACGCTCAGGAGTGAGCGATGGACCTCACCCCCTATCTCGACAGCCTGCGCGGCAGCAATCTTGACGAGGTTCTGCTGTCGGTGGCCGTGAATGGCAAAGTCGCCCTGGCCATGAAGGGGCGATTCTTCCTGCGTTGCCTGTGCGACAGCTTCAGCGACTCCACACTGATTGGCTGCGCCGTCACCGATGAAAAAAGTTGCCTCTCCTATCTCCAACAGGAGCCCTACGAGCTGCTGATCTGCACCGACTTTTTGGAGAGCGGCAATGGCTTTGAGTTGGCCCGAAAAGCGCGACAACAACAACCACACCTGAAGGTGGTGGTGCTGGCCCTGGGGGATGCGATCCCGGTGGAATACGCCGAGGCCGACTGGCTGGAGGCGGTGGTGGCGGAGGCCGACTTCATCGAAGACCAGAAACCGCTCCAGGCCGCCGTGATCGCCGTGATGGGGCACCACTCCTACCGCAGCCCCTCCCTGCGCTCCGGCCAGCTCCCCTACCTGAGCTGCCCCCGCCTCACCCCGCGGGAATACGAGGTGCTGGATCTGCTGGCCAGTGGCCTCACCGATCGGGAGATCGCCGAACAATTGGTGGTGAGCGAAGAGACGGCGCGCACCTACACCAAACGGTTGCTCAAGGTGCTGGAGGTCAACAATCGCGTGCAGGCCGTGCTCAAGGGCATGCGCTGCGGCATGGTGCAGATCTAAGCCCGCCCGCCCGGTTGATGTTGCGTGTGAGTTTGGCCGCCCTGGCCCTCGCCACCCCGCTGCTCAGTGCCGCGGCCCCAGCCCAGCCAACGGCCGGCTGCCCCAAGCCCCAACCCGGGCGCTTCGCCGTGATGGGCACCGGCAGCCGCGGCCAGGGGGTGGCGACTACCCCCACCGCCCAACTGCTGGAGGAACGCTGGCTCCCCGATGGCAACCTGCGCGGCACCATGGCGGAACGGCAGGGGCGCCGCGAACGCAGCGGCACCTACAGCGGATCCCTGCGCCTCAGCCCCAACTGTGTGGTGCAGCTGGAGCGGCGCCTGCCCTGGGGGGTGGAGCGCAGCGAGGTGGTGATCGATGGCCGCGGCCGGCCGCTGTACAGCATCAACCGCAGCCCCGGGGCGGTGATCAGCAGCCGCTGGCTGCCCATGGCGAAGGGCAGCTGCAGCGTGGATCAGCTCAATGGCCTGGTGCTCAGCCAACAGGCGGGCCTCAGTTGGCAGGGCAATGCCTGGGTCGCCAACGCCGTGGTGCAACGGGAGCAATGGAGCAGCGGCAGCGTGGAGGGCATCGCCCTGATGAGCACCAACGGCATGGGCGAAACGGCCCGCTACAGCGGCAGCCTCAAGCTCGATCCCGGCAGTTGCTGGGGCGCCCTGCAGGAACGGGATTCCCTGGGGGTGGGCTACAGCTACCGAGCCCTGGTGGTGAACGGCCACAAACAGGCCGGCGCCCGCGGCTACTTCTATCTGCAGCGCGACCCGAACGACCTCACCGTCGGTTGGCTGGTGCGGGACTGAGCACTCGCCCGATCAGGTTTGCCTCGGGGAAGCCGGCGGCCCGCACCGCCGCCAGGGCCGCCTCAGCCCGATCCGGCGGCAGCGCCGCCAGCAGCGGACCACAGGTTTGCGGATCGATCAACAGCTGATGGCGCTCGGGGCTGATGGGCTGCGGCAGGGCCACGGGCCCCTGGGGCGCCAACAACTGCAGAGCCTCGGCATTGGCGGGGGCGAGGCTGCTGGCCCAGCCGCGCCCCAACAGCTCCAGGGCCCCTGCCATCGCCGGCACCGCGCCGCCATCCAGCTGCAACCGCTGCCCGGGCGCCAGCATCTCCCCGAGGTGGCCCAGCAGACCAAAACCGGTGATGTCGGTGCAGGCCCGGCAACCGTGCTGCGCCAACACCGCCACCAAGGGGGCCTGGCTGGACTGCATCGTCTCCAAGGCAGCGTCAATCCAGCGGGGATCGGCAACGCCGGTCTGGGCCGCGGCAAACAGCACCCCGCTGCCAATCGGGCGTGTGAGCAGCAACACGGCTCCCTCCGGTAGCGGACCCTTGCCCCAATGGCGACCGGCCGGTGCCATGCCGTTGACGCTGAGGCTCAACGCCAGGCCGGCCCCATCGCGCCCCTCCAGGCTGTGCCCCCCCAGCAGGGAGGCCCCCAGGGGGTCCAGCACCGAGCGCACCCCCGCCAGGCTCTGCAGCAGCCACTCCTCCTGGATCGAGGCCGACGCCTCCGGCACCGTGACCACCGCCTGCAGGCTGTGCAAGACGGCACCACTGGCCCAGAGGTCGCTGCAGGCATGCAGGGTGGTGAGCCGCCCGTTCAACCAGGGATCCGCCACCAGGGCCGGGAACCCATCCACGCTCTGCAGCAGCACGGTGCCATCCGTGCGCGTCAACACGGCGGCGGCATCCTGCGGCGATGGCGCCAAGGCCCCTGGCCCCTGCAGGCGCTGCAGGGCGGCCGCCAGGGGCTGGGCCGAGAGCTTGGCGGCGCAACCGCGGCAAGCCATGGGCTCGGCCCGCGCGGCGTCATCGGCATCGATCAGGGCGGCAAAGCCCGCCATGAAACGCCGATCGATGTGGTGTTTCCAGCGCCAGATCCAGCGGCTGGGGCCCAGGCTGAAACCGCCATAGAACGCCAGGGCCCGCGGCCGAGCATCGGCGCCGCTACCCCCATCCCCCAGCAACTGCAACGCCAGGGCCTGGGGGCGCCAGCGCCGCAGGGGGCGCCCCTCCAGGCTGCGCCGCAGGTTCTCCACCAGCACCGGCGCGGCCCGCACCGCCCACACCCCCGATGGGGGGCGAGGGTCACCGGCGATCACGGCGCAATCGCCGCAGGCAAACAGCTGGGGATGGCCGTGCACCTGCAGGGTTGGCTCACACCGCAACCGGCCACTGGCCGCCTCCACCGGCAGGCCGCTGGCCGCCAGCCAGGGTGGGGCGACACTGCCGGTGCAGGCCAGCTCAGCAGCGGCCCCGGGCGCCGCGCTGCGCTCCACGGCAATGCCCCGTTGGGCCAGCAGCCGTTCCACCCGGCGATGGGCCGAGGCCGGTCCCAGGTGGAGCCCCTGGGCCCGCAGCAGCAACCGGGGGCGCAGGCCCCGGGCCCGCAGCGCCAGGGCCAGTTCCACGGCGGCGGCACCGCCACCGCGAATCGCCAGGTCTGGCTCGGTCTCCACGGTGGCGAGGCGCTGCTGCAGCCAGGCCAGAAACGGCTCCAGGGGCTTCACCCTCTGCGGCGCCGGGCCTGCCGCCTCCGCCCAGCGGGTCTGGGCCCCCACATCCAGGCTCAGCCGATCGAAACGCAGCGGTGGGCGCCCCCGCAGCTGCAGCAGGGCCAACTCCGGATCCACCCCGGTGATCTCCGCCTGCACGAAGGTGACGCCGGCGCGGCGACACAGCTCCCGCAGATCAATGGCACAGGCCGGGGCGTCGTACAGCCCCGCCACCAGGCCCGGCACCATGCCGGAATACAGCGCCGTGCTGGTGCGGTTCACCAGCACCACCGCCGTGCGGGCTGGCCGCAACCGCGGCCGCATGATCCAGCGCTTCAGCAGCAGGGCATGGCTGTGGCCACCACCGGCCAGCACCAACAACAGCTGATCCGGCCGCTGGCGGCCGCGAGGCGATGACGGGCCGGAGCCGGGCCTCAATCGACGTTCAGCTGGCCGTCGTCGTCCCAGCTCAGCAGGGAGGCCAGGCCATCACGGCCGTGGGTGGAGCCCACCCGGGCCACACGGCTGGGCCCATTCACCAGGGGGATCAGTCGGCCCAGCTGCTCGGTGATCCGCTCGGAGGCGGAGTCGTCTCCGGGGTGGCCGCCGGGTGCGCCCTGGGGGGCGGGGAGGGGGTCAACCATGGCCATGGGGGGTGGCTTGGGCGTGGGGCCCCGTGTGCTGAAGCAGTGTAGGAAGCACCCGATCAGGGCACCAACGGCTCCTCTGGGCGCGTCTCGATGCGCAGGGCCCAGGTGCAGGCAGCCCCCAGCACGGAGGTGAACGCCAGCAGCGGCAACAGCGGCCCAGGCCCCCAACGGCTCAACAGCCAGGGGATCGCCAGGGCCGCCGCAATCGCCCCCGCCTTGCCCACCGCCGCCGCCAGGCCGGCGCCGCGCCCCCGCAGGGCCGTGGGGAACAGCTCCCCCGCCAGTAGGTAGGTCTGGGCGTTGGGGCCCAGGTTGGTCATGAACTGCACCAGCAGCAGCCCAGCGATCAACCAGGGCAGCTGCCCATCGCCGCCGGCGAGCTGGCCCCGGGCCGCCAGCAGCAAGCCCACGGCACAGCCCAGAAATCCCAGGATCTGCAGCGGGATCCGCCCCCAGCGGTCCACCAGGGCGATCGCCGCCGCCATCCCGATCAGGAAGGCCAGCTCCACCCAGGCCGCCAGGGCCGCCGCGCCCTGCAACAGCTGCGGCAGGTAGATCCCCACGCCGTAGGTGGTGAGGTCCTGCAGGAACCAGGGCAGGGCCGCCAGGGCCAGGGCCCGCCGCAGCGGCGGAGCAAACAGGGGCCCCAGGCCGCCCGGTTGCGGCTCCCCCTGGCGGCTCTCCAACCAGGGGCCGCTCTCCGGCAACCGCCAGCGGGCCACCGCCAGCAGGGCCACCGGCACCAGCGGCAGCAGATAGAGCAAGCGCCAGCTGAGGGGATCGGGCCGCGGCGCCAGCACCCAGGCCGCCGCGGCCATGCCCAGCACCGCACCGAGCGCCTGACAGCCAAACGCGGCCAGCACCAGCCGGCCCCGCTGGGCGGCGGGCGCGCTCTCGGAAATCACCAGATGGGCCAGGGGGTAATCGGCCCCCAGGGCGATCCCCACCACCAGCAACGACACCAACAGCAGCGGTGCCGTGGGGCTCAGGGCCGCCCCCAGCAACCCGAGCGCCAGCAGCAGCAACACAACACTGAACAACCAGCGCCGGCCGATGCGGTCCGCCAGCCAGCCCAACCCCAGCGCCCCCACCAGGATCCCCAGCAGCGACGAGGCAGCAAAGGCGCCTTGGGCCAGGGGCGTCAGCCCGAAGCGTTCGGTGAGCGACGGCAGCGCCATGCCGCCGATGAACACGATCAACCCTTCAAACAGCTTGCCCGCCGCCGCCAGGCCCCAGCCCAGCCACTGCAGGCGGCTCAGCGGTTGCCGTAGGGCCATGGGTAGGGCCCGGCCTGGCGCTCGAAGCTGACGAACTCCAAGCGCACCGCCGGCTGGCCGTTGCGCTCCACCACCACCTCACCGAGGGGCTGGAGGTTGCCGATCAGGGGCGGGAAGCTGCGGCGGTGCAGCGGCGAGCCCGGCTCCACGGGGGCAAACAGAACGCCCCGGGTGGTGGCCGCCGTGGGGGCGGGCCAGAAGGCGAACCCGCGCGGGTCATCGCCGTAGGTGGTGTAGGCAACACGGTCGCTGTTGCCGAGCGCCAGGGCCAGAAAGCCGGGCATCTCGTAGCGGAAGGAGGCGATCACATCCGCCTGAGTCAGGGCCCGCCAAACACGGGGATGGCTGCGCAGGGCCCGCTGCAGGTCGGCCGGAGCCATCAGCTGGGCGGAGGGATCCGCCCGGGTGGGCAGCCAGCGCTCGAGCACCCCCCAACGCATCTGGACCCCACCGAACAGCAACAGGGCCGGCACGATCGCAGCGGTGGTGATCGCGGTGCGACGCACGGCGAGCGAACGGGAGGGGCCGCTCCAGGGGCGCTGGGCCAACCAGGCCGCCGCCAGGGGCAGGCTGATCCACCAGGCGGGCACCAACCAGCTGGTCATCACCTGCATGCGGCCCGCCAGCAACACAAACAGCACCAGCTGGGGCCAGGCCAGGCAGCGCAACAGCTGGGCCGGCTCCGAGGCCAGGGCACCGGCGCGCCGCCAGGGCCACAGCACCGCCAGCAGCAGGATGCCGATGGTGGGGAACAGCAGGCCGAGCTGACTGAGCAGAAACAGCACCGAGCCTTCGGCGTTGAAGCCACCGGAGGCCGAGGTGCGGCCGCTATGGAACAAAAACGACACCCAGCCCCAGCGGCTGTTCCACAGCCACAACGGACTCACCAACGCCCCCCAGGCCAGCACCGTGCCCAGGGAGGTCCAGCGCAGCCACAGGCGCCGGCTCTGCGGCCGCGCCAGGGTCCAGGCCAGTAGCGCCGGCAGGATCACCAGGGCGTGGTACTTGGAGAGGGTGATCAGCGCCAGGATCGCCGCCAGGGCAAGCATCTGGCCGGGGCCCCGCGGCAGCACCTGTGGGTGGCGGGCGATCCACCACAGCAGCAACGCCAACCCCAGCAGCAGGGGGCTGTCGGGCAACAGCAGCACCCCACCACAGAACAACACCAGCGGGCAGAGGTTGCCCAGCAGCAGCAGCCACAGCCGCGCCGTGGATCCAAACCAACGGGCCGTGGCCTGCCCCAGCAGCCCCAAGGCCAGGGTGTAGCTCAGCACAGAGGGCAGCCGCAGGGCCAGCACCCCCGATCCGAGCCGTTGCCCCAACCACGACCACACCCCCACCGCCAGGGGATGGTCATAGAAGCTGAGGTCGAGGTGGCGGCCGTAGAAGAAGTAATAGACCTCGTCGTAGCCCGGTGGCATCAGGGCGGCGAGGGCAACGCGGAGGCCAAAACTGGTCGCCAACAGGATCAACACCCCCTGGCGACCGGTCCAGCGGATGGAGGGGGAGAAGCTCGGCATCAGGCGATCTGGCTGAGGAACTGCTTGCTGCGCTCGTGCTGGGGGTTGGTGAAGAACTGCTCCGGCGGCGCCTCCTCCACCACCTGGCCGTCCGCCATCAACACCACCCGGTCGGCCACCTGGCGGGCAAAGCGCACCTCGTGGGTCACCACCACCATGGTCATGCCGTCACGGGCCAGCTCCTGCATCACCGCCAGCACCTCCTGCACCATCTCCGGATCGAGGGAGCTGGTGGGTTCATCAAACAGCAGGATGCGCGGCTCCATCGACAGCGACCGCGCGATGGCCACCCGCTGCTGCTGACCACCCGACAGCTGACCGGGGTATTTCTCCGCCTGCTCATGGATGCCCACCCGCTCCAGCAGCTGCCGTGCCCGGCGCTCCACCTCCGCCTTGGGGCGCTTGCGCACCAGCACCGGCGCCAGGGTGAGGTTCTCCAACACCGTGAGGTGGGGGAAGAGATTGAACTGCTGGAACACCATCCCCACCTCACGGCGCACCGCATCGATGTTGCGCACGTCGTTGGAGAGGGCGATGCCATCCACCACGATGGAGCCCTTCTGGAAATCCTCCAGGGCGTTGAAGGTGCGGATGAAGGTGCTCTTGCCGGAGCCGGAGGGGCCCATGATCACCACCACTTCCCCCTGGCTCACCGTGAGGTCGACACCCCGCAGGGCCTGAAAGCCGTTGGGATACCACTTCTCGACCCCACGGGCCTCGATCATCAGGGCGCCTGAGGTGGTGCTGGAGGGGTTGGTCATGCCCGTGCGGCGGAAAGGGTGTTGGGGTTAAGGCGGGTTTCCAGGGCCCGGCTGCCGAGCCCCAGGGCGGCACAGCAACACCAGAACAGCACCGCCAGCAGCAGGTACACCTCGGCGTTCTTGCCGAGGAACGCGGGGTTGGCCATCACCGTGCGGGCCACGCCGAGCAGATCGAGCAGGCCGATCAGCGACAGCAGGGTGGTGTCCTGCAGCAGCGTGATGAACTGCCCCACTGTGGCGGGGAGCGCCACCCGCAGGGCCTGGGGCAGCACCACATGGATCAGGGCCTGGGGCACCGGCAGCCCCAGGGCACGGGCCGCCTCCATCTGCCCCCGCGGCACCGCCGCCAAGCCGGAGCGCACCGCCTCGGCCACATAGGCGGCGGCAAAGAAGGTGAGCACCCAGGCGGCGCGCCAGACCCGATCGGGGGCCAGGCCACCGGGGAGCAGAAAACCAAGGATGTTTTGCCCCAGAAACAACAGCGTGATCAGCGGTGCCCCGCGGATGAACTCGATGTAGATCACCGAACCCCAGCGCAGCAAGGGCAGTTCACTGCGCCGGCCCAGGGCCAGGGCCAGCCCCAGGGGGAAGCACAGCAGGATCGCGAAGGTGGATTGCACCAGGGTCATGAGCAAACCGCCCCAATCGCTGGGGCGCACCGGCATCAGGCCCAGGCCACCGCTGATCAACACCATGCCCACCAGATAGAGCACGGGCCAGAGCAGCGGCAGCCCGCGGCGCCACGGCGGCGGTAACGGGTTCCCCCAGCGACCGGCAGCCCAGCGCACCCCCAGCAGCAGCAGGGCGATGGCCCACCATCGGGCCTGAAGGGCGAAGCTGAGTTGCAGAAACAGGGGGACCAGCAGCGCCAGCCCCCCCAGCAGCACCGCGGCGATGCGGTCGTTGGGCGGCCAGTCGCGGCCCCGCAACACGCCCCAGCTCAGGCCCGTGGCTGCGGCCAGCAGGCTGGTGAGCAACCAGAGGCGCCACTGCTGATCCAACGGATAGCGGCCGACGGCAAACAGGGTGCTGTTCACCTGCACCACGGCCCAGTCAGCCTGGAACAGGGCCCAGCGCAGGAACGCACCCCCCAGCCCCAGCAGCAGGCCCACCAGCACCAGGGTGATCACCCCATCGGTGCGGCTGGCGAACAACTCGCGCCGCAGGCGCAGGACCCAGCGATCGGCTCCGAGGCGTTCCATCAGCGCTCCTTGAGCTGGACCAGCTGGTTCAGGCCGTTCATCAGGGCAGAGATCAGCAGGTCGATCACCAGGTAGGCCCCCAGCAGGATCAACATCACCTCCACCGCCCGGCCGGTTTGATTGAGGGTGGTTTCCGCCACGGAATAGAGATCGCTGTAGCCGCAGGCCACAGCCAGGGAGGAGTTTTTGGCCAGGGAGATGTACTGGCTGTTCAGGCCCGGCACGATCACCCGCAGGGCCTGGGGCAGCACGATGCGGCGCAGGATCTGCAGCGGCATGAACCCCAGGGAGCGGGCCGCCTCCCACTGCCCCTGCGGCACCGAAGCCACGCCGCCGCGCACCACCTCGGCGATGAAGGCGCCCGTGTACACCACGAGGCCGGTGAGCAAGGCCCCGAACTCCACCGTGAGCCGCAGCGGGGCATGCCAGACGCTGCCCTCCAGGTGCGGCCCCGTCCAGGTGAGGTGCAGCGGGTCGGTGAACCACCCCAGATACAGGCCGGAACGGGCCAGCACCACCCCCGGCAGCTGCAGGGCATCCCGGCCGTTGGGCAGGGCCAGAAACACCACGAAATACCAGAACACCAGCTGCAGCAGCAGCGGGATGTTGCGGATCACCTCCACGTACACCCGCGCCAGGCGACGCAGTAGGCCATTGCTGCTGAACGACGCCGTGCCCACCAGGGTGCCCAGCACGGTGGCCCCCACCAGACCGGCGAGCACCACGCGAAGGGTGTTGGCCAGACCCGCCAGCAGGGCGCGCCAGTAGGGCAGGCTCGCATCGAAGGGCAACAGGGTTTCGGAGATGTCGAACCCGGCGGGATTGCCCACCCAGCGCCAGCTGAGCAGCAACCCGGCGGCGGTGAGGTTGCGCACCAGGTTGCCCAGCAGGAAGGCCACCACCACCAGCACCGCCAGGGCCACGGCCCCCTGCACGATCCAGGGGATCCAACGGCGATCCCGCCACCAGGGCGTCACCGCAGAGGGGGTACCGGCAGCACCCATCAACGGAAGGGCGGTGAATAGAGCAGGCCGCCCTGGCTCCACTGGCGGTTGAGGCCACGCTCGAGCTTCAGCAGCGAGCCCGTACCCACGTTGCGCTCGAAGATCTCGCCGTAGTTGCCCACCGCCTTGAGGGCCAGCACCACAAAGTTGGCGGGCAAACCAAGCTGCTTGCCGAAGTCGCCCTCCACGCCGAGGAAGCGGCGCAGGTCAGCGAGGTTGGCGTTGGCCTTGGCTTCGGCCACCTTGGCGTCGACGTTGGCCTGGGTGATGCCGAGCTCCTCGGCCTGCATCAGGCCGAAGATGATCCAGCGCACCGCATCGGCCCAGGCGGGGTCGGCGTTCACCGTGGCGGGGCTGAGCGGCTCCTTGCTCAACACCTCCGGCAGCAGGGTGTGGGCGGCGGGGTCGGGGAAGCTGGTGCGCTTGCCCGCCAACTGGGAGCGATCGCTGGTCACCGCCACGCAGCGGCCCTGCAGGTAGGCGGCGTAGGTCTGGTCGCCGGTCTGGAAGCGCAGGGGGGTGTAAGGGGCCTTGATCTCCCGCATGCGGTCCGCCAGGTTGAGCTCGGTGGTGGTGCCGCTCTCCACGCAGATCGTTTGACCAGCCAGGGCTTTGAGGCTGGTGATGCCGCTGGCCTTGGGGGTCATGATCCCCTGGCCGTCATAAAAAACAGTGGGGGCAAAGCTGAGGGCGTTGCCGCCGGGGGCATCGCGGCTCAGCGTGGCGGTGGTGTTGCGGGAGAGCAGATCGATCTCACCGCTGGCCAGGGCCGCGAAACGCTCGGTGGAATTGAGGTCGCGGAAATCCACCTGGCTGGGGTCCCCCAGCACCGCCGCTGCGGTGGCCTTGCAGATGTCCACATCCAGGCCGCTGTAGCTGCCGTCGGGGTTCACGAAGCTGAAGCCCGGCAGCTTGCCGTCCACACCACAGATCAACTTGCCGCGGCCGTTGATGGCGGCGAGTTTCTGGCTCTGGATGCCGCCCTCATCGCTGGCGCAGCCCACCAGGCTGAGGGCCGTGAACACGGGAAGCGCTGCCGCCAGCTTGCGCAGCCAGGCCATGGGAGTGATCCAGGGTTCGGCGCAGTTTGCCAGCAACTTCGTCTTGGCGCCTAGGTTGAAGGCCAGCATGTGCGCCTGCATGGCCAGCCCTGAATCGGCAGCGGAGAACGCCCGCGTCCGGCCGCAGGGCACCAGCCAGCCCCCCAGCGACCAGCTCAGCCTGCGCCGTCCGGACGACTGGCATGTGCACCTGCGCGACGGTGCTCTGCTACAGGCCGTGGTGGCCCACACGGCCCGGCAGTTTGCCCGGGCCATCGTGATGCCCAACCTGCGTCCACCGATCACCACCGCCGCCATGGCGGCGGCCTACCGCCAACGGATCCTCACGGCCCTGCGGGAGCGCGCCGGCGCCGCGGCCGCCGACGCCTTCACGCCGTTGATGACGGCGTACCTCACCGAGAGCATCGATCCCGATGAGCTGGAGCGGGGCCACCGCGAAGGGATCTTCACCGCCGCCAAGCTTTACCCCGCCGGCGCCACCACCAATTCCGATGCGGGGGTGCGCGACCTGGCCCACATCCCGGCGGTGCTGGAGCGCATGGAGCGGATCGGCATGCCGCTGCTGATCCACGGCGAAGTCACCGATCCGGCGGTGGACATCTTTGATCGCGAGGCGGTGTTCATCGAGCGGCACCTGGAACCGCTGCTGCAGCGCCACCCTGGCCTGAGCGTGGTGCTCGAGCACATCACCACCGCCGAGGCGGCGCAGTTTGTGGCGGAGGGTCCGCCGAACCTGGCGGCCACCATCACCCCGCACCATCTGCACATCAACCGCAACGCCCTGTTCCAGGGGGGCCTGCGGCCCGATTTCTATTGCCTGCCGGTGGCCAAGCGGGAGCTGCACCGCCAGGCCCTGCGGCGGGCAGCCACCTCTGGCAACCCCAAGTTTTTCCTTGGCACCGATTCGGCCCCCCACGAACGCCATGCCAAGGAATCAGCCTGCGGCTGCGCCGGCATTTACAACGCCCCGTATGCCATCGAGAGCTATGCCCAGGTGTTCGAGGAGGAGGGTGCCCTGGAACGGCTGGAGGGCTTCGCCAGTGAGCATGGCCCGCGCTTCTATGGTCTGCCGCTCAACCCGGGCACCATCACCCTGGAGCGCCAACGGCACGACCCCGATGCCCCAGGACTGCCGGCACTGCTGGAGCTGGACAACGGCAGCGGCAGCCCCACCCACCTGGTGCCCTTCCACGCCGGTGAGCAACTGAACTGGGCGCTGTGCCGCGGGTAGCCACGACCAGCCACCCCACCCGGGCGCCCTTTGGTTGCTCTTAAGAATTCCGTGTCGGTCGGCACTTGCGGTTGGCTACGGCATGGTTTTACCGTCAGCTCCTGGTAACCAACTCGTGCGCAAGACGCGAATGGCGCTGTTTTCCTGGATCACCAGCTTGAACAGCGATGCCCTCAACGAGGCCCTCGAACGTCCCCTGCAGCAACTGGGGTTGGTGATTGATCCCCAGGTGAGCTCCGCCAGCCAGTTGCTGGCCAAGGACGATCCATCCCAGTCGATTCCCCTGGCCCAGCGCGTGACTGTGGTGGCCTCCTGGAACTGCCAGCGCAGCCGGGAGTGCCAGCTGGAAGTGCGCAGCTCCGAACCCCAGCTGCGCCAAGGCACCCGCTGCCAGCAGATCGCTGAGCAACTCCAGCGGCAGGCCTGCTTCCAGTCGTAGCCGACACCATTCGGCCATGATTTGGTGTTGTTCGCTACCTGAAGCGTCACCACTGGCCCATAGGGTCCGCCCCAAGGACGTGGACGCGACCCGGTGCAAACCCAAGTGCTGAGCCAACGCCCCGATGGGGGCTGGGATCCGATGAAGGTGTATCCCAATCCCCTGCTGGCCTATATCGCCGCCCGGAAACTCAGCCGCGGCCAACAACGGCGTTGCCGCACGGTGTGCACCAGCGGGCAGGTGCTGGAAGACATCCTTCCCGCTTGATTCCAGACCGCCCCTCCGCACTTGGTGCTTGCCAGCACCCGGGCCTAGCGGAGATCCTGGGACCAGCCAACCCCCCTGGAATCCACCATGCCCCAGGGCCCCAGGCGTTTCCGGTGGCGCCGACGCCTGTCATCCCTCGGGCTGACTGTGTTGGGTGCTCTCCTGGCCTCCAGCGGCAGTGCAGTGCACGCCGACACTGGCGGCAGCATCGAGCACACCCCCAGCACCCTGTTCACGCTGCAATCGGCCCTGAACCTGCCGGACTGGATGCAGCTGCAGGTGGCCATCAGTGCCCAGCCGCTGTTCAACCCGGTGGGGGGCCTGGTGCCCACGGGCACCTGGGTGCAGCAAACCTCCGTGGAGCTGGAACTCAACAGCGGCCTGGCCCGCGATGTCGCGCAGTGGAAGGAGCTGGACCATTGGGCCCTCAACCTCAACGGCAACCACACCACCGGCAACTTCAGCTACGCCAACGAGATCGGAGCCATCTTTCCGCTGCAGAGCGCCTCCTACCCCACGGCCTTCTGGCTCACCGAAACCACCCTGGAGCGTCAGGCCGGCAACGGCAGGGTGAATGTGAAAGGCGGAATCCTGCCGGTTAACCCGGATTTCATGGAGGCCCCGATCCTCAACTTCTATGTGCACTCCTCCCTGAACAACACCCTCAACATCCAAAGCAACGACTTCCCGATCAACCCCTACTCGGCCGTGGGGGGCGTGGTGAATCTGCAAATTCAGAACGATCTCAACCTGCGGGCGGGGCTGTTCGACCTCAACACCACCTTCAGCTCCTTTCCCCTCTCCTCCTTCCAGGGCTTCCAGGCCAACGTCGGTGGAGCCGGCAATGGCACTCTGCAGATGGTGCAACTCGACTACACCGGTTCGGGGTTGGCGCCATCCACGGGCACACCGATCCGGGCCTGCAGCCAAAACCGGGCCCTTGTGCGCAGTTACCCACGCTGCACCGCCCCCACCACCGTGGCCAACCAGCTGCCCGGGGGTCTGTTGAGCATCGGGGCTTACAACTCCACCGACCCCCAGACCGGCGATGGCATCTACGGCAGCCTCACCCTGAAAACACGGCTTCCGATCGGCCTGGCGGATCGCGTCTGGGTGGGGGCCTCCTATTCCCCCAACACCAACGTGGATTTCGCGCCCGTATTTGTGGGCGGCGGGCTGGTGGTGCAGGGCCTTGTGCCCAAACGACCGCTCGATGTGGTGGTGTTCGGGATCGGCCGGGGCGGCCTCAGCAATCCAGCCCAGCCCAATTTCACGAGCTCTTACGAAGGCATGGCCGAACTCGGCTACATGGTCATGCTGAGTGAAACCGTGCAGCTGCAGCCCACGCTGCAGTGGATCTTCAACCCCAGCGGCACCAACCAACCCGTGCCAGGCATCCTGGCGGCTGGCCTGCAGATCAGCCTCAACTTCTGACCCCAGCACCGGCCTGATGGCCCTGAACTTCCGCGAACTGCAACAGCAACTGCAACCGGGCTGGGGCTGCGAGCACAGCGGCGATGGCGGCCAGTTCGATGTGCTGGTGGTGCCCTCGCTGTCGATGGACCGGGCCCTGATGGCGCTGGTGACCGGCGCCCACCACTACGAAGAACGCCAGCTGTTCTCGCTGATACGGCTCCGGGATCCCGGCGTTCGAGCGGTGTATGTCACCAGCAAGCTGCTGCCGGAGCTGGTGGTGGATGCCGTGCTGGAGCTGCTGCCCGGGGTTCCCACCTCCCATGCGCGGCGGCGCCTGCACCTGTTCGACACCGACGACGCCTCCAACCGCCCGCTCACCGAAAAGCTGCTGGAACGGCCAGCCCTGCTGGGTCGCATCCGTGAACTGCTGCGGCCGGGGCGCAGCTTCATCAGCTGCTTTGTGGTGACGGAGCTGGAAAAACAGCTCTCGGAGCTGCTGCAGGTGCCATTGCTGGGCACAGACCCGGCCCTGGGCCAGTGGGGCAGCAAGGCCGGCAGCCGTGCCCTGTTTGCCCGCTGCGGCGTACCCCATCCCCCCGGCAGCGGCTTGGTGACCAGCCTCGACGACCTCAGCGAGGCCACCGCCGAGCTCTGGGAGGCCCACCCGCAGCTGCGGCGCTGTGTGGTGAAACTGAATGAGGGCATCAGCGGCGAGGGCAATGCGCCCTTGGAACTCGAACCACTGCAGTTGGCGTCGCTGAGCAGCGCGGAACGGCGCCAACGGCTGCGTCAAGCCCTGGAGACCCTGCCGATGCCAGCCGCCAGCTGGCGCGACCTGCTGGCCCAGCAGGGGGCCCTGGTGGAGGCCTGGCTGGAGGGGGGTGAGGCCCTCAGCTCCCCCAGCGTGCAGGGCACCATCCACCCCGGAGGTCGCGTGGAGCTGCTCTCCACCCATGAGCAGATCCTGGGGGGCCCGAGCGGACAGACCTACCTCGGTTGCCGCATGCCCGCCGAGGCCGCCTATCGGCTCGAGCTGATGCGCCATGGCCGCGCCATCGGCGAAGCCCTGGCGGCGGAGGGGGCCCTGGAGCGCTATGCCGTGGATTTCATCGCCCGCCGCTTCGAGGACCGCTGGGACCTGCAGGCGATCGAGGTGAACCTGCGCCAGGGGGGCACCACCCACCCCACCATGGCCCTGCGTGCCATCACCACAGGCCACCTGGATCCCGACACGGGACTGTTTCTGGCCCCCACGGGCCAGCCGCTGCACTACCGCGCCACCGACAACCTCACCCACCCGGATCTGCGCGGCCTGCTCCCCGCCGACCTGATCGACATCGTCGCCGATGCCGACCTGCACTACGACCCGGCTCGCCTACGGGGCAGCGTGTTTCACCTGCTGGGCTGCCTGTCGGAATACGGCAAGCTCGGCATGACCTGCGTGGGCCGCAGCGCCGAGGAGGCTGAGGCGGTGTACAGCGGCACCGCCGACAGCCTGATCAGTCGCGCGATGGAGCTGCAGCACCCAGCCACCCCGCCAGGTGCGCGGCCGCCTGGGACCGGACCAGCGCCCGCGCCGCCGGCAGGGCCGGCTCCAAACGCTCCGAACTAAACGGCGGCAAGGTGCGGCTGCGCAGCCAGGCACCCCAGCGGAACTCGTGGAAGGGAATCAGGGGGGCAGCCGCCACCACCCCCTCACGCTTCAACTTCCACACCAGGCTGCGGTACGGATCGTCCTGGGTGCCGGTGAGCTGGCGGGGCAACGCCGCCGGGGATTGGGGCCCGAGGCCTCGCCCGTCGTAGAGGTAGAGCCATCCCCGCCGATGCAACTGCTCGAGCACGTCATGGCGATCGGTGTCCCGCAACTCCAACGCCACGTAGCCGAAGGCGGTGGCCTCGGGATCGAGTTCCATCAGGGCCCGCAGGCGGTGATGACGATCCACCATCCACAGCTCCCCGCTGCCACTGCGCACCAGGGGGGTGGGCTTGCGGCGCAGGTAGGTGCGCCGCTGCTTGGGGTCCTCCTCGGCGAAGTCGCGCTGGCGGCTGCGGATCTCCGCCATGCCCACACACAGCTGGGTGGGCTGGAGGCTCGCCAGGGGCACCTCCAGCAGATCAGCGCCGGAGCCATCGGGGGCCGGCAGGGGTTGAAACGGGGGGAGCCGCAGGGCCATGGTGGGAAATTAAGCCCAATCCCGCCGCGGCGACAGGGGATCGCCGGCCTCTGGTCTGGCCTCTGCATGGCCCTGGTCGCCCTGGTGTTGCTCAGCGCCATCGCCTTCGGCGGGGTGGCCCCGGCCCAGGCGGAGCCATGCGCCCCCATCAGCGAGGCGCAGGCCACAGCCCTGTTCGAGCGCTGGAACAACGCCCTGCAAACGGGGGATCCTGATCAGGTGGTGGCGCTCTACAGCCCCGATGCTCTGCTGCTGCCGACCCTCTCAGCGGAGCCACGCCAGAGCCCGGAGGCCATCCGCGCCTACTTCGAGCAGTTTCTGAGCCATTCCCCCAAGGGGCGCATCGATGGCCGCGTGCTTCAGCTGGGCTGCAACGAAGTGGTGGATGCGGGCACCTACAGCTTCTGGCTCGATGGCGACCACTGGGTGGCCGCCCGCTACACGTTTGTGTATGCCTTCCAGGAGGGCGGTTGGCGCATCGTGCACCACCACTCCTCCCTGCAACCCACCACTCAGGCGGCCTGAGCGGTGCTGCTGGGGTGGGGCTGGGGCCGCCGCTTCAAGCGGCGGCGGCTGGCCAGCTGGTGCTCCCGCACCGACAGGCCATAGAGCTCCAGGAAAAAGGCACGGTCGGCGGCGGAGCCGATCAGACCGCAATGGGCGTAGTGCTGCCGCAGGGCCAGCTTGGGCTGGGCCAGCACCTGGGCATGCAGCTGGCGTAGGCGAAACCGACGCAGGGCCTTGAGGGGCGGTTCCCCCCGCTGCAGGACAAACAAGTTCTGCAGGGTGCGCACACTCACGTGGCAGTGGCGCGCGAGATCCGGCATGCGCAACGGTTCGCGGTAGTGGGCCGCGATGTAGCGATCGGCGCGCTCGATCAGCTGCTGCTGGCTGGGAGTGGCAATCAGCACGGCGGCCAGAACGGGCCCGCAGGCCGAGGGGGACGCAGAAATTACCCAAGCCCGCCGCTGGATTCAGCTGTCCAGAACACATTGTGGTGATTCAGCGTTGCCATTCACCGTTGCCATTCGGCGGGAGCAAGGCCCATGCCACCCAGGCGGCCAACCCCAACCGCAAGGGTGCCGAGAGCAAGGCTGCAAGATCGCTTCGGCGGACGGTTTCTCTAACGCCAACCTGGTGATCTAGTCGCGGAGGTTATAGATCGGCATGGTGGCGAAGCCCAGGGAGGCGGGCACCGGGTTGGCCCCGGCGGGCAATGCCTTCACCGCAAACATGTAGGTGTCCGACCAGGTGGGGTTGTGCCAGGGCAGCAGCGCCACGGTGATCGTTTGCCCCGGCTGGGGGGGCTGCGGGAAGCGCACCGTCATCGTGCGGCTCTGGCCATCGAAGCTGGCCTGCACGGGAATCGCCGCGCCCTCCCGCCGCGGCCGCCCCACGAAGGCCCGGGTGCGGTCCGTGAAAAAGCGGAAGTCGCGGTCCACCCCGCGGGTCTGCTGGATCACCAGCCCCCCCAGGCCGGCACCGGCCCCGTCGGGCAGGGTGACCGTGAAGTAGTACTCCACGCCCGCCTGCATCAGGTACCACCAGTAATTGGTGAACTCCACCTTCCAGGGGGGACTGGTGAACCAGGTCTGCCCGTCCACGTCAGCGGTTCGGGCCGGCAGCGGAACCCAGGCCAGCCCCAACAGCAGCACGGCCCCCAGCAGCCCTTTGCGGAACGCCATCAGCTCAGCCCACCAGTGGCCGCAAACTAGCCAGGGTTGGCGTGGTTGATAGGGTCAAGTCAGTGTGCTGCGCGCGGCGATGGACCGAGCCCAACTCGACGCGATCGAACTGATGCTGCGCGACCTCAACACCCGCCACGACGAGATCCGTCACCGGGCGGCTTTTCGCGGCTGCACGCGTGAATTGCTGGCCCTGCAGCAGGAGCTGGTGCAGTACCTCAGCCGCAAACGCGAAGGCCTCAACGGCCGCTGAGGGCCTCGAACGGCGCCACAAACGGTGCCGGGTTCTGATCCCGGCGGTCCCGCAGGGGCAGCGGCGGCCCCTGCTCCGGCCCCACCAGTGCCGCCGTGCGCTCCAGGGCAGCCCGGAGCCGCCGTGCCGCATGCACGGACATGTCCCGAGGGGCACTGATGCGGTCGCGCCAGTAGCGCAGGCCCGCCGCTGAGCCGGCGGGGGGCACCACAGCGGCCGCCGCCGGTGGCGCCATCAGGTTGGTGAGGGCGCAGCGCAGGGCTTGATCCAGACGCTCCGCAGCGGCGGCCCCTTGCCGCTCCCCCTCGGGATTGATCGCCAGCAGCCGCTGCCGGTGCCGCAGCATGCGCGCGAGGGCCTCCCGGGCCGCATCGGTAGGTTCAGGCTGGCGGGTCTCGATCAGATCCGGCTCATCGCTGGGCCAAAGCCCCCCATCCACCAGGGCCGCCAGACGCCGTTGTTCGGGGCCGCCACTGCTGAGGCAGCAACCCATTTGCGGCGGCAGGTCGTGGGCGTGGGTGTGGATGTCGCTCTGGGTGCCGCGATAGGTGAGGCGCTGTTCCAGGGCGCTGAACCAGCGGTCGATGGCGGGGTGATGGCGGCGCAGGCCGTAGCCCTTGTAATAGGCCAGCGACGCGTTCATCCGCTCCAGGTAGGGCACGAAGATCACATCCGCCGTGCTGAAGCGTTCCAGGAAGAAGGGGCCGGCGGTGGCCTCCAGCGCCTGCTCCACCAGCCCGGCCATGCGTGCGAAATGCTGTTCCGCCGAGGCGGTGTGGGCACCCTCCCCTTCGCAGTAACAGAGCCATTGGCACCAGGCCCGGAACAGGCGACGCTCCAGCTGGCGCAGGGGCAGCACATCCGGGTCGCTCAACCCCTGGCCCAGCGGGCCGAAGCTGCGCTCGAGGGCCTCGAGGATCACATCGCTCTCGGTGATCAGATGGCCGTCCAGCTCCAGGGCGGGCAACATGCCGGAGGGCACCCGCTGGGTGAACCAGGGCTCCTTCTCGCCGTAGCAGAACATCGTGACCTTGCGGATCCGGTAGGGGATCCGCTGCTCCTCCAGCCACAGCCACACCTTCTGGCAGTAGGGACACCAGGCGTGGTGATCGCGGTAGAGGGTGACGCGCACCTCGCTCTCCGGCCGGCCGAACAGGCGCAGCTGAGCCTGGGCATTGGTGGGGCCATCACAGCGCTGACGCTGCAGCTCCGCCTCCGTTTGGGGTGGCAGCAACTGCTCCAACTCCGGCCAGCTCAGGGGGGGCGCCATCAGCTCGGCATCGGGGGAGGGCAGCACGGCGCGCGAACACGGTGGCGCTGTTCTAAGCAATGGAAGGCAGGCCGCGGCAATCTGGCCCCGCAAGCCTGCGCTGTTGTGCGTTCCTCCGCCCCATGACCCAACCCTTCGACCTGGTGGTGATCGGTGCCGGCTCCGGCGGCCTGGCGGCGGCGAAACGGGCCGCCTCCTATGGCGCCCGGGTGGCGATCGTGGAGGGCGACCGGGTGGGCGGCACCTGCGTGATTCGCGGCTGCGTGCCCAAGAAATTGCTGGTGTACGGCTCGGCCATGCGCCACCTGCTGGCGGATGCCCCCAGCTACGGCTGGAGCCTTGGCAGCACCAGCTCCGACAGCGCCGAGCTGCTGCGCCGGGTGCGGGCGGAGGTGGATCGCCTCAACCAGCTGCACATCGGCTTCCTGGAGAAGGCCGGGGTGGAGTTGGTGCGCGGCTGGGGTCGCCTGGCCGACGCCCACAGCGTGGCGGTGGTGGATGGCAACGGCCAGGAGAGCCAGCGCCTGCAGGCGGAGCGGATCCTGATCGCCGTGGGTGGACGGCCCCACCGCCCCGCGATTCCCGGCGCCGAACTGGGCTGGGTGAGCGACGACCTGTTCGAGCTGGAGCGCTTCCCCGAGCGGGTGGTGGTGGTGGGCGCCGGGTTCATCGCCTGCGAATTCG
>Ga0310335_100126_pt1 | contig 21164 bp, 15 predicted proteins | sample LakMicMISRFREDD7_FD_195549 | JGI IMG/M metagenome (GOLD analysis project Ga0310335, IMG submission 195549) | Enriched freshwater cyanobacterial communities from Lake Michigan, Michigan, United States - MI23.SRF.RED.D7 (v2) (version 2) | ecosystem: Environmental > Aquatic > Freshwater > Lake... | reverse complement strand
ACCCTGTACGGTGGCGCAGGTAATGACACCTTTGGCTTCGTCAACGCCACCGGTGGGGTCGTGAGCCTCGGAGCTGGTGCCGATACCTTCTTCCTCAGCGGTAGAGTCACTAGCGCCTCGATCGTGGGTGGCACTGGCAACGATTCCCTGATCTTCTCTGCCGTCTCTGCAACTGCTGCTGCAATCTTTGGCAGTCAAACTGATGCTGGCAATACCTACTTCTTTGGAAGTGGTGATGGGGCAGACACCCTGGTCTTCGGTAGTTCGAATGCCGGTTTGGTTGTTGCAGTTGACTCGAGCTTGGGGGCAACATCGGGTTTTACCTTTAGTGCTGGAACTAACGCCGTGGTCACTTTTGGTACTGCTGGTAACACTGTTACCTTCATTAACTCGGCTGGTACTTCCGGAATCGCCTCCGGTGGAGGCGGTATTACCGGCATCACCTTCACCACGGTCAGCTCTTCGGCAATCACCCGCCTGGGCTGATTCCAGAGTCGCAACCTTTACCCTGGGGGCCTTCGGGCCCCTTTTTTTTATGGCAACGTGCTTCGATCTCTTGCTGGCCTGGCCCGACCAGCTCGACCTGGCCGCCATGACCGCAGGCAGCTTGGAGCACACAGCCGCGTTGATCAGGCTCAACCACTTGCCGCTGGCCGAAACCCAGTTGTTGTCAGTTCTGCCCAAGCTCCCGGCAGGTTCAGAGCATGAAACCGTGGCCCTGGCTTTGCTTGCTCAGATTCGATTGCAGCGCGGCACCATGCAGGCCTGTGGGGTGCTGCTGCAACAGATTCAGCAAACCCATCCCGGCAGCTGGGTGTTGCGCTGGCTGCAGGCCCAGCTATGGATGCAGCAAGGCCAGCTGGCGCAACTCTCAGCCCTGCCCCAAAGCTGGTGGCACGACGAACACCAGCACCCCTTGCTGGCGGTGGTGCACATCGCCGAACGCCTGGCCCATCAGGACCTGGATGCCGCTGAACGGTTGCTGGCCGTGTTTCCGGCCAAGGCAACCCTTGAGGCCCACCGCCTGCAGGCCGCCTTGCTCAAAGCTAGAGGTCATCTGATCGAGGCGTTTGAGCTGTTGGCGCCGCTGCTGCAGCGGGCACCCCAGAACCTGCAACTGCAGTCGCAAGTGTTTGAACTCGTGATATCGGCCAGGCAGATCCCCAAGGTGGTGCCCATTGCCCGTGAAGCCGTGCTGCAGCACGGCGAGCACCCTGAACTGCTCAACAACGTGACCGCGGTGAAGCTGTTTCAGCGCCAGCCGGGATACGCCAGACGTTGTTCACTTCTGCTGCAGACCTGGGCGTCTTTGGGCGTCGGCAGTGCCGGCATGGCGAACCAGATCTGCTCTTACGAGCAATGCGGCAATGCCGACTGGCTCGACCACCTCCACCCTGCCATCTGGAAGCATCCGCTCCACAACCTCGACCTGAGCGGCAATCTGGTGTTGCACCTGGCCAGCACCCAGTCGTACCGCTATCGCGACCATTTGCAGACCTTCACCAGTGCTCTGGCACGTTCACCCCAGCACCAGGAGCTGCGCCGGGCTTCACCGCCGGCTCCTCTGGTGCCAGCCAAACCTGCTGGCCGCCCGCTCACGATCGCCTGGGTCAGTGCCGATTTCACCCCCCATCCGGTGAGTCGGTTTCTGCAGCATTTTCTCGAGGCGTCCAACGGCACACGGCAGCATCGCCATGTGCTGGTGAGCCTGGTGAACCATGGCACCCAGTCAAACCTGGCCGAGTTTCAGGCGAGGTACGGGGTCGATGTGGTTGACGTTGCCCCGCTGCATGGCCCGGCCCGGGTTTCGGCGATTCGTGCGCTGCAGGCCGATGTGGCGATCGATCTGGCGGGCTGGACCGGTGGCCATTTTGCCCAGGGCTTTCTGGCTCGACTGGCTCCTGTGCAGGTCAACTACCTCGGCTATTTCGCCAGTTCGGGCCTTTCCAGCATGGAGTACTGGCTGGGTGATGCCGAGTTGTTTCCAGCTGCGATGGCCGAATGGCACACCGAACGGCTCTGGCGCCTGCCCCGGCCCTTCATCGCCTGGCAGCCCCCGTTGCACTTGCCCGAAGGCCAGGTTGCGGTGACCGAAGCTCCTTCAGGCCCCATTCGTTTCGGCAGCTTCAACAACAACCGCAAGCTGTCAGATCGCACCCTGGCCCTGTGGGCCGAGATTCTGGCCCGGTTGCCGCAGGCGCAGTTGGTGCTCAAGGCCAATGCCGGCGAAGACCAGCTCACCCAGGAGCTGCTGCGCCGCCGCATGCTGCGACAGGGGTTGGACCCTGAGCGGGTTACCTGGTTGGCGCTCACGGCCGGCAGCAAGGAGCATCTCGAGCAGTATCGCCATCTCGACGTGGCCCTCGATCCGGTGCCCAACGGTGGCTGCACCACCACCTGCGAGGCCCTGTGGATGGGCTGCCCCGTGATCACCCTGGCAGGCAACCATTACGTGAGTCGCATGAGCACCGCTGTGCTGCGGGGGGCCAACTGTCCTGACTGGGTCTGTGACAGTGAGCAGGCCTATGTGCAACGGGCCGTCGATCAGGCCCAGAATCTGGCCCAGTTGCGGCAGACACGAGAGAGCTGGCGCACCACGCTGGTGTCCAGCGCCCTGGGCGATGCCGCCGATCTGATGCGGCACCTCGAACAGGCCTTCACGGCCATGGCCAAGGCCAGCGTCGTGGCCTAAAGCCCCACGATTCTCGACCGTTCGTCTCTGTAACAGCCCTCCAGTGCCCGGCTCAGCCGCCGGGCATCGGCCATGGGACTGGCAGCCACCTGCTGGCGCAGAGCCAGGCGGTGCTGCTGTTCTCGCAACCCCGCCGCAGCCAGGCTGCGGGCAATGGCCACATAGTCGTTGGCCGTGTCAGCGATCCAGTGGCTGCAGCCAGCTGAGGCGAGCAGGCTGGCACTGAGCCGGCCGGCCATGCCGCTGCCCGCCAGGCTCACCACCGGCACCCCCATCCACAGGGCCTCGCAGGTGGTGGTGGCGCCTCCATAGGGTATGGGGTCCAGCGCCACGTCGATGCCGCTGTAGCGCATCAGGTGGTTCAGCCCCCCTTCCACCCAGTTGAGCAGGGTCAAGCGTTCAGATTCCAGGCCGGCGGCCACGAAGCGCCGTTGAATTCTCAGGCGCTCGGCCTCTTCATGGAAGCTGATGCTTTTGAGCACCAGCTCTGCCTCTGGCACGGCTCTGAGCACAGCCACAAACAGGGTGATAGCGGTGTCTGTGAGCTTGCGCGCGTGGTTGAAGCAACCAAAGCGAAAACGCGGTCCACCATCGCGCGGAGGCAGCTCGAGTTCACCGCCAGCATCGAAGGCCATGTAGCCGTCTTCGATCAGCAGGGGCCGATGGGCTGCCTGGTCGGTGGGGTTCAGATCGCCAAACAGCACGGCATCGCCGATCCAGCCGTCGATGCAGCGCAGGTACGTGGGGGCTGGATAGCCCAGATAGCTGAGCTGCACCGGTGCCGGCCGGTGCACCAGGATGCCGATGCGGCTGCCTCCGGTGAACCCGCCCAGTTCGACCACCACATCGAGGCGCAGGTCAGCAACCAGACGCGCGGCCTGAACATCGGTCAGTGCGACCAGATCAAGCCAGTGGTGGCTCGCCTGGCGTAGCTGCCGCGTGATCCAGTCGTCGTGACTGCCGCAGCTCAACACCCACGTTTCGACCGCACTGCTGTCGTGGTGCTTCAGGATCGGCAGCAGAAACCGCCCGACCGGGTGGTTGCAGGCATCGCTGGTCAGGTACCCCACCCGCAGCGGTCGCTGGGCCAGCGGTTCCAGCAGATGGTCGGGCCAGAGCCGTCCGACCCCTCGGCGGGTGGCTACTTGCTCCCACTCCTGGGCCTGCTGGGCCAGCTGATCGGCTGCGAGAAGTTCACTGCCGATGCCAAGGAACTGGCGGTTGAACACATGCACATCCTTCAGCTCAGCAAGGCTGCGCGGTGCCTGCCGTTGCCAGACCCGTTGGGTCGCTGCGCTCGAGCCCATCTCGGCCAGGGCCTGGGCCAGGGCTTCCTGCAGCTCCCAGTGCTGGGGGTGATGCAGCAGAGCGCGCTGGAGCACGGCGGTGGGGGCCACGGTGAACTTCAGGCCCCGCAGGCAGGCGGCCCAGTTCAACCAGTGGGTGGGCTCCTGAGGTTGCTCCTCACAGAGCTTGGCCAGCAACACACTGGCTTGCGCCGCTTGGTTCTGGGCCAGCCGCAGCCCGGCCAGGGCTCCGCGAACCGCCACATGCTGGCGTCTGTTGTGGTCCAGGCTGTTCCAGAGTTGTTCGGCCTGATCCAGCCGTCCCAGGTCTTTGAGCAGGTTGATGCGGTTGGCCGCCATCGGCCCCTGATCGGGTTCGAGCCGGTCAGCCATTTCAAAGGCTTCCAATGCCTGAACCAGCTGCTGCTGCCGGGCGAGCACCACGCCGAGGGTCACCCAGGCTGGCCTCAGCTTGGTGTGCTGCCGCAGCAGCCCTTCGAGTAGGCGTCGACTCTGGCCCAGTTGCCCCAGATCGAGCAGGCATTCGGCCTGGCCCACCACGAGGCCAGCCTCGTTTGGATGGGCCACAAGGCAGCGCTCCACCACAGCCAGCGCCTCGGCTGCCGCCCCCAATTGTCTGAGGCAATTGCAGGCATTGAGGCTGAATGTGGGCGTCTGGGGTAGCTGGGGGAGCCACTGGCGGTAGTGCTGCGCTGCCTGTTGCAGCTGCCCCTGCTGCCTTAGCAGGGCGCCCAGGTTGATCGCATCGCTCAGGCTGGCCTGGTCTGCCGGTCTGAGGCTCAGGGCCTGTTGATAAAGTTCACTGGCTTGTTTCAGGTCTCCACGCGCATGAGCCGCGTTGGCCTGTTGGCTGAGGTCGTTTGCTTGCTTGTGTGCGGTTGTGATGCCCTCAGACCTGGTTGCCACAACCCCTCAGCTTGATCAGTCTGCTGCCGTCGCATCCTATGCAGCGGCTGATCCCGAAGCCCTGCTGGTTGCTCTCTGCACGGGTCAGCAGCCGCCGCAACAGGTGATCGCCCAGGCGGCTGAGGCCCGCCAGCGGGATGGCAACGCCCTCTGGCAGGTGCCGCTTGCCATGGCCCACTACCGCGACAATCGCTATGCCGAAGGGCTCGAGGCCCTGCAGCAGGTCGAGGCTGAATGCAGCGGTTATTGCAACTGGTTTGTGGTGGCCGGCATGTGTGCCCGCCAGATCGCCGGTCAGGAACAGACAGCCCAACGGTATTACCGCCAGGCGCTGGCCTTGGAACCCAACCGGGCAGACATTCCCTACAACCTTGGCAATCTCCTCAAAGATGACGAGCCCGAAGAAGCTGAGCGGCTCTACCGGCGCAGCCTGGCCTTGGATCCGTCATCGGCAACGGTCTGGCACAACCTGGGGATCAGTCTCAACAATCAGAACCGTCATCTGGAGGCGCTTCATCCCTTGCGCTTGAGCCTGCGGCTCGATCCGACAGTTCCAGATGTCTGGTGCAATCTGGGTCTTGCCTATTACGGGTCGGATCAGTTCGAGCCGGCAGAGCGCTGTTTTCGCTACACGATCGGCCTGGATCACACCCATGCGGCCAGCCATCTGAATCTTGGCAATGCCCTGATGCGCGCCCTCCAGGCGGAAGAAGCGATTCGCTATCTCGAGCGTGGTGTGCAACTGGAGCAGAGCTCCACCAATTCACTGTTCAACCTTGGTTTGGCCAATCTTCTGATGGGCCGTTACAAACCGGGATGGGAGTATTACGAGGCCCGGTTCCGCTCCAAAGACTTCAACACAGCCCAGATCCCCACCTCTGGTCTTCAGGTTCGTTCCTTTGCCGATCTTCCCAAGCCTGGTGAACCGCCCCTGGTGGTGTGGAGTGAGCAGGGCATGGGCGATTCGATTCAGTTCTGCCGCTATCTCGCCCTGCTCGATGCCGCCCGGGTTCCGTTTGTGTTTCTCACAAGGCCTTGTCTGCTTGAGCTTCAACGGCAATGGACAGGGCTCGGCGAGCGCGTTCAGCCCCTCGGCACCACCGATGTTGCCAGTGACACCCGCCCCCACGCGGCGCTCATGAGCCTGCCTCTGATTTTTGGGACGGAGCTCCACACGGTGCCGGCCCAGGTGCCCTACCTCAGCAGCCGTCAGCCCACACCACCGGAGCTGGTGGTGCCCCCGCCTGCGGGTGGCCTGGCTGTGGGGTTTGTCTGGGCGTCCAACCCAGACAACAAGGCCATGTACCGCAACAAGAGCATGCCGGCAGGGCTGCTGATGCCCCGCCTCATGCAATTGGCCGAACTCGATCTGATCACACTCCACACGTTGCAGTTTGGCCCTGATGCCGATCAGCTCGAGCCCTGGCGCGGCCATCCACGCCTCACTGAATGGCAGCAGCAGCTCCACGATTACAGCGACACCGCCCACGTGATCCGGCAGCTGGATCTGGTGATCACCGTGGACACTGCTGTGGCCCATCTGGCGGGGGCCCTGCATCGGCCCACCTGGCTGATGTTGCCGTTGAACGCCGATTTTCGCTGGTTGCGTGAGCGCTCTGATTCGCCCTGGTACCCCTCCATGCGCTTGTTCCGCCAGGCCGACCATGGCGACTGGCCTTCGGTTGCATCCCAGGTGCTGGCAGCCCTGGATGTGATGTTCCTGCTTGATCTTGAGAACCTGGCCGCCGCCAAGTTGCCGGCCTCCTCTCATGGTTGAGGGGTGTGTGTTGAGCGAGGCCGAGCTCGTCGCCCTGGTGCGCCGCCTCGAGTTGAAGCCTCAGTTGCTGCGCCGCCAGCAGGAAGAGCTCATCGCTGCTCTGGTGCCAATCGACGACGACTGGCTGGCCCGGCAGCGGCAGCAGGTGCTCGCTGACCGGCATCTGCAAGACTGGCTCGCCGACCGCGGCTGGTCAGACGAGGACTTTGACCTGCACCTGCGTCTGCCGGAGGCGCTCAACCGCTTTGCCAGGCAGCGATTCGGCCCAGGCCTCGAAGAGCGTTTTTTGCAGGCACAGGGTGCCCGCGATGAGGTCATCTATTCGTTGCTGCGGGTGCGCGATCCAGGCCTGGCCCGAGAGCTCTGGATCCGGCTTGAGGAGGGTGAAATCACCTTTGCCGAAGCAGCGCAGCAGTTCAGCGAGGGGCCCGAATCCCATCGCAAGGGGGTGATGGGGCCCATGCCGATCGGTGCGTTGCAGCCCCCCGATCTGGCCCAGTGGCTGCGGGCCCTGCGCCCCGGGGAGATCGGCCCCCCTCGCGTGATCGGCGAGTGGCAGGTCTTGGTGCGGCTCGAGAAACTCACGCCCGCCCGCCTCGATGAGGCCATGCGCGAGACCCTGCTCAGGGAGGAGCTGGATGGCTTTCTGCAGCAGCGGGTTCAGACCTTGCTGGCGGGCCAGCCCCTCGAGGAGCTGCATTACGATCCAGTTGCATGAGCGATTCCTCCACATCAACCCTCGAGACCCTGCTGGCGCGGGTGCCAGCGTTTGCCGGTCTCGGTGAGGAACGCCTGCAATGGCTGGCTGCCCGCGCCAGGCCCTTTCATTGCACGGTCGGTCAGGAATTGCTCCGACCCGATCGCCTGCCTGACCACTGGTTCTGTGTGGTCGACGGTCGTGGCAGGGTGTTGCATACCGATCCAGGTCTGCGCCGCCCCGTGACCCTGGCCTACGCCCAACCCGGTGATCTCGTCGGCTGGGCAGGACTGTTGCGCCGCAGTCCCTGTGAGTGGCTGACGGCAGCCACTCCCCTCAAGCTCCTGGGCTTTGAAGCAGCTGATTTCTACGAGCTGGAACGCGACTGCGAGATCTTTGCCCGTTGGCTGGACGCCAACAATTCGCCGTCAGAGTTGATCAGCACGCTCGAGCCAAGCCTGCGGGCACGCCCCAATGCAGAACCCAATGAACGGGAGGTGCTGCGCCTGCTGCTGCCCCATCTGCAGGTGATCCCTGCTGCAGAGCTGCGGCGCCTTCCTGATGACGACGCGATCTGGCTGTGGTGCTCCCAGGTGCCCAGGTTCTCCCTGCCCCTTGGGCAGCCTGTGGATCCTGAGCTGCTGGCTCAGATCCCTACTGGTGAGCCCCTGCGTCTGCTGCGGGTTGAGCGCGAGCCCTGGCATCGCCTCATGGAGGCTCCGGTTGAGCACATCATTGAGACTGCCGGTCCCGAGGCGGCGCTGTGGGCCGAAGACCGCTATGCCGATCTGTTGCCTCCACCGCAAGGTGAACGTGTTGACGATGCTGTTGTGCAAAACGCGCCGCGGGTGCGCGGCCGCCTGATCGCCGAGGTCACAGGTTCTGGCCCGCTTGGGCAGACAATGGCCTGTCTGGAGATGCTCGCTCTCTATTACCAGGCTCCCTTTCGCCGGGATGTGATCGAGCGGGCAGCCACCGACAGCCTGGGCAACCGAGCAGCCAGCCTTGAACTGATCGGCAACCTGTCGACCTTGATGGGTTTCAATGGAACGCTGGCTGACTTGCCCGAGGCCCAGTTGCCACGAGCACCGTTTCCATGCTTTGTCATGGCTATGGGGCAACCGGCGATTGTGCATGACATCAGCAAGGGCAACGTCAAGCTGGTCATTCCCGAATACGGGCGTGTGCAGATGCCGCTCGAGAAGCTCACCGCTGGAGCGCCTGGTTTAAAGCTGCTGATGTTGCAACCTGGGCGTGATACCCAGCGACGCAAACTCGGGCTTTCCTGGTTCTACCCGCAGATACGTAAATATCGCCGCAGCTTGATTGAGGTTTTGCTGGCGTCCTTGGTGCTCCAATTGCTGAATCTGGCTCAGCCGTTGGTCATGCAGCAGATCTTTGACAAGGTGATTGGCCAGCAGAATCTCGATACCCTTTACACCCTTGGGCTGGTCCTTCTGTTGGTGAGCCTGTTTCAGGGGTTGCTTGGAGCGGTGCGCACCTACCTGTTTGCCGACACGACCAATCGCATCGATATTGTGTTGGGTTCAGAGGTCATTCAGCATCTGCTGCGCCTGCCGTTGCGCTACTTCGACAAGCGCCCCGTTGGTGAACTCCAAACCCGACTCGGTGAGTTGGCCAACATTCGCGGCTTCTTGACGGGCAGCCTGCTCACACTTGTGCTTGATGGTGTTTTCTCGGTGATCTATATCGCCGTCATGTTCGTCTACAGCGCCACGCTCACGGCGGTCAGTCTTGGCGTGATTCCCCTGTTCCTGGCGCTCACCTATGTCGCCTCACCGGCGATTAAGGGTCAGCTGCGCAAGGCGGCAGAGAAGAATGCAGCCACCCAGAGTCTGCTGGTTGAGTCGCTCAATGGTGTGCAGACGATTAAAGCCCAGAATGCAGAAAATACAGTGCGATGGCGCTGGCAGCGCAGCTACTCCTCCTTCATGAGTGAGAGCTTTCGCACCTTGCTGATTGGGATCTCAACGGGTACGACTGGCCAGTTTCTGAATCAACTCAGTGGTTTGATCACCCTTTGGGTCGGCGCATTCCTGGTGATCAAAGGCGAGCTCACGATTGGCCAGTTGATTGCTTTCCGCATTATTTCAGGTTACGTGATCGGGCCACTGCTCAACATTGCCACCAGCTGGCAAACCTTCCAGGGTGTTGCCCTGTCCATAGAACGACTCAGCGATGTGGTCGATGCCAAGGCCGAGGGAGGTAGCGAGGAGTTGGATCAGCTGCCCCTGCCACCCGTGGCTGGTGAGGTCATCTTCCAGGCGGTCGATTTCCGCTTCAACGACGGAACCCCCCTGGTGGTTAAGAACGTCAGCTTCAGGGTTCCTGCTGGTGCGTTTGTCGGAATCGTTGGTCGCAGCGGCAGCGGCAAGAGCACCATCATGAAACTATTGCCGCGTTTGTATGAACCTGATGCCGGTCGAATCCTGATTGATGGCTATGACATCGCCAAGCTTCAGCTTGGCTCAGTTCGTCGACAGATCGGGATCGTTCCGCAGGACAGCCTGTTGTTCGATGGAACCGTGCGCGACAACATTGCCCTGACCGCGCCCGATGCCACAAGCGCCGAGATTGAAGCAGCAGCCCGTGTGGCTTGTGCCCACGACTTCATCATGGAGTTGCCCCAGGGGTATGGCAGTCGTGTGGGTGAGCGTGGCAGTTCCCTGTCTGGGGGGCAACGTCAGCGCATTGCCATTGCCCGAGCGGTCTTGCAGCGACCCAGCCTGCTGATTCTCGATGAAGCGACCAGTGCTCTTGATTACCTCACCGAACGACAGGTCTGCCTCAACCTCAAACGTGCCTTTGAGGGATCCACTGTCTTTTTCATCACCCATCGACTGAGCACGATCCGCTCGGCCGATCTGATTCTGATGATGGAAGCTGGTTCCCTGGTCGAGCAGGGTACCCATCGCGAGTTGCTGGATCAGCAAGGTCGTTACTTCGCTCTCTACAGCCAGCAGGAGGCCGACCTTGACTGAGCCCACGTTGAAACCCAAAGAACCGGGTGATCCGCCAAGGACTGCCGATCTCCAGCTATGGGAGGGGAGTTCCTCCTATGTCGAACAGGGCACGCATTGGTCCTCGGCACTCATCTGGATCTGTGCGGTTCTGTTTGGTGGCACATTGATCTGGGCCTTCACGGCAAAGCTGGATCAGACCATTTCGGTGCGTGGCCGCCTTGAGCCGGCGGGTAGCGTTCGCGAGGTTGATGCACCCAGCGCGGGCGTTGTCAGCAAGGTCTTTGTCAAAGAAGGTCAGCAGGTCAAGGCTGGACAGCCGTTGTTTGATGTGGAGGCGAAGGGCTTGGCGAGTCGTCGTCAGGCCATGATCACGACGATTCGTCTGCTTGAGTTGCAGGCCCAGGGCATCAAGAGCATTCTCTCAAGCGGTGGAGATCCACGCCGATTTCTGCCACTGGAGCCCCTCCCCCTGGTTCCCGACCCGGTGTTGGCAGCCCAGCTGAGCGCTGCCAGGCAGCAAACCATGCAACTGCGATCGCAGCTTGAGCAGATTCAGGCTCGTCTGATTAGTCGCCGCAAGACGCTGGATCTGCAGCAGCGAATCTCAAACGATATGGCTGGGCTCTACAAAAGTGGTGCCATGGCCCGTAATCAATATCTGACACAGGTCAATCAGGTGCAGGAAATGCGCTCAGAGGTGCTCACGCTGGAAGAGGAGCGAGAAAAGGTTGTGGGTCAGGCCGCAGGTCAGCTCAATGACATCAACCGCCAGCTTCTCAACCTCAAGGCCGAGCTTGTGGCGACCCGTGAGGCGCTCTCCTACCGCACCGTGAGTGCACCCATTGATGGGAAGGTCTTCGACTCCAAGCTGTCTCGTTTTGCTGTGATCAATGCTGACCAGCCCGTGCTCAAGTTGGTGCCCGCCAATCGTTTGCAGGCATCAGTCGAGATCAGTGATGCTGATATCGGTTTTGTGCGTCTTGGTCAGCCAGCCACGGTGTCGGTGGATTCGTTTCCTTCAGGCGAGTTTGGTTATATCAATGGCGTGCTCTCCAAGATCGGTTCCGATGCGCTCCCGCCAGATGCTCGAACACCTCAATACCGTTTTCCGGCCACCATCACACTCAAGCAGCAAACTGTTCTTTCGGGTCTACAGCAGCTCAATCTGCAAAGTGGCATGGGGGTGACGGCAAATATCAAGTTGCGCTCCAGACCAGTGATCACGTTGTTGAGCGATATGTTTATCAAGCAGCTTGATGGAGTCAAGCGTTTCCGATGACCGCGTTACTGGTTGGAACCGTATTCTTGCGCGGTTTTTGCTTTGTCTAAAGTGAATATCCTGTCCCGTAGTTAATTTGTTTGGACGTTCGTTGCGTCAACGATGTCGCTTGATCGTTGGTCGCAATAGCAAGTGGAGGATGAATCACATAGGCATGCATCTCGTGGTATGCCAGATTCAGCAGTCCATCCAGTGTTGTAGCTTCCACGGTTGGGATCCCTCGGCCGACATGGATGCGCTCGGTGCGTAATGGAAGCATGTCGTGCAACAACAGCTTGGCGCTTCTTGGATTGATCAAATAACCTGGAAGTCCAAAACCGTTGTAGAGACGATGCCAGCGGCGCTGATGCGTCGTATCAATGATGCTGCGGATCTGCGTGAGAGTTGGGAAGGCTGGTTCAAACAGGCTGATTGATTCGACCGAGTCGCCATCTTGGCGGCGTAGCACTGAGTTGTAGTTCCACCCCAGCAGCAACAGATCCCACACGTCTGGAAGGGTGTGGAGGCTGTCAGCCAGCGCCGATCGCCAGTTCCTGCTGAGCACAGCATCGTCTTCAAGAATCAGCATCGGTCTGCCGCTGTTGAGGCATTGCCGCCAGCACAGCAGGTGGCTCAATGCTGCGCCGATGGCTCCACGGCTCCACCCTTCCCTGGCGCTCGCCTCCAGCGCCCGACTGGTCTGCACTGTGCTCCAGAGGTCTATTCCATCAACGCCTTCGATCCAGCGAATGCCGCCGGTCTCGTTGACGGCATGGAACCGAGCCAGCCTCTCGGGGGTTCGTCTCAGGCTGATGACCACGACATCGGGATCGATGCAGATCACGCCCTTGATGCACGTTGTTGCAGCACGCGTGTGTAGAGCTTTTCGGTTGCGTCGGTGGTCTGCTCCCAGTTGAACCGTTCCAAAACCTTGCGCTTCATGCTCTGGGCTTTGGTGCAGTGACGTCCAGATTGGATTGCCGACACAACAGCGCGTTTGACACTCTGTGGATCTGCCGGGTCGCAGTACCAGGCATCAGCACCCAAATACTCCAGCTCATGGCCAAAGGTGCTTCCTACCAGGGGCGTTCCGCTAAGTGCGGCCTCAAGACTGACCAGGCCGCAGGTTTCCATCCAGCTCGGTAGAACGTGAACCGCAGCCGCCGCATAGGCCGAGGCCAGTTGCTCCTGTGTGAGATGGTCGATCACGCGAAGTCGATCGCCGCTGATCTGTGAACAAAGTTGCTGGTAACTAGGCCATTGTTCACTTCTGCCAATCAACACGATTGGGATCTCAGTGTCGCGCAGCGCCCAGCAGAGCATGGCCTGATTCTTGGCCGGTTCGATACGGCCTGCCTGCAACACAAAGGGTTGCTGGATGCCATAATCTCGCAGAAATGAGTTGGGATCGGCGTCAAGAAAAACTTTCGGATCTACGCCATAATGAGCCACTTCAAAGCAGTCGCCGTCCCAGTGAAGATCGCTGCGAACAGCCTGTAGCTCCAGCCAGCTGTTGGGGATCAGGCCGTCCACTTCTTTTAATAACTTGGCAACCAGGCGTAGGCCTGTCTGATCCCAGCTACCTTCGCCAGAAGCCTGTAGAGACCCTTCATTGAGCATTACCGTGAGGCGTCTTTCTCTGAGCTGATCGAGCATTGGCTGGAGGGAGGCCTCGCCTCGCTCGACCGCTTGCTGCAGCGTGCCCACACTGCCGCGACTGCCCCATAGAGCCCGCGCGATCGATACCCAGATCGGGGACACAACAACAGGCACATTTGCTCGTTTACAGCTCAGTACCTGTTGTTCAAAACTGTGATGAACTCGGCAGTTGAAGATGTGCACAAGATCGAAACCTGCCGGGTTGAACTGGTCGGCATTGACCAGCTCAACGCTGTGACCTCGCTCCCGTAGGCGTTTGCCTGTTTCGCGCATCTGCACGCCATCACCACCGCCCCAATCGGCGGCGGTGCCATGGTTCACCAGCAGGACGCGCATCACACCCAACCTTTGGGGCCAGTGTATGGGTCGTCTGGAGCCCGATGGCATGATCAGTGACGGCCAGCGTTGTTGCATGGGGGCCCCTGAGCTTGCATCGATGGATCCCATGGCAGGGATCTCCGCCCTGGAGGCCAGCGGTCAATGGCATCAGGCCTTGGCTCTGCTGCGTCATGAATTGCAGCGCGGAGTTATCACCCCTGACGCTGCCGTGTTGCATCGGCTGGGGCGGTTGTTGCAGCGCCTTGACCGACTGACGCCAGCCCGACAGGCCTATCTGTTGGCACTGCGTCTCGAAGCGGGCAGGCCCTCCACCTGCAACAACCTGGCCCTGCTCGAGCTCGCTCTGCTGAATGGCGCCGCCGCCGAGTCGTGGGTGTTGCGCGGGCTGGCACTGCCGCGGCTGAGCAGCGATGAGGCCGATCTGCTGCGGGCCACCGCCTGTGATGTCTATCTGTTTTTACTGCGCCCGCTGCAGGCCCTGGCGTTTGTCGAGCAGCAGCTTGAGCATCAGGTGTCGGTGATGGCCCTGGCCAATCGCGCCATCTGTTGCCACAAGTTGGGTCGCCTGGAGCAGGCTCTGCAATCCCAGCAGCAGGCCCTGGCGTTGCAGTTGCAGCAGCAAGCCACGCAGCTCCTGGCAACGCCGCCGCCTGCGCTGGTGGCTCAGCCACTGGGTGAGCTGGAGCAGACCCTGCAGCTGCAGCTTCAGTTGATGAATCTGGGTTTCTATCGACTTCTGCTCAACCCAGACGACAGTGAAGGCCAGCAGTTGTTGTTGGCCGCGTTGGCCGCCGATGCGGAGTACTGGTTGGAGCCGCAGCGCGGCGGCACCCTCTGGCGAGGCCAACCCGTTTCAGATCTGATTCTCTGGGACGACCAGGGCTTCGGCGATTCGATTCAGAACCTGAGTTGGTTGCCCCAGGCTGCAGCCCTGGCCAAGAGACTGCGGCTGTGGTTGCGGCCACCGTTGCTGGCCCTGGTGCGTGAACGGATGCCCCTGCCCGCCAACGTCAGCCTTGAGGCCATGGGAGCCGCCCAGCCTTGGCACGCAGGGCCTCAGCAGCTCGGGTTGTTTTATTTACCGTTGGTGCTGAAGGCTCTGCCATCCCGCCAGGGACCGGCGCGATCAGCCTGGCTGCGCCGAACCCAGTGCCTGGGCTCGCTTCCCCGCCGGCGGCTGGGGCTGGTCTGGAGCGCTGGCCGTCATCGGGCCCCTCGGCCCGAGCGCAGTGCCCGTGTGCGAGATGTGCCGTTTGAGCAGCTCTGGCCCCATGCCCAGAGCTGGGCCCGCCAGCACGGCCTGGCGTTGATCAGCCTTCAACTTGATGGGCATGAGCAACCTGTCGTGGCTCGGCAGATCGAGGCCGGATTGCTGCAACTGGGCTTGTCGTCACCAGATTGGTTGGCCACGGCAAGGGTGCTGGAAGATCTCGATCTGCTGGTGACTGTGGATACCTCCGTGGCCCATCTGGCCGGTGCCCTGGGCGTGCCCTGTGTAGTGCTGTTGAGTTTCCCGGCTGACTGGCGCTGGGGTCAGAGTGGGGAGACCACCTCGCTCTATGAGAGTTTTCGCCTTGCCCGATGCGACAGCCTCGACGATTGGGCCAGTGCCCTGTGCAAGGCCGATCAGCATGTGGATGCTCTGTGTTCATCGCATTCAACCGCTGGGTGACACAGCGCCACCCAAGGGTTGCCAGGGCTTTCAGTCATGAACCATCTGTTTCAGATCTACATCACAGAGTCGCCGGCTTCTGGGTTGCCTCCGGCCATTGAGTGCGTCTCGTTGGAGATGCAGCAATGTTTCGTGGATCATCGCTATTCACTCTGGAATGATGAGGCAATCCGCCAGTTTTTGCGCCAACATTTTGACCGTGATGTGCAACGGGCCTACGACAGCCTGGTTCCCTTTGCCTATCGAAGTGATCTGGCCCGTTATTGCCTGCTTTACCAGCTGGGCGGCTGGTATGCAGATCTGGGCCTGCGCATGGCCAGTCAGAGTGTCATCTCGCCGGTAGGGCCCAATCTTGATCTGATCTTTTTCTGGGACCTGGGTGATCTGCTGGCGCCCTACCGCAGCTTCTGCGATTGCATGAATGGCCTGCTGTTTGCCAGGGCTGGCCAACCCGTGTTGGCCACGGCAATCGAGATGGTGGTGTCCCATTGCCGCGACCGTTATTACGGCTCTGATTCCATGAGTCCTACGGGGCCCGGCGTGCTGGGGCGGGCCATTGCCCTGCATGGCAAAAGTGAACGTTGTTATGACGGGCATTTCCTGCAACTCACGCCCCAGCACCATCAGAAAAACAGGGCCTATGTGATGCGCGATGGCACCATCCTGGCCTGGCATCGCACGCGCTTGAATCCAGACGCCAGCACCCTGGCCGATCTGGGGGCAGAGGGCACCAACAACTACCGGTTGCTCTGGCGCGACCGCCGTGTCTACCGGGAGCCGACCGACTGAGTGCTTCAGTGCACGAACGCGTCGGCCGTCATGGCGGGCAGGCCGGCAGCACGGTGGAGCCGCTCCACAAGCCGTTGGTCAAGCTGGCTGCGGCGCTTCCACAGCTGCTGGTAGAGCCAGTGGCGCCAGGGGAGCCCCCCCTCCAGAGACCATTGGGAACACACCCATTGGTGCGCCTGTTCAACCAGCGTGAGCCGGCGCTGCACATCACAAGCGAGCACCATGGCCGCTGGAACCACCTCCTCGAGGGCGGTCACGACCCAGCTGCACCCTGGGCTGGCCCAGCGCTCATACAGCCCAGGGCCGCTCACGGTGGCGACCGATTCGGCGGCGCACTCCAGCAGCTTGATCGGGGTCTTGCAGTCGTTCTCTGCTGAGGCAAGAAGCGGCAGCAGCGCGATCTGGCAACTGGCCAGCACCGCCCGATAGGCCTGGTAATTCAGCAGGGGGTGAGCCTCCACCCGCCCAGGGGGTAGGGCCCGGCACAGCTCCTGATCGCCGATCACCACCAGCTGCACTTCAGTGGACTGTTCAAGCCAGACCCGCAGCTGCTGCACCAGGCTGTGGTGCTCGGCCCGGCGGTTCTGGTTGGCGATCAGCACCCGCACCGGCTGGTGGCGATGCTTGGGGCGGGCCAGGGGTGGTGGATCCGTCACCAGGTTGTCCAGCACCAGCCCCAGGGGCTGCAGCCTGCGCAGAGCAGTCACCAGGGCTGGGCTGGAACTGTGCAGGCCATGGCAGAGCTCCAGCGGGGCCCACTGCATGGCCTGCAGCTTGCGCCGAACAGGTTGGGGAAACAGGTCGGGATGGTCGTCCCACTCGGTCAGCAGCAGGCAGCCCCGTTGCCGCAACCACTGCAGATGTTCCCATTGCCGCTGTCTGCTTTCCGGCAGGGGCCGTTGCCAGATCACAAGGCTGTGGGGCCGGATGCAGCTGTTGAAACGGAAGGGCCGTTCATGAATGCGGCAGTCCACTCCCAGGCGTTGCAGAGCCAGGAACGGATCCCTCACCCTCACCTGATCGTGAGGGCCTGGGCTGTTGACCAACACCTCAAGCTGAAGGGGGCGATCGGTCAACATGGTTCCTTTGTCAGGCCCATGATGCCCAGCCTGCAGCGCTATGGCGGTGAGCCCCTGGGCGACAGCCCGCACATCGTGGTGCTGGGTTCCTGCAAGGTCGGCAATTTCGTCGTCAGCACGCCGGTGCTGCGTGGCTTGAAAGCCCGGTTTCCCGGAGCCGTCATCGGGTTTGTGGGGAGTGAACTCACCGCCGATTTTGAGGCGGCCTTCACGGCCATCAGCTGGCGTCTGAGCTGGGATGATCCCCGCCCCGATGCGGGGCTGCGGCTGCAGCAGGAGCTGGCTGCGCGACGCCAGAGCCATGGGCCCGTGCAGCTGGCCGTGAATCTTGATGGGTTCAATCCGGTGACCTGCGCCCTGGTGCCCTGGTTGCAGCCCACCTATGTGGCCGGCGGCAGCCTCAGCGCCAACCTGCGCCGTCAGTTGCCCTGGGGCGCGTTGCCGCAGCAGCGGTTTCTCGCCGATCCCGATTGGGACAGTGCAGCGTTTCTGCAGCGCTACCAGGGAGAGTTCAGCAGCAATTACATTGCCGAACTGTTCTGCCAGCTGGCGTTTGTCGCAGGGCACAGCGACCCGGCCGCGATCACCTTGCCGGTGGCCGATCCCCCGTTTGCGGTTCCTGATCTGCTGATTCACTGCACCACGGCGAGGAGCGCCAAGGTGTGGCCATTCAGCTCTTGGCGCCGGGTGGTCGATCACGCCACATCCAGGGGTTGGAGTGTCGGGCTGGTCGGCAGCCCTCCCGCAGCCCAGCGCGAGGCTTACAACGCCGGTGATGGGGAAGAGGCACTGCTCGCAGCCACGTCACTGCTCGATCTGCGGGGCCGCACCAGCCTGATGCAGCTGGCTGGTGCGGCCCAGAAGGCCAGGGCAGTGATCAGCGTCGATGCTGGACCCCTTCACATTGCCGCCGCGGTGGGAACACCGACCCTGGCGGTCGTGGGCAATGACGCTGAGGGGGTGGGGGCCAGTCCGATTCGCCTTTGGCTGCCCCGTTGCGGCAATGTGAGCCGCACGCAGGCAGCAACAACATGTTCAGCCTGCGCCGACAATCGTTTTCGCAACGATGCCTGCCTTGTGGAAGGGCATCCCTGCATGGCTTCCGTGGCGCCCGAGCAAGTGATCACCTGGCTGGATCGCCAGATGATGGGTGATTGACGGCGGGTGGAGTCGCTGGCCGCATGAGCTGTGCCTTGGCCCCAGCCTTCGGATCAGCGTTGGCCAGGGTCTTCGAAGGGGTGCCTGCGCCACAGCTCATCCAGGTGGCGCACCATCAGGAAGCGATGGTGGCTCGGCAGGGGCTTCATCAGTTTGAGCACGGGTAGCAGCAATCCGCTGCCTGCCTGCTCCAGCGGACCCGACAACTGAAAGTCGGCGACCCAGTCACGGGCCTGCCAGTAGTTCAGAACCAGCTGGGCCTGGCGTCGGGTCAGGAAATAACAGCCAGAGTGAGGATTGGTGGCGCGGTAGAACGCGACGTCCCCCAGCGGCCAGGGCACCCTCAAGCGTTCGCCGGTGTCCCAGAACAGATCGGGACGGCCTCCGTCTGGATCGCCCGAGAGAATCACATCTCCCTTGCCGTGAATGTGCTCACATCGATGCGGCAGAAAGGCATGGCTGCCATCGCTGATGCTGTCGAGATAGAGAACCTTTTCAAACAGCTGGGGATCTTCAATCAGAAGATCGTCTTCGAGGTAGCCGATCAGGTCGTAGTCCTGAGATTGTTCGAGCAGTCGCCTTGAGGCAATCAGTGGAACCTGGGTGTAGTCCTTGGTTCCCGGGTCGATGAGCTCGAGCCCAGGCGTTGCTTCAAGGCCTGCTGCCAGGGTTGCTTCGCCTGGGGTGTAGAGCTGCAATTTGATCTCGACTCCAGGGCTGCTGTGCAGCTCGCGGGTCACGACAGGTCGGCCCTTGCCAAGAGAGGCGTGGATCCAGTGACGCCGACCGTGGCGGTTGAGATTGCCTACGGTTGCCTGCTGAAGGGCCCTGGTTTTGTTGTCGCGCTTTGACTCGGTCTGTGAGGAGTAAAGCGAGCCCTCTTTGGGTGCAAACACATGGGGGATCGCCAGCAGGGCCCGCATGGCTCAGCCCTGCAGCCAGCTGCGGCAGTCCCACCCCAGCATGGCTTCGAGCTGGCAGATCTCATGCCAGAACAGCTCCCTGAGGCGGTGCTTGCAGTCAGCATCCATGGGCTGATCGTAATGACCCTCGTGGCGCCGTTCGGCGGCCACCGGGGGCATGGGGGGCAGCCCCAGGTGCGCGCACACCCTGTCGAGACACACCTGGTGCTGCTCCAGCAGGTCCTCCTGCCGCAGCACCAGCACGGCTTCGCGGCCAAAGAACCGCCAGAGACGCCGCAACTGGGCGCAGTAGAAGCCCCGGTCGACGTAGGACCCCACCCGGTCCTGCAGCGGCAGGGTGGAGCGGCTGCGATCGGCTTCTGCCGCAAGGGCCTCGCCAAAACTGAGCTGTTCGGCCCCGCGGCCCCGCTCCATCGACCAGTGCGAATAGGCCCTGGTGATCGGATTGCGCAGGATCACGATCAACCGCATCGCCGGGTTGTAGCGCCAGATCCGTTCGGCGCTGGGTTCCCAATACATGTAAATCGGTGTTGCTTCACCCCTTGCCTTTGGGTCATCGTCGCGGCTGAAGTGTTGGTGGTACTTCCTATAGTTGGGGCGTTGCCAGTTGATCGTTTCATCATCAAAGAAATGCAGCTCCTTGCATTCTGGAAGCGCAACGTCGGGGTGTTGTTGCAGGTAATGGACCAGGGCTGTGGTGCCACCTTTCTGTGTGCCGCAGATCAGAAAGGAGAGGCGTCTCTGCATCGTGGTGTCTGACGGCGTTCAGCTCTGTTGAAGGCGTCCTTTAGGCTGGCACAGCGGACTGGCACTGGTGTTGCATGTTTGTCACGGGTTGCCACCGTTCGGGCACGTCTCTGCTGGCCTCAGTGCTGATCAGTGCCCTTGAGCTCGACGGTGACGAGCGGGAACCTGACCTGGAGCCCAAGCCCGACAATCCGCTCGGTTTTTTCGAAAGTGAGCGGCTGGTTTCGCTCAATGACGCGCTGCTCGAGGGGATTGGCTGCCATTGGAATCAGCCCCCCCTGCTCATGCCCAGATGGGATCGCCCGCCGCTGCTGGAGTCTTTGATCAAAGCGCGCTCGGGGCTTGGCCGTTATGCCCTGACCTCGCAGTGGGTCGATAAGGACCCACGCCTGTGCCTGACCCTGCCGGCCTACGTGCACATCCTGCTCAAGCGCGTGCCGGTGGTGGCCGTACTGCGGCAGCCCCTTGCTGTGGCCACGTCACTCCATTGGCGAGACGGCATTCCCCTCGACGGTGGGCTGGCGTTCTGGTTTCTGCACAACCACCATCTGGCCGCCGGCCTTGCAGCCGAGGATGCACTGGTTACCTACGACGCCCTGACCGGTGCCGCAGAACCTGCCGCGACCGCGGCCCTGCCGGCTCAGCTGCTGGGGTTTCTGCGCGATCACGGTGTTGCCGTTGCTGGTGCCCATGCCATTGAGGCAGCTCTGCAGCAACGCTTGAATGCCGACCTGAACCGAGCCGGCGCCGCGGTCGCACCCCCAGCTGGTTCTGCGGCCCCCCAGGGCGAGCTGCTGGGCCTCTGCCAGCGGGCCTACGGCGCCGTGGTGGCAGAAGGCACTCCTTCGCTCACCCGTTTTCGCGAGGTGTTTGATGCCCTGCCACGCGCAGTGCTCCAAGCTCTACAGGCCGCTGATCTGGTGCCGGGGCCCCAGGTTGTGTGTGTGCCTGATGCTGCTGATCAGGCCCGGCTGCTGGAGCTGGAGCATCAACTCGCCCGCAGCGCCCAGACCCTGCAGGCCAGCCAGCAACAGCTCGCCGATCTGCGGCGTTCGACCAGCTGGCGCCTCACGGCTCCACTGCGGGCGCTCATGACGGGTTTGCGGCGGAGCTGATGCTGCAGCTGCTCAGAGAGTGGCCTCCAGGCTTTGGCGGGGTTGAGCGCGTTGCCCATGGC